>Ga0208492_1000798_pt1 | contig 24006 bp, 26 predicted proteins | sample Subbioar_CSW14AB_FD_184820 | JGI IMG/M metagenome (GOLD analysis project Ga0208492, IMG submission 184820) | Serpentinite rock and fluid subsurface biosphere microbial communities from McLaughlin Reserve, California, USA - CR12Mar_CSW14AB (SPAdes) | ecosystem: Environmental > Terrestrial > Deep... | reverse complement strand
GAACCCGCCGCGGCCGCGGCCATTCTCAAGCAGTACGCGGGGCCGAGCGCGGCGCCGGTATGGGAGCGTCTGGCGCCCGCGATCGCGCAGCGTTGTCTGGCGGAGTTGACGGTGGCCGAAAGCGCGCAGGTGCTGGGTGGTATCGATCCGTCGCGGGCGGCCGCCATCGTCATACGACTGGACGAGGACGAGCGGGCCCGTCTGCTGGCCGCTGTCAGCGACGAGTCGCGCACGCTGATTGACTTCGTCATGAGTTTCCCGCCTGGCAGCGCCGGCGCCATCATGGATCCCCGCGTCTGGCATCTGCGCGGCAGTACACAGGTCGGCGAGGCCATCGAACGCGTGCGGCAGGTTGCGCCGGTGCCCGGCCGTTCGGCCGGCCGTCGTCTGTTCTATCTGGTCGATGACGAAGCGCGACTGACGGGCATCGTCGAGGCCCAGGACATGATTCTCGCCCAGGGCGAGGATACCCTCGGCCAGTACGCGCGGCCGGTGCCGGCGGTGGCGCAGGTCACCATGAGCAATGAGGAAGTGGTGGACCTCATCGATCGTCACGGCCTGAGTTCCCTGCCGGTTGTCGACAGCGCGGGAAGATTGATTGGCGTGGTGCGTTACGATTCGCTGGTTGCCGCGACGCGCGCCGAGGCGTCGGTCGATCTGCAGACCATCTTCGGCGCGAGCAAGGAGGAGAGCGCGCTGTCGCCACCTGCCTTCGCGGTACGCAAACGGCTGCCCTGGCTGCAGATCAATCTGGTCACCGCTTTCATGGCGGCCGCGGTGGTGGGGCTGTTCGAGGACACCATCGCCAGCAACGCCCAGCTCGCGGTCCTGCTGCCGGTGGTCGCGGGGCAATCGGGAAACACCGGCGCCCAGGCCCTGGCGGTGGTGATTCGCGGCCTTGCGCTGCGCGAGATCAATGCTTCCCATTGGCGCAAGGTGGTCGGCAAGGAATTTTCCGCCGCCCTCATCAACGGCATCGCCATCGCGCTGACCACCAGCGCCGGCGTCTACCTGTGGAGCCGCTCCAAGACCTTGAGCGCCATCATAGGAATTTCAATGGTGATGTCGATGGTGATCGCTGGTCTCGCCGGTGCCGCCATTCCGCTGGCCTTGACCAAGCTGCGTCAGGACCCGGCGCAATCCTCATCCATCGTTCTGACGACAGTGACCGATGTGTCGGGCTTCTTTTCTTTTCTCGGCATCGCGACGATGTTGCTGCACACCCTCTAGCGGCGGCTGTCTTCGCGCCGGCTGGCCCTGCGTGAGGATCACGCAAAGCCAGCCACGCCAGCGATGGCGCCGCGCCGGTCGAGTCTAGGGACTCACCGGGCAGAAGTTGAGCGGCGGCGAAGTGTTGTACTCCTGCGGAATGCAGCTCGGACCCGGCGGCGGCGGGGGAGGCGGTGGCGGAGGCGGCGGCGGCGGCGGCGGCGGCAAGGAGCCGCCTGGCAGGCGAAAGGCGTAAAGGCCATCACCGCCGCGCAGTTGCCCGAGCAGGACTTCAACCCCGCCAACCTGCAAGAGCTGAAACTTCTCGTAGCTGGGATTGTGGGTGACGATGGACGGAATGACGGTATTGGCGGCATCGGTCAACAGCGTCCAGGTGTAATCCGCCACGCCGTTGTTGACCGCGGTACGTCGCAGTTCCCACACCTGACCGTTTTTCAGCATGTCCATCCACACGATCCACGCATTGCGGGTCGGTGACCAGGCCAGGGCTTCGCCGCCGGCATACACAGATGGCGGATTGATCTGGTTGGCGAGCTTCCAGTAGACCGCCGGATTGTTCGGATCGCGCTCGGCGATCACGAACGGGCCAGGCTGCCGGAACGACGTTGCAAACAGAACATCGTTGACTGGATCGTAGCCCATCATCTGATCGATCAAGGGCACAAAGGGCCGGAGATTGACCTTGCCGTAATACCTGAACTCCTTGGTCACCGGATCGAACGAACTGAACTCACCGTTGCCGGCCTGGGAGTTGGCCGAACTCGGTTGGAACCAGATGAGATTTCGTTTCGAGTCGAAAGCCGATGCGCCATGCGCCGCGCCACGGTGCTGAAAGGGTCCGAGCCACGCATTGAGATTGAAGTCGTACATGAATGCGCACTTCGAACGCTCGGGCAGGTTGGTCACCTGCGAGTCACCAATCCACATTTGCGCCGAAGCGGTGATGGTGGTGGTGTCGAAACGTTCCGACGGCGACGGCGAGCCGTCGGGATACATGCCGCAATTGGCATACGGCCAGGTGATGGCGCTCGGGCCGGGGTCGTAGGGTTTGGCGAGCAACTTCCAGATTGGCGCACCATCGGTGCCGCCGCACAGGTCGAGGCCGACAATCTCACTGCCGAAGTGATTATTGTGGCCGCCGCCGTAGTACACGATGGTGCCGCATTGACCGAGTTGAGGAACCAGTCCTCCACTGTTCCAGGCTTCGAGTACCGATTTGAAGCCCGTTGTGCCGTTGTACACGGGGAGGAGAGGGTAGCGATAGTTGGTGGCGGGCTGTTTGCCGGGATCGACGTCGAGGAAACTGTTTGACGCGAAGATCTTCGACCACGTGCCAGGTTGCATGGCGGCAACCTGATCGACCAGTGACGCCGCCGAGCAAGTGACCGAGAAAAGCACTGCAAGCAATAGCGTAATCGTCTTCATGGCATTCTCCATGACATTTGTTATTGAGTTCTTGTGGTGTCGAACGCGGAGCGCTCCTTCACGAAAGCTAGCACACGGTTTGAGACTTGCCGACTACATTCCAGGGAGGGTCTCGCGCTGGCCGACTTAGATATCGCCACCACGCTGCGTCGCGCACAATGTTTCACAATGATTCGGCATGACCACGGCGACGGGCACCGGTCGAGGCCGGCGTGAAGCGCTAGTTGTCCCTGGGTATCAAGGTGCCACGCAGGCGGTCTTCGGACGGTAGCTTGGGCGCGACCTCCTGCGTGGCGCGCGCCGGACACTGAACGTCCGCCGGCGTCTGTGCCTTCGCGACCTTCCCCAGCCACATCTGGTGATCCGATCCGCGTTTGGACATTGTCACGATGGCCGACAGACCTGGGATATAGGTGACGTAGTAGTGATAGCGGTTCATGATCGCGCCGCTCACGAGGTCGGGGCGCTCGACCCAGGCCGAGCCATCGAACTCGAGCCACATCGCGCCGTCCGAGCGCGCCACCAGCAGTTTGTCGCCATCGGTCGTATGCAATGCCTGGTTGTTACCCATTGCCCAAGGAGGATCGGGCAGGCGCGTCAGTCTGAGATCGCAATCGAGACGAAACACCGCCGTGCCGGCGCCAAGGTATACCTCCTTGCCGACCGCCGTGGCCCAGGTGCCGGTATTGCCCCAGCTCCCCTCGGCGCCGCTGATGTTGGTCCATTCGCTGCCGTCCCACAGACCCACCAGTCCCGTGCGGTTGACCAGCACCAGACCGCGGCCGGGAAAATGCTCGAGGGCCTGCACCGTGCCCGGTTGCCACGGCGCGGCCGGTAACTCGGCCCAGGTGTCGTCCGCCTGATGGCAGACCACGCGGTTGCCGTATTTCGCGAAGCAATGGGTGCCTTGCCCATCGACGGCATTGGAATCGTAACCATGGCCACTGTGCTGCCAAGGCACGAGATCAGCCGACCAATGGTCGGTCGCCACATCGTAGACATAACGATAGCGTGGCGTGCCGCCGGCCGGACTCGCGACGAATTCGATGCGTTGGGCGAGCGGGTTCCAGGCCGCGCCGTCGCCGTAGTAGAACGAGTCCGGAAGCCAGGGCAGCGCATCGTAATCCCGGGCCGTGACCTTGCTCGCCTGGCCGGGCTTGAGCGTGGCGGCGAGACGGCCGAGCACGGTCTGCGACAGATCCGCACCCTGGGCGCCTGCGCACAGCAGACCCATGCAGCAGGCAAGAAGATAGTGAAGCTTCATGGCGTTTGCGCTGGCGACTCATCAGTTGGAGTGGCCAAGCTTAGCGCGGCGGCACCGCCACGGACCAGCAACATCAGCGCGCGCATGGACAGGCGACAGCCCATCCGTTCAGCAGGCCGGGATCATGACTGCACCGGCGTCGTCTCACGCCGCACTTTGCGCGTCGCGATTTGCTAAACTGCGCCGGCCGCGAACAAAGCAGTTTCGCCACCGCCGTCCCTGCCTCCCTACGGCACTCGGGGTGTGGTCCGCAGAGACCGTGCGCCGTCACCGGCGACGCCAAGCGGGGTTGCGCGCTGATTTTGATGAATGGAGAGGTGGCAGAGCGGTTGATTGCACCGGTCTTGAAAACCGGCAAGGGTTCATCCCCTTCGTGGGTTCAAATCCCACCCTCTCCGCCACTAACGTTTATTTATCAAATAGTTAAATGGGATTTTATGTTCTGGCCGCCGTGGTACCCAACTAAAATTCCAGCGGCGGTGGCCCCCTAAGTGTAAGTGCTGAGGCGAGCGCTGTAATGGCTACATGAAGGAGGCACCGCGGATGTTTGATCCATTGATGTAGCTAAGCGAAGCGAACCTATGTCAATGCAAAGCTGAAATCGTGCTCAAATCGGTGAGACGAAGTGCCGGGGCGAAACAGGTTTGTTTGGCGATTCTTAATCGACGTTGTGTCGCCAGCAGTCAGTGCTTTAGTCCTAAAATCGCCGAAGCCAGTGCGTAGTGACTTTTGGAGTCCATCAAACAATTCGTCTTTCTCGAATCGAGAGCCGCCAATTCTGATCACCACCACAGTTCCTTTTGCCACTAACCTCTCGCAACCAGCCCAGGCCTCAGAGAGAAAAGTCCAGTAGTCGCGAGTGTTGTAGTGACGGTCATCCCTGTTCGTGCGGCGTTCTGGATGGGCAGTTCCGCCTAAGAACCAAAGCCTCAGCCACTGATCCTCTGCAAAATCCGTGGTATCAAGATAGGGTGGAGATGTGACGATGAGCTTCACTTGTCGCTCTAATTTTGGAAACGCTCGTCCGGCGAATCGGGCGTCTCTCCGCTTCACAAAACCTCGGAGGGGCGCCTGTTCGGCAGAAAGCCTATATCGAGCGATGCGCCGTAGTATTTCAAAGGCGTCTCTCTCCGGCGCTATATAGCCGTTTGCTGCCCACCAGCGAACAGAATACGCTGGCTTAGTGCTAATCGTACGCGGCATCCGATTGCTCAAATAGCTTGGCGATCGCTCCGATTCTCCGTGCAGACAACCAAGTGTCACTGCAGCTATGAAACGATCGACCTTGCTTGTTTCCCATTTCAGCTGTGAGCGAAGAGATATGATTTGACGCAGCGTTTTTTCGTGAAAGCACGCGCGGAAAAACTCATCCTCGGGCAGCGCTATAGGATGTCTACGACCGAAATCTGTTTCGAGCTCACGAAGGCGACGCTCAATTGCCCGGATGGTAGGAGAATCAGCTTTCGCGCCTGCAACGCATGCAGCTACGCAATTTATGTCCGTCCCAGCAGCTTGCCTGCCGTTCAACAGGCTTTCGAAGACTGTGGTGCCTCGTCCACAGAAGGGGTCGAACACTGTGTCGCCACGCCTTGTGTACGCGAGAATTTGTTTTAGCACAAAATCTTCAGGAAACATCGCGAAGTATGGGCATAAAGAATGCAGCGGATGTCTCATGCAGTCCTCGCAGTCGTCGTTGCTGCAATTGTATCCGCAACCCAATCAACCACGCTTTGGAATTGATCTATGCCGTCGACACCATCATTGGGCGGCATCATGCCGCGGCCTGCGAAATGCGTAATTCGAAATCTGTCGAAAATAATTCCAAACCGCGGCTCATGAAATTCAAAACGCCCTCGCCTTGCTTCAAAATAGGCAACTTCACCGGAATCTACCAACTCGCTGTGAAGCGTAAACGGGATGAACATTGCAGGCAGGTAAAAGCTAGCTGGCGGAGTAGTAAACCAACGATGAAACTGCCCAACGTATTCAAGGATGGATTTCTCTTTCCACCCGATTCCGGAAGCGGTTTGGCCCAAAAGATAGGTCTTCCCCGCCATACCATCGGGATGATTGCGCCATGCAATTACGTCAATGCCGCCGTCCTTTTGCGACTCGCTCCAGCCAGCGGGCACGTCAGTCCGAATTGTTCCCGCTCCAAATCTTCGATAAGTTGAGTTTAGGGCCGCGAGAAAGGCGTCTCCTTCTTCGCGTGGAAAGCCAAAAGACGACACTTCACCGACCACATATCCGGCGGCTGCCAGGCAAGCGCAAATTTGAAGCCCACGAGGTATAAGTGACGCCAGTGGGCGGATGTCAGATTCTGGCTGTAACTTTTTCTCGCGTATCGCGCTTGCGAATAAGCAAAACAAATAAACGGCGTGGCTCGGATTATCGATTGGATCGTTGACAGCCAACCGTATCTCCTGTCGCCTAGCATTAATTGAGTATGGGTAGGAGTTCCCCATGACATTTACTCGATGTTCAAGCTCGTCGAGTAAGGCCTCTATGATGGCATTACGTGATGACTCAAGTATTGCTCCATCCAGCACTTCGCCCGTTTGGTCGTCCCGCTCGGTGCGTGCGTCAGTATCGTCGCCAGCGATGTCTAATACATTAGCTAACGTCGCTGTAGTGACGATATGTCTCTCAGAGAGAACGCACTGAAGCTCAAGCCAATCTGCCAATGAACTCCGTGTATCGTTGGCCGTTGGCGGCGATATGTGTAAGGCCATTAGGAATCTTTCGCCGCCTTCGCCGTTTCTTTCATAACGACGACCAAGCTATGTGCAGTCTTTGCCATCCCTTCCGCGACCCTCAGCAGCGTCTGATCGCCTTCAAAATACCCAGAAAGAGACATCGTTTCCTCACACAACTTTGCAGATTTCATGAGTGCATCTTGAAAACGCGTAGAGACCGGTTCCACCCGCTCGAAAGCAACGCGTAGATCCCGTCTCGCAATGAGCATCGCTTGTGCTTCGCGGTTGCCGAGTACCTGAGAGAGTTGATTTAGATTAGGGTTTTGGCTCTGGATTAGTGTCTGCTCTCCCTTTTGCTCTTGCCCGTATAGCCAGGACATTAGCAGCTCTAGGTTTTCCGCTTTGTCCTTAGGAACCGGATTCTGATGGGGAGTAACGGATAGGTCCTCAACTTCCAGGCCTAGGAAATCTCGGATTGAGGAGCGAGTAAGCGCAGTATAAAGGTGCGAAAATGAGAATGCCTTTTTTGAGATTTGGTCGACATCGAATCCGTCGTCCTTTGCCTGCTGCAGCACAAACCAGCCGTTCACGAGCCTTCTGACAGTACTATGATTGTCTCCAAGCGTTCTGCTTATAGCCGCAATATCGCCTCCTTCAGCAAGCCAATCGGCAGCGAACTTTGCCTTGGCTATGGGCCGTTAATGTGCTTGAAGCCGATAAAGTCCCTTGCCTCTTTCCGATCGGCGACCCAACTGACCCGCACACGGTCTGGGAGCGTTTTAGGGGCCGGAATTGCGGGCAGAGATATTTCAAGGGCATCGCGAAGCGCCTGGTCGGAAATGAGCCGTAGAGCTGCAAGCCTGCGATTCCCTTCCAGCACGACATTGTCCGACCGCTGCACGATGATCGGCTCGTAGTCAAGGTACCCGGCGGAAAGTATCGACTGAATCAGTTCGTCTACGTCCATCTGTTCGTAGAGATACCGTATAACCTCAGTTTCATCGCTGAACTGCTCGTCGACGAAACGGGGGTTGGCAAGGTCGAAATTGAGCTTCGACGGCTCTATGTGGCTGACGTCGCCGTCGCTTAGATGGTTCGCTTTGCTTCGTGACATTCGTAATATTCCCCGGGAACGCAAAAAGTATACCGAGTATGAGGATTTGAGACACCGCTTTCCGCCTGCCTGAAAGGAGCAGAAGTCCGACGGCGATAGCGGCGGCCCAGCCTCGGCAACCGGCCGCCGGGCGGACGATGGGATGGGTCGAGACCGTACAACCTGAGCTGCATTCGGCTCCACGGGAGCCGCGCCGTATTGACAATAGGTTTAGGGCAAGCCGGGCACTGGGACGAGCCCATGGAAGCTGAGATGGGCGGGCCCCGCTGCATCCCCAGACGCGTGCGACCGATGACAAGCAAATCCGTTACGTGAGTTGCTCTCTATATTGCGTGCATAAGCGAAGAAGCCCAGCGATCTTCGTGCACGATGACAATAGGCAACCCATCCCGCCGATATTGGATTGCCTTTTCGACCTTGGTGCCGAAGCTTCCATGCTTCCATTCAGCGCTTCCCAGCCCACCGACCACCAGATACCGGAGGGACTTTGTAACGTTGCTGACGATGAGCCCACCGCGTGCTTCCGTGTGTTCAATACATATAGGTCTCGGGGCGTACGCGAAGTCACCGGAGAAGCAAAACCGGGCGCCGGCAAAATCCACGCGAGGAACGTCGTCGAGCGCGAGCTCCGACACGTGGCTATCCGCGGCGAGCTGCTCTAGCCGTCCACCGATTATTTTTTGAATGGTCTGGGCGAGATGGGCTCGCTCTTCTTCGGTGACGACGCGATCGGCCAATACGGCCCTAATTCGCGCGTGCAGTATGTCACCTGGATATTCGGAGGCGACTGCATCGTTTTCGATGAGCCAGCGATCGAGGAACCGGATCTCCTCGTCGTTCAAGTGACCATCGGCAAGCATCCCCGTTGCTATGCCGACTAGCGCACCACACGATCGTTTGAGTTCATTGATATAGGCCGCGCCTCGCCGCCCGAAGAAATCAGACATTCTCGCCCCCCCTCAAGATGCCCCACCGCCAGTGCCGTTCCCGGCCTGCCGTATTTCAATTCAATTCAATCGGCCCTGCAACGGGGCTGCGAGCAGCGTCACTGAGGAGCCGACTCACTGCGGATGAGGAGGGACCTCGCCAGTACGGCGGTGACTGACCAGGGATTCATCGAAGTATCTGCCGCCCGCCAGCACCGCTTTGATCGCGGGAAATAGGCTTAAAGGTGCCGACATCTTTTCTACGTAACCGCGTGCCCCGAGGCGCGACGCCTCGGCTGCGAAGAGGTGCGCCCGATGCGCAGTAAGCATAATCACGGGTTGCGCTGGTCTGAGTTGAATGAGCTGCTTTAATAGCGTCAGGCCTGACATCTCTTTCATAGAAATATCGAGCAAAACGATGTCATAGGGGCGTTCAATCACTATGCGCAACGCTTCTGCGCATGACGTGGTCGATTCAATGCCTTCGCCACCGAAAACTTCCGTGAGTGCTCCGCATACGGCGGTTAGCATAGGCTCGCTGTCGTCGACGACTAGAATGGTGACCATTAATTGCCTCGGCGCGGTGGCGATTAAAATTGCTGAACGTCCGATGGATCCAAATATGCCAACCGCCTTGTCGATGAGTCCCAGCAACGGGGCATCATTCTGATTACCTAGGTCTTTGTCTGTAGTCCTGCGATTCACCGCACCTCATTTGTGTTAACAAATGTCACATCCGATCTCGCGGCTTTGTCCGCGGCGCTCACGCCATCGAACCTGTCGGCCTTCACGGCGCGCGATTTGCTACCGGTCAATTGCTTTTGGCGAACGCCGGCTTGGAAGCGCGAAAGCGTTCTGAGGCGCCGCTTACTTGAGTGGCGGGATGGGTGACGCGGTCAAAGCTGCATAGCATGCTTCACAGAGTCCAATGGCTATGGGGACCCGTATCACCGGGCGGGTCAGGCTGCGAAATGATCATCTTGCACCAGGCGCAGACCACCGTAAGGTTCGATCCTATGGGACCGTCACCGGGGTTATTGGACTGATCTGAGGGTTGCATTGAATGCTCGACCGATCGTCGTCGTTCGATTCCGCAGTTATCTTTCAACGGTCCCAGGCTTACCCCAGCGTCTGACCATCACTGGCCGCGCCGATGCGATGGAGCATCGCGCGTTGCTCTCGCAGACGATTGATAACGAATTCCGTTTCAAGCGCGACTGTCCGACGTGGGCGCGGCCCACGTAACGCGATGAGAATCGTACATGCCTCATCAAGTGCATTGTCCAAGCCACGAATCTGCTCTAGGGTCAGGGTAGGCATAGCGACAGCCCTCTTATAGGTAACCGTGCACACGCCCTATTGTGCGGGCCTTCTGCTCAAATCGAAAGCCACCGATAATCAACCAGTAGGTGGCACGATGTAGACCATACCCATGCGGAGTTGATTCGCGTAGTTCCCTCCGCAGGACGTGTAAGATTCCTCCGTCAGTACGCCACCTACAGCCACCGAGGCCCTGCGACTTCGGGAGGGAGTAATGAACGAGCGTCCTTCGCCGCGGCCTCAGCTAATCGGTTCCCCGCCCCGGGGGCGAATCACATACCACGCTGACATTGAAAAGCGCGTCGTGTTCGAAACATGGACGGGCGCCATCAACGTGCCGGAATTGCGGAGCCATTGGGAGGTTTGCTTGACCGATCCTGACGTTCTCGCGATCAAGCGGACCCTCGTCGACCTTCGCGAGTGCGAAATTCTTTTCTCCGGGGCAGAGTGGGTGAACCAGCTGGAACGCTTCGTCTTAGGCAACCCCGTCGTGCCAGGCTGGTTAACAGCCATCATCGTCAACAAGTCGTACATCCATGGCGTGGCTCGCCAGTTTCTAACCTACACCTCGGGCGTGCTCACAGGTGAGATTTTTAACAGCTCAGACGCGGCACTGGCTTGGTTAGAGAATCGCCCGCAACTGCCTTAGCGTAATCGGCGCGGCGGGCATCGGCTTGCAATCGCTCGCCGCGACGACTAATCTCCGCCCTAGGGCCTGAGAACCCTTTGTTGAGCGGACACCGCTCCCGACAGCTACGCGGTTTTTTTATGCCTGCAGTCCATGCATGGCCACGCCTCAATGTCGGGCGCGGGTTGAATACAAGACCCGAAAGGGAAACACACCCGACCGTCTCAACACGGTTCTCAGCGCCCGACACCTATTCATCTAGGAGGCGTCGAGCCATGAAACCCGTGAACCGTCCCGCCACTGATCCCGCTTCGTCGATCCGACCTAACTTCCAGCACCCTTCGCCTGGCATTGAAGTTGTTGAACATGCCTCGCGGGATGAATTTATCGGTACCCAAGCCGATCTTGTCGCGGCCGGCGTCGCGACTACGGCGATGTTCCCCGTGGCGCCGAAACGTGTTCGTAGCAACTGGGGCGAGCGCAATACGCCCCAAGGAGCCCGATTTCGCGTCGAACGACTGCGCGGCGGACGGTTCCGCGTCACGCGCTGGCTGGCAACATCCCGCGCTGAGCCCGAGACAGAAGCCGAAGCCCCGGCAAAGTCGCGAGTGCTGTCAATCGTCCCTGACGACCGCGACAACATGCGCATGCTCTCGCGCCTGGGCATCATGGAGGTCGAGGGCGAGGTTGCGGGCATTGTGGCCATCGTCCTATCCAAATCGGGCATGAAGCGCCGCTTCTCGCTCATGACGTCGGGCGCTGCGGACAGCAATCCCGCGCTCGCGGTCGGCGCGATGGTGTCTTGCCTGGCGCTTTTGCAGGAGGACGCCCTCAACGAATCAGGCCTCATCTCATGAAGGCCCGGCGAGTCATGACTACCTTCGAACGCGACGGTGGGGCCGTCTACGCGGTCCATGTCGGCACGCGCGTGGAGCTGTTAGCGCTGTCGGGGGTCTGCGAATCGATGCTGCCGCAACCGCCCCGCAAGCGTTGCCGCGCCACCGGCCTCGGGCCTGGCTATTTCGCCAGCACAGCGCTGAGCGACGACCAGGTGAGATTGAAACGGTTTCTGCACTGGCGCGCCGACGACGTTCAACGCGTCCTGCCGTCATCCAGGCGCCCCCAGGAGGCGGCGCGCTTCACCGGCTATACCGATCAGCACAGCCGGCGACCGGTGAGCTGCAGCGAAGCCGATGCAGTCTTCGAGCAGCTGCTCGCACGCGGCGACCGCGTCCTGCTTCGGCTGTGCCTGGATGCCGACGACCAGCTGGTCGGCGTGTTCCATTGCCGTCCACTGCGGGGGCAGCCATGACGCCCCTCGAACGCTGGGCCGCGGTCCTGGCAATCCGCGATCTCACCGGGCCTCAGAAGGCCGTGCTCGGCGCGCTGGCGTTCCATGCCGGCGAGTCGTGGCCTGTGGCGAAGCCCAGTCTTGAGACCCTGGCCGTCGAGACCGGCCTCAGCCGTGCCACAGTGTTCCGGGCGCTCGACGACCTCGACGGCCGCTACCTGACGAAGGACAGCAAGCACGGGAACCGCGTCAACCACTACCGGCTGATGCTGCCAGCACCGCCCAGCTGCGTCACCGCCACCGTCTCAGTCTGCGATGGTGAGCAAGGCACGTCCGTCACGCCGGCTACTTCGACTGACCATCTCACTCCGAGACCCTCAGCGTCGCACAGTGAGCATGCGACCGTCTCAGTGTGCGACGGTGAAGCAGCGTCGCACACTGAGACGGTGACCGCGATCCACCATGTCACTGTGCGACGGTCACCATCTCACGGTGAGATGCCCACCGTCTCACGCTGCGACGCGAACAAGAGTATTAATACTAAAACGCCCCTTACCCCCCACCCCGCCGAGCAGCAGCTGTTCGACCGGTTCTGGACGGCCTTTCCGAAAAAGTGGGGCAAGGCACAAGCAAAGGCCGCTTGGTCGGCGCTGTGCCCCGACGAGGCACTCGTCGAGACGATATTGGCGGCTATCGCTCGCGGGAAACGCACGGTGCAGTGGCGGAAGGACAGCGGCCAATTCGTTCCACGGCCGGCCGACTGGCTCAGCGACCGCCGATGGGAACCTACTCCGCAGCTCTCGAATAAGCACAGCGCGGCGCCATTGGCGCCGGTGACGACAAGCGCCCGTCGGCAAGGCACCCAGCAGATCGGCGCTATGCTCGCCGCGCTCGGGGCGGGCAAGGCCGCTGCGAGATCATGAAGCAAGGTCGAAGGGTATCCGGCAGTCGCAGCGCTGCTGGCGACCTTGTCATAACTGACCGGGCAGAAAACTCTAAGGAGGGGGTAAACCGCCGCGAAACAGCGGCCAGCACGAAAAGCGTCACTGCAGGCCGTCGAGTCTAAGGATCGACCTGCGAGCGCCGCCAGCGACAGCCAGGGAATGGGGTTTCGCAACTCTGAATTGGTAAGTAAGAGCGAGGTCACCTTACCAGCTATTTCGTTCGCCAATAAAGATGCTTTCCGTTTCTCCCCACTTGGGAGGTGCCGTTGCAGGACTGGGACAGCCTGCAACGGCGATGTAGCGATAGCCCACTGAAAGCTATCACAGCGGTGAACATGGCAAAAATTCGCCGCTGCGGACCAAGCGTAGGGACTCACAACGATGGTCGATGTAAGTGGTTGGCCCGTCGTGTTGACAGTTTCGACGTGATACAGCGCACAGTGATGGTCGCCTAAGACGTACCTTGCAACCGCTCTAACCGGGAATAGGCGAGGCAGGTCGCGGCCGCCTAACATTTCTCGGCACGGCGCCCCCGTTCCCTCAAACGCTTTGGCATCGTGCAGTCCTCTTTATGCCCCATCCCCGTGGGGCTTTTTTTACTCCATGTCTCATACTCTGTCTGACTTGGCTCGGCTGTCGTAGAACAGACGTTCTACTTCGAGCCGTCCAACGCACCCGCAAATAACGAGAAGGACCCGACATGTTGCTACTCACGCGCGCGATCGGTGAATCGATCGTCATCGGCGACAACGTTACGGTGAAGGTCCTGGGGATCCGTGACCGCAACGTTCGACTTGGCATACAGGCACCGAAAGACATTCCCGTGCACCGGGAAGAAATATACCAACGCATGCAGGCCGAAAAGAAGGGCGACTGATACGCCTTTGCGGCGCTCAGCGTGAGCGCGACGCTTCGGACGGGCGCCACGGCTAGGCTGAACAAGATTTAGATGGTCACGCCGCGTCACGGCGTTCTTTCGGTCGGCAGCGCTCCCGATCTGTAGATTGACGCTGGCGCCGCTCGCCTTCGCGCGGGCGCCGTCCGGCAGGCCTTGAATGAATAGGTGACGTGTCGACTCGCTTTCCCCGCTCGCTGCGCCACCGCCAGCGCTTGCCGCAGGGCTCGTAGCGCCGTCACTGGGCGGCGGGATCTTCTGGGTCGGGATCCCTACCGCTGACGCGCCACACGCTTCCTGCGGCGCCGTGGTGCTCTTCGTTTGCGCGACCGCCTCCTGGGCTCGTCATTACCGAGAAGCGCCAAGGTCTTCGCCACGTGGCGCCGGCATCGCTGCACGTCGTGCCCTCGGTGAACTTGGCAAAGATGGGGTGCTGCCAATCGGAGAAAAAAAGTAGCGTCTAGTGCGCCGGCGGATCGCTTGCAGGGAATGATTCCCACGCGGCCTCTTCGACAATATCCCGCGTACCGTCCCCGAATTTTTGTTCGAGATCAGGCCGACGAGCAGCTGCATCGCGAACGTTGAGGGCTTCGCCTATGGGACAAAAACCGGAGAGCGCGCGATAAACGAAATAGCTGCCAACAATACCCCCTAACACCCCATGTTTGCGGAGCGATCGCGCCAGAAGCGCTAATCCACCCAGGAATGAAAGGTCGCGCTCGAATTGAGATATGTTCATTCGGCGTTCTGCACGTAAATTGTCAATCTCCAGAGCCATGCGTCAGTCCTCAATTGGAACGGTAGTGGCACAACTCAAAGTCGGCAGTTCAATTTCAGGAAGTAAAAAAGTCGTTGCAGACCTATTAAGAGCTTTAGACCTGCAACGACTTCGGTATCGCGGTAGATTTCGGATGTTGGATACCACAAGCCGGTTGAACTCGGTCACCGGCCTGCCACTTAAATTTTAGACACGGTCGAACGAAGCTCTGTAGGACGCAAACAAATATACCTGTGGGAATGCGGCGTCGTGCACGCCAGCTCTTATGAGGCCCATTTTGCGCTCATGCTGTCTCCACGGTCCTAAGCGCGCGAGTTTCCTAATGCTGCCGTTGTGGGCGGGCGCTCGGCTTCTCATTTTGCCAATTGCTTGAGGATCGCCCTTCGCCGAGCGTCTTCCGCCTGCTGTGCTGGGGCTGTGGGCGGTTTTCTGGGTTCGGGGAGCGACATAGCCGCAGGTAGCGGTCTCGGCGCGTCTGGCGCGCCCTCAGGCGGCAATATCATCGGGTTGTCGGCCCAGTCACCCGCCCACACCGGCGGGCGCTCCCAATCGATGCGTCCGAGGCCATGCAAGTAGGCCAGGACATGCGTCATCGTCATCAAGTCGAGTGTCTCGTTTCGTGCTGCGGCCTGGGCCTTTTCCCAGCGCCCATTGGGGCGCCGGACCTCTGATGTTAGCTGTTCGAAAAACGTGTGGGGCGGCTCCCGGCTTTTCAGCCCGGCCGGAAAATGGATATACCAGTTGCCCGGCTCGGCGCACATCAGCTGGCCGGCGAGATCATCTTTGAAGAGATTTGGATTGAAGATGCCGACCGGCACGGTACCGCGCGCTGCAGCCGCGTTGGCGGCGCGCGTGGTGTCGGGAAAGGTTACGTTCAGCTTCGGTGCGTTGATGCCGCTGGCGCCCTTCAGAGGCAGGATGCTGAAGACATCCCGACCACTGATCTTGCCGAGCGCTCGAACTGGACTGCCAAAGCGACCATCCGGCTGTGCACCACGCCGTTTGCGCCAGCGTGACCAAGCAGCGTACGCCTGCTGTGCCACGCCAGGCGCACCACCGGAGTCATAGCCACAGCCCCGGATCTGCATGCGCCGGCCCGACGGTGCCCCATGGGCCACGGTCCTGTCATCAACGGGGTAGCTCTTGACGAAAACCGCGTCGAGCAGCTGGTCCCACGATTCGGCCGACGTGGCGGGGTCAGCCAGAATCTTGCCATGGTCGATAATCCAGCTCTCGCCGTTGACGCCCCAGCCGCGCACCAGGTATTCGAAATGGGAAAGTTGTACGTCAACCGCGCAGACGAGGAACCGCACGCCTGGCGGCACGCGCCCCAGCGGCAAGACTACCTCCGTCCGCTCGACGAGCACCGCGGCATCAACCGACCCGACACCACGCGCCGGGGCGTACGGTATCCCCCACTGCTTGACGACGACCTGGCGCAGGGTGCCATCATCGCCACTGACATCGCGTTCTCGCTCGGCCTTCACCCGCGCGCGCGCCAGGCCGCCGATACCGCCCATGACGAATGGGGACATGGCGCCGACCAGCCAATAGCCAGCGATGCTGTTCCGGCAGCGCTCGCCGGTGACCGTGCCGTCTTCGTCAATTTCTTCACCGATACCAATCCAGCGACCGCGCAGATTCATCTGGTGACGAGCACCATTTTCGATGAGGCAACCATTGACTGGGCACAGCAGCCGGGCGGCCCCCTCTATCTCCGCGAGGCTCACGTCGGTCGGATAGTCGATGGTCATGACGCGCACGCCGATCGGTGCGGGGCTCGACCAGGCGCCGCAGTGCGGACAGGGCCAATACCAGACGCACCGCGTCGAGTCGCCGTACACCGCCATGATGCCCGCGGACCAGTCCGTTTGCGGGTCGAGACCGCGCGCCGCATCGGGATGCGACAGCATGAGAAGTTTCGACGCCGAGCCGAACGTTTGTCGGCGGACATCGAGCAGCGCCTTCACATCGCCGAGGGCCTGAGGGTAGGCGTCGATTTCATCCGCGACGATGCGCGGCGCTTTCTTGTTGATGAGGTTCTGGCTATTCGCCGAGAGGAACTCGACATGCATTCCGCGAAAGCGCTTGAAGTGCAGCGAGTCGTCGACCGGGCGCAGGCCCTGTTTGGTGGCCATCTCCGGATGCGCATCGACCATGGGATTGATGACGCCCTTCACATAGGATTCAACTGTCTCATCGGTCTGCAGGTACCACAACATCGAAGCCGGATCGGCGTCGACGCTGTAGAGGAGAAAATTTTCAGCGATGACGGTTTTCCCGACCTGGCCAGGACCAACGACGGCCACCGTCTGGGTTTGCCGATCGGTCAGCAATTCCAGGGGTTCGCGAATATAGGGCGTGCGGTCAAAACTAAATTTGCCGACATACCCGCCACCGACGTTCTGCAGCTGGCGATGCGCCAGGGCGTGCTCAGCGACCGTGAGACGTTTCGTCGGAAGGAAGCCGCGCACGGCCTCCCGGAAGACGGCGCACACATCGCCAAAGGGCGGATCAAAATCCATCCGACGCTCCCAGGCCGAGCTCGCCCACGAATTCGTTCACCGCGTTGCGGCGCGCGTCATCGATGAGGTCACGAATGGTGTCGGCGAGGCGCGGCTCCAACCCGGCGACCTGGAGGATTTGCTCAGGCAGGCTATCCAACGCCTTGCCGATTTGGGCCAACAGCGTCGCTACAGCACCGACCACTTGGTGGCGCTGGAGCAATTCCGCGCGAGAGGTTTGAATTTTGTCTTCTGCCGCCAGGGCCTGCGCCAGCTTGAGACGCGATGCCGCTGTGGCTTCACCGCCGTGAACCGCACGCTGAGGCGTGCGCTCTGCTGCGCGCACCTGCGGCGGAGGCAGTGCCGTCCGCGCTGTGGCTTGCGCTGCAGCGGTGAGCACCTCTGTGGAGACCATGAGCTTGATGTCGGGCGGGCTCTCATCTTCGAACAGCGTCGGGTGACTTGAGCGCGCCAAGGCGCCGGAGCGAACGTAGGCCAGCACTTCGTTCGCGTCGAACTGCCAGGGATCGCGCTTACCGGCGCCGGCTTTCAGCACTGGAAAATTCGAATCCTCGCGCAGCCGCTTATCGAGCGTCGTGCGCGCCCACCCGAGCACCTGACACAGCCTCAGCTTATCGACGATGAGAGGTTGCTGCGCGTTCACGTCTGCCATTTTCAAAAGCTTTTTCGCTTCGCCTTGCTTTATGTCTACTCGGCTACTTGAAGACGCCAACTACTTAACATGTTAAGTAGCGATGTAGATTTTCTGAGCGGCTTCGGAACTGCGCGGGCGTGCAATTCCCCGCGTTAGCAAAGGCCCAGGAGGGACCCATCGATAGGGGGGTGGGCCCCGAGGGTCAGACCAGGGCACCGGGCATTCGCGGCCGCGAAGCGCGACGCGTAGCCTCTGGACACCGCGGTGGCCGCTCGCTCGCGGTAGTTCCACTGCTGTCGCACCTCGCCTGGGTCAGTGAATCGCACCAGCAACTTCAGGCGTCCATGCAATGAGGTATAGGCCGAGCCGCCGCAGCACCTGGTTGCTGTAGCTGAGCATCATCCGTCCTCCCTGACAGCGAAGATCCATCCAAAATGCCGCGCGCATCGTCGATACGCCTCGTCGAACGCTGTCCGAACAACCTCTGCCTTTTCGCTAGCGCTCTCAAGTCCCAGCGCCTCGATGACGTCTGCGGCGTTCGAGCGCATGCTCGAGTCCAGATTGGACAGGAATCTAGAAACGGCCTGCTGCGCTTCCGCAATGGGCACGTCACCGCCGCCCGCAAGGCTAAAATTCCAGCCGGAAGCGTTCATGGCTGCCCTCTCAATCGAAGCGATCCGTCCGAGCACTCAGGTAACCTGGAGGTGCTATCAGCCCGCGGCGATGACGCGACCAGGCGCCCAATCATCGGCACCGTGGTCGACAACAACCCGTCCTGGGCCGGCCCAAACCTGCTCGACGTTCTGGCCCTGCTCCGTGATCTCGACCACCTGGTCGCTGACGGTGACGCTCACGCCCCTCATCGCGGCCGGACCTGACGCAGGGGCTGAGGAATATTTGACCCGCCACTCCTCCTTACCGACCGCGGCGCAGAACGCGTCGCGTCCGCCCCCAGCAAGCTCATCGAAGTCGCTGGCACCCGCCATCAAGTGCTTGCCGGGCGTCACGCCTACGCCCGCCAGCTCCGCGAGCAACTTGCTTTTCGCGGCGGCACGCTGCAGCTCATCAACTTCCCACTTGAAAAACTTCATGCTCACGGCGTTGCTTATGACCATGACCGCCCCAGAACACACCTCGTGGGCGGCATCCACGATGCCACGAACTTCGGCGGCCGCCAGCTCCAGCGCCGCCTCAGCCGCTGCAAGCTTGGCCCATGCCGTGCCGAGGCGATCAGCAATCACAAGACTTGCGGGCGGATAGGCTTTCGCGCGCAACTTGGCGCGCTTGATTTCGAGCGTCGCCTTATCTGAACGCACCTGAGGAAGCGCAGCGCGTGCACCTTCGGCATTCGCCCGGCGCTCCTCGGCGCCGCGCTCTGCCAATTGCTTTTCCTTGAGTGCGCCCTCGACGTCAGCATCACGACCCAGAAAGGCCTTGCCAGCTTCGTCGCGCCACCGCTGTGTTGCCTGTGCGACTAAGCTCTCATCTTCACTACCGGCATTCATAGCGGTGATGCAAAGCTTCTCCTGTTCCTCCAGCACGACAATGTCCGCACTAATAGCGGCTATCTCGACATTGAGTTCGCGAAGTTGATCAAGATTGAACTTTTTTTGCATGTGCATGACTCCAAAATGTTTCGGACTAGCGGCCAATCGCCGCGTTGTAGAGCGCTTTGGCCTTGGCGACGACGTTGTTCACGCCACCGTCTTGTTCCGAGCCGGCGATCACGCTTCCAGGGTTCGGGATGCGCACGGCGGCCATGACTTCGTCTAGGCCAACGCGACGCCGCATCGACATCGCCGTACGAGTGCTCGCGAACACCCTTTTGGCAGCCTCCGGCGTCACGCTGCCATCGCTAATCACGCTAGCGGCCAAAGCGGCGCAATTCATATCCACGGCTGCCTCAACTATCCCGGCGCACCGGGCACGCTCGGCACCAACCGCGGCCTTCAACTCGAGTTTGTGCGCGCTTTGCTCTGCGGCTCGCACTTCTGCTTCCTTCGCCGAGCGCGTCGCCTTTCCTGACAAGACAGCTTTGACGCGAGCCGCAACCGTCGACGTCGTCGAAGCGGTGGACGGCCTCGACGTGCCTGCTTGGTTGCCTGCCATATTCCGAGAAATCGGAAGGAAGCTGGCCAGCCTGCTAGTGCGAAGATTGAAGGGTGTTAAACGGGTCATGGGTCATTTACCTCTGCCAGTGGAAATTGTGCACGACAGATTCGGGTTACTGAACGGTGCCTAGACCAAAATTCGGCCTACCTCTCCGCCCGCTGGAGAAGCTGCTTGTCAGGGAAGCTAAACAGCGCACGGAACGAGCTGCCGCATAGACGGCAAACGAAATAACGCTCGATGGCTGCATCGTGACGCTCCGTTCCGTTCACCCGCAGCGAAACCGACAAGCAATGCGGGCAATAGGCTGCCGGCAGGATAAGTGTAAGAAGCGGCTTTCGAGGTTCCTTCGGATTCCGAATCATTTGCATAGCTCCGTTTTCTGGTTAGCCGGTGACGGCGCAGAAATGAAAACCCTTTCGAGACGTTGCTGGCATCGAGATCATCGCTGGCGATCAGCGAATTCGATGACGCCGCATGTTGCATTCGTGCCGCCAGCGCACCTCTTGTGAATACCGACCTGGCTCATCTAGCGGCTTCCATCCAATCGCATATGTCGCGCCCGGTGAGCCAGGCACTCCATGCGTGCATGTCACCAAGCCGCACAGGCAGAGTTCCTCGATAGCCGCTTGGAATTCGGGTTCTGTGAATCCGAGAAGGCGCCAGATCTCGGAATTCGACCCGCCTGAGTCGCCCTTACATGGATACTTCTTAAAGGGGTTCAATTTTTGTACCCAAGGAGTGCCGCCATGGGTTCAAAATTTGAACCCAAAAGAGGGTTTCGGGATGAATTCACGCCCGCCACGCCGCCATGGGTTCAATTTTTGATACCCCGGAGGTACATTTTTTGTACCGTCTCTTTTTCCTGGCTCCGACCCAATCCTTGTATCCGTGAGACGGCACGACGGTTGCACTACTGAACTGCGTGTTGCTACGCGGAAACCACGAAAGCGCATACATCGTCGGCCTGGAAGGGATCTTCGAAGACGGAAATGTGATCTCGATGATCTGCCTGCGCTGCAGCTCACGCAGCGCGTTGTAGAGGCTCGCCTTGGTACTAATGCCACCTGCCACTGCCTGCTTATGAGTGAGCCCTAGGGCACCGTTGTTGTGGCCAGTGTGCTGAGACGCCAAAAGCACTAGCACCCGAAATGCCGTGCCGGTGAGCGTTGAAACCGCCGGATGGTAGATAAGCTGCCTTGGCAGCAGGGCGAAGTTATCGCCCTTGGTGCGCTTACTAGACCTATCGCGGCTCATTAGCGCTTTGGCCGGCCAGGAGGAGGCGACGCAAGGCCGCCAGGCAAGCCCTACCCTGCGCGAGCTGAATTTGGCTGGTCGTTGCAGCAGGCTCTGTCCTGCAGGCTTGGGGCCCGAAGCTTCGAGACAGCGTTCTACTGACGAATTCGCGACTGAATTCGGCAGGGGTTGGCAGGCGGTTGGCGGGTCTATCAATGCAGTGGCGAACCATCTTTCGGATCTCAGCCGGGCTCGCGCGCTCTAGTGCCGCTGACCAGGCCGCCACAGCCGCGGAGTTGTCATAGGCGTCACCCCAAGGATCCCCAAAGCGGCACCGCAAGGCCGCGTACAACGCCGCGACCGCACGGTCCTGCGGCACGAACTTCGAGGAGCGCATATCAGTTGGCCGCAGTCGCTTGACTGGCGGCTGCTTCGATACGCTTTGCGTCGGATTCGTCCAGCTGTTCAAGCGACCACCGCGTGCAGCCGGGCGAAATCTCTATCGGCTTCGGTATTCTACCGGACCGCGCCCAGCGCCAAACCGTGGCGGGACCCACCGAATAACGGGCGGCCACTACCGTGACGGGAACAAATTTACTCTGTTGCATGACGTCGCTTACCGTGAAATCGTGAATCACGGAAGCGACTATTCACAATTATTCAGAGCTTAGGAATCAAAATAGATCCGGGTCTAGATTCTTTAAGTCGATACTTCTCAGTTTTTGATGGATGCGATCTCGAACCTTCTCTACGGGAGGGTGCTCGATACCCGCTTCCAATAGCATTTCCGCGATAAACCGTGACGCATCCCATGGCCCAACCCCATGGGGCTTAAGTCTCTTATAGATTCGAATGGCGGCGCCTTGCAGAGGAGAGATTTGGCGACCCGGCTTAGGGCGAAATCGTTCGTACAATCCGACGAGAAACTCCTCAAAGGCCAGGTCGAACCAAAATCGCGCGCCCTGCCTGTTCAAATTGCGACCAGGCGATACATCAGGGTCGTTAGTCCGCTCCGCCCGCTCAACCTGGTATGAGGATGTAAGTCGTCTCAGAAGCTGCGCGCGCTCCGAATGGAGATGGGATAATCCGTGGAGTATTCTCGTCTTTGTTACGGAGACGTCTTCGTTATTGCGTGCGTCGCGCAGATAACCGGCGATTAGACACATCTCGGCTGTGCTAACAGCGGAGATCTCGAACTTTTCGATGACACACTTGACGGCATTGAAGTGTTGCTTCCCATCAGGATGGCTAAATTCTGCATCAATTATATGCTTCTCCCAGAGCTTTAAATTTGGACTCGGCTCGTCTGCCTCAAAAGGATCGCTCACGTGCTTCTCCGGATAAATCGCGCCCAGCTATTCATAAGCGCGCGTCTCTTCTCGAATAAATCACCACGTCTATAGGCCGCTTCGGTTTTGTCGCTGATGATGTGTGCAAGAGCCATTTCTGCAACCATCGCAGGGTGATCGGTGCGCTCAGCGGCCCAATCGCGAAATGTGCTCCGAAATCCGTGGGGCGTTGCGGCGACCGCCATTCGACGGCACACTGCAATTAGCGTCACGTCTGAAAGCTTTGCGCCATTGGAAGCAGCGAATATCAATTCGGTTGGCTTGCCGCGGCATAGATTTTTAATCAGTTTGAGCGCGGCTGGACTTAGTGGCACGCGATGTTCGCGGGACGCTTTCATTCGCGAACTCGGAATTACCCAGACCTTCGCCTCGATGTCAACTTCCTGCCAAAGCGCGCCGCGTACTTCGCCAGAACGGGCCGCTGTCAGAATCGCGAACTCCAGCGCCCTTGCGCCCATGCCCTCCCGCTCGCGCAGCGCGCTCATAAAATTGGGCATCGCGTCGATCGGTAGGGCAGGGTGGTGCTCGCTTTTTGCCACCTTGCTGGGTTTAGGTAGCACTGCATCAAGATGCCCTCGCCATCGGGCCGGGTTGTCTCCACTGCGATAGCCGTTGACGGTCGCCCAAGCCAACACCGACTCGATTCGCCCGCGAAGCCGCGAGGCGGTTTCGGTCTTTTCACTCCAAATTGGTTGCAACACACTGACTACGCCGTGCAGATCTACAACAGATACTGGAAGCTTCCCGATCTTCGGGCTGGCGTACGTCTTAAGCGTTGTTGCCCACTGTTCGGCATGCTTGGAATTTCGAAACTCTGCCGTTTTGACGGCCAGAAATCGCCGAGCGGCGTCGTCAAAAGTAATTTCGTTCGACTGTTGAACCCTTAGTCGGACTTGCGCCGCTCGCCGCTCAGTGACGGGGTCGAGACCTTGCCAGATCTTCTCTCGTGCCGCCCTGGCGCGGTCCCGGGCTTCGGTAAGCGAAACGTCAGGATAACCGCCAAGGCCAATGTCCCTCCGTTTGCTGCCAACGGTCGCCCTCAGTATCCAGCTGCGGGCGCCTTTCGGCGTAATCTGTAGCTGGAGACCAGCAACCCCGCCGACGGCATGTAGTCCCGGTGCCTTGAGACGTTTGACGTGTAAAGCGGAGACTTCGAGAGCTTTCCGTGGCACCTGACAACGTACCCAACAACGTTTCTTTGATTGGATGGTACGTATTGATTCCGCGTGATGCAACGAATACTGCGTTTCCCCGGCAATTTCGACAAATATGCGATTGATTGATGCCGCATGATACGGACAAATGCTGACACCCTCTCCGCCAATTTTGAATGTATCGAGTGCCCGGGCCCGCCATCGTCGGCCCCGATTTCATCGCTGAGTCCACTTCAAGAAAGCTTCATGGCACCGTATGCGCTGCGGTGTCACTGAGGATCTGAGCAAGCTGACGACCGGCGGCCTGATGGAGCACGACGCCCCGGTCGAAAAGGTAGCGAAGTTCAGCACCACTGGGCCACCGATCAAGGTGGCGTGCTTGGCGTCCAGCCTTGACGGCACCGGCCAGGTCCCGCTTGGCGGCATTCAAGAACAGATTGCGACCAAGGCGGTCGCGCGCCCTCGCCTCAAGCGCTCAATTTCGCGGC
>Ga0208492_1000796_pt1 | contig 24027 bp, 17 predicted proteins | sample Subbioar_CSW14AB_FD_184820 | JGI IMG/M metagenome (GOLD analysis project Ga0208492, IMG submission 184820) | Serpentinite rock and fluid subsurface biosphere microbial communities from McLaughlin Reserve, California, USA - CR12Mar_CSW14AB (SPAdes) | ecosystem: Environmental > Terrestrial > Deep... | reverse complement strand
GAGGTCGGTGGCCCGCCGCGTCAAATCGCCCGAGGCCCACGCCAAAAGGTAGACATCTTCGACGGTGCGCAGGTCCAAAAGCGCATGATTGATCGCCTCTGGCCGAAAGACGACGATACCTCGCACCTTTTTGCGAATATCCGCGTCGAGGCGGTTTTCGATCTCATCGGCCGCCACCTCTTCGAGGCCGGGATGAACCATGGCGTAACATGGTGGAACAGCGGAAGTTAACTTACCTGACATAAGGAGAAAGGCCTCATCGACCCCTTGATGGGACCCAAGGAAATCCTATATCTTAAAGATTTGCGCCCATTCGACCCCGCTCTGGCCCGCGGCTCTTTTGGTTGCCGACCAGTTCCTTGCTGCCTATTGCGCGGATTTGGTCGCCCTTTGCACAGACTTGGCTGGTTTTGCTTATTTTGCTTATTTTGCTTGATTTGCTTAAGAAACGAGGATCGTCCGATGGTTGACCTGAAAGTTCTGCTGGTGGAAAAAGAAGATTGCGACGCGGGAACGGTGCAGCAAATTCGCAATGGCCTGGCGGAAGATCATTCCCAATATCACATCCTGCGCGACGCTGCGGAACAGCTCAAGAAAAAGCTCGAAACCTCGCGCCCCGAACTGGTCAAGAAACTCCATCTGAAGATTGGCCTGTCGCTGTTTTTCCTGGGGCACCCCAGCCAGGCGATCGAACACCTGCAGAAGGCCGAAAGCACTCTGGCCAATTTCTACCTGGGCCGGGCGCTGTTGGGCCGCAAGGATTATGATGAGGCGCTCGCGGCCTTCGATCGCGCCGAAAAGGGGGGCTACACCGCCAGCCAGGTTCAGCTGCAAAAGGTCGCCGTGCTGCGTGCCTCGGGCAATGTCAAGGACGCGCAAGCGGGCCTGACCAAGCTGGCCGAAATGGCCTCGCACTCGGCCGAATTTCATTTCCAGAAAGGTTGCCTCGCCATCACCGAGGGCTTGAGCTCCAAGGCCATCGAATCGTTCGAGCAGGCGATTCAACTCGACCCCGGCCATACCGGCGCCCTGTTTGAACTGGCTCGCGCCAACGATTATGCCGGCAACGACGAGGAAGCGGTTCGCTACTACGAGACTTCGCTTCGCCATCCCCCCGTTCACCTCGGAACCCTCAATAACCTCGGGGTCCTTTACGAGGACATCGGCAACTACGAAAAGGCGGCTGAATGCTACCGCAAGCTCTTGAGCGCCAACCCCACCGATGAACAGGCCCGGCTGTTTTTGCGCGATGCCCAGGCCTCCGAATCGATGGTGATCGCCGGTCCGGACGAAAAGACCAACGATGTCCGCCAAATTCAGGTGCTCGAAACGCCCTTGAGCGACTTCGAACTTTCGGTGCGGGCGCGCAACTGCCTGAAGAAACTGAACATTCGCACCATTGGCGATTTGACCCGGATCTCCGAAAAGCAGTTGATCGCGTCGAAAAACTTCGGCGAGCAGTCGCTCGGCGAAATCCGCCAGATCATGGACAAGCTCAACTTGAAAATCGGCCAGTCGCTCGACGGCCCGCCGCCCACCAGCTACCAGACGCCGCACAAGGAAGAGCTTTCTCCCGAAGAGCAAGCGATCTTCGGCAAGCCGGTTTCCGACCTCAATTTGTCGGTGCGGGCGCGCAAGTGCATGACTCGTCTGGGCATCAACACGATCGGCGAACTGATCAGCAAGAGCGCCGACGATCTGATGGAAGCGCGCAACTTCGGCGTGACCTCGCTCAACGAAATTCGCGAAAAACTGACCGGCTTCGGTGTCGGCCTGCGTGGCGACTAATCGAGCGTGGCTTTGGCCGGCCAGTGGAATCGGTGCCTGGGCTGGCCCGGCTGAACTGAGGTTCTTGGGCGTGGAGAGAATGGAGAGTTCGCAGGGTATAGAGAGTACTCAACCGCCCGGCGTCCGCTCAACTTAGGGGCCAGGGTGCCTCCCTGCAAAGAATCAAAGGATCGATGAAGCGACCGCGCCTCATCGATCCTTTTTGCTTTACGGACGGGAAAATCTAGGGTATCTAAGAATTCATCGTTCGAAGTGCTTTTCTCTCCTGGTTGCGCGCTCTCTCCTTCGCTGATTCTGCTGGCTTTGCTTGCTTTGGTTCTTGTGCTTTTTCTTCGATTCGAGGCGATGAACATCGAGGGTTGCTCATGGTTGACCTGAAAGTTCTGCTGGTAGAAAAAGAGGATTGCGACGCGGGAACGGTGCAGCAGATCCGTAACGGATTGGCAGAAGAGCATTCTCAGTTCGCGGTGTTGCGAGATGCCGCCGAAGTGCTCAAAAAGAAGCTCGAAACCGCGCGGCCCGAGCAACTCAGTAAGCTGCACCTCAAGCTGGGCCTGAGCCTCTTTTTCCTGGGGCATTCGAGTCAGGCGATCGAACATCTCAAGCAAGGGGAAACGGCGCTCTCCTGGTTTTATCTGGGCAAGGCTTTGGCGAGTCGCAAGGACTATGCCGGGGCCCTGACCGCCTTGACCAAGGCGGAAAAGGGGGGCTACACCGCCAGTCAGGTTCAGCTGCAAAAAGTGGCGATTCAAAGAGAGTCGGGCCATCCCAAGGAAGCCCATGCGGGACTGGCCAAACTATCCGAAATGGCGAGCCACTCGGCCGAATATCATTTCCAAAAAGGCTGCCTGGCCCAGGCCGAAGGGATCGCGTCAAGCGCCGTCGAATCGTTTGAACAGGCGGTCAAGCTCGATCCCGCCCACCAGGGTGCGCTCTTCGAACTCGGCCGGGCCAATGACTATGCCGGCAACGACGACGATGCGGTCGAATATTACGAAAGGGCGCTGCGCTATCCGCCGGTGCACCTGGGCACCCTGAACAACCTCGGCATCCTTTACGAGGATCGATCGCAATTCGACAAGGCGGCCGAATGTTATCGGCAACTGTTGAGCGCCAATCCGGCCGACGAGCGAGCCCGGCTGTTTTTACGCGATGCTCAAGCGTCGCAGTCGATGGTGATTCGCGGCGAAGACGAACCGGCCAACCCTCTGCAAAGCAAGGCGCTCGAAGCGCTCGTCTCCGATTTTGAGTTGTCGGTGCGCGCGCGCAACTGCCTGAAAAAATTGAATATCCGCACGCTGGGCGATCTGACGCGCATCTCCGAAAAAGCGCTGGTTTCGGCCAAGAACTTTGGGGAGCAATCGCTTCAGGAAATTCGCGAGATGATGACTTCGCGTGGGCTGTCGATCGGTCAGTCGGAAAATGGGCCAGCCGCGCCCGCGGCGGTGCAGACTCGTTTCAACGATGCGCTGACTCCCGAGGAGCAAACCCTCTACGGCAAGCCGGTTTCCGAGATGAATTTGTCGGTGCGCGCCAGGAAATGCATGGCGCGGCTGAATCTGCAAACGATTGGCGATCTGGTCGCCCATTCGGCCGACGAGCTGATGGAAGCCAGAAATTTCGGCGTGACCTCCTTGAACGAGATCCGCGAAAAGCTGACCCAAATGGGTTTGAATCTGCGGGGAGATTGAGCGAGCCCCGACTTCACTGCGCCTCTTTTTGGGCCGGCAGATAGAATTCTCCCCTATGCCTCTTCGCAATGCCGACTTTCAACTGATTCGCCGCGATGGAAATGCCCGGCGGGGATCGTTCTTGACCGCCCATGGAAGGGTGGAAACCCCGGTCTTCATGCCGGTGGGTACCTGCGCGACGGTCAAGGGCCTGACACCCGAGATGGTCCACGCGACGGGTGCCCAGATCCTGCTTGCCAACACCTACCACCTGGCGATCCGGCCAGGCGACGCCCTCATACGCCAAATGGGGGGATTGCATGCGTTCATGAACTGGCAGGGGCCGATTCTGACCGACTCGGGCGGCTTTCAGGTCTTCAGCCTCGCCGAAAAACGAAAGATCACCGAGGAAGGGGTCGCCTTCCGCTCCCATATCGATGGGTCGCTTTTGAACCTGACCCCCGCCAAGGCGGTGGAAATTCAGGAGAATCTGGGTTCCGACATTGCGATGTGCCTGGACGAATGCCCGCCCTTTGGCTGCGACGAAAAGGCGCTTCAAGGGGCGGTGAACCGCACGATTGCCTGGGCCGCCAAATGCCTGGATGCGCAAAAACGCGAGGACCAGCTTTTATTTGCGATCGTGCAGGGTGCGACCGATTTGGGCCTGCGCGGCTATTGCGCCGAACGGCTCGTCGCGATGGACTTCCCCGGTTATGCCCTGGGCGGCTTTAGCGTGGGGGAGACGCCCGAGCAGATGGCGCTGGCTTTGGCTCCGTGTGCCGCATTCCTGCCTGAAAACAAGCCGCGCTACCTGATGGGCGTTGGGCGGCCAATCGACTTGTTGCGCGCCGTCGAGGCAGGCATCGACATGTTTGACTGCGTCATGCCGACGCGCAATGGGCGCAATGCCATGGCCTTTGTCCACTCGGGGGAGCTCAGGTTGCGCAATGCCTGCCACCGCGGACAGACTGCGCCGCTCGATCCGCTCTGCTCCTGCTACACCTGCAAAAACTACACAAGAGGCTATCTGCATCACCTCTTTCAAACAGAAGAAATGCTTGGGCCTACATTGGTATCTATTCATAACTTGAGCTATTACGCCGCTCTCATGAAGGGGGCTCGTGACGCCATTGCGGCCGGAACCTATGGCACTTACATGCAGGGCTGCCTTGAAGGGTGGGGCCAAAGACCCTAGGATGGCGGTTTCCCGGTTTTTTGTCCCGTTTCCCGGTCGATCCGCTTGTTCCTTGGGGTGTCGGCGTTGTTGTTTGCCCAGACTTCGGATTTGAATTCCATGCTGCAAATGGGAGGATTTGTCTTCCTGTTTGTCATGGTCTATCTGTTTTGGTGGCAACCCGCGATGAAACAGGAGAAGGAGCTGCAAAATCAACGGCTGCTACTCCAAGGTACACTGCAAAAAGGCGATCAGATCCTTACATCGGGCGGCATCTACGGAACGGTGGTCTCCGTTCCCGAGGAGAAGGACGAAGTGATCCTCCGGATTGAAGATCAAGTCAAGATTCGGGTGACGCGATCGGGAGTCGTACGCAACTTCACCAAGGAAGGTTCCAGCGCCACCTCGGCCAAACCGGGCTAATCGCGAATCACCGCATGGAAAACCCCCTCAGGGGCAGGGAATATGGAAGCATTGAACCAGTTATTTTCCGCTATCGGCCGTTTTTTCGAATCTCTCGGCCGCGTCATCGGCATGGGGGTTAATCCCTGGCGGGTGATTTTGTGCGCCGTGCCGGTGATCATTTCGGCCGTGATCGTGGCGAACGCGACCAACAAATATTTCCAGGGGGAAGGGGGCTTCCGCTTAGGCGTCGACCTTTCCGGTGGCGCGGTACTCGTGTTCGAAGTCGACACCAGCCGCACCAATTCGGCCGATGCCAAGATCGAGGATCTCGCCGCGGTGCTCAAGCGCCGCATCGATCCCAACGACCTTTACAACATCACCATCCGGCCGATTCCCGGTGATCCGCCGCGCGTCGAAATCATCCTGCCGACCGGCGGCAGACGCCAAGTTGAAGCCGAGCAAAAGCGCTGGAACGATGTCCTCGCCAGCGTGAGCGAGTTGATCCCCGGCAAACCGCATAGCTACAACGCGATTCGCACGAACGACTTCACCACTCTCGCGGTCAAGGCCGTCGACAATTCGGCGTCGCTTGAGCAATCGCAGCGCAACAAATTGATCGAGGACTACATCGCCACTTCGGGAATGGATGCAACCAAGGCGGACGAATACCGCAAGGCGGTTGAGAAAAAGGCGACGCTGGACGATGTCGTGGTCGCCAAGATGATCGACCGGTTTGAAAATGCCGGCGGCGGTAAATCGGGTCAAAAGCGCCTGACTTCCGACGAAGTCGAACGCATCAAGGCAAAAATCAGCCAGCAAGGCCAGCTCGAATTTTGCATCATCGCGAACATCAACGACGACCGCGAAGCGTTCGAAGCGGCCAAAAGAACGCTCAAATTGACGAGCCCCGAATCGCTCGACAAGCTTGCCCTGCAAGGCTTCGCTCCGCCGCCGCCACGCAACACCGATGGCGAACGAGATTTCACGGTGAGCTTGCGCGGCGAGCCTTTCCGCCATTCCTATCGCTGGGTCGAAGTGGGCAAGCAGGAAGTTCACGACCTGATGCTCAACAATGCCCGCTCCCAAGACACTGGAGTGGAGGGGATGAATTTCCAGGCGGCCGCGGCTGCCCGCGACAAAAAGGAAGCCATGGAAATTAGCATTCCTGGCTCGACGTCGGGCCTGCTTTTCAGCCGCAAAATCCCCAATCTGGATCGCCTTTCTCAAAAAGACCGCCAGGAAGGGCGAATTTACGAATACTTCTTGCTGGTGCGCGAACCGGTTCAGGGAGAACAGGTCACGGGTGAATTCCTTACGAGCGTGAGCAAGGGGATCGACGACCGTGGCCGCCTCGCGGTCAACTTCCGGTTCAATGGCGAGGGTGCCAGCCGCTTTGGCGCGGTCACCGGCCGCAATGCTCCCACCGCCTCGGTCAGCTTCAAGCGCAACCTGGCGATCATCCTGGATCAGCAGATCCAGTCGATGCCCAGCTTGAACGGGCCGATCTCCGACAACGGCCAGATCATGGGCGAATTCACCGGACCGATGGTGGACCGCTATGTCGATGTGCTGCGTTCAGGCGCCTTGCCCGCGACGCTCAAGCCCCAGCCGGTTTCGGAAAGCACGATGGCGGCAACCCTGGGTGAAGACACGATCCGCAGCGGTACGGTGGCGATCATCGCCTCGTTTGGCGCCGTGCTCGCCTTCATGTTGATCTACTACCATGTCGCGGGGCTTGTGGCTTGTATCGCCCTTTTCGCGAACTTGCTTTTGACCGTCGCCTTCATGGTGCAAGTGAACGCCGTATTCACCTTGCCCGGCCTTGCCGGTTTGGTGCTGACGCTCGGTATGGCGGTCGATGCCAACATCCTGATCTATGAGCGCTTGCGCGAAGAAAAGGAGCGAGGCGCCAGCCTGGCCCTGGCGCTTCGCAACGGTTACGACCGGGCCATGCCCACGATCATCGATACCCACTTAAGCTCGATCTTCACCGCGGTGATTCTCTACATCGTGGGCAATGACCAGCTCAAGGGGTTCGGCATCAGCTTGATCCTTGGTTTGCTCATCAGCTTGTTCACTTCGCTGACGATGACGCGCACCTTGTTCGACATTTACCTGCGTAACTTCCGCGCCAAGGACTTGAGCATGCTCAAGGTCTTCACCAACCCCGCGATCGATTTCATGAGCATCCGCAAGTTGATGTTCAACATCACCCTCGTGCTCACGATCATCGGCGCGGCCGTATTCCTACTGCGCGGCAAGGCAGGCCTGAACATCGACTTCAACGGCGGCACGGCGTTCACCGGTCTGTTGTCGGAAAAGGCCTTCCAGGAAGACCAGGAAGTGGGGTCCATTTCCTGGTTGCGCAAGAAGTTCGAAGCGAAAGGCGAAACGGAGCACCTGCCCGAAGTCACCGTCGAGCAGATCTTCATTTCCGACCCGACGTTCTCGTCCGGTTCGCGCAGCCGCTTGTTCACGGTGCGCACCACCGAGAAAGAGACCTCGAAGGTCAAGAGCGTCATCAACCACCTCTTTGGTCCCTCTTTGCAGCGCACCAAGCTCTTGAACTCGGTCGCTCGCGGCGCTCAATTTGAAATCGCTTTCACCGAAACGGTGCTTGGAACCGATCTCAGGCCGATCGTTTTCGCGAAGCTTAGAGAAGCCAAGCTCTGCGCGCTGGATGCCGACCTGGTGCAAAAGGGCGTCGACGAAAAGGAGGGCAAGGCCAAGGTGTGGAAATTCACCTTGAAGGAGCCCGTCGATCGGAGCGCGCTCGAAGCCGCTGTGAAAACGGTGGCCGAACCTTTGCAGCAAAAAGCCAAGGCGAAGGACAAGCCAACGGTCACCGTGGGCAACCCGGTGTCGGTCGATTTAACGTTCGACAACCCGGTGTCGCTCGACCAGGTCGCCTTGCAGGTTCGCCAGTCGGCCACTGAAGTGGCCAAGAAATTCCCCGAAGCTCAGGGTGAAATGGCACTCAAGCAAGCCCGGCTTGACCCACTCGATGAGCAGACCGCCGGCCGCTTCAAGAAAATGCGGCTGGAGCTCGTGGAAGCCGTCGATGCCAAGCTCCTTGAGGAAACCTTCAAGGAAGTGCAAACGACCTACGCCACCACCCCGGTGCCTGAGCGTCTTGAAAACTTCGACTCGACCCTGGCGCAAAACACCCAGCAGCGGGCGATTTACGCGATTGCCGCAAGCTGGCTGGCGATCGTGATCTACCTCTGGTTCCGATTCGGCAACTGGACCTTTGGTCTGGCGGCCTTGCTCTGCCTGATCCATGACCTCTTTTTCACGCTGGGCATCATTGCCTTGTGCCACTACCTCACCGAATTCGTTCCCCCTCTGGCGAGTCTCTTCCTGGTCCAGGATTTCAAGATCGACCTGCCGGCCGTGGCGGCGCTCTTGACCTTGGTGGGTTATTCGGTCAACGACACGATCGTGGTGTTCGACCGGATCCGCGAGGTGCGCGGGCGCAATCCCGCCTTGACCGACGAATTGATCAACAAGAGCGTCAATCAGACCTTGAGCCGGACGATCTGGACCTCGTTCACGATTTTCCTGGTGGTCGGCGTGCTTTACGTCTTCGGCGGCGAAGGGGTGCATCTCTTCGCGTTCATCATGGTGATTGGCGTGTTGATTGGAACGTTCAGTTCGATCTTCGTGGCCAGCCCGCTGTTGATCATGTTGGGCGAAGGCAGAAAAGGCGTTGAGCCGACCGCTCTGGCCGCCGTCAAGCCCCAGCGGGCCTAATGCGGACCCATTGGGCACCCCCATTGGGCACAATGAATGCCCTCGGGTGGAATCGTTGTGAATTCGCAGCTCCCTGAATCCCACTTGTTGGGTCAGGGAGCGCGAAACACGAGATACAAAAACGCACGGGATCAGTGGCCGCCATCCAGGGAATGGGTAGCGGCAGTTCTTTTAGGTCGGATGATTAAGAAATGTGCAAGCGGGCGGAATATTCCGGCCCGCTTTTTTCATGGATCAGAGAAACTCATGGTGAGTTCTCTTCGCTTCAAATCGTAGCGAAGAGGCGAATTGGCCAACGCCAAGTGGAGAATTCCGACTTGTGCATCATTGCGTTGGAGGAATGGCGAAAAGAGATGGGCGTGAGTGGCAGGGCCATTTGATCGACGACCGATTGCAAAAAAAACGATTACTTCTTTTCTGGGGCTGTCTTCTTTTCCGAATTCTGGTTCTTTTCCGTGCCTTGATCTATTTTGGAATTCTGACTCTTTTCGGTCGTCTTTCCTTTGTCGGCGGCCTTGGCCTCTTTGCCCGCTTCCACAGGTGCGAGCACCGCCGAAGGGCGTTCCCTGGTCTTGTACTGGCCAGGTGCGGCGCCCCCGGAGCAACCGGCGAGTAAGCAGCAAAACAAGCTGAATGCAGTGAGCTGAAGTGTGATTTTCATAAAAAGAGCAGGCCGGGAGGTTTCCCGGCCCGGTTCCGATCCACTCGAAATTACTTGGTGGCTTCTTTCTTCGGCTCGTCCTTCTTGGGTTCGGTCTTCTTGGCGGCGGGGGTCTCACCGCAACCGATCATGGAAACTGCGAAGGCGCCAAGGAACAGGGCGGCAACAAAACGCTTCATCTCGAGCACTCCTAGCAACGGGTTAAGCACCAAAATTGGTGATGTTGTTGGAATAGAAAAGCCCAGGAAGGAATCAACCTTGCCTGGGCTTTTATCTCAAAATCCAACGCAAGTGGATTACTTGCCGTCCTTCTTGGTTTCCTTCTTTTCTTCCTTCTTCTCTTCCTTCTTTTCTTCTACCTTCTTCTCTTCGACCTTCTTCTCTTCGACCTTGCCATCCTTGCCCGTCTTGGTTTCGGTGGTCTTGGTTTCGGTGGTCTTGGTGTTCTTCTTTTCGTCCTTCTTGGCAGAACCTTCGGGGCCGCAACCAACGAACGAAACCAGACCGAGCACCAAAGCAACCAGAGAGATCTTCTTCATGGGTGTCTATCCTGCAAAATCAAAAAACTAAATGGGCCTTCGGACACCCACGCTGGTGCCCAGACTGGCTATCTAGGAAATGCAATGCTAGGAGCGTTATTCCCGAAAAGCCGGGAAAAAACCTGAAAAACCGATTCCCTGACCAAACTTTGTTTTCCAGAAGATTTCGGGAATAATGATGCCGTGAACGCATCTTCTTTGTGAACGAACGGGTTTCGGCGGCCAAGCATGGAACAGCTGGTAAAAACTTGGGTCGAGGAACATTCCGAGTTCCTCTTCAAAATGGCTTACCGGCTTGCGGGCAGCGGCGCCGATGCCGAGGATCTTGTTCAGCAAACTTTCTTGAAGGTACAGCAAAATCGCCACTCGCTTGCCAGTGGCCCGCAAGAAATTCGGCCCTGGCTGATTCGGGTCCTGCGCAATGAGTGGTTGCAACAGTTGCGTAAAGATCGCAAGAAGGTGCCCTGGCCCTTGCACTTGGAACACGACCTCGCCGAACCGGACGAACCCTCCGACTCGGTGCCCGTGTTCGGCGACATCCAGCCACTTCTGAACAGGATGCCGCCCGATTTCCGCGAGCCTTTGGTTTTGCATTACCTCGCGGGGATGGGATATAGGGAAATCTCGGAGCAGCTGGATTTGCCGATGGGGACAGTGATGTCCCGTCTGGCCCGCGCCCGATCCTGGCTCAAGAATCGATTGCTTCCTCAAGGGTCCGATTAAGGAGGGTGCGGGCATGTTGAATTGTCAGTTGATTCGCTACCTCCTGGAACTTCGCCGAGGGGCTTCGGGTCAGGAATTTCGCGATGCGGAAAAGACCATCGACGGCCACTTGAACGAATGTCCCGAATGCCGCGCCATCGCCCTCAAGGAAAATCGTTTCGAGCAACTCCTTTTATCGCGGATCAAACAGGTCGACATTCCCGCGGAATTTGGCGCGCGGCTTTTGGACCGGCTCAATCTCATCGCGGTGCCCAGGAAGAAGCGCTTCAAAGGGATCAGGCGCGGCGCGCTTTTGGCAGCAAGCCTCCTCGTCCTTTCCCTCCTGGGATTTGGCGCCTTCCAAAAGTACTGGCCCAAGCCAGTGACCGACAGCTCCTGGAACCATTTCTGGGACGATAGTTTTTCCTGGGAATATTCGCCTCCCGATCGCGATCAGGTCATCTCCTGGTTTGCCGCCATGGGCATTCAGACCGACCTGCCGGCGGAGGTCAATTACCAGCATCTCGTGTCGCATGGCCTGGTGCTTTGGGACGGCAAGCTGGTTCCGCAGCTTGTTTTTGCCAACCCATCAACGACCGGAGGTCGTCCCGCCATCGCCAAGATCCTCGTCGTTTCCTCGCGTCAGTTTCGCCTGGAAAGCCTTTTTCCCTTGCCCAGCAATCAGGAAGGCACGCGAACCAAGATCGATTGTCTGCCCGAATCGAACGATCGTTCGGTATTTCTCGTTAGCCACGCAGGCGAGCGCCTCGACTGGCTGGTTCCGACGACCGTCACCGCCAACATCGAGCCCAGGTAATTGATTCGCTAGCCTCCGCCAGTCTCCGTCTGAAATTGAACTTGCCCCGTCTCCTCAAGTCGTGTTAAAGCCTCCAGTTGGATTTCGCTCCGGAGGCGTCCATGCTTCGTATTCCCAGCACCCCAAAATTCACGATGGCCTGCCTGTGGGTAGGAACGGCCTTTTTTTGCCCGGGCCTCGTTCGTGCTCAGCAGGTGCTCAACCTCGGTTTTGAAGCGCGTGATACCTTCTTCCAGGCCGGGCCCGCCACCGGCCCTGTCACCGAACAAAGCCACCGGATCACCGAAGAGTCCTATCACGGAGGCCAGCGCTCCGAAGAGATCAAGATCACGCTCACCAAGCCGACCTACGTCCCCTACTACCTCGACATCGGCAAGGCGCCCATCACTGAGGAATTGGCGCTTTCGGTCTGGATGAAAGCCAACAAGCCGGGCATTTCCCTGCTTTGTCGCGTGGTTTTGCCAAGAGAACGCGATCCGCAAAACCCTGACCGCGCGATGACCGCCGTGATTCAGGGGGATAGCTACCAGCTATCGGGCCGCTGGCAGCAGATCAGCGTGCGTCAGCCTCCGAAGAAGCTGCGAGAACAGCAGCAAATCCTACAGCATGAACTGAAACGCGAAATCTCGGTCGTCGACGCCTATGTCGACCGGGTCATCGTCAATGTGGGCGTGGGCCCGGGACCGGTTGAGCTCAATCTCGACGACCTCGAAGCCGGCCCCTTGAGCGAATCGCGCGCCATGGCCAGTGCTCCCGCGCCAGGCGGCGCATCCGCGGAAGGAGGAGGAACGGGCAGAATGGCCCCCGGCATCACCGCGCGGCGCATCTCTGAAGTCCAGGTGCGCGGCAATCAACTTGTGGTCGCCGGCCAAAAATTCTTTCTGCGCGGCATCCGCTACACCGGCACGCCGCTCAAGACCTTGCGCGACGCGGGCTTCAACACGATCTGGATCGACGAATCGACACCCCAGGGAATCCTCGACGAGGCTGTCACGCAAGGTTTCTGGGTGGTACCCGGCCTGGCGCCTTTGCCGATGGATCAGACCACCTCGGCCGCGGACTATGCCGCGACCCTGACGGGCACCGGAGCGCTTGGCAAAAAGATGGGGAGGTTTCTGGAACAGGACGCCGTGCTCGGATGGAATCTGGGCTCCAACTTGCTCATGGAAAAAGCGCCCCAAACCGCCCGGTTGGCGCAGGCTTACCGCGGCTCGGACCCGCACCGGCCGGTCTTCGTCGATGTGGCCGACGGCTTTAGCCGCTACGCTCGCGGCATCGATCAACTGCTTCTGGGCGTTCACCGCTTTCCCATGGGCACCACGCTCGAATTGCAGTCCTATCGCGACTGGATCATGCAGAAACGCAATCTGACCCAGGATGGCGTCTATACCTGGACATGGGTGCAAGCTCACCCGCCGGAATGGACCGTCTCCAAATCCCAGCAGGAGAATGGCACCAATGCCGATCCCGTGGGCCCCTCGCCTGAACAGATTCGCCTGCTCACCTACACCGCGCTGGCCAGCGGCGTGAAGGGGATTGGTTTCTGGTCCGATTCGGTGCTGGCCGATAACCAGGCTGGCCGCGATCGCCTCCTGCAAATGGCCCTACTCAATCAAGAACTGCAACTGCTCGAACCGGTACTCCTGGCCGCGGAAAAGCCGCTCTGGATCGACACGAGCCATGCCGATGTCAAGGCAGCCGTGCTGCGGTCGGAAAAATCGATTCTGGTGCTGCCGATCTGGATGGGGAAGGGCACCCAGTGCGTTCCTCCCCAGGGGGCTTTGCCCTCGCTGAGTATGGTCATTCCCGCCATTCCCGCGGGAATGCAGGCCTGGGAAGTGGGCCCCGGTCAGGTTCGCTCGCTGAAATGGACAAGGGTGACCGGGGGGTATCGCATCGAGCTCAAAGAGTTCGCGCTCACCGCTTCGGTGGTATTTACCTCCGACCTGACCGCCAGCGGTCTGGTGGTCCGCTTTCAAGATTTACAGCGCAAAATGGTGCCAATCGCCGCGCAGTGGGCCATCGATCTGGCCGGCAGCTCGATCGACCGCACCGCGCGCGTCTATGCCGACCTGGAAGCGGCCGGCCACGGCCAGCCCGATGGTCCCTCGCTGATCACCAAGGCGCGCGCTTATTGGGAAAGCGCTCGGTCGCACTTCAACATCGGCCAGCATCAAGACGCCTATCAAGAGGCGATGCGCGCGATGCGGCCTTTGCGTATTTTGCATCGTGCTTGTTGGGACGAAGCGCTCAAGGATTTCGACAATCTGGCCGCGACCCCTTATCTTGCTGGATTCTTCAGCCTGCCGGCCCATTACCAGTGGATTGCCGCTCACGGCGGCTTGAAGTCCACCGAAAATCTCTTGCGCGAAGGCGATTTCGAGACGCCCGCGGGCCAAAGCCCGCAAGGGTGGATGATGCAAAGCGACATTCCGCTCGACGATGTCGTGCCGGTGATTCAGCGATCGCGCGCGGAACATCATTCGGGCGGTCAAAGCCTGGAGCTCAGGCTCGATCCGAAGGATCCGAAATTCGCGCCGGTCGCACTCGAGCGCGCTTTCCTGGCCATTCACTCGCCCGATATCAAATTGCCGCCGCAGTCGTGGGTGAAAATCTCGGCCTGGATCAAGATTCCACTACCCTTGCAAGGATCGGTGGATGGCGCGCTGTTTTACGATAGCGCCATGGGGGAAACGCTGGCATTTCGCGCGACGGGCACTCCCGGGTGGCGCAAGGTGACCTTGTACCGCCAGGTGCCCGCCAGCGGCAAAATCCACGCGGTGGTCGCCACGACAGCGATGGGTTCCGCCTACTTCGATGACATTACCATCGAACCGATTTTGACTCAGGCCGGAACGCCGGCCAGTCCCGTCGTTCCCAACAATCCAGGCAACCCGGTCATTCCGATCAACCCAGGCAACACCTTGGGAAGCGCCGCGACTGGACCTGCCAACAATCCCTAAAAGACAAACCGCCGGGAACTCCCTATCGGTTGTTCGCGGCGGCCGTGGTCCGGATTCGTCGCGCAAGATCTCACTCTGATTACTTGGGCAACAACCCATAAGCTTGCAGGGTCTTGCGCACCTTGTCGACGCCCGCTTCGTCGAGCGGGCAGAGGGGCAAGCGCAGTTCACCCGTGTCGCGTCCCAAAAGCTTCATCGCGGTCTTGAGCGGGATGGGGTTCGTGGCGACGCCCAACAGGTCGCGGCAAAGGAAAAACAGCTTCCGGTGCCACTGGACCGCTGAGTCGATTCGCCCGGCCTGGAACTCGGTGATCATCGCCTTCATGTCGCGCGGAACAATATTGCCCACGACCGAGACGACCCCCTCGCCGCCGACCGACATAAGGGGCAAGGTCAAACTGTCGTCGCCCGACAGTATCGTCAAATCGCAAAGCGCGGCGATTTGACTGGCCTGGTCCATCGAGCCGGTCGCCTCCTTGATGGCGACGATCGCTTCGAGTTCCGCCATGCGCGCGATGGTATCGGGATTGATGTTCGAGGCCGTGCGGCCGGGAATGTTGTAAAGGATGATCGGCAGGCCTACTTCCTCGGCCACCGCCTTGAAGTGGAGGTAATAGCCCTCCTGGGTCGGCTTGTTGTAGTATGGGCCAACCATCAACGCGCCGTCCGCGCCCACCTTTTTCGCGAATTTCGTCAGCCGGATCGCTTCCTTGGTGGAGTTCGATCCGGTGCCCGGCGTGACTTTCAGCCGGCCGGCCGCCTGTTCGACCACGGCGGCAATGACTTTCTCATGTTCTTCATGGTCGACCGTGGGCGATTCGCCGGTGGTTCCCACGGGCGCCAGGCCGTCGGTCCCTTGCGACACATGCCAGTCGACCAGTTTCCTCAAGCCCGCATAATCCACTTCGCCATTGCGAAACGGAGTGACGATCGCCACGGTCAGGCCTGAAAATTGCTTCCCTTTGGTCACGCGCATGTTCTTTTTCCTGAAATTGGACAACTAATGATTTAGGACCGTGGGCGCTTGCGGAAACCCCGTTTGAGCGAACCTGCGGTCGCAGCACGCAATTTGCCCGATCCGTTCAAGCCGGGGGTTATGGGTCGATTGCGCACGCCGGTTACAATGAAAGGTACCCCTTGGAGCCGCCAGTGATACGTTTTGTTTTTTTTGACGCCGTGGGCACCGTATTGCACCCCTTCCCAAGCGTCAGTGAAATCTACCGTCAGGTCGGAGTAAAGTATGGCTGCACCGAGCCTTTGGAGGCGCTGCGGCTCAAGGTGCGCTCGGCATTTCAGTCACAGGAAGAACAAGACCGCGACCTGCGCTTTGCCACGAGCGAACGGCGCGAAAGGCGGCGCTGGATCGAGATCGTGGCGGCAAGCCTACCCGAGGCGAATGACCCGGAGGAATGCTTTGACGAACTTTACGGTTTTTTTGGGAAGGCCAACGCCTGGAAGCTCGATCCCCGGCTGACGAACTGGATTGATCTGCTCGACAGGCACGGGATCGGCATGGGGCTGGCGTCGAATTTCGATCACCGGCTGCGCGCGCTCGTGGCCGCGTTTCCCTTGCTTGGCCGTTTCGCGCCGGTCGTCATCAGTTCCGAACTAGGTTGGCGCAAGCCGGCCGCTGGCTTTTACGAGGAAGTGATTCGCCTGGGCGGCGGGCAGGCCGGCGAAATCTTGTTTGTGGGCGACCATCCCGAATTCGATGTGGCCCGGCCCAAAAGCCACGGCATGAAGGCGGCGCTCATCGACGAATTCGCGCGCGATCCGCTGTTTTGGCTGCAGGACCGGACGGCGTCGTCGGTTAAGGCGCTTCAGAAAGCCTGAAATGGATTCGCCACCCAGGTCGGCGAATCCTGGCCGAATCGCGGGAACCTTGGGCATTGCCGATGGGATTTTGCCGCCCGCCGATGGCAAACGACTCAAAAAGGGCTATCGAAGCATTGAGTCCTCGATTTTGTCGAGACGATGGATCCCAATTTCCATTTTCTTCTTTTTCTTCTTAGCCCGCTGAACCATGTCCCAACGCTACTTTGCCGAGCCCTATCAGTTTCGGCCTCCGTGCCGGTCGACCTGGTTCGTGAATATCGCCCAGTGGGCTGAGCCGATCTACTTCCCCTTGATGCTCAATGTCGCGCGGATGGAATTTCCCGGGCTTGAGCGGTTGCAAGAGTCGCTCAAGAGCAATCAAGGGATTCTCCTTGCCTGCAACCACACTTCGGGATGCGATCCGTTTGTGCTGGGAAAGTTGGCCCAGGCAAGCGGCCGCTGGATCCATTTCATTGCCTCTTATCACCTCTTTCGCGGCACTTCGGAGCTCTTTGGCGAGTTGATACGCCGCATGGGCGCCTACTCGATTTTCCGTGAGGGGCCCGATCTTGCGAGCATGAAAGCGACTGTCGAATTGCTTCGCACCGGGGATCGGCCAATCTTGATTTTCCCCGAGGGGACCTACTTCAAGCAAAACGATCGAATCGGGCCCCTTCAGGATGGCATTGGGCTGATTTTGCGCCAGGCGCTGCGCAATGAAGTGCGGCCAATCGTCTTGCATCCCCTGGCGATCAAGTACTGGTTTCGAAGAGATCCCTTACCCCATGTGCGTGGCGTCTGGACAACTCTTGAACGCCGTCACGGAATTGAACATGGGGCCAGACAATCGGATCTCCGCCGATTGGAGCGGTTGATCCGCCTGGGTATGGAATCGATGTTCGCCGACTCGCGCTTTGGAAATGAGGATGAACCGCTTGAACACCTGATTTTCCAGACCGTGGCAGACCAACTGGAACGATTGACCGGCGAGACGGAATCGGCCGGATCCTCAGGCGCGGACAAGTCCCCAACGAGAAATACTCTGTGGGCGGCGATTCGCAAGTACCGCCAAACCCTCGTGCGCGAGCTCGTGGAAATGGCGGGGAATCTTCGGGCCCAAGTGCCGATTCAGAAAAAATTGACCACACTTCTGCAATGCGAAAATGTCCTGTCCATCTCGATCGATTACGCGGCGGAAGATCCCAGCTGGGAGCGAATTTGGGAGACTTGGGCCAGGTGGGAAGAAACGGCCGGGGATAATGAAAGTCCTTTCCCGGCGCCGGTCACGGCAGTGGTTCAGGTCGGCCCGGCCATGGGCCTCAAGAAGAAAGATCGCGCTCGGCCCGGCGAGTTGACGCTCGATCCCGCGGCGGCCGATTTCAACTCGTGCTTGCACAAGGCCATGTCCGAGCAACTGGCGATCCTTCGCGCCAGAGCGCCCGTTCGGTAGGGTTGGTTGCAGAAGACGACGCGTTTCGCAAGACAAGAGGGATTGGGAAAATAGAATAACCTTTTGCGCTCTGTACGGGTTCGAGCTCTCCCATGGGCCGGCCAGGATTCGGAATTCAAAGCATGCATCAACAGATTTTCCGCATGGTCCACCGCGGAAACCTCATTTACAACACCTGCTGGGAAGATCCCGAACTCGATCAGGTCGCCTTTGACCTGAAGCCGGACGATCATGTCCTCGTGATCACTAGCGCCGGCTGCAATGCCCTCGACTACCTCCTCAAAGGAGTGGCGGGCGTTCACGCAGTTGACATGAACCCGATCCAGAACAGCCTTTTGGAACTGAAAAAAGCCTGCATCGAAACGCTCGACTACGAAGATTTCTGGAAGTTCTTCGGCGAGGGCAAACACCCCAAGGCCAAGGAAATCTACAAGAACAAGTTGCGGCCGATCCTTCCCGAATACGCCCAGGCCTGGTGGGATCGCAAAATCGGTTACTTTGCAGGGCGCGGCTGGCGTTCGAGCTTTTATTACCGGGGCACTTCGGGCCTTTTCGCCAAGCTGGTGATGACCAAGATGCACCTGTTCGGCCGGATGCGCCAGCCGATTTCCGACTTCCTCGGCGCCAAATCGATCGAAGAGCAAGCGAATGTTTGGATGACTCGCCTGCACAAAAAGGTGCTCACTCCTTCCATGCGCTGGTTTCTGGGGCGGCGCTTCACGATGACCCTGGTCGGCGTGCCCGGGCCGCAAATCCAGCAGATCCGCGACCAGTACGAGGGCGGACTGGTCAAGTTCATTGAGGATGCGATTTTGGTGGTGGCGACCAAGCTGCCGATGCACACGAACTACTTCTGGCGCGTCTACATCGAAGGCCGCTACCACAAGGATGCCTGCCCGAATTATTTACGTGAGGAAAACTTCCACAAGCTCAAGGGGCTGGTCAACCGCCTGGAAATCCGCACGAGCACGGTTGAGGATTTCCTGAAATCAACCCCTCACAAGATCTCCAAATTCACCCTTCTCGATCACATGGACTGGATGGCCAGGAAAAACCCCCAGGGGCTGGTCGACGAGTGGAATGCTCTCCTGAAGGCGGCGCGCCCTGGCGCGACGATTCTTTACCGTAGCGCCGGTCTGCATGTCGATTACCTGGACGATCTCAAGGTCGAGTCCGGAAAGGGACCGGCACGCCTGGGCGATCTTTTGGAACAAGACCGCGCCTTGGCGGAAAAACTGCATCCGATCGATCGCGTTCACACTTACGGCAGCTTCTACATTGCTCGCCTCAAACCGGGCGCCACGGTGAGCCAGGCATGAGTTTCCTTGGCGACATGCGGGTGATCTGGCGGATGGCCTTTCACAAGGGCAAATCGACCGATCTGAAAACCCGTCTCGAAGAGTTTTACTCGGGCCAAAGCGCGGACTACGACAGCTTCCGCAAGCGGCTGCTCCACGGCCGCGAAAAGTTGATGTCGGATCTTGGTGCGCTCGTCAGCCCCGGCGCCACCTTGCTCGACGTGGGCGGCGGCACCGGCAACAACATCGAAGAACTCGGCGCGGCCCTGCCCAAGTTTCAGCGTGTGGAAATTGTCGACTTGTGCGGTCCCCTATTGGGCGTGGCCCAGGCGCGCATTGCCAAGCATGGCTGGACCAATGTCCACACCGTCGAAGCCGACGCCACGCTCTATCAGCCGGCGACGGGACCCGTCGATGCGATCACCTTCTCGTATTCGCTGACGATGATTCCCGACTGGTTCTTGGCGCTGGAGCGAGCACTGGCCAACTTGAAGCCGGGCGGCATTTTGGGCGTGGTCGATTTCTACATTTCGCGCAAGTGGCCCAAGGCCGGCCGCGCGAAAAATTCGACCTTCTCGCGCGGCTTCTGGCCCAACTGGTTTGCCAACGACAATGTTTTTCCTTCGCCCGATCATCTGCCCTGGCTTGAGTCCCATTTGGAACCGGTTCAGGTCACGGAAGCGGTCGGCAAGATTCCCTATTTTCCCATATTGCGCGCACCGCACTACATCTTTTTGGGCCGCAAAAAGTCGTAACAGGCCGTCCGGTCGATTTCGCACAAGCCGGACCGATCTATTGAGAAAAGGCCGCGGGCCGAAGAATCGGCCCGCAGCCTTTTTTGTATTTCGCGTTCGTAAACGCAGCCTAATGCGCTGCCGAACCAGGCTCGATCATTTTCGGTGGTCCGCTGACAAGCTCACTGAACGACTGGATGGCCAGATAAAACACCGGCACGAAGAAAACCGCGAGCACCGTGGAACTGATCATCCCGCCGAACACGGCCGTGCCAAGCGCTTGACGGCTGGCGGCCGCAGCGCCCGTAGCGAACACCAGGGGCACGACCCCCAGAATGAAGGCAAAGCTCGTCATCAAGATCGGCCGGAATCGCAGCCGCGATGCCTCAAGCGCCGCCTGCCGAATCGTGCGGCCCTTCATGCGTAGCTCGCGTGCGAATTCCACGATTAGGATCGCGTTTTTCGAAGCCAGCGCAATCGTGAGCACGATGCCGATCTGGGTGTAGATGTTATTGTCCATCCCCCGATAGTTCACCGCCGCGACCACGCCGAATAGGCCCAGCGGCACCACGAGGATCACCGCCATTGGCAGAATCCAGCTTTCATACTGCGCGGCGAGCACCAGGTATACGAGCAACACGGCCAGTACGAACACGATGATCGCTTCGCCCGTCACCCGTTTTTCCTGGAAGGCGATGCCGGTCCAGTCGTAGCCCATTGAACGCGGCAGCACTTCCTTGGCGATCTCTTCCATGACGGCGAGCGCTTCGCCGGAGCTGACTCCAGGAGCGGCGCCGCCGTTGATCGAGGCGGTCTGGTAAAGGTTGTAACGAGTGATCGATTGCGGCCCGATGCGAGTTTCGGGCGCAAGCAAGGTCGCCAGGGGCACGCGCCCGCCGGTGCGATTGCGCACTTCGAGGCGGCGCAACCGGCCCGGATCGCCGCGAAAGCGAGCATCGGCCTGCACGCGCACCTGGTAAGTGCGGTCAAACTTGTTGAAGTCGTTGACATAGACCGAACCTAAGTTGGCCTGCAGCGTGGCGAACACATCGCTTAAAAGCACGCCCATCCGTTCCGCCTTCACGCGGTCGATATTGAGATAAAGCTGGGGCACGCCGGCGCGGAAGGTGCTCGACGCCATGCCGATTTCACCGCGCTTGCGCGTCTCATCGATGATCGCCATCGTTCTTTCAGCAAGAATGTCCGGCCCCACTCCTTCGCGATCTTCGACCTGCATCTGGAAGCCTCCCGCCACGCCCAGACCCTGAATCGACGGGGGAACAAGGACAAGAATAAATGGTTCCTGAAGCTGGGCGAAGGCGCCACGCAATCGGTTGACCAGCGCATCTTGCTGCAAATCGGGAGTGGTCCGCTTCGACCAGTCCGACCACGCGGCGAAAGCGGTCGCGCCGTTGGAGGCGTTGGTGCCATCGAGCAAGGAGAACCCCCCCAGTACGAACCAGTGCTCGACGCCGGGCGTCGATCCGAAAATCTTGTTCATCTGCTCGGTCACTTCGCGGGTGCGATCAAGCGACGCGGCGTCGGGAAGCTGCACCGCGATGATGATGTACCCCTGATCTTCGGTCGGCAAGAACCCGGTTGGGGTCCGCTGATACCACCAGCCGGTGAAGGTCGCCAGCGCCAGGAAGGCGAGCAAGACCAACCACCAAATGCGCAGTAGTTGGCTGACGAACCAGCCATAGAGCCATTCCACCGGCCGATAGAAGAAATCGAACAGATGGGTGAAGAAGTTCTTGCCGGCATGGGGCCTCAAATAGACCGCGCACTGGGCCGGCTTGAGCGTGAGCGCGTTGACGGCGCTGATGAATGCGGTTGACGCGATCGTGAGCGCAAATTGACGGTAAAGCTGGCCGGTGATACCTCCCAGGAAGGCGGTCGGCAAGAAGACCGCCATGAGTACGAGCGTGATCGCCATGACCGGGCCGGTCACTTCGTCCATCGCCTTGATCGTCGCTTCCCTTGGCGCCATTCCTTGCTCGATATGATGCGCGGCATTTTCCACGATCACGATCGCATCGTCGACGACGATGCCGATCGCGAGCACGAGCCCAAACAGCGTCAGCATGTTGATCGAGAAACCGAGCATGGGCATGAAGGCAAAGGCGCCGATGATCGTTACCGGCACCGTCGTGGCCGGAATGAGCAAGGCGCGCCAGCTTTGCAAGAATACAAGAATCACGATGAGCACGAGGCCGCCGGCTTCGAACAGTGTCATGTACACTTCGTGGATCGCCGCCTCGACGAACTTGGTCGTGTCGAACGGGATGCTGTATTCCATTCCTTCCGGCAGGGTCGGCTTGATCTTCTCCATGGCGGCATGCACCGAGTGCGCCACCTGGATCGCATTGGAGCCGGGGAGCTGGTAGATCAGGATGTTGGCCGAGTCCATGCCGTTGCGCGAGGCGAACGAGTCGTAGTTTTGCGCGCCCAGTTCGACGCGGGCGACATCGCGCAGATAGAGGATCTGACCCATGCCGCTCGACTTGATGACGATCCCTTCGAATTGCTCGGGATCGGACAGGCGGCCCAGGGTCGTAACGGTCATCTGGAACCGCTGGCCGTCGGGGCTTGGAGGCTGGCCGACCTGGCCGGCCGCCACCTGCACATTTTGCCGCGCCAGCGCGGCAGTCACATCCTGGGTCGTGATCTGGTGAGACGCGAGGCGGTCGGGGTCCAGCCAGATGCGCATGGCATAAGCGCCCACGCCGCGCACCATGACTTCTCCCACGCCTTCGACCCGGCTGAGTTCATCGCGCAAACGCAAGGTCGCGTAGTTGGACAGAAACAGGCCGTCGAATTTCTTGGAAGGCGATGTGAGGGAGACGGCGAGCACGATGTTGGACGATTGCTTCTTGACCGACAAACCCTGGCGGCGCACTTCCTCGGGCAGGCTCGCCTCGGCGATCGAGACCCGGTTTTGCACGAGCACTTGGGCGTCGTCGAGATTGGTGCCGATTTCAAAGGTGATCGTCAGCGAGTAGGAACCGTCGGCCGAGCTGGTCGACGACATGTACATCATGTTTTCGACGCCGTTGACTTGCTGCTCGATCGGCGCGGCGATCGTATCGGAGATGACCTTGGCATTGGCGCCGGGATAGGAGGCGCTGATCACCACCGTGGGCGGCGTGATCGCCGGGTAGCGTTCCACCGGCAAGCGGTACAGGGCCACGATCCCAAGCAGGACCGTGAGGATGGCGATCACATTCGCGAAAACCGGGCGATCGATGAAGAAACGAGAAATCATTGGGGGTTCCTAAATATCCGGCCGGGACCCATTGTGCGTGATGAAAAATGAGTAGTCGAGAGGGCAACGCGCGTAGAACCGCGATTCACTTCGCCGGGATGGGGCCGGTCGAGGCCGCTCACTTGCGCTTATTTCTTTTCACTTTTTTCATTTTTATCATTGGGTTTGGGAGCATTCGCAGGTGGAGGAGCGGTTGCGCCTGCTGCGCCGGCATTGGCTGGTGCGTTGGCGGGCGCCGGTTTGGTTGTGGAGGGGGCGCTGGGTGCAGATCCCGTTCCTGATCCAGGGGACGCGGGCGGCGCCTTCAGTTCCCAATTTTGCGGGGACACCGGCGTGCCTGGGCGTGCCCGGGTCAAGCCGTTGATGACGACCCGGTCGTTGATCGACAAGCCGCTTTCGATCGTGATCACGGCGGGGACAGGGAGTATGGGGATTTCCGCGGGGGCGGGCGGCCCATCCTTTTTGCCGTCCTTGCCGGCATGGGGGGCTGGCGTGGCGCCGGTGCTTGCCGGTGCCGGATCCTTGCCGACCAGTGTCCAGCCGGCCGGTTGTCCCGGGCCGGGAGGCGCGGCCTTCCAGGCATGAGGCCCGACCTGCACGGTCCGTTTCTGAACGACATCCCCTTCGCCCAGGACATAAACAAAGCGGCCTTCCTGGCCGGTCATGAGCGCATCTTCGGGAATCGCGGGAAGTGACTTGGCCGAACCCGCCGGCACGCGCACGCGCGCATAAAGGCCCGGGTAAAGCAGGTGAGTTTTCCCCATGCCGATCCGGGGATTGGGAATGCGGCCGCGCAACCGCACCGTTCCCGTGCCGACATCGACGCGGTTTTCGCGGAAGTCGATTTTCCCTTCGTGGGGATAGCCTTCCTCGGTCGTGACGCCCACTTCGACCGGCAACGCCTGGCTCAAGACGTCGGCCGTTTGCCCGGCCTGGAGCGCTTTTTGAAACGTGACCAGATCGCGTTCGGGCGTGTCGAAATAGACAAAGAGC
>Ga0208492_1000795_pt1 | contig 24034 bp, 19 predicted proteins | sample Subbioar_CSW14AB_FD_184820 | JGI IMG/M metagenome (GOLD analysis project Ga0208492, IMG submission 184820) | Serpentinite rock and fluid subsurface biosphere microbial communities from McLaughlin Reserve, California, USA - CR12Mar_CSW14AB (SPAdes) | ecosystem: Environmental > Terrestrial > Deep... | reverse complement strand
TTCGGCAAGAAGATCGCGCGTTTCGTCAAGGAAAACGCCGACAACGAAGCCATGCAGGAGTTCACCAAGCCCCTGGCCGACCTGGGCCAGAAGGTGCAGGCCTTCACGATGGAAATCGGCATGAAGGGCATGCAGAACCCCGACGAAGTGGGCGCCGCCGCCGTCGACTACCTGCGCGTGGTCGGCCACCTGGTCTACGCTTACTTCTTCGCCCAGTCGGCCAAGATCGCCCTGGAAAAGCAAGGCTCCGGCGACACCTTCTACAAGGCCAAGCTGGCCACCGCCCGCTTCTACTTCGCCAAGCTGGTGCCCGAAGTCGAAACCGCCATGATCACCGCCAAGGCGGGTCTGAAGCCCCTGATGGAAATGGACGAAGCCCTGTTCTGATCGACAGGCTGTCACAGGCAGGTTGCACGCCAAGCGCAACCTGCCTTCTTTCCGTCTCCATTCACTGAGTTCCTCGAGGAGAGAACATGAGTCAATTCAACGTGCGCAAGGTGGCCGTGCTCGGCGCCGGCGTGATGGGTGCCCAGATCGCTGCCCACCTGGTCAACTGCAAGGTGCCGGTCGTCCTGTTCGACCTGCCGGCCAAGGAAGGCCCCAAGAACGGCATCGTCACCAAGGCCGTCGAAAACCTCAAGAAGATGAAGCCGTCGCCCCTGGGCGTGGCCGACGACGCCGTGCTGATCCAGCAGGCCAACTACGAAGAACACCTCGAGGAACTGCGCGGCTGCGACCTGATCATCGAAGCCATCGCCGAGCGCCTGGACTGGAAGGAAGATCTCTACAAGAAGATCGCTCCTTTCGTGAACGACAAGGCCATCCTGGCCACCAACACCTCTGGCCTGTCCATCACGGCCATGGCCAACGTGCTGCCCGAACAGCTGCGTTCGCGCTTCCTGGGCATCCACTTCTTCAACCCGCCGCGTTACATGACGCTGCTAGAGCTGATCCCCACCGAGTACACCGCCGCTTCGGTTGTGGACCAGCTGGAAACGTTCTCGACCTCCGTGGTCGGCAAAAACGCCCTGCGCGCCTACGACACCCCCAACTTCATCGCCAACCGCGTGGGCGTGGCCGGCATGCTGCTGACCTTCCGCGAAGTCGAGCGTTCGGGCCTGGGCTACGACATCGTCGACGACCTGACCGGCAAGAAGCTGGGTCGCGCTTCGTCGGCCACCTTCCGCACCGCTGACGTGGTGGGTCTGGACACGATGGCTCACGTCATCAAGACCCTGCAAAACGGTGCCAAGGATGACCCCTTCAACGGCGCCTTCGACACCCCCGCCTCGCTGACCAAGCTGCTCGAGAAGGGCAACTTCGGTCAAAAGACCAAGGCTGGCTACTTCAAGAAGGAAGGCAAGACCATCCTTCAGTTCAACGCTGAAACCGGCGAGTACGTGCCCGCTGGCGGCAAGGCCGACAAGGAAGTCACCGACATCCTCAAGAAGCCCGCAGCCGAGCGCCTGAAGGCCCTGCGCGAGTCGAGCAACCCGCAAGCCCAGTTCGTGTGGGCCATCCTGCGCAACGCTTTCCACTACGCTGCCGTGACGCTGGAATCGATCGCCGAATCCGCTCGCGACATCGACTTCGCCATGCGCTGGGGCTTCGGTGCCAAGCAAGGCCCCTTCGAGATCTGGCAAGAAGCCGGCTGGAAGCAAGTCGCTGAGTGGGTCAAGGCCGACATCGACGCGGGCAAGGCCCTGTCGTCGACCCCGCTGCCCGCCTGGGTGTTCGATGGCCGCGACGGCGTCCACACCTCGGAAGGTTCCTGGGCCCCGAAGGCTGGCAAGTACGTGCCCGTGCGCGACCTGCCCGTCTACCAGCGTCAGGCCTTCCGTGAAAACGTGCTGGGCTCGAACGCCCCGAGCGCTGCCACCGCTGGCAAGACCCTGTTCGAAGACGCCGCCATCCGCCTGTGGACCCTGGACGACGAAGTGGTCATCGCTTCGATCAAGTCCAAGATGCACACCATCAGCGCCGAAGTGACCGCCGGCCTGGCCAAGGGCCTGGAAATCGCCGAGTCCGGCTACAAGGGCATGGTCATCTGGACGCAAGACGGCCCGTTCTCTGCTGGCGCCGACCTGCAATCCATGATGCCCGCCTTCATGGCCGGTGGTGGCAAGGCCATCGCCCCGTTCGAGAAGCAACTGCAGGACTTCATGCTGTCGCTGCGCTACTCCAACGTGCCGACCGTTGCAGCCATGCACGGTCTGGCCCTGGGTGGCGGTTGCGAGCTGGCCGTGCACGCTGCCAAGCGCGTGGCCGCCATGGAAACCTACGTGGGTCTGGTCGAAGTCGGCGTGGGCCTGATCCCCGGCGGCGGTGGCCTGGCTTACCTGGCTCGCCGTGCTGCCGAGCAAGTCGAAGCGTCCAAGGGCGTCTCCGGCATGGTCGGCGCCGAGCTGATGGGCTTCGTCAAGGAAGGCTTCCAGGCCGCGGCCATGGCCAAGGTGGCAACGTCTGCCATCGAAGCCAAGAAGTTCGGCTACCTGATCGACGGCGACGTGATCGTGCCGAACAAGGACGAAGTCCTGTACGTGGCCATCGCCCAGGCCAAGGCCATGTTCGAGTCGGGTTACCGTGCTCCCGCCAAGCGCACCTTCGCGGTCGCTGGCCGCAACGTGAAGGCCACGCTGCAATCGTCGCTGATCAACATGCGCGACGGCGGCTTCATCTCGCAGCACGACTACTACATCAGCTCCTGCATCGCAGACGTGCTGACCGGTGGTGACGTCGATGCCGGCACGCAAGTGACCGAAGAGTACCTGCACGCCCTGGAGCGCAAGCACTTCTGCACGCTGCTGGACAACCCCAAGACGCAAGAGCGCATCATGGGCATGCTGTCGACCGGCAAGCCTGTCCGCAACTGATCGATCGGAGACACACACATGTCCAAGCAACTCCGCGACGTTTACGTCGTTGCCGCCACCCGCACCCCGATCGGCAAGTCTGGCCGCGGCGTGTTCAAGAACACCCGCCCTGACGATCTGCTGGTCGCCACCATCAAGAACGCCCTCAAGCAGGTTCCCACGCTGGACCCGGCTGCCATCGAAGACGCCATCGTCGGCTGCGCGATGCCCGAAGGCGAACAAGGCATGAACGTGGCCAAGATCGCCGCACTGCTGTCGGGCCTGCCCAAGACCGTGGCCGGTGCCACCGTCAACCGCTTCTGCGCGGCTGGCATCACCGCCGTGTCGATGGCTGCTGACCGCATCCGCGTCGGTGAAGCCGAAGTCATGATCGCCGGTGGCGTGGAGTCGATGTCCATGGTCCCCATGGGCGGCTCCAAGCCTTCGTTCAACCCCGCCGTGGTCAACGTCGACGAGAACGTCGGCATCGCCTATGGCATGGGCATGACCGCCGAGAAGGTGGCCGAGCAGTGGGGCATCACCCGCGAAGAGCAGGACGCGTTCGCCACCGAATCGCATCGCCGTGCCATCGCTGCCCAGCAAGCTGGTTTCTTCGACGCCGAGACCACCCCGATCGAAATCGAAGTGCGCACGCCGAACCTGGAAACGGGTGAAGTGACGATCACCAAGAAGACGATCACCCGCGACGAAGGCGCCCGTCCCGACACCTCGGTGGAAGGCCTGGCAAAGCTGCGTCCGGTGTTCGCTGCCAAGGGTTCGGTGACCGCTGGCAACTCGTCGCAGACCTCCGACGGCGCTGGCTGCCTGATCCTGGCTTCGAAGGAAGCTTGCGAGAAGTACGGCCTGAAGCCGCTGGCCAAGTTCGTGGCTTTCGCCGTCAAGGGCGTGCCGCCCGAGATCATGGGCATCGGCCCGATCGAAGCCATCCCCAAGGCCCTGGGCTACGCTGGCCTGAAGGCTTCGGACATGGACTGGGTCGAGCTGAACGAAGCTTTCGCTGCTCAGTCGCTGGCCGTGCTCAAGGACCTCGACAGCAAGGGCTACGTGCTGGACCGCGCCAAGGTCAACCCGATGGGCGGCGCCATTGCCCTGGGTCACCCGCTGGGCGCCACCGGTGCCATCCGCGCTGCGACCGTGGTGCACGGCCTGCGTCGCACCGGCGGCAAGTACGGCATGGTGACGATGTGCATCGGCACCGGCCAGGGCGCTGCCGGCATCTTCGAGCGCGTCGACAGCCTGTGATCGGCTGACGCCAGCGTTTGACGATTGAAAAAGCCCGCCGCCGTGCGGGCTTTTTCTTCGGCCCCTGCCGTTCTCGTCGCGCTCCCTGGCTCGCCCTTTGCACCTTTTGGCTCACCCGACTCCAGGCCTGTTCCGATGGAATCGTTTCGCGTCCTCACCGCCGATGGCCACAGCCTGGCCGCACGTTGCTTCAAGCCGCATGGCGAAGCGGCGAAACGCGCGGTCATCATCGCGTGCGCCCTGGGCGTGCCGCAGAGCTTTTACACGCGCTACGCGACCTGGCTGACCCAGCAAGGCTGCGTCGCCTACACCTTCGACTGGCGTGGCATGGGCGAGTCCGCGCCCGACAACCTGCGTCACTACCGCGCCAAGCTGATCGACTGGGCCTTGCAGGACGCGCCGGCCATGATGGCCCTGGTGGCCCAGCGCCACCCCGGTCTGCCCATCAGCTGGTTCGGTCACAGCATGGGCGGCATCCTGTTCGGCGCCATGCCGCAGCACCCGCAGATCGACCACGTGGTCACGCTGGGCAGCGGCAGTGGTTACGTCGAGCACCTGGCCAAGCCCCTGCGCTATGTCATCGGGGCGTTCTGGCACGTGATCGTGCCGCTGAGCGTGGCCCGCCATGGCTATTACGCTGGCCGCCGCATCAACGCCGTGGGTGACCTGCCGCGCGGCATCGTCGCGCAATGGAAACGCTGGTGCGCTTCGCCGAAGTTCGTGCTCAGCGAAGGCGAGCACATCCGCCAGGCCTACGCTGGCGTGAAGCTGCCCATCACGGCCGTGCTGTTCACCGACGACACCATGGCCAGCCCGGCCGGCATCCGCGCCGTGCACCAGGCCTACACCGGCACCCGCGTGGACTACCTCAACCTGCGTCCGCAGGACGTGGGCGCCCGCAGCGTGGGCCACTTCAACTTCTTCCACGGCCGCACTGGCCCGCAAGGGTGGCGTCACAGCCTGCCCTGGCTGGGTCTTGCTTGAGCGGGTCGAAGCCTTGCCTCCGCCCATGACCCAGCCCTTCGAGCCCCTGACCCTGCGCACCCGCGATGGCCACGACCTGGCCGCACGGGCCTACGTGCCCGCAGGCGAGGTGCGCCGAGCGGTGCTCGTCGGGGCGGCCATGGGCGTGCCGCAGCGCTTCTACCAGGCCTTTGCCTCGTGGCTGGCCGAGCAGAGCGTGGCCGTGTTGACCTTCGACTGGCGCGGCACAGGCGAATCGGCCCCGCGCAGCCTGCGAGGCTTCCAGGCCAGCATCACCGACTGGGCCACGCAAGACCTGCCCGCCGCCGCCGATGCGCTGTGCGCGCGCTGGCCCGATGCGCCACGCACCTTCCTGGGCCACAGCCTGGGTGGGCAGCTGTTTGGCTGGCTGGAGCAGCCAGAGCGCTTCGAGCGCGTGCTGACGGTGGCCAGCGGCAACGGATACTGGCGCATGAACGCGCCTGCCGTGCGACGCAAGGCACCGCTGCTGTGGTGGGTGCTCGCGCCGGTCGGCATCGCGCTGGCGGGCCATTTCCCGGGCAAGCGCCTGGGCGCCGTGGGTGACCTGCCTGCCGGGGCCATGTGGCAGTGGCGACGCTGGTGCCTGCACCCCGACTACGTCGGCTCCGAAGGGCCGGCGCTGCGCGAGCGCTATGCCGCCATCCGCCACCCGATCACGGCCGTGCTGATGGAAGACGACGAACTCATCAGCCCCGAGGGCATCCGCGCGTTGTATCGTCTGTACGCGGGCGCGCAGGTGCGTTTCGAGGCCCTTGCTCCTCAGGCCCATGGGCTCAAGCGCCTGGGGCATTTCGGGCTCTTCCAGCCCCATGCTTCGAAGCTGTGGCCGCAGGCGCTGCGCTGGCTCGAGGTCTGATTCCGAACACCCCGTTTCACCCTGCCTTTCACAACGAGGAGACACCCATGTCCAACGACATCCTGGCCCACCGCGAAGGCGGCATCCTGACCCTGACCTTCAACCGCCTGGACAAGAAGAACGCCATCACCACGGTCATGTACACCCGCCTGGCCGAGGAGCTGGAGCAGGCCGCCGAGGACGATGCCGTGCGCGTGGCCGTGATCCAGGGCGACGTGAGCTGCTTCACTGCTGGCAACGACCTGGCCGACTTCCTCAACAACCCGCCGAACATGGCCGCCGACGCGGAGCCCGCGCCGGTGGTGCGCTTCCTCAACATCCTGCGCGTGTTCCCCAAGCCGGTGATCGCCGCCGTGGCCGGCCCGGCCGTGGGCATCGGCACCACGCTGCTGCTGCACTGCGACCTGGTCTATGCCGGTGACAACGCCGCCTTCAGCCTGCCCTTCGTGAACCTGGGCCTGTGCCCAGAGGCTGGCTCGGCGCTGCTGCTGCCCTCGCTGGTGGGCTACCCGCGCGCCGCCGAAAAGCTGATGCTGGGCGAGGCCTTCTATGCCGAAGAGGCCGTGGAGATGGGCCTCATCAACCGGATCCTGCCGCCGCAGGAGGTCAACGCCTATGCACAGGCCCAAGCCGCCAAGCTGGCCGCCAAGCCGCTGGCCGCGCTGCGCGCCACCAAGGCCGTCATGAAGATGGGCCAGGTGGGCCTCAAGGCCATCATGGACGAGGAGCTCAAGCTCTTCGGCGCGCTGCTGCGCGGCCCTGCCGCCAAGGAAGCCATCAGCGCCGTGATGGAAAAGCGCAAGCCCAACTTCCAGGGCATGTGATCGGCTCGGGGCCTGAACCGGGAAGGTCAAGGCCCCTGGAAGCCACCTTGGCGGAACGTCAGCACCAGGGTGTCGCGCCAGCCGTGCTCGCCCAGCGGCTGGATCGGCGTGGACTCGTGGATCACGCGCTCGTCATCGAGCAGCAGCGTGCTCCACGGCTGGTCGAGTGTGAAGCGCACGCCCTGCGGGCCATCGGACTCGAACACGCGCGTCTCGCCGCCCTTGATGCCGTGGCGGCCCAGCATGATGACGGCCACGAAGTCGACGCCGTCACGGTGTGCGCCTTCGGGCGTCGGGCGGCCGATGCCGCCGGTGGTGTCGACGCGGAACTGGTGCGCCTCGATGTACCAGGCGGGCACGGGCTTGACCCCTGCCAGGAAGCCGCCGAGCTGGCGCAGCAGGGCCTGCCACATCGGGTGCTGCGCGACGCCATCGCGCACGGGCTCGAACCAGCGCTCGAAGCCGCCGTGCAGCGCGTTGTAGGTGACCGGCTGCCAGTGGGCGCGGTGCGGCGTCTGCGTGAGCGTTCGTGCCGCCGTGTCGTACACGAAGCAGCTGTGCCGGCGAAAGCGGTAGTGCCCGCCATCGCGCAGGTGCGTGTCGGGCGGCAGGTCGTTCCAGCTGGCGTGCAGGGCCTCGGCCTGGGCCGCGTCGGCATTGAGCCAGGGGTAGAGCAGCGAAGTCGGCAGCAGTGCCCAGCCTTCGGACTTCAAAGACGAAGAAACCTCGCCGAGGCTGGCGGGTGCGGCGATGGTGCGCATGGCGATGGGGGAGTCAGGCGGGTTGGGCCGGGCGGGGACGCCCGTCGCGGTCGATGGCCACGTAGGTGACGTTGGCCTCGGTGACCTTCACCAGGATCGGGTCGGAGGGCCGGCGCTCGGCCCACACCTCGACGTGCACGGTGATGGAGGTGCGGCCGATCTTCTCGACGCGGGCGTAAAAGCTCAGCAGGTCGCCCACCGAGACCGCATTGCGGAAGACGAACTCGTTGACGGCGATGGTGGCCACGCGGCCGCGCGAGATGCGCGCCGGCAGCACGCAGGCGGCCAGGTCCACCTGGGCCATGATCCAGCCGCCGAAGATGTCGCCGTTGCCGTTGGCGTCCTTGGGCATGGGCATGACGCGCATGACCAGCTCCATCTCGGGGTGCAGCTCGGGCGGGGTCATGAGGGCATGGGAGGTCTGGGGTGCGGTCATGGGGCAAAGGCGCCGACAATGGTCGGATCAAACAAACTGTTCGACATTGTTCCAGAATGCGCCGATCCGCACAGGCCCCAGGTCAAACACCTGTCACGCCCGGGTCCACCACGCCCGCCTCCCATCCTCCGCCTCGCAGCGACCGCGAGACGCTCGCGCGCCTGTGGCCCTACCTGTGGACCTACAAGTGGCGCGTGCTGGCCGCGCTGGCCTTCATGGTGGGCGCCAAGCTCGCCAACGTGGGCGTGCCCGTGCTGCTCAAGGACCTGGTCGACACGCTGGCGCCCAAGGCAGGCAGCGCCGAGGCCCTGCTGGCCGTGCCGGTTGGCCTGCTGCTGGCCTACGGTCTGCTGCGCCTGTCGACCTCGGTGTTCGCCGAGCTGCGCGAGCTGGTCTTCGCCAAGGCCACCGAGGGCGCGGCGCGCAGCATCTCGCTGCAGGTGTTCGGCCACCTGCACGCCATGAGCCTGCGCTTTCACCTCGAACGCCAGACCGGCGGCATGACCCGCGACATCGAGCGCGGCACGCGGGCCGTGCACTCGCTGATCTCTTACTCGCTCTACAGCATCGTCCCCACGCTGATCGAGGTCACGCTGGTGCTCTCGCTGCTGGCCATCAAGTTCGACATGGCCTTCGCGTGGATCACGCTGGCGGCGCTCGTGCTCTACGTGGCCTTCACGGTGACGCTGACGCAGTGGCGCACGCGCTTTCGGCGCGAGATGAACGAGCTCGATTCCAAGGCCCACACGCGCGCCATCGACTCGCTGCTGAACTACGAGACGGTCAAGTACTTCAACAACGAGTCTTTTGAGGCCAGGCGCTACGACGAGGCGCTGGAGCGATTGCGCCGCGCCGGTGTCAAGTCGCAGCAGACGCTGTCGCTGCTCAACGCCGGTCAGCAGACCATCATCGCCGTCGGGCTGATCGCCATGCTGTGGCGCGCCACCCAGGGCGTGGTCGAAGGGCGCATGACGGTGGGCGACCTGGTCATGGTCAACGCCTTCATGATCCAGCTCTACATCCCGCTGAACTTCCTGGGCGTGATCTACCGCGAGATCAAGCAATCGCTGACCGACCTGGACAAGATGTTCACCCTGCTCGAGCGCGAGCGCGAGGTGGCCGATGCCCCCGATGCCAGGCCGCTGCTGCTCAAGGGCCCACCATCGGTTCGTTTCGATCACGTCGACTTCGCCTACGACCCCGATCGCCCCATCTTGCACGACGTGAGCTTCGAGATCCCGGCGGGCAAGACGGTGGCCGTGGTCGGGCCGTCGGGCTCGGGCAAGTCGACGCTGGCGCGCCTGCTGTATCGCTTCTACGACGTGCAGGGCGGTCGCATCACCATCAACGGGCATGACGTCACCGGCATCACGCAGGACAGCCTCAGGCGCGCCATCGGCATCGTGCCGCAGGACACCGTGCTCTTCAACGACACAGTGGCCTACAACATCGCCTACGGCCGTCCCGAGGCCTCTCAGGAGGAGGTCATCGGGGCGGCAAAGGCCGCGCATATCCACGGCTTCATCGCCTCGACGCCCAAGGGCTACGAGACCATCGTGGGCGAGCGCGGATTGAAGCTCTCAGGCGGCGAGAAGCAGCGCGTGGCGATCGCGCGCACGCTGCTGAAAGACCCGCCGATCCTTGTCTTCGACGAGGCGACGTCGGCGCTGGACTCGGCCAACGAGCGCGCCATCCAGGCCGAGCTGGCCGCGGTGGGCGAGGGCAAGACGGTGCTGGTGATCGCGCACCGCCTGTCGACCATCGTGAATGCGCACGAGATCCTGGTGATGGAGCAGGGGCGCATCATCGAGCGGGGCACGCACCCACTGCTGCTGGCGGCCAATGGGCGTTACGCCAGCATGTGGCGTCTGCAGCAGGCCTCGGGCGAGGCCGCGTCGGCTCAGGGCTGAACAGACATGCCCATCACCGCGCCCAGGCGATCGCGTTCGCGTGCCGGGCCGATCAGGCCGATGAACTTCGCCTGACCTGTCTGCAGGTCGACCTCGTACAAGCGCGAGGCGGTCGAGCCGATGCGGCCGGTGACCAGGTAAGCCCGGTTGTTGATGTCGGCGATGTCGAGTGAAGCGTGGTCGAACGAGTGCACGCGCAGCAGGCCCACCGTGCTCAGCAGGCCCGTGTTGGGCGAGACCACTGGCGTGGCGCCTTCGAGCGAGCCCTGCACGACCAGGTGGCCGATGCGGGCGTCGATGGCGTAGTTGGTGGTGAGCTTTTCGTTGTCCTTGTTGTAGGTGTAGCCCGCTGCCACGATGCGTGGGGCGATGCCGGCTTGTTCGTCGCCATCGGCGTAGCGCAGCGGACCATCGGGCTGCAAGCCTTCCACGTCGGGCTGGCCATCGATTTGGGCGCCGGTGTCGGGGTGCAGGCGCAGGTTGTCGCCCCGGTCGCCGACCACGCGGATGCGGTCCACCGTGGGGTTGAAGTCGAACCCGAATGCGCGCGCTTGAGGCAGACTCACGCCTTTGCCGATCGGGGTGAGTTCACCGCTGTCGACGTTGATGCGCAGCAGCCGGCCGCGCGTGCTCAAGGCGAACAGCTCGCCGCGTGCCACGCGGTGATCGATGCCCAGGATGCCTTCGCCAGGCAGCAAGCCGATCAGCGGCACGCGGCTGAGCAGCTCTTCGGGCCGGTCGGCGCGGAAGGTGATCAGGCGGTGGCTGGCGGTGATGGCCACCAGCACCTCCTTGCGTTCGATGGCCTCGGCGCGGGCTTCCTGGACTTGCGCATGGGGGCGAGCCATGGGTGCTTCGGCGGTCCCACCCAGCCAGGTGGGCAGCCAGGCGCAGCCGCCCAGCCCGAGCGACATGACCAGGCCGGTGGTGGCCAGCAGCGATCGGGTGAGGTGGCGGGACAGCTGAGTGGTTTGCGACGTGTTTGGCATGGGGCTCCTTGGCTGCAGGGCTTCGTCGGTGGGGGCCTGGGGATCAAGGCTTGCTCGGGCTCAGCTGGATGAAGGGCGTGGCCCCACCCGTGACCTGCGGCAGCTTTCCATCCCACTTGCGGATGGCCTCGCGCTCGTTCTCGATCTTGCGCAGGGCCAGCAGGTCAGGGGTGATCTGCTGGCGCTGCAGGGCCAGGGCATCGGCTTCGGCCCGGGCGCTGGCGACCTTCTGCTTGGCCTCGACCTCGATGCGCTGCAGGTCGCGTTCGGCCTTGAGCTTTTCCTGCTCGGCCTTGACCTTGGCCTCGATGGCCTCGGCAAAGGAGCGAGAGAAGGCGAAGTTGACGATGGCGAACTCGTCGAGCACCAGGCCGTGACGCATCATCTTTTCACGCAGCAGCGCGCCGATGGCATCACGCACCTCGGTGCGGCGCGTCACCAGCTCTTCGGCTGTGAACCGCGCGGTGACGGCTTTGACGGCCTCTTGCGCGGCGGGGATGATGATGCGGTCGGCCGCGATGTCGGTGGTCGGGCCGATGTTGCGAAAGACCTCGACCGCGTGCCTGGGGTCGAGGTGGTAGTTGATGGCGATGCGGGTGTGCACCGACTGCAGGTCGCGCGAGGCGGCGTCGCCTTCGCCTTCGCCCTTTTGCAGGCGCACGTCCATCACGTGCATGGTCTGGGCAAGGGGCACCTTGAAGTGGATGCCTGGCTCGTAGACGGCGTCGTCGGCCTTGCCGAAGGTGGTCTTGATGCCGCGCTCACCGGCGGAGATGACGGTGATCGGGTTGAGGGCCGACAGCACCACCACGGCGACAACGCCAAGCACCACGAACTTGAGAACCCGCGACGCACCGGACGCGGGCTGGCCGAAACTGGGCATGGATCCTCCTGGGGAACATGGCTTGAGCGGCCATGCTACCCCAGGGGATCCAGGGGCCTGTGACTCAGCTGCGACGCGAGCGCAGGCGTGCCAGCGCCAGGCCACCGGCCAGCATCAGCGCCAGGGCGCCCGGCTCAGGCACCGCCACGGTCACGGTGGCGAACTTGTAGTTCGGCAAGGTGGCTTCCAGGGCGCCGTCTTCGACGAAGGGCTGCAGGCTGTTGGCCAGGGGCGTGACCAGGCTTTGGCCCACGCCGATGGCGGTGAAGTTCAGCGTGGCCAGCTTGACGTTGCCAGGCAACGGGTTGTTGGTGGCGAAGTAGGCGTCGCTGAGCGTGCCCGAGGCGTTGTCGATCAGGCCGCCGCTTTTGGCGAACTCCCAATTGGCCGGGATGACGACGCTGTCCAGGCGCAGCACGCTGGGGTCGAAGCTCAGCCCGAAACCTCCGCCCAGAACGGCGTTGGTGAAGTCCGTGGCTTGCAGGTTCAGCGAGAAGGTCTCGCCGGGCGCCACGGTCAAGGCGTCGATGTCAAAGGAAACGTTCTGGGCTTGGACGCTGGCGCAGGCCAGGGCCATGCACAGCGTGGAGGCGGCGGTGGCCAAGGAACGGATGGTGGTCATGTGGACTCCTGAAGGTGGGTGTGAAGGTCAGAGAAACAGGACGAACGATGCGGCTTCAACGGCTGCCCGTTTGCCAGGCCGAGGGGCCGGGGCGGGTGGAGAACAGGCGGCGAACGGCGCTCAAGTCGAGGGCATTGACGACGCCGTCGCCGTTCTGGTCGCCGGCGTGGGCGTTGGTGCCGAAATCGCGGCGCACGATGGACAGGTCGATGCTGTTGACGATGCCGTCGTTGTTGATGTCGGCATCGCAGGCGTCGCCGTAGCCGTCGCTGTCGCTGTCGCGCTGGTTGGCGTTCTTGACGGTGGTGCAGTTGTCGCGGCTGTCGGGCACGCCGTCGCCATCGGTGTCGACTTCGGTGGTGGCCACCTGGTCGGCGGTGCCTTCACCGGCTGCTGCGCGCACGATCACGTTCCTGGGAGGGGCGTCGCCCAGGTCGATGCTGGCGTTGCCGCTGGCATCGGCCACGCCGCGGCCGACCACCGTGCCCTTGACCGGGTCGATGGCGACGACGGTGACCCAGTCACCCTCAGGCACCGGTCGGTCGTTGGGCTTGAGCTGCACGCGCAGGAACCTGCCTTCGAGCACCGCCTTCTCGATGAAGACCGGCCATGGCAGCAGGCCTTGCGGGCTCACCCGCAGCTTGACCGTGGGGTCACCCAGCAGGTTGTAGATGTTGAGCTCATGGCGCAGGGTGGCCACACCGGGCTGGGTGCCGCCGGATTGCAGCGGGTGGCTGTTGGCGGCCGAACCGGCTGCGACCTGCTTGATGTAGGTCTTGGCGTAGTTCAGCAGGTCACCCAGTCGCTTGGAGGGCGCGGCGCTGCCGTAAGGCAACAGGCCGGGGAAGATGCCGTCGAACAGGCCCAGCGTCATGTGGTTGTTGGCCGTGGTGCTGCTGATGCGGGTGTCACCGATGACGGCCAGGGCCCCATCGGACTTGCGCAGCAGCGCTTCGGAGAAGTAGGTGGTGAGCATGCCCGGGCCATAGCCAGGGGAGACGAACTGAGGCGCCAGGTCGACGGTTTCGTTGTCGAAGATGCCCGAGGCGCAGTTGATGCTCAGCACCACCGGGAAGCGGTTGCCCGTGACGGACACGGAAGCCACGTCAGTGGTGCTGAAGCCTGGGTGCGACCAGCCCGTCCACCAGCCGTGGTCGCGGTGGTAGACCAGGGCGCTGCCGGCGTTGATGCTGGCAATCACGTCGGCGCTGTCGGCGTTCCAGGGGAAGCCGGGCTTGCGCAGCGCCAGCGGGATGGCCGCGCCGCTGTTGTAGAAGCGCGGATCCGAGGTGCCGGGTGCCCAGTAGTGGCGCGCCACGTTGTAGCCCAGTGAGACGGCGTGGTTGCGCACGATCTCGCTGGTCTCGACGAACCAGCGCTTGTCGGTCAGCCCGGTGTTGTCGGCCTGGAAATGCGAGGCGAAGGTCAGGCGGTTGTAGAAGTCCGAGCCGAAGATGGGGTTGGTGGGCGGGAAAAGTTCGTAGGACTTGACCTTCGAGACGATGGTCTGGGCCTGCGCCAGGGTGTCCACCGGCAAGCGGCCGATGCCGAAGGGCGGCACGGTGAATGCATCGGCGCCCGGGGCGAACTGGCCGTACCACATGTCGCAGGCGGTGCGGGCGTACTCGGGCGAGTTGGGGTCGGAGACGAAGGGGCTGATCTCGTCGTAGTTGGTGGGGATGAACTCCGCGTCGCCGACGAAGAGCACCCACTTCGGTCGCACCAGGTGGGTGTTGTAGTAGTTGGCGATCCAGTTGCGGATCTGGGTGCGCGTGGCCGTCGGGCTGGCTCCGGTGATCTCGCTGGTGGTCACCACTCGGGTCGAGATGCCCAGCGCCTGCTTGTGGGCCTTGAGGTCGTTGGCCGCATCCACGAAGTTGGGGTGGGTGACGATGAGAAAGCGCGCACCGAAGAAACTCGGATTGATGGTGAACGGCGGCACGCAGCGCTGCACTTCGGCGATCTGCTTGTTGAGCGCGAAGCGCATCGCCGGTTGGGGCAGGGCCTCGATGCGCTGGTCGATGGGATCGAACCCCTTTTCCTGACGGGTGGCGACCCAGTCCTTGTTGAGCAGGCGGTCGTAGGTGAAGCAGCGGCCCGGGTGCTTGATGGTGACGATGTAGCTCGGGTACCAGGTCAGTAACTGGTTGGCCGGGTCATAGCCATACGGCGCCAGGCGAAAGCCTTCCACGCGCACGTCACCCTGGCCGATGGGCAGGTTGCCGCGCGACTGTCCGGGCTTGAACACGCCCTTGGCCCAGGCATCGGGGTTGAAGACGAAGGGGATCTTGCTGTCTTCTTCTTTTTCGCGCGAGTGCTCGGGGGGCTGCACGGGGTAGATGCGGGCCGTCAGGCGCTGGATGCCGCCCTCGGGCACGATGCTGACGTCGGGTGACTCCTTCAGGTCGAGCGGCAGGGCGGCCGAGAAGCCACCGGCGGGCAGCTCAGGCAGGCCCGGCTGGCTGTTGTCGACCGCGAAGCCTCCTTCGCGCGACGAGAAGCGCTGGAAGGCGCCCGAGTCGGTCTGCACGGTTTCGAGCACGGGCTTGGGCACCGTGATGCGAACCACGGTCTGGTCGGCGTTGCTGGAGATCAGCTGCACCAGCGAGGCGGTCTGGGCGTGGGCGGCCCAGGGCAGGGCCAGGGTGGCGGCCAGGGCAATGGGGCGCCAGGTCAGGGCGTGGCGGTTGGCGCGGCGCGAGCGGGCCGTCTGAGAGGGGCTGGGCATCATGGAATCCTCGTCTGCGTTGGGTGGACCCGGCCTGCAAACGCTTGCGAGCGGCGGGTGTGTGCAGACTAGAGGCTCATCCTTTTGGCTGATAGTCCCTGCTCCCTAGCCCTTGGGAGGCATTTCCTGCAGGACTGGCGGACCTAGGGGGGCCAAAAGGGGGGTGTCTGGCGCGATGGGTCCACAGATTGCCGTTGGCGGTCTCGAGCATGCCGCCACGAACGGGGCCTGCTTGCGGCGAAAATCGGGGTTTCGACCGCGCTCCTTTCGCCACCCATGACGACCCCCACCCAGCTCACCCTGACCCGCCCCGACGACTGGCACCTGCACTTGCGCGATGGCGCGGCCATGGCCTCGGTGGTGCCGGCCACCGCCCAGCAGTTCGCGCGGGCCATCGTGATGCCCAACCTGCGCCCGCCCGTCACCACCGCCGAGCAGGCCGTGGCCTACCGCGACCGCATCCGCGCGGCCGTGCCGGCGGGCCTGAAGTTCGAGCCGCTGATGGTGCTCTACCTGACCGACAACACGCCCGTGAACGAGGTCAAGCGCGCCAAGGACGCCGGCGTGGTCGCCTTCAAGCTTTACCCGGCAGGCGCCACGACCAACAGCGACGCCGGCGTGACCGACCTGCGCAAGACGCACAAGGTGCTCGAAGCCATGCAGCGCGAGGGCCTGGTGTTCTGCGTGCACGGCGAGGTCACCGACAGCGAGGTCGATGTCTTCGACCGCGAGAAGGCCTTCATCGACGACAAGCTGATCCCGCTGCGCCGCGACTTCCCGGAACTCAAGGTGGCCTTCGAGCACATCACCACCAAGGAAGCGGCGCAGTACGTGAGCGAGGCGGACCATTTCGTGGGCGCCACCATCACGCCGCAGCATTTGCTCTACAACCGCAATGCCATCTTCATGGGTGGCGTGCGCCCGCACTACTACTGCCTGCCCATCCTCAAGCGCGAAGAGCACCGCGTGGCGCTGGTCAAGGCGGCCACCAGCGGCTCTTCCAAGTTCTTCCTGGGCACCGACAGCGCGCCGCACGCCTCGCACCTCAAAGAGCATTCGTCGGGCTGCGCGGGCTGCTACACCGCGCCTTGTGCGCTGGAGCTGTACGCCGAAGCGTTCGAAGCGGCGGGCGCGCTCGACAAGCTCGAGGCCTTCGCCAGCTTCCATGGCCCCGACTACTACGGCCTGCCGCGCAACACCGACACCGTCACGCTGGTGCGAGAGGACTGGGTGGTGCCCGAAGAGCTGCCGTTCGGCGAGACCGTGATCAAGCCGCTGCGTGGCGGCGAGACGCTGCGCTGGAAGATGCGCTGAGCGGCGCTGCCTAATCCGCGTCAGGGGTGGGCGCGGGCGGGGTCACGCTTGAAATGACCAACGCCTGCCGGCTGGCGTGCACCTCCTGGCGCAGGCGGTCGATTTCCTGGCGGAGCTCGCGCATCTCGTGGTGCATGTCGCGCAGGATCTCGCGCTCGACCTTGCGCTCTTGCGAGCCCACGAACATGGCCGCCACCGAAGCCGTCACCAGCGACAGCACGCCGTAGCCCAGCAGCACCACGAACACCGAGAAGATGCGCGAGGCCGTGGAGCTGGGCACCATGTCGCCATAGCCCACCGTGGCCGCCGTTGAAAACGCCAGCCACAGGCCATCGTGCAGGGTCTTGACCTCGGGGTCGAGCCAGTAAAAGCCGATGCCGCACAGCACCAGCACGGCCGCGCCCATTGCCAGCAGTCGTGCCAGGCCGGTTTCCGTGAACAGCGGCTGGCTGATCTTGAGCAGCCTGTAGAGCATCAGCACCGCGATGACCAGCCGCCAGACCAGGGCCGGCTCGGACTCGTTGCTCTGCGGCAGCAAGGCATTGGCCAGAAGCGCCGCGCCCAGGAACCAGTCCAGCTTGAGCTGCATGGGGCGCTCGCCCCAACTGCCGGAGTGGGCCCGATTGGGCTCGTGCGCGCGCGCGGTCAGGCTTCGCTGCACCCGCCAGGCCGATGCCAGCACCACCACCCCGCTGACCAGGTACATCCACGTCGCCCAGGTGGCGGGCGTGGGCATCATCGAGTCGTAGAAGGCCGGCACGCTGGCGACCAGCGCGATCAGCATCGGCCAGGGGGAGTTCGCGGTGTCGGCGTGGCGGTGCTTCATGCGCGTCGGGTGTCGGAGGGCCTCAGAAGGCGTCAGGCGGGCAGGTAGCCTTCGACCGACAGGTAGCGCTCGCCCGTGTCGTAGCAAAAGCCCAGCACGCGACTGCCAGCAGGCAATTCAGGCAGCTTTTGCGCGATGGCGGCCAGCGTGGCGCCGGAAGAGATGCCCACCAGCATGCCCTCTTCGCGGGCGGCGCGGCGACCGAACTCGCGGGCGTCTTCCGCGTCGACCTGGATCACGCCGTCGAGCAGGTCGGTGTGCAGGTTGGCGGGCACGAAGCCGGCGCCAATGCCCTGGATGGGGTGGGGCGCGGGGCTGCCGCCCGAGATCACGGGCGAGGCCTTGGGCTCGACCGCGAACACCTTGAGCCGCGGCCACTTGGCCTTGAGCACCTTGGCGCAGCCCGTGAGGTGGCCGCCGGTGCCCACGCCGGTGATCAGCACGTCCAGGCCCTCGGGGAAGTCGGCCAGGATCTCCTGGGCCGTGGTGCGCTCGTGCACGGCGATGTTGGCCGGGTTCTCGAACTGCTGGGGGATCCAGGCGCCGGGGGTTTGTGTGGCGAGCTCCTGCGCGCGGGCGATCGCGCCCTTCATGCCCTTTTCGCGCGGGGTCAGGTCGAACGTGGCGCCGTAGGCCAGCATCAGGCGGCGGCGCTCGATGGACATGCTGTCGGGCATCACCAGCACCAGCTTGTAGCCCTTGACGGCGGCCACCATGGCCAGGCCGATGCCGGTGTTGCCCGAGGTCGGCTCGATGATGGTGCCGCCCGGCTGGAGCGCGCCGCTGGCTTCGGCCTCTTCGATCATCGACAGCGCGATGCGGTCCTTGATGGAGCCGCCCGGGTTGCTGCGCTCGGCCTTGATCCACACCTCGGCGGCGCCGAACAGGCGATTCATGCGGACGTGCGGGGTCTGGCCGATGGTTTCGAGGATGTTCTGGGCTTTCATGGCGAGGTTCCGGAGGGCGATGCGGGTGAAATGGAAGAATGGGCTCAGGTCAGCAAGGATACGTCGGGCCGGGTCAGAATAGCCGGATGACGCTGAGGAACTCCGAGAACGACGCTGGGTCTGTGGTGCCCGGTTTGAGCAGGATCAGGCTGGCCGGCCCGTGGGCCGTCCTGTTGGCCCTGTGGGTGGGCATGGTGGTGGCCGCGTGCCTGCTGGCCACGCCCGCCCGAGCCCAGACGTTCCTGCCACCCGATCAGGCCTTCCAGGTCGACGTGCAGGCCTCGGGCCCGCGTTCGATCGAAGTGCGCTTCACGCTGGCGCGGGCCGTCTACCTTTACCGCGAGCAGATGAAGGCCACCCTGCAGCCTGCGGGGGGCACCGAACAGGCTTTGAACTGGGATTTGCCGCCTGGCGAAACCAAGTACGACCCGACCTTCGACAAGGAGCTGGAGGTCTATCACGCCGATGTCGTTGGTGGCCTGAGCCTGCCTGCCGGGGCCAAGGCAGGCAAAGGCGAGGCCGTGCTGACGATCGGCTACCAGGGCTGCGCCGATGCGGGCCTGTGCTACCCGCCGCAGACCCGCCGCCTGCGCGTGGTGACCGATGACTCGGGGGCGATCGCCAGCATCGAGCCGATGGCGGGCACCGGCGCTGCCGGGCAGGGGCGGTCCCTGGGCGCAGGGGCCTCGTCCAGCCAGGGCCTGGCCGACGCCGCCGGCTCCGACCGCATCCGTCAAGCGCTTGACTCAGGTCAGCTGTGGCAGGTGGTGGGGGTGTTCTTCCTGGCCGGGGTGCTGCTGTCGCTGACGCCTTGCGTGCTGCCCATGGTGCCGATCCTGTCGTCGATCATCGTGGGCCAGAAGGAGCACGTCAGCCGGGGCCGGGGCCTGCTGCTGGCGCTGGCCTATTCGCAGGGCATGGCCCTGGTCTACACGGGCCTGGGGGTGGCCGCGGGCCTGCTGGGTCAGGGCCTGGCCGCTTACCTGCAGCACCCGTGGGTGGTGCTCGCGTTCGCTGCGCTGATGGTGCTGCTGGCGCTGTCCATGTTCGGGCTCTACGAGCTGCGCCTGCCCGTGGCGCTGCAGAGCTGGCTGGGGCAGGGCAGCAACCGCCTGCCCGGTGGCAAGTTCGTCAGCGTGTTCGCCATGGGCGTGGTCTCGGCGCTGATCGTCAGCCCTTGCGTGTCGGCGCCACTGGCCGGAGCGCTGCTCTACATCAGCCAGACCCGCGACGTGGTGCTCGGTGGCAGCGCGCTGTACGCCATGGCCTGGGGCATGAGCCTGCCGCTGTTGCTGGTGGGCGTGTCGGCGGGCAGCCTGCTGCCGCGAGCCGGTGCCTGGATGACCGCGGTCAAGGTCCTGTTCGGCGTGCTCATGCTGGGCATGGCCGTGTACGTGGCGCGCCCGGCCTGGCCCTACTTCAAGACGCAGGTGCTGGGGTGGGAGGCGCCGGCCTCGGCGCACCGCAGCGTGCTGCCCTTCAAGCGCGTGCATTCGGTGGCGGAGCTGGATGCGGCCGTTGCCCAGGCCCGCGCCGATGGCCGCGCCGTGATGCTCGACTTCTACGCCGACTGGTGCGTCTCGTGCATCGAGATGGAACGTGACACCTTCACCGACGCGCTGGTGCAGTCGCGCCTGAAGGGCGTGGTGCTGCTGCAGGCCGACGTGACCCTGAACTCGGCCGACGACCGCGCCCTGATGCAGCGCTTTGGCCTGTTCGGCCCGCCCGGCATCCTGTTCTTCAATCCGCAGGGCGAAGAGCAGGCGGCCGCACGCGTCATCGGTTTCCAGAACGCCCAGGCTTTCCTTGTCAGCCTCCAGAAAGCGGGGCTCTGAGCCATGCACCCCCAAGCCGACCAGCTCTGGAAGGGGCCGCGCTGGACCATGTCCGTGCTGCTGGCGGCGCTCGGCATGCTCGGGCCATTCGCCATCGACACCTACCTGCCGGCCTTCTCGGGCATCGCCGCCGACCTGAGCGCATCGCCCATCGAGATCCAGCAGACGCTGTCGGCCTACCTGTTTGCCTTCGCCTTCATGAGCCTGTTCCATGGCTCGCTGTCGGACAGCTTCGGGCGCAGGCCGGTGGTGCTCACGGGCATCGCGGTCTTCACCATCGCCTCGGCCGGTTGCGCGCTGTCGCAGACCATCGGGCAGCTGGTGTTCTTCCGCGCGTTGCAGGGGCTGTCGACGGGGGCGGGCATCGTGGTCTCGCGCGCCGTCATCCGCGACCTCTACCCGCCGGCCCAGGCCCAGCGGGTGATGTCCCAGGTGACACTGTTCTTCGGGGTGGCGCCCGCGGTGGCACCCATCATCGGCGGCTTCCTGTTTGTGCACGCCAGCTGGCACGCGGTGTTCTGGTTCCTCACCGGTGTGGGGGTGGTGCTGCTCGCGGCCAACGCATGGCTGTTGCCCGAGACCCTGCATGGCTCTCAGCGCCAGCCCTTCGAGATTCGGCACCTCATGCGAGGTTACCGGCAACTGGGCACCAATCCTCGCTTTTTGCTGCTGGCCCTGGCCAGTGGCGTGCCCTTCAACGGCATGTTCCTGTACGTGCTGTCGGCGCCCGCATTCCTGGGCGAGATCCTGCGCCTGGAGCCAACGCAGTTCTTCTGGTTTTTCGTCTGCACCATCGGCGGCATCATGGGCGGGGCCCTGATCAGCGGCCGGCTGGCGGGGACGATCGAGCCCGCGCGCCAGATCCGCATCGGCTTTTCGGTGATGCTGGCGGTGTCGCTGGCCAACCTCTTGGCCAATGTGTTCTTCACGGCTCACGTGAGCTGGGCCCTGTTTCCCATCGGCCTGTACGCGCTGGGCTGGGCCATGATGACCCCTGTCGTCACGCTGATGGTGCTGGACATCGACCCGGCGCGCCGGGGCATGGCCGCTTCCATGCAGGCCTTCGTGGGCAGCGCCTCCAACGGGTTCGTGGCGGGCGTCATCGCACCGCTGGTGATGCACGGTGCGGTCAGCCTGGCCGTGGCCTCGCTGCTGCTGATGCTGGTGGGTTTGTTCGCTTGGGGTTGGTTGCAGCGGCGATAATGGCGCGGTGAAGACAGCCAGACCGCCGCTGGTGCAAGGCCCGAAAGGGCGCACTGGAGGAAGGTCCGGACTGCACAGAGCAGCGTAGGAGGTAACACCTCTCCACCGCAAGGTGAGGATCAGAGCAACAGAGACGAGCCGGTTCAGTCCGGGTGAAACGGGCAATCTCTACGCGCAGCAACACCAAATAGGCACACGTTGACCTGGCTCGGGGAGTGTGCGGGTAGGTGGCATCGAGCCGCTCTGGCGACAGGCGGCCCAGAGGAATGGCGGTCACGGTTTCTCGTCGCAAGGCGAGGGGCCGCACAGAATCCGGCCTATCGGCTGTCTTCACACTTTTTTGTCGGCCCTGTCGTGTCACGGGGCTTGGGCGGCATCCTCAGGCGTGGGGCGATCGCCCGCAGGGGTCAAGTTTTTCGCATCGTGGCCGATGAGGTGATGTGATGCGGAGATCGACCATGAAACTGCCCCTGCCTTCCTTGTTGCTTGCCTGCCTGGCCTTGGGCCTGGCGCTGGACCCTGTTGCGGCGTCGGAGTCAGGGCGAAAGACCGAGAGCAAGGCCGAGAGCAAGGCCGAGACCAAAGCCGACGCGAAAGCCGACGCCAAGTCCGAAGGGGCGCCTGAAATCAAGCTGCCCCCCTCGATGGGCGAGCTGCGCGAGATGATCGAGCACAAGATCAGCGAGGTGCGCGCCACCCGCAGCCCCGCGCCTGTGGTGCGCCTGCAGGCCAAGGGTGGCAAGGGCGCCGAAAAGTCCGCCAAGAAGGAGCCCAGGCCCGAGGCCCGTGGCCCCTGGGCCTACGACGGCCCGAGCGGCCCTGCTCACTGGCACGAGCTGAACCCGGAGTTCAAGCAATGCGGCGTGGGCCAGCGCCAGAGCCCGATCGACATCCGGGACGGCATCCCGGTGGAGCTCGACCCCATCCAGTTCGACTACAAGCTCTCTGCCTTCCGCGTCATCGACAACGGGCACACCGTGCAGGTCAATGTCGAGCCGGGCAACCGCATCGTCGTCAACGGCCGCCGCTACGACCTGGTGCAGTTTCACTTCCACCGTCCCAGCGAAGAGCGGCTCAACGGCCGCCAGTTCGAGATGGTGGCCCACCTGGTGCACAAGGACCTGGAGGGCAAGCTGGCCGTTGTCGCCGTGTTGATCGAAGAGGGCAAGGGGCACCCCATCGTCCAGCAGGTGTGGAACAACCTGCCGCTGGAAAAGCGCACCGAGCAGGCCGGCCTGCAGGGCCTCGATTTGCTGCAGCTGCTGCCCGAAGACCGCCGCTACGTGACCTACATGGGCTCGCTGAGCACGCCACCTTGCACCGAGGGCGTGCTGTGGATGGTGATGAAAAAGCCCGTGAGCGTGTCGGCCCAGCAGATCTCGATCTTCTCGCGCCTGTACCCGATGAACGCAAGGCCGGTTCAGCCCTTGGGGGATCGCCTGATCAAGGACGGCCAGTGAGCGTCAGTACACGCGCCCGCCCTTGATCTGGGCATGGGTGCGGCGGCTGAGGGACGTGGCCTTGGCCATCTGCGACATGAGGCTGCCGGCATGGGCGTGGCAGATCGCCAGACCCAAAGCGTCTGAAGCGTCGTTGTTGGGCTCGCGAGGCAGCTCCAGCAGGCGCATCACCATGTGCCGGATCTGTGCCTTGGTGGCATGCCCATGGCCCGTGACGGCCTTTTTCATCTGCAGCGCCGTGTATTCGCTGACCTGCGGTGAGGTGGACAGCGACAGCAAGCCCGCGATGGCCGCTCCGCGTGCCTGGCCCAGCAGCAGCGTGGACTGCGGGTTCACATTGACGAAGACGATTTCGACCGAGGCTTGCTGCGGTTCGTAGCGTGTGACGACCTCGCGAACCCCTTCATAGATGATTTTCAGCCGCGTGGGCAGGTCACCCTGGGCGGCCTCGCGCGTCTTGATGGTGCCGCTGGCGACATAGTGCAGGCGGGGGCCATCGGTTTCGATGACGCCAAAGCCGGTGGTCTGCAGACCGGGGTCGATGCCGAGGATGCGCATGCCCGGGAGGATAACCGGGCGCCGCTCAGGCCGCGGACTGGCGTGGCTTCATGCGGGCTCGCGCAGGGCCTGGGCCAGCAGGGGCCACAGCGCCTGGTGCGAGCTGCGGAACCAGTCGATGTGGCCGATGGACTTGAGCCCGTGCTCGCGTGGCGCGATGCGGCGCACCTGCTTGCGCGCGGCGGGGAAGGTGCGCATCAGGTCGGCCACGGTGGTGGGGTTGGCGATGTCGTCGTCGGTGGCGTGAAAGACGGTGATGGGGATGCGGATCTCGTCATGGAAGTCCTGCTGTGGCTTGTCCTTGACGGCGTTGGTGGCGTAGCCGCCCGCGGCGCACCACTGGCCCCACTGGATGCCGACCTTGGCAGGCAGGTCTTCGCCCAGGCCCAGGGCGGCGGTGGGCGCGTAGCCCTTGATGAGCGCCCCGATGGGCACGGCCATGCGCAGCCCGAAGTAGGCCTTGATCCGAAAGCCCGTGCGCATGCCGCTGAGCCAGCCGGTGGAGGTGGCCACGCCCACGACGCGGCTGACATGGCGGTGGTTGGGCAGCAGGCCCATCATCTGGCCGCCGGCGCTGTGACCAATGAGCAGGACCTGCTCGCGCCCGGTGCGGCGCACCAGCCAGTCGAGCGCGGCAACCTGGTCCTGCTGACCCCATTCGGCCAGCGTGGCGCGGCTGTCCTTGAGCGGTCCGTTCAGTGACAGGCCGATGCCCCGGTAATCGAACACCAGCACGTCGTGGCCTTGCTCGGCCAGCCAGGT
>Ga0208492_1000794_pt1 | contig 24049 bp, 20 predicted proteins | sample Subbioar_CSW14AB_FD_184820 | JGI IMG/M metagenome (GOLD analysis project Ga0208492, IMG submission 184820) | Serpentinite rock and fluid subsurface biosphere microbial communities from McLaughlin Reserve, California, USA - CR12Mar_CSW14AB (SPAdes) | ecosystem: Environmental > Terrestrial > Deep... | reverse complement strand
GGGAAGTTTTATCTTTCCCCCATGACCATCCTGGTATTCCTTTTCTTTACTTTGAGAAAAAAGGGAAGCGCTGAAAAACAGGTAAACAAAAAAATAACAAAACACTATCTTTTTCATTGGATTTCTCTTTATGTCACTAACAAAGATATTCTTCTTTATGGGATGCTCCCCCAAAAGAGGTGATATTTCGGAGGGCCCGGTAATAAATACCTGAAGTATGCCTGGTTTTGCTAAAAAGCATGCGATTATTTCAAATTCAATGTTATTTTTGCAGATCAAATAAATTTATACATGAAAAAAATAGTGTTTGCATTAATTGTTGCTTTTACAATTAATAGTATTTCGGTTAAGGCCGACGAAGGGATGTGGCTTGTTCACCTGATCGGGGAAAAAACGTATGCCGATATGGTAAAAAGAGGCCTTAAAGTAAGTAAAGAACAATTGTACAGCATGAACACAAACAGTCTGAAAGACGCGATCGTGCTTTTTGGCGGCGGGTGTACTGCAGAGATAGTAAGTAAAGAAGGATTGCTGTTCACCAATCATCACTGTGGTTACGACCAGATCGCTTCCGCAAGTTCAGTGGCACATAATTATCTGCGGGACGGATTCTGGGCCAAAACAAAACAGGAAGAAATCGCCTGTCCCGGCTTAAGTGTGCAGTTCCTTGTAAAAATAGATGATGTCACCGAAGCGGTTCTTGCAAAATTAAAAGACGTAAAGCCAAACGAGATCACCGCTAAATTACCGGCCATCTTAAATGAAATGTCTGCAAAGGCTTCCGAAGGTACCGGTTATGAGGTGCGTGTAAGCAGCTTCTTTAAAGGCAATCAGTTTTTACAATTCACATACCAGCGTTACAAAGATGTGCGCTTGGTAGGTGCTCCTCCCGAAAACATTGGTAAGTTTGGCGGAGATACCGACAACTGGGAATGGCCGCGCCACACGGGTGATTTTTCAATATTCAGGGTGTATATGGCGCCGGATGGAAAACCTGCTGATTTTAAAGCAGAAAATGTACCATACAAACCAAAACAGTTTTTACAGGTTTCTATCAAAGGAGTGAACGACGGTGACTATGCCATGATCTATGGGTACCCGGGTGGAACTAACCGTTACGAAACCTCTTATGGCGTTAAACTTAAAATTGATATCGAAAACCCTTTCCTGGTAAACCTCCGCGACGCGCGTCTTAAGGCAATGATGGCGGAAATGATCAAAGATCCCGCTGTGAAAATTCAACTGGCAAGTTCATATGCTGGTATTGCCAACTACTGGAAATTTTTCGACGGGGAAACAAAGCAACTGATCAAACATAACGTACTTGCACAAAAAGAAAAAGAAGAAAAATCGTTTGAAGAATGGGCAAAAGGCAAAGCGGAATATGACAACCTTTTCTCAAATATAAAAAACACTTATGATGCCTGGAGACCATACGCAAAAGGCCGTGTTTACCTGAACGAAGGGATCATGGGGTCACCACTTATGGCATTTTCTTCCGGTTTAAAATCACTTGACGACGCCCTTTCTGCTTCACCGGCCAAACCCGAAGATGTTGCGAAGGCAACAAAAGCCATCAAAGCCAATTATGAAAAATTCATGAAAGGAGAAAATCAGCCTTCGGATCAAAACATCCTGGCCATTGTTCTTAAAATGTTTTATCATGACGTAGATGCAAACCAGCAACCTGCCGCCTTTTATACAAGCCTGAAAAATTCGGGAGACCTTGAAAAAGATGAAACATATCAAAAATATGCCAAGGATGTTTTTGAAAATACCATGATCCTGAACGCTTCAAGATTTACGGCATTCCTTGAACATCCCGATACGGTGATCCTTCACAAAGATCCGGCCTATAAAACAGCTATTGCATTTGTAAACAACTACAACGCTAATTATTCAAAATTTTATAAAGATTTTATTGCTATGAATTATGCTTATAACAATAAATACCTGAAAGGGGTGCTGGAAATGAAAAAAGGTCAGGCGCTTTACCCCGATGCAAATCAAACGATGCGTGTGTCTTATGGCAATGTAAAATCTTATTCTCCAAGGGACGCTGTTAAGTATAAAGAGATCTGCACCTTAAATGGCGTTATGGAAAAATACAAGCCAGGTGACTATGAATTTGATGCTCCCGCAAAGCTGATCGAATTGATAAATAACAAGGACTATGGCCAGTACGTTGATAAAAAAACAAATGACATTGTGGTTTCGTTTATCACGACCAATGATATTACCGGAGGCAACTCCGGATCGCCTGTGTTAAACGCAAAAGGAGAGCTGATCGGACTTGCATTTGACGGGAATTATGAGGCTTTAAGCCACAAAATTGCATTCGATGGTGAATTAAACCGTACTATTTGTCTGGATGTGCGTTACCTGTTATTCGTAGTAGACAAATTAGGAGGCGCCAAAAATATTGTGGACGAATTAGTGCTTTCAAAGTAACACTCTTTCTCTTTAACCTTTCAGATCGGCTAACTACTTTAGTTAGCCGATTTTTTATGAAAGTTTTAGCCTCAGGCCTGTGGTTTTACCTCTAAATTTTGTAGTATTGAATAAACATTTCTGACTCCGGTATGAAAAGGTAAATATCACTATGAAAAAAATACTCGTATTCCTGTTTTCTGTTATTTCCTTTTCAGCCTTCTCTCAGAACAGAGTGGGATTAATTTCTCAAAAAAACGGCTCTAAGCCCGGTTATGTTTTATTCGCGCCACTTCATTCCAAAACAACTTATTTAATTGATAAATGCGGGAAAATAGTTCATAGCTGGAAGAGTGCTTATCCGCCGGGGCAGTCGGTTTACCTGCTCCCCGATGGTGATCTGTTAAGAACCGCAAACGACTCCAATAAAACATTTAAAGGAGGCGGCACCCTTGAGAGATATAACTGGAACAATAAATTAAAATGGTCTTACTCCATCTCCAGTACTACTGAATGCCAGCATCACGATATTTGCCCGTTACCAAATGGAAATATTCTTGTTTTGGTATGGGAAAAAAAAAGCAGGGAAGATGCCATTTCCAACGGACGAAATCCCGGCCTTGTAAAAGAATGGATCTGGAGTGAAAAAATAATTGAGATCAAACCCCAGGGAAAGAACTCCGCCAGGATTGTCTGGGAATGGCATGCATGGGACCATCTTGTACAGGAGCATGATTCACTTAAAAAAAATTATGGGAACGTAGAGAAAAACCGGCAGCTGATCCATCTTAATTTTGTAATAACCCCAGATGCCGACTGGCTGCATTTTAATTCCATCAGTTATAACCCCGTATTGGATCAGATCCTGATAAGCAACCGGAACTTCAGCGAAATTTTTATTCTCGATCACAGTACCAGCAGTTCAGAAGCCGCAACACATAGCGGAGGAAAAAGTAACAAGGGGGGAGACCTTCTTTACCGCTATGGGAATCCTGCGGTTTATAACGGCGGGTCTGCTGCCTCGCAGGTTTTATTTGGTCAGCACGACGCGCACTGGATTGCACCCGGTTTAAAAGATGAAGGAAAGATCCTGCTTTTTAATAACGGCATGGGTAGAAGGAGAGGAGAACTTTACTCGAGTGTTGATATTATTGTTCCCCCCATAGATGAAAAAGGGAATTACGGTGCAACGGAACTCACAGTCCGTTCAGAGCTCTACGCTGAAAAACAGAACGAGGACCTGGGTGGTACATTTTTTTCCCCGAATGTATCAGGTGCTCAGCGCCTCAGTAACGGCAATACCCTGGTGTGTTCAGGTGCAACGGGTCATTTCTGCGAGCTGGATGCGGATAATTCGATCGTATGGCGATATGTAAATCCTGTAACGATAAAGGGTATTGGTAAAAGAGCCACATATCCCATCCAGAACCAGGTATTCAGGTGCACGTATTTTGAACCGGGATTCAGCGGCTTTAAAGGTAAAAAGCTTGTTCCCGGTCTGCCTGTTGAGATCGGGTCTGCGGAGTATGATTGTTTTGAATCGGGAGAAATAAAATAAAATTCTATTGACCGGTTAATTTACGGGCTTCCGCCAGGTCGATGCGCTGTCCGTTTTTTACCGCGATCACAAAACAATCTTTAAACCCCTTTTCACGTAAACTGGACTGGTGCGCAAGAGCATCTTTTAAAGCCGGAAATTTCCCTGATGTATATTTAAGAGCGTTGTTAAGCCTGTAAAAATCCGCATCCGTAATTGCTGCAAATTTTTCCTGCTTCAGGTTTAACGCAATATCGCTTGTTGCGAATTGCACTTTAAATACAATTTCATTTTTAGCAGCGGCGGTGTGTTTGTCGATCTCCGCTTTAGCAGCAGCCATAGAATCCATTTTAAACTTATAACGCGCCGCTGTGTTGGCGGCAGAAGCGGATGTCGCTGTTTTTGATGCGCTGTCCGTTTCTTTAATTTCAGGCTGCTTCAAAACAGGCTTTTCTTTTACTTCTCCCTGCTTGAGTGCTACAGACCCCTGTTCAATTGCAATTGGTTTCGCCTTGTTTTCCTCGTTCTTTTTAATTTCAGGAGTTGATTCAGGAGTTTTTATTATAGGTGGCTCTACTTTGCCGTCTCCCGGGTCTTTCTCAACCGTCTTCTGCACTTCATTTTCATCTTCGTCATCGTCGCCAGGTTTTTTTGCTCCCGGTTGATTTCCCGCTTTTACATTTTCGTTTTCGATCGGCTCCTGGTTTTCAAATTCATCATTGTACTCTTTTTTATTTCCTTCTACTTCATCTTTCCATTTCCTGAGGCCTCTGAACATAGCTTTTGCCAGGTATTCCTGCCCTTTGTCACTTCCTAAAAAAGTTTCTTCAAGAGGATTTGTAAGATAACCGATCTCAGTTAAGATACTTGGCATAGACGTTCTCCATAAAACCCAGATACTTTGCCGGTGAACTCCTTTGTCAATGCGGCCCGCCTTCTTGCCATACTCTTCCTGCATTTTCATAGCGAGGCTGGCGCTTTGAATCACATAAGCCGAAGTATAATTACTCATGATAATATAACTTTCTTCACTTTCAGGATCAAAGCCTCCGTATTTTTTTTCATAATCATCTTCGTAAAAAATAGCGGAGTTCTCGCGCGTAGCCACTTTCATTTTTCCCTCTTCGTTTTTTAATCCCATTACATAGGTCTCCGTTCCAAAGGGAACGGGATTCGGTTTTTCTACTACGACAAGTTTTCCTTTTTTGTTCCTGTATGTTTTTGGCCTTTTTTTTCCTGTCTTCGGATCCTTTATCATCACTGGCTTTCCGGCAGCATTGCAGTGTATTGAAATAAACAGATCCGCTTTCGCTTTATTAGCGATCTGGGCGCGGTCTTCCAGCTCTACAAAAACATCTGTGGTGCGGGTATAAATAACTTTAACGTCTTTAAAATTTTCTTCAATATATTTTCCAAGCTTTAGCGCTACCGCCAGCGAAACTTCTTTTTCCTTATGCGTCGCGCCCTGGCAGCCCGGGTCTTTTCCACCATGTCCTGGATCTATCACAATTGTTTTAATTGTACTGCCGCCACCCTTATACATAAATGTAAACGCAGTACCTGTAATAACAAGCGCTGACAGCACAATAAAATATTGTAATTTTTTAACCATGTGTACTAATAAATTGCTGTGCAATACGTTAAAGTATTGTAGCTTTGTATGCATTTGTGCTTTGAATAAAAGTATCTGATTCTGCTTGATAGTAGTCACACATAATAAAGTAGTTTTCTTCTTTGTCTTGTTAATATCTTTGATTATTAGCAAGTTAAACGCCCAAACCCCGCAAAACGATACGTTAAAAAAAGTTAGCGCCGACACCCTTATTGCGGATAATGATTCCGAAAGCCTTGAAGAGCAGGTGAAATATTCTGCCGAGGACAGCATCGTTGCGCTTCCGCAGGAGGGAAAAGCGCTGTTATATGGGAATGCAAAGGTAGATTACGGGAGCACAAATATCCAGGCAGAATATATTGAGATCGATTATGCTAAGAACATGATCACCGCCTATGGTAAAAAAGACAGTACAGGCAAGCCAATCGGCAATCCAGTGTTTAAAGAAGGAGGGGAAACAATGGAAGCGGATAAGATCATGTACAATCTTAAAACTAAAAAAGGAAAGATCTTTAACGCGCTTACGCGTCAAGGAGAGCTGCTTGTAATCGGGAGTGAGATAAAAAAAGACAGCCTGAATAATATTTATTTCAAAAACATGCGTTGCCTTCCCTGTCAGGAAGCTGATGCGCGTACTGCCTTCCGGGCCACAAAAGCAAAAGCAATCCCAGATGACAAAATCGTTACAGGACCTATGTTTCTTGAAATAGGAAATGTACCTACCCCTTTAGGCCTGCCATTTGGATATTTTCCAAATACTAAAAAGCAAGCTAATGGCATTCTGATGCCGACCTTTGGAACTTCGGCTGAGCGGGGTTTAAATTTGAGGGGCGGGGGATATTATCTTGGGATAAATGATAAAACCGATATGATCATCAGGGGAGATATTTATGCCAACGGGAGCTGGGGATTAAATACAACCAATAATTATAACGTGCGTTATAAAGCCAACGGTAACGTTTACCTTAGCTACAGCAAGTTTAATATTGGCGATAAGGATATTCCTAAAACTTACAGTCAGCAAAAGGCCTATGAAATAAGATGGATACATAACCAGGATAATAAAAGTGACCCTTCTATAAGATTTGGAGCCAATGTTAACTTTGTAAAAAACCAGACCTACAACCGTTTCAACTCCATAAATACAGGGCAATATCTTACCAATACATTTCAATCCAATATTAATTTTACAAAAACCTATAAGTTAAGTTCCCTGAGTTTAAATGCTACTCACAGTCAGAATTCATTAACCAGGCAGGTTGATATAACGTTTCCGGCATTAACATTTAACGTCAATCGTTTTTATCCTTTTAAGAGGGCTTCAGCGGTGAAACAAAATGTTTTTGATAAAATAGGCATCAGCTACCTGTTGGAAAGCAGGAATACTCTCAGAGGAAAGGATTCTACCCTCTTTAAGGGATCTCCTCTCGACAGCCTTAGTTATGGCATTAAACATAGTATTCCAATCAGTACTAATTTTAATATTTTTAAATACATTACTGCCACCCCCGGAATTAACCTTTCTTCTGTAATGTACACGAAAAGTATCAGGAAAGAATTTTATTCGGACTATGTGCAAACAAATACCGAAGGCCGCGATAGCCTTGTGCATGGTGTCAGAACACATACGGTTAAAGACCTTGCAGTAGGTTATGATGCCAATTTTTCGACAGCCTTTAACACAAAAGTTTATTTTGACTACTTATTCAACCGCGGAAAAATAAAGCAGGTCCGGCACTTGTTGATCCCAACTTTAACTTACAATTACAGGCCGGATTTTGGTGAAGCTCAATACGGTTTCTGGAAAAAGGTACAAAGTGATACATTAGGGAACAAACAATATTATTCCATTTTTGATAAAAGCATTTTTGGTGGTCCGGGCATAGGGAAACAAAATGCATTAAGCCTGAATTTAAACAATGTTCTTGAAGCTAAGGTGATACAAAAGACCGATACGGGCGTTACTAACAAAAAGGTAACGTTAATACAAGGATTGGGTCTAAACGGCTCTTATAATTTTGCAGCCGACAGTTTTAATATGAGCAACATAGGAATTACTTTACGGACTGTTCTGTTTAAATATTTTGATATTACAGCCAACTCCAGCTTTGATCCTTACGCCTATAATAAAGTTTCGGCAACCAGGATGAACAAATTTTCGTATAACACGGATGGACGACTGGCACGTTTTAGCAATGCCAACCTATCCGTAAATACTTCCATAGGCAGCAATATGCTGGAAGCGCTTCGTAAAACGAGGCAGCCGCCGGATATGACAAATGGCGCGGAAAGAGGTGCTCAGAGCGATCTGAATGCTACCGAAAGCCATCCCTGGAGTTTAAGGATTACTTATAATCTTGGACTTACAAATAATAAGGACAGGATTATTGAACCAAGCCACCAGTTGAATTTTTCCGGAGATCTTATGCCTACAAAGTTTTGGAAAATAGGCATCAGCAGCGGGTTTGATTTTAATACTCAGAAATTAAGTTATACCAGCGTGAATATCTATCGCGATCTTAAATGCTGGGAAGCGCGGATCGATTGGGTTCCCTTTGGCCCTAACAAAAGCTACAACCTGACCTTAAATTTAAAAACTTCCATGCTGAGCGATTTCAAGATCCCGAAACGCAGCATTCCAAGACTCGATTCTTACTAAAAGCCTTCTTAAAAATCACTTCAGGATCTTTTCAATCAGTTTTGTTGTAGAGTACCCTTCCAGCATTGGAATTGTAACAACCTGTCCACCGTTAGCTTTTACAATATCATATCCTACAATACTCTCCGCTTTATAATCGTTTCCTTTCACAAGAACATTCGGCTGCAGGAATTTTATGAGTTCATACGGAGTTTCCTCATCAAATAAAACTATTAGGTCAATGCAGGCAAGACCCGCCAATACCGTGGCGCGTGCATGTTCGGTATTTACAGGTCTGTTGGGCGCTTTGTTTAAACGTTTTACAGAAGCATCGGTATTCAAACCGAGCACTAAAACATCTCCCAGATCACGCGCCTGGCCCAAATAATCAACATGCCCGGGGTGAAGGATGTCAAAACAGCCGTTGGTAAAAACAATTTTTGAACCCGGCTTCCGAAACTCTTTGAGACTCTGCAAAGCTTGTTCCCTGTTTACAATCTTATCTTTAAGCAGTTTATGAAACGACATTTTTCTTACGATTATAGATCGGTAAAACGATCAGGCTTATAATGCCAAGAACAACAACAAGTGCAAACTGGCTGGTCCAGGAAAGCCAAGGAAGCGCAAAGGAAGAAACAGGGTCTACTTTATAGGTGTTTGCTAAAATAAATCCTAAAATTGCAGGGTAGGCTCCCAGACCTCCTGGTGAAAAGATCACCCCGAACGTTCCAAAAAGCAATAAGGTTAAACATTCTTTTTGTCCAAGATGAGCTGTACCGTTAAGCGCAAAGAAACAAATGTACAATGAATAGAAATAACAGGCCCAGATCATAAGACTTAACGCAATAAATTTTAAAGGACTTTCCATCTTCCTGACGGAGCCAATACCCTCCGCCATTCCCTTAAGAATCCCGCCAAGTTTACCTTTCAGGAGCCCGGCAAATTTTTTGCGTAACAAAAACAGAGCGGCGCTGATTGCTAAAATCACTATTCCTATAACGGCAAGTTTTACAGGGCTTTGACTTATACCTGAAAACCTATGAAGCAATGGATCAAAAATAAATTTATTTGCAAGGCCAATTAATTCACCGAATTGAAGCGCAAGGGTCAAAAAAAAGATCACAAGAAATAAAATAGTATCGATAATTCTTTCCGTTATCACGGTGCCAAACCCTACTTCAAAAGGAACCTTATCATATTTGGCGGCAAGCGTACAGCGGGTAACTTCTCCCATTCTTGGGATCCCGTAATTGGCAAAATAACCAACAAGTACATGACAGGTAGCATTTAGCAGATCGGTTTTTTGACCGACCGGATTTAACAGGTAATTCCATCTGAATGCTCTTAAAAAATGGCTCATGAACGCAACAGCCATTGCCACAATAACCCAGAAATAATTGGCAGTCTGAAAGGCAACAATAATTTCTTTTTTCTGGTCCGGCGTAATTCCGTTAAGAGATAACCAGATCAATAAAATACCTATGCTAAGCAGTACAAGAAATTGTATGATAGACCTGGTATTTTTAACCGTCATGTTATTTTAATTTATTTGTTGCGGTGTCAGGAAATACAACCCAGGGACGGAATGTTTTTGCCTTCTCAAAATCCATATTGGCATATGAAATAATAATCACCACATCCCCAAGTTTCACTCTCAGGGCAGCGGGACCATTTAAACAAATAACACCGCTTCCTCTTTCTCCTTTAAGCACATATGTTACAAAACGCTCACCATTGTTTTTATTAAGAATATGCACCTGCTCATTTTCAATTAAATTCGCCGCATCCATCAAATCCTCATCAATCGTAACGCTGCCTATATAATCCAGTTCCGCCTGTGTAACTGTTACACAATGCAACTTAGATTTCATTACTTGAATTTCCATAAGGGTACAAATTTAGGGTTTTTTATTAGTTTTTGATTAATATTAAACCCAACAAAATCAATAACTTTACACAATTTAACCTGGTAAAAACACGTTATAATCTCTCTGAAAAGAATAGTTTTAATACTTATTGCCTTTTTGTTCTATGTCCCTGTTTTTTCACAGGAAAGCGATGGTTACGGCGTCAATTTGCGATTGTTCTATAAACAAAAGATCCATTTCGGATTTACCATCGCTGCAAATCAGTCAGATTTCAGAATTAATCCCGTTCCAAATTCATTATTTCCGGATACCGTAATCGGCGACTCACGCTACCGTGTAAAAACGGTATACTCCAAACCTTCCGGAGGTTTCGCAATTGGTCTTGTTGGTGACGCGCGTTTGTTTGAGTACATGCGCTTAAGGCTTACGCCGAATATTAGTTTTGGTACACGCAAAATTCAATATACGCTCGCCACACCCGACAGGGATAGTCTTAAGATCTTTGAAAAAACTGTTGAATCCGTTTTCCTGATCTTTCCTTTGGAAGTTAAAATACAATCGAAACGCCAGGCTAATTTTTCCGCTTATGTTATCGGAGGTGGAGGTTACACACTGGATCTTTCCGCACGTAAAAAAGCGGGCTCCTCTTCTTCCGGTGGCGGTGCAAATCAGCTCGACGATAATGTGAAGGTAACACGCGATGATTTTTTTTACAGCGCGGGAGCAGGTACGGATTTTTATCTCCAGTATTTTAAGCTTGGTTTTGAACTCAAACTTTTAATTGGGACTAAAAACTTACTGAAAAAAGAAAATAGTGTTTTTACGAACAGTATTGATAAGATCCGCTCACGAATGGTGGTATTTAGTATTACCTTTGAGGGATAATGAAAAAGGCGCAAATTTCACGAATTAACTCTAGGTTTAAACACAGCAACTTTAATTCGTGCAAATTAATTGAAATTCGTGTCTTAAGAAATTGAAGAATAAAAATCTTCCACCCCATGCAAACAAAATTACAATTACAGGTAAGCCCCCAGACCGCTTTAAACGAAGTGCTTTTAAAGGAAGAAGTAAAACAACATCTCTCTTTAAAGGACCACGCTACTCTTCACATAAAAATTCTAAAACGAAGTATTGACGCGAGAGGCCGGAAAATCAGGATTAATCTGACCGTATTGGCTGGCGTTGATGAAATGATCCTGCCTGAAAAAATTCAACTCACTTATCCTGATGTTTGTTCTTCACGTAAAACGTGTCATATCATTGGCGCCGGTCCTGCAGGACTCTTTGCCGCCCTGCGCTGCCTGGAGTTAGGGATAAAGCCTGTAATTATAGAGCGCGGTAAAGACGTGAAAGCCAGGAGGCGCGACCTCGCTGCGATCAATAAGGAACACCTTGTAAATCCCGAGAGCAATTATTGTTTCGGAGAAGGCGGGGCAGGAACCTACAGTGATGGCAAGCTTTACACAAGGTCCAATAAACGTGGTGATATTGAAAAAATACTTAAGACCTTTGTGTTTCATGGCGCCAGCGAAGAGATCCTGGTGGATGCCCATCCTCATATCGGCACCAATAAGTTACCGCAGCTTATTCAATATATTCGCGAGACGATTTTGCGTTCTGGCGGCGAAGTTTTTTTTAATGCCAAACTGCTAGATTTTAAAACAGAAGGAGATAAAATTTCTTCCATTAAAATTCTGAATGAAACCGGTGAACAGGATATCGTTGTTCAGAATATTATCCTGGCCACCGGTCACTCCGCGCGTGATATCTATGAGCTCCTCAATAAAAAGAATATTCTGCTGGAGGCAAAACCATTTGCCCTTGGTGTAAGAGCGGAGCACCCGCAATCACTTATCGACAGTATCCAGTACCATTGCGGCAGTCTGGAAGAAGTAATAAGTAAACGGGAGTTTTTACCGGCAGCCAGCTATAATCTTGTGCAGCAGGTGCGGGGCCATGGTGTTTATTCTTTTTGCATGTGCCCGGGTGGAATTATCGCTCCTTGCGCTACAAGCCAGGAAGAGGTTGTAACAAATGGCTGGAGTCCCAGCAAACGGAACAATCCGTATGCCAACAGCGGGATAGTAGTTGGCCTGGAATTAAAAGATTTTGAGCCATACAGAAAACATGGGCCTCTTGCGGGATTAGAACTCCAGAAACAATTTGAGCACGCCGCCTGGATGTTTGGGGGGAAAACGCAAACGGCTCCGGCCCAGCGCTTGCAGGATTTTACAAACGGGAAGTTTAGTTCGGCCCTGCCCGATTGTAGTTACCAACCAGGCCTTAAAAGCGTTGAAATGCAGCAGGTGCTTGGTAAATTAATCGGCCCCGCTTTAAAAGAGGGGTTTAAGGCCTTTGGTTCTAAAATGCGGGGCTATGTAACCAACGACGCTTTAATTGTTGGTGTGGAATCCAGAACCTCAACCCCCGTGCGGATCCCACGAGATAAAGATCACCTGAACCATCCGCAATTGAAGAATTTATTTCCCTGCGGGGAAGGCGCTGGCTATGCCGGTGGGATAGTAAGCGCAGCCATGGATGGAGAACGTTGCGCCAATAGTATTAAATATTAAAAATAGTACATTTGTCATTTTAAATTATGTCGCGCATTTTAACCGGTATTCAAAGTACTAATGTTCCGCATCTCGGCAACTTGCTGGGGGCCATTATTCCCGCCATAGAGCTAAGCAGAAAAACAGGAAACTACAGCTTGTTTTTTATCGCAGACCTCCACACCCTGACAAGTAAAAAAGACGCTGAGTTCATAAAACAAAGTACACGTTCCGTTGCCGCTACCTGGCTGGCATTTGGGCTCGATCCGCATAGAACGATCTTTTACCGCCAGAGCCGAGTGCCACAGGTAACAGAATTAACCTGGTATTTAAACTGTTTTACACCGTTTCCGATGCTGGCAAATGCACATTCATTCAAAGATAAAAGCGAGCGGCTGAGTGATGTGAATGCCGGTTTATTTACTTACCCTGTTTTAATGGCCGCGGATATTTTATTATACGATGCTGATTTTGTGCCTGTAGGTAAAGACCAGTTACAACACCTGGAAATTGCCGCAGATATTGCAAAAGCGTTTAATCATAAACTAGGAAAAGAAGTTTTAGTGGTGCCAGAGCCTCTCACGGATTCGCGCGTGATGATCGTTCCGGGAATTGACGGACAAAAGATGAGCAAGTCTTACAACAATTTCATAAATATTTTTCTTCCTGAAAAAGAACTGAAGAAAGTAGTGATGAGTATAATAAGCGACAGCAAAAGCCTTGAAGAACCAAAAGATCCTTCAAACGACAATACCTTCAAATTATACGCACTCCTTGGAAGCGACGACCAGGTAGAAACAATGCGCCAGAACTATTTGAAAGGAGGTTTTGGATACGGCCATGCCAAAACTGCTTTACTGGAATTGATCCTGGATAAATACAAAGAACAACGCAAGGCTCACGACCACTTAATGGCAAATCCTGATCTGCTTGAAAAAGAGCTTGCAATTGGTGAAGCCAAGGCCTCTAAAATGGCAAATGAAAAACTGAAAGAGGTGAGAGGCGTTCTGGGTTATCTTTAATCAGCGAGACCATGAGCGAGCCTCGGGGTCCTGATTTAATTCCCCGCCAGTTTGCGACGGAGTGGTTCTTCAGGTCCAAGACTTCCTGTTAATTCCTTTTAGATCTTCTCTTCGTGAAATTATTCGGAGAAACACAATAATTTGCCCTGGTTTCTGTTATAATAATAAATTTCCTTAATTTTATTTAACCCAAATACAATTTTTATGCTCACCAGACCCAGTCAATTAATCATCCTGTTTATTGTATTTCATGGTTTTATTAAATCCCAGGACACGACTAAAAAGATAAATCACGAAATTGGTTTTAATACCGTATTATTGGTAAAACAACTTCTGAGCAACAATCCAACCTCAACTCTTCAACAGTCACCTTACCTTATATTTTACAATTTGTATTTTAAAGACAAAGCTGGAATCAGGGCGGGCCTTGGTTTATTTACCAATAAAATAAAAACTACCATTGAGGGCCAGCCTGAACCACGCCTGACCGTTCAAAACAGCGTGGATCTCCGCCTCGGTTTTAGCTACAATTTCTTAAAGCAGAACCGGATCACATTTAATGCTTTTATAGATGGTATTTATGGAAACAGCTCGTTTCATACTACAAATACTCAGACGATCATGAGCACTCCTGGTACCGGTACCATCACCGCAACATCAGAAGATGCCACAACAAACACCGGTGGCCAGGCCGGCATCGGCGTCAAATATAATCTTCATAAATATCTCAGTCTTTATATTGAAGTGCCCGTAAGATATATTGCTTCCTCTACAAAAACAGAAACTAAAACAACAAGAACATCGTTTCCGGATCAAAAAAACTCTTCGAAAAGTGCCAGTGCCGGTTCAGATATTATGTTGCCCACTACACTTTATTTGGTCCTTAGGTTTTAATTAAATTTTTTATCATGAAAACAAAAATAAGTTTAAGCGCCCTGGTTCTACTGATGATCACGCTGGTGGTTATTGCTTGTAAAAAACTGAATTTGAGCTCTGAAAGAGAGGAGAATACATCAAAGCCGATGATGCCTGAAAATCCGGATGACTATAAAGCTTCTTTTAATGATCACCTCGCTGCGCTGGGAAGGGTTCTTTTTTATGATAAAAATCTTTCCATAAATAATAGTGTTTCCTGCGGCAGCTGCCATCAGCAAGCCAGGGCTTTTTGTGACAACCAGCAATTCAGCACAGGTGTTGAAGACATGAAAACGACACGGAACACGCCTTCAATCTTTGCCAAACAAAGCAGTGTCTTTTGGGATGGTCGTGCCAGCAACCTACGCGATCTCGCTTTAAGACCCGTAAAAAACCACGTGGAAATGAAGTTTGAAAATCTCATTGCCTTAAGCGCTAAGCTCTCATCTATTAGTTATTATCCGATACTTTTTAAAAGAGCTTTTCCGTCAGAAACTGAAATTGACAGCAGCATGATCCAGATGGCCCTGGCAGAATTTTTATTAAATTTTGATTTTTCAAATAATAAGTTTTCCAAAAGCAGATCAAACAAAGCCATCCTTAACGTTTCTGAAACTCTGGGTGAAACAGTCTTTTTTGGTAAAGGCCGCTGTTCTCAGTGTCACCATATTGAAAACAACAGGTTTTTTCCGAACGATAGCACTGCTAATATGACTGGATATGGATCTACACATGGAAGTCATAACATAGGCTTAAATACCGTTTATGCAGATAATGGAATAGGAGCATTAACTCAAAATCACTTTAAAGATGGAGAATTTATGATTCCGGCCTTACTTAATGTGGAATACACTGCCCCATATATGCACGACGGACGTTTTAAAACACTTGAAGACGTTGTTGAACATTACAACAGTGGAATCCAGGATCATCCGAATCTTGACATGAAACTTCGTGCCTTTGATTTTGAAAGTATAAATGAGGCGGGGTTTCTGTCCAGGTTTGATTTAAACCATAATGGCTTTATCGACAATTTTGAGATTAAAGCTATTCCACCCGTAAAACTTGGTCTTAGTCCTTCTGAGAAAAAAGGATTGGTTGACTTCTTAAAGACGTTAAGCGACCCTCAGATAAAGACAGAATATAAATTCAGCAATCCCTTTTCTCTTAATTAAAGTTTACATTTATTCGTGCGTCAGGATTAATTTTTGTGTGAAACTTTTTGAACCGCTAAAAATAGTGAGCAGATAATGTCCGGCGGAATAACCAAGCTTTACAAAATCCAGGTCGTACTGGCTGCTGCTTTCTTTTATTACCAGGTGAGTTAATACTCTCCCCGCAATATCTGCGATCTGAATTTTATCACCAGGCTTAAACCCTTCTTCGTTTTTAATCATAAAAATTCGGTCCGAAGGATTTGGAAATATTTTTATTCCTAAACGGTTACTTTCATTTTTTATGCTTGTCGTAAGCGTTGCACTTTCCACAATACTTAAAAACTGGTTTGGGCTTAAAGAAACAGAATACTGATTTATCCCCGAAGGCCATTCGATCTTCAGTGAGTCAATAATAGTCGCATTTCCCAAACCAAAATGTACCCTCAGATCGTTCTGGCTGCAATACGCACTTTGAGCAGATACTTCACGCAATTGCCATACACTACTCCCGTTAATGGTCGCTTTTAGCCTGATCTTTGTACCGATTGCCGCTTTATTGCTTGATATTCCAATCAGTTTGATGGTGATCCAGCCGTTTGAATTCCCATTGTTGTGATACAGAAAATCGTTTATATCTACCCCTCCAAACCTGCAGGTAGCTACCGCCAGGTCTTCAAACCCATCATTATCATAATCTGCAAAAGCACAGCCATAGGTCCAGGAAGAATCAGCGGTGAGAGCATTGTTCACTCTTGTAAATCCTCCGTTGCCATTATTCAGATAAAAATAATTGACGAGTTTTGTATTTTGTTTAAACGCGTTTGTCACAAACAAATCGAGGTCCCCATCATTATCTACATCCGACCAGGCAGAACTAAACGAAGTGCCCGGTGTTTTGGACACTGTATCAGCTACAAGTTTGGTAAAATTAAAGTTTCCCTCATTCCTGAACAGGGCGTTTGTTTGCAAGATCAGGTTGCTTCCCTGGTCATTGGCTAGAAAAACATCGAGATCCCCGTCATTGTCAAAATCGGCCCAGCTTCCGCTCATTGTATTCCCCGCATTATTTACCAGGGGCCCGGCAGTAATCTTGGTAAATGCTCCCGCGCCATCGTTCCTGTAAATATTTTCATGCCCGTTGCTTTCATTGGCAATAAAAAGATCCAGGTCACCATCCAGGTCCAGATCGGTCCAGTTTACAGATCGTGACTCAAAAGCATCCGTCACCATCGCCCCTGTTGTAATTTTTGAAAAGGTATTTGCGCCAAGATTTTTGTACAGGAAATTCTGCTTTGTACCGGCGCTGTTGCACACGTATAAATCCACCTGCCCATCCGCATTAAAATCTCCCCAGGATGCCGTTTCCGAATACCCACCATCATTTACAAAATTGCCGGAAGTTAACTGTGTGAAGTTCCCATTTCCGTCGTTCGCGTAAAAGAGGTTATTTATATTATACCAGTTCGCAACAAAACAGTCCAGGTCTCCATCGTTGTCGGTGTCCGCCCAGGTTGCGCCATCCGAAGGTTTCCCGTCCATTACTAACGGATCGCCGGTTACTGCTGTAAAATTTCCGGCTCCGGCGTTTATGTAAAGCATATTATTCTGCCCGCCTGACAGACCGTTAGTGATCATGCAGTCTACCAGACCGTCATTATTTACGTCAAGCCAGTTTACACTTCTCGAATCACCCGGCGTATTCACAAGCGGACCTGTTGTTACTTTCGTAAATGCCTGGCCACACAGGATCTTTGCTAAAAAAATAAATGCCGGTAAAAAAAAGAATCGTTTCATGTTTTAATTTTTACCAAACCTAAACAATCGATCGGTTCATATCTTCAAAAATAGAGCAACGACGGGCTCATGACGACAGATGACCGGAACCTGTTAAAATATGTCGTTGGAAGGCAACAACAGGTCGTTCATCTATTTGCTGCTGTCTGAAAAATATTTTGAGTAATTTAATCCGGTGAAGCAAAAGCGTATACTCTGGCACATTCTATTCTGGCTGGTTCAGTTTAGCATTAGCCTTTATAACGACCTCTATCTTTCTGTTTCTTTTATAAAGAACCCGGCTCTTATTGTATTCCTTGAATCAGCCACTGCAGTGTTCTTAATTCTGCTTGTAAAAGTTATCACCACGTATTATGTGCTTTATTCACTTATTCCGAAATGGATCAAGGCGCCTGGACGCGTTCTGTTGTACGTCGAAGGTATTGTGCTGATCCTGATCTCCACTCTTCTTTTGAGGGTAATGACACAACTGGTGATCTGGCGACTGATCTATCCGGACGAGCCCCATCCGGACCTCAGCTTAACGCAGTTCACGGCGCGGTTTTTTTATTCCATGCTCGATCTGTTGCAGGTAGTAGGAATCGCATCAGCGATCAAACTATTCAAATTAAGGATCGGCGCTATTAAAAATGAAAAACTCCTTGTACAGGAAAAACTGCGATCTGAAATCCTTCATCTGAAATCACAGGTAAATCCGCACTTCCTATTCAATACCATCAACAATATTTATTCCCTGGCCCGGGCACAATCACCTTCAACACCCGATGCTATTATGCGCCTTTCCAAAATACTGCGCTATATGTTATACGAAACAGGTGAAAAAACCATTTTCCTAAACGAAGAACTTCAGATAATTACCAATTACATTGAGCTCCAGGAATTGCGTTTTGGAAAACGTCTGAAAATTGTCCTGGTAAAAGTTATCGATGACGAGTCCGCACAACTGGCCCCGCTTTTACTTCTTCCTCTGGTTGAAAATGCGTTTAAGCATGGGAGCCATGAAGGCGGGGCAATTGAAATAAAACTTTCCCTGGAAAAAAACCAGCTTGTATTTGTCATCAGCAACCCTATAGCGGAAAACATCTTTAAATATGAGGGAGAAGATGGTATCGGGCTTTCTAATATTAAACGTCAGCTTGAACTATTATACAGGAGATCTTCTTTGCAAACCATTGTTAAAGAAAATACCTTTACCGTAGAACTAAAAATCGATCTGGCAAGTTATGCAGGCTTTGAATTGTTTGATAGTAGAAGATGAGCCCCTGGCGGTAGACGTGATCAGGGATTATATTAACCAGGTCCCGGGCTTGATCGTTAAAGGTGTTTGTGAAAATGCGTTTGAGGCCATGGAAAAACTACGTGAAGAAAAAATCGACCTCATTTTTCTTGATATTAATTTACCAAAACTAAGCGGCATTGATTTCATTAAATCTGTCAGAAACAAATACCATATTATTTTAACTACTGCCTATCATGAATTTGCCCTTCATGGATATGACCTCAACGTCACAGACTATCTTTTAAAACCTATCGAATTCAACAGGTTTTTGCAGGCCGTAGATAAAGTTCGTAATAAAAAGAACCTTTATCTTGATGAAGAAAAGAGATCCTATTTTTTTAATGTTGATAAAAAGCGTACGCGGGTATATGCGGAAGAAATTCTCTTTATAGAAGCGCTGAAGGATTATGTTCGCATTCATTTGCGGGATAAAAAAATAGTCACCAAACTACAGATCGGTGAAATGGAAGGATTTTTACAGGATAAGGATTTTCTGAGGATCCATAAATCATTTATGGTGAACCTGTCTAAAATAAATGCCTATTCGTCATCCGAAGTAGAAATAGGAAACAGGAAGATCACTATCGGCCGGACATACAAGAAGGATGTTGAAAAGATTCTGGCTCTCAGACATTAGGCGCTAAGTCTTCGGACTTTTTCTTTACTCTACCCAGCTTTTATAATACTTACCGTCATCAATGCCCATCGCATCTTCGGTAACCATTAAAGGTTTAAAGGTATCGATCATTACCGCAAGTTCCCGTGTATCTTTTTGTCCAATACTGCGTTCCATTGCTCCTGGCGCCGGGCCATGTGGAATTCCTTTGGGATGTAAAGTAATATGTCCTTGTTCGATATTATTGCGGCTCATAAAATCTCCGTCAACATAATACAAAACCTCATCACTATCAATATTGCTATGATTGTATGGTGCGGGAATTGCAAGCGGATGGTAATCGTATACCCGCGGGCAAAAACTGCAAACAACAAAAGTGGCCGTTTCAAAGGTCTGGTGCACCGGTGGCGGCTGGTGTACACGGCCGGTGATCGGTTCAAAATTATGGATCGAGAATCCCCATGGGAAATTGTAACCATCCCAGCCAACAACATCAAAAGGATGTGTCGCATAAACGATCTCGTGCATCATCCCTTCTTTTTTTAACTTCAGGATGAAATCGCCTTTTTTATCGTTTGTTTCAAGAACAGTGGGCAATTTATAATCACGCTCGCAAAAAGGAGAATGTTCAAGTAATTGTCCTTGTGTGTTTTTATAACGTTTAGGTGTATAATAAGGAGAATGGCTTTCGCAAAATAAAAGACGGTTATCGCTGGTTTCAAAATGCATCTGATAGATCATGCCGCGCGGGATGATCAGGTAATCGCCATACTCAAAATCAATGTTGCCCATCATTGTTTTTAATGTACCCTTTCCCTTGTGAATAAAAAGCATTTCATCCGCGTCCGCGTTTTTATAAAAATAGTCCGTCTGGCTTTTTGTGGGCGCTGCCAATCCGATCGCGCAATCAGAATTGATCAAAAGTGTCTTTCTGCTCTCTAAATAATCAGCGGCAGGTTTAATTTCAAATCCTTTTAAAAGCAGCGCTTTGATGTTTTTTCCAATCGCAATTTTTGGTTCTACAGAATAACTCTTTAAAATTTCCTTAACCTGGGTAGGACGGTGAACATGGTACAACAAAGAAGACATGCCGTGAAACCCTTCCGTTCCAAAAAGCTGCTCGTAATAAAACTTTTCATTTTTATCTTTGAATAGTGTGTGTCTTTTTTGAGGGATATTCCCAAGCTTGTGATAGATAGGCATTTTGTAACAATTTAAATTTTCTTTCCTTTTACATGAACCGTCTGGCTCGTTTTGAGTTTTTGATCACCCGAAGCGCCGGTGCCGGTTATTAGAACTACGTTTATCCTGAATTGGATCTTATCTTTAAAAATATACTCTTTGATATTTACATCACTCAGATCCGCATCCAAAGAAGAAATATTTTGAGGGATATTCGTTTTGGTCGCAACCAGCACCTCTCCCATATCGGTCGTTTTAAGATAAATAGAAAGTGATTTTAAATAATTCAAATTCCCGTTCGGGTTCGAAATATTAAACCTGGTCATTTTGATCTCGGAAATAAGATCCTTGGTAGTTGACTCCGAGGCAAACTTATTTGCCGACGCGGTAGAAATATCCGGCGTATTGAAGTCGATTGGCACGGTTGTACTTGTAGTCATACCGCTCGGTGGGGTTAAGGTAGTTGATGGAATAGTAAATTCTGTTGAATAATTCATATCAAACTCCGTTGCCTTGTTGACTTCATCTTTTGCTTTGGTACAGGAGGTGATCCCTGCAAACACCAGGACAGCGAATAGTAATGTTGCTGTATTTTTCATATGTGTGTGTTTTAATAAAGCAATGATCCTTGGGGGCAGCTTTATGGATTATAATTTATTTTAAAGATAAGTTATTTTTTAATATCTCTTTTAAATTGGGGCGCAGGCGGCTTTTATAAACGGATAAACACTCCGGCCCGTTTTTCATCCTGCCCTTTCGCAGTTCGCGCTGCTCTTCAATTGGCAGAGCCGCTATCCTGACACATTCGGGGGTGCAGCAGCCGTTCATTTTTTCTGCGCAGCTCGCACACTGTATGAACAAAAGGTGGCAATCATCGTTTTTGCAATTCACATGCGTATTGCAGGGTTCACCACACTGATGGCACTCTGATAAAATATCATTGGTGATCCGCTCCCCGATCCTCTCATCAAACACAAAATTCACACCTTTAAATTTACTTTCTAAATTTTGCTCTTTTATTTCCTGTGCGTATTGGATGATCCCGCCTTTCAGGTGGTGTACATCCTTAAAGCCTTTGTGCTTAAAATACGCGCTGGCTTTTTCACAACGGATCCCACCGGTACAGTACATCACTATTTTTTTATCTTCTTGTCCTTTCAGGTGATCAATTACCAGCGGCAGCTCTTCCCTGAATGTATCGGCGTCAGGACAAAAGGCACGGTCAAACCTTCCAACTTCACTTTCATAATGATTCCGCATATCTATTACAATGGTATCCTCGTCTTCCACGGCTTTGTTAAACTCTTCCGCGTTCAGGTAAGTACCGGTATTTGCCGGGTCGAAGTTTTCATCGCTGATGCCATCGGCGACAATTTTATCCCGCACCTTTACGATCAGTTTGTAAAAAGATTTTCCATTGCCATCTACAGCATGTTTAAATGGCACGTCTTTAAAATAAGGCAAGGCATAGAGCCGGCTTACAAAAACATCCCAGTTACTTTCAGGAACACTCATCTGGGCGTTTATACCTTCCTTTGCAAGATAGATTCTGCCGAAGCAGTTGAGCTCGCTCCAGGCTTTGAATAGTTCATCTCTTAAGGTACGGGGATCAGGTATGCTTACATACCTGTAAAACGAAATGGTCTTCCGCTTTATGTTTTCTTCTTTTAAACGTTGTTTTAAAACGTTTTTGTCTGTTCTATTTACTAAAAGTGACATAGCGATAAAAATAATTGCAGGTTATATTATCTGTATATCTTTTAACTTCTGGAATTTTTGCAGGAATTGGTTAAAAATGCGCCAATTCTAAAACTCAAAAACTCTGTAAATCAAAAAATAATATTTACGTTTGCAAAGATACAAAATTGTTCTAAAACACTAGCTGATAAAAGTCATGGTAAATACGCAGGAAAAGGTATTAATAATAGGCGCCGGAGGGCAAATAGGAGTAGAATTAACTGAAAGTTTATCGGCTATTTATGGCGCAGAAAATGTGGTGCCAACCGATCTGAAAATTTCAGATGCATTTAAAAACAACCCTTTTGAGCAGATGGACGCGCTGGACAAAGATGCTCTTTTTGGAATTGTAAAAAAACATAAAATAACGCAGGTGTATCACCTTGCGGCCCTGTTGTCGGCAACCGGAGAGCAAAAGCCCATGTCGGCATGGAAACTCAACATGGAAAGTCTTTTCCATGTACTGGACCTTGCAAAAGAAAAACATATCAAACAGATTTACTGGCCAAGTTCTATTGCCGTTTTTGGCCCGACAACCCCGCGCGAAAACACCCCGCAATATACGGTTATGGAACCCTCTACCATTTACGGGATTAGCAAGCAGGCTGGTGAGCGCTGGTGCGAATGGTACTTCCATAAACACGGGGTAGATGCCAGGAGCCTTCGTTATCCCGGTCTTATCGGCTGGAAAAGCGCGCCGGGAGGAGGAACAACCGATTATGCGGTACACATCTTCCATGAAGCTTTAAAAAACGGAAGCTATGAATGCTTTTTAAGCGAAAATACAGCTCTCCCAATGATGCACATGGAAGATGCTATCCGCGCAACCATCGAAATTATGCAGGCTCCCGCTGAAAAAATAAAGATCCGCGGAAGTTATAATTTATCCGGCATTAGTTTTAGTCCAAAAGAAATTGCCAGCGAAATAAAAAAACATATCCCTGATTTCAGCATCACGTACAAACCTGATTTTCGCCAGGCAATTGCCGACAGCTGGCCAAAGAGCATTGACGATTCCCACGCCCAAAAAGACTGGGGCTGGAAAGTGAAATACGATCTGCCGAAACTGGTGGAGAATATGCTGGTGAATTTAAAAGAGCATAATCTGGTGAAGTAATTTATCGCAAGTTCCGTCAACTAAACCCAAAAATTCATGAAGCAAAAACTTTTGTTCCTGTTGGTTATTTCTTTTCTTGTAACGTGCCTTTCGGGCTGTCTTAAGAAAGGAGAGGATGATCCTATGATATCCTTGAGAACACGGAAGAATCGATTGGTAGGGAAATGGGAAGTTAAAACTGGTAGCGCTTATTCCAAATTTGGCTCGTGGTCAACATCTGAAGAGACCTTTATTTATACCAGCAGTTCTTATCAGAAAATAACAGAAATACAGGGAGGGGGAGCACAAGTAGGCCCGTCAGGGATAACAAATGGTTCTTTCTCATACACTTTGGAATTTAAAAAAGACGGCGATTTTAATTCTACACAGATAACAGACGGCTATATATCTACTTTAAAAGGTACCTGGAATTTTACGGCAGGTGTAGGTAAAGAAAAAAACAATGATAAAATTGTTATCAATATTGATTCCTGGACCAACCAACCTAGTGTACTAACAATTTAATTATGAAACATAATTCTTTGAGAGTTTTTTGTCTGCTTTTTCTTTTGTAAAACTCCAGTTAATTTTTCGTTTCTCCTTATTGTTTT
>Ga0208492_1000792_pt1 | contig 24074 bp, 30 predicted proteins | sample Subbioar_CSW14AB_FD_184820 | JGI IMG/M metagenome (GOLD analysis project Ga0208492, IMG submission 184820) | Serpentinite rock and fluid subsurface biosphere microbial communities from McLaughlin Reserve, California, USA - CR12Mar_CSW14AB (SPAdes) | ecosystem: Environmental > Terrestrial > Deep... | reverse complement strand
GGGTCATGACCAAGCTGCGCTCGCACGGCGGCGCAGAGGCCATCGTGTCCTCGTCGCAAGTCGATCGACTCGGCGGCGAGGTACACCCTCGTGCCTGGGCCGACGCTCAGCATTGCCGACCCATCGCGCCGACGAGCGCTGCGACGTAGTCGACGTCAGTGCCGACGGTGACCCGCACCACGGATCGACCCACGGAGATCTCGACCGGCGCGCTCGCGTGGGCCTCGGGCCGGTCTCGCACGACGACAGGCAGCAGCGCGGGATGCGACGCCGCTCCACGGCGCGTGCGGCGCAGCTCGTAGCGCCACCACTGCAGGGTCTTCGGCTTCACGCCGTGCCGACGGGCGACCGTCTCCACCGGTGCTCCTTGCTCAACCTCGAGAACCCGCTGCTCCCAGAACGAACGTTCGTGTCGCGCCATGCGCGCGATTCGATCGTGAACGGGGCCGCCGCGCTATGCCCTGCTCGGTGTCGGGACTCGGACGGTTACACATCAACGGCGCGCTGATGATCCAGCTGACCGCCAACCTCGGGTTCGCCCACGCGTATCACCTCGAGGGGTTGCGGCACTCCGACGGGTGGATCGGCTTCGGCACGCACATCCGCAACGCGGTGTTCCGCAAGCTCGTCGGCCCGGGCGAGCCGATGATCTGCAGCTGCACGCAGACCAAGGCCCGCCGCGGCAAGTCGCGCGTGTTCTCGATCTACAAGTTCGAGTTCCACCACGAAGGCCAGCTCGCCTACCAGAGCGAGCAGACCGCGATGTGGCTCAAGGTCGAGGGCGAGAACGCGGTGTCGCTCTCGCTCTGATCACTTCGTCGTGGAGAGCTGCATCAGCTTCTCGCACTCGAGCTTCACGCGCTGCCAGTCGAAGCCGATCTTCATGGCGATCTGGCAACGGAGGTCCTGCACCGCGAGCACGCTCGGGTAGGCCGAGAACAAGGGCGTCCCGGTCTCCCAAGCGTCCTTCATCTTTCCGGCGCGGAACGACTCGCTCGTCTGCGACCACCGAGTGCGGTCCGCGTCTTTCAGCTCGGACGGGACCTCCGTGAACGCGGGCTTCGACGCAGGGGTGGTCGAGGCCGACCCGCTCGCGACGGGAACGGTGGCGCCGAATCCGGCGGTCATCGTGCGCAACTCCGCGACGAAACCCGTGCGCTCCTTGTCGATCCAAGGCGTGGTCGCGGCCTCGTAGTAGCGGAGGAGATCCTTGCCGAACGGGCGCGGATCCGTCTCGTCGCGGTGAGCGATGCCGATCTTCACGACGGCCGTGGCCTCCGGACCGAACGTGTGCACGGTCTTGGAGTAGGCCGGTCCCATGAAGTCTTCGGTCCCGGTCTCGTGCACGGCGCCGAGGGTGTGGCCGATCTCGTGGAGGAGCGTCGCCACCGAGCGGTGACGCTTTCGTTCGGCGACGAGCTGGAGACGCGCGGACGGATCGAGCTTGTCGAACGCGGCCTCGGCGGCCTCGTGCTCGCCGAGATCACTGGCCGCTCGCAGCACCAGGTGCCGACCCATCATGTGGCCCATGCCGAGGTCGTGATACGAGCTCGTGTACGTGGGGAAGCTGCCGACGAGGCCGATCACCCAGCTCACGTCGTCGCCTTTGTCGTGCGCGCGGAGGCCTTGGATCGTCTTCAGCAGGTCCTCTTGCGACGGAGGCGACGGCCAACTCTCCATCGACGCGATCTCGAGCCGCGTGGAGGCTGCGTGCAGGAGCACGGTGTTCGCGGAGTCGAGGATCTCGCGCGTCTCGTGCTTCCAGTCCATGGTCTGCGCGGTGAACTGCGCCGTAGCCCAGATGCGGACCTTGAACACATGTGCGGCGTTTGCTGTCGGGCCTGCCGAAGACACGGGGGTGAGAGACGCGGGCCGCGCAGCCTCCGCGTTGTGCTTCTGTGCGGTGGTCTCTTGCCCCCACCGGGAGTCGTACCCGAGGAAACAACCAGTCAGCGCGAGCACGGGGAAGACGAGGGCGAAGCGCACGGCCGCGACTGTGGTCGCGAGCGGTGCAACGCGCAAGCGCCGTTCGGGTCAGCCCGGCTTGAACCAGCGATCGCGGCGCGTCGTTTCGAACGCGAGCTTGTCCTTCATGAATTCGGGAGCGGGGCCCTCGACGGTCATCGAAGGCTTCTCGCCGCCGAAGTAGTTGGCGTTGACCTTGGCCACGGCCCCGCCTCCGAGCTCGAAGTAGCAGGCGCCCTTGGCCTCGAACTTCTCCAGCGAATCGCGGAGACCCTCTTTGACGAGGATGTCGGAGACGACGGTGCGCGCGGCGTCCTCGGCGAACGCACCCGCCTTGGGGACGGCGTTCTCGCCGACGGGGAGCTTGGTCACGTCGCCGACTGCGTACACGCCGGGGAACTTCGTCTCGAGGTTGATCGTGCTCGGTTGGATGTAGCCCTTGTCGACGAGCTTCGAGTTGCGCACCACGGCCGGCGGCACGTGCACCGGGACGCCGATGAACAGGTCGTAGTCGATCGCACCCACCTTGCGCGCCGCCGCGTCGATCGATCCGATCGGCGTAGAGGGGACGAGCTCGATCGCGCGCTCCCGGAGCAGGCGCTCGAGCGTGTCGGAGGTCCCCGGATTCGGCACTGGCCGCGGCGAGGGGATCACCATCTTCATGGTGATGCGATCGCGAACGCCCTTCTCCACGAAGAGCTCGTGGATCTGGTAGGCGACCTCGTAGGGCGCGGGCGGGCACTTGTACGGCGCGCCGAGGATCCCGAGGACGAGCGTGCCGCTCTCGAACGATTGCAGCACCGGGCCGAGCGCTGCGGCGCCCTGCATCGAGTAGAACTCGTGTGCGCCGCTCTCGCGGAACCCGGGGGTCGCGTCGGGGGCGAGGTCGGCGCCGAGAGCGACCACCAGGTAGTCGTAGGAGAAGTCCCCCGCGCTCGTCCCGACCGATCGCGCGTCGACGTCGATCGCGGTGATCTCGGCCTGGACGAAGCGCACACCCTCCGCCCGGAGACGCGCGTACGGGTATCGAACCGCTTCCTGCGTGCGCCGGCCGAACATCACGTCGATCTTGGAGAACCCGACGAAGAACGCGTCGCGTTTGTCGATGAGGGTGATCTCGTAGCCATCCCGCAAGACCTCGCTCAACCCGTTCGCCGTCTCGAGCCCGCCGAATCCGGCGCCGAGGATCACGATCTTCTTCATTCGCGCCAAGGTATCAGCGTTTGAACGCGCGCGCCTCGTCGCCGATCGCACGCACCAGGATCTTGTCGAGGTGCTCGACCTGGTAGCCGCTGATGTCGGGCACGAGGTGTGAGTCGCCGACGCCGCTGTCGTCGGTGAGGAACACGTAGCGACCACCGGTGTAGACGCTCATCTGGCGGAACAGGTACTCGGTCGACTTGTCGATGCCGCTCGCGCCGACGGTGACCATCTTCACGCCCTTGGCGTTCAAGTCGAGGATCGCGTTCTTGTAGGTGTATTGCTCGTCTGCGTAGTAGTGAGGCGGCGCGTCGGCCACGAGGAACGCGAGGCGTCCGGTCTCGTCGCCGGCCCAATCGAGCTTCTGCACGGTGTCGGCGAGGGCAGCGTTCACGCTCTCGGGCATGTCACCGCCGCCCATCGCCTGCGCGGTCTTGATCCACGAGAGGTAGGTGCCGAGGTCCTCGGTGAACCCGAAGCTCTTGGTGACGAAGTCGTCGCCGCGATCGCGATAGAGCACGAGGCCGAGGCGGAGGCGGCGCATCGAGTGCTCCGCCTTGGCGCGCTTGACCACGCCGGCGAGCTCGTTCTGCAGATACGCGATCTCGTCGCCCATGCTGCCGGTGCAGTCGACGACGAACGCGACGTCGAGGGCAGGGGTCTGCGCGCGGGTGGGCACGCCGTCGAGCTTCACCGTCCAAGTCGAATCGCTCACCGGAGCGCCAAACCACGACTCCTTGCGCAGCTTGCCGACCTGCGCGGCGACGGCAAACGTCTGGCCCTGCTGGCCGTAGGCGAGCTGCGAGGTGGTCGGCCAGAAGAACGCGTTGCCGTCGCCGTGGGTGCGCAGATTGACGATGGACCCGTCGGGGGCGCGGAGGGCGATCGGCGCGTCGCCGACGGCGACACCCGCGGAGTCCTCGACCCGAATCGTCACGCGACGCGCCATGTCGATGGCCCAGTGATTCTGGTACTGGGGATATCGCGCGAGGAACGTCTGGAACTGCGGGCGATACACGTGATCGTCCCAGATGGCCGCGGTGAGCACGCCGCCGGTGGGCGACTCCTGCTCGACCGGGACGATGCCCGGGGGCGGGTACGGGGTCGGGGTGACGATCACGGTCGTCTTGGTCTCGACGGTGATCGGAGGCATCGGCACCGCCGCGCCCTTGTCGGAGGGCTTCGCGGGCGGCATCGCCGTTCCCGTCGCCGCACCTTCGGACTTCGCAGCAGGCGAAGCGGTGGGAGCCTTCATCGCGGGCGCGCTCGGCGCGTAGCCACCGCCGCCCGAAGCACCTGCCGGTGCGGGCGCGGGTGCAGCTGCGGGAGCCGGCGCGTAATCGCCACCCGACGGGGCGGATTCGGCCGCGTACCCACCACCCGACGACGGGGCGGCGGTCGTCTCTGCGTAGCCGCCGCCACCACCGCCGTACCCGGCGCTCGTGCGCGGGGTCTTGCTGGCGCTTCCGCCGCATCCGACCTCGGCGAGGGTCGCGACGGCGACGGTGACGAGGGCGAGGCGGGAGATGGGGGAACGCAGGTCGATCATGGAAGTCCTCCGGGCGGTGGCGCTCATCGGCGCGACACCCTTTGAACGGAGGGCCCAATCTCGACCTTACACCGAGGATTTTTCGGTCCTTTCTACGGCGGACTGGGACTGGCGCGCCCTCCCAGCGTGCGGCGCCAGTGCCGGCGCCGGCGCCAAGCGTGGCACCCCAGGTCAGCTCGTCGTCTGTCGCAACGTCGGATGCTGCGGCCGCGGCAGAGAGCTCGGTGGAGCAGCTCGCTCCGAAAGACGACGGCGAGGAGCCTCGCACCTGCGTGGTGACCTGCGAGATCCCCGCGGGCGCCACTGTGAAGGTCGGGAAGAACGATGCGAAGCTCGAGGGCGACAAGCTGACCCTCCGTGGAATGGACGGCACCAAGTTCATCGTCTCCATCTACTCGGGGAAACGCATCCTCGCCGTGCAGACGGTCTTCATGGCCAAGGACTTCTGCGTGCCGCCAACGGTCTACGCGAAGTAGCTCGCGGACGGTCGCGACGATGCGCGCGAGCCCATCCTTCGACGAGGCGTAAGGTTTGCGCGACGCCGGCGTTCTTCAGGGGTGATGCTCGCTACCGCCCACGGAACGGTCGCCCTCGGTTGGCCCTTCCTCTTCACTGGGGAGACAGAGGAGGACCTCGCACGAGCTCGGCCGTGTATTCTGCGCCCCGTGCAGCGCGAAGCGGCCGATCTCGAGGTCGAGCGCGCGTGGGTCGACCGCGCGAAGGCCGGCGATCGTGCGGCGTTGCGCTCCATCCTCGAGAAGTACGGTCCGGTGCTCTATCGCGCGGTGCTGTTGCCGCGCCTCGGGGACGATGCCCGCGCGCGTGACGCGCTCGGCGACACGTACGCGAAGGTCGTCGCGACCATGCCGCGCTACGAGTGGCATCCGGCGGGGATCTACCCGTGGCTGCGCACGATCGCGTTTCACGTCGCGATCGACATGCTCCGCGCTCGCAAACGCGAGATGCCGTTCGAGGTCGACGACCTGGAGCGTGAGGCCGACAAGAAGAACGACGTCGCCGGTACCGACGTCACGTACCTCGAGCACGAAGAGTCGAAGCGCGCCAAGCAGAAGGTCGAGGCCGCGCTCGAGAAGATCAATCCGCGGTACGCAGAGGCGATTCGCCTCCGCGTGCTGCAGGAGCGCCCGCGCGAAGAGGTCGCCAAGGCGCTCGGAGCGACACCCGCCACGTTCGACGTCATACTCCACCGAGCGATGGCGGCGCTCCGCAAGGTCCTGACGGCCGAAGGAACACCCGACTCTGATCGGTTGATCGATTCGGCCAAGCGAGCAAGCCATGGTTGACCACGAAAGCAAGCCCCCGTGGGATCCCGACTTCGGGCCCCCGCCGACCGACGAGGAGCTCGCCGAGTCCGAGCGACTCCGGCAGGCGCTCGACGAGCCACGCTCGGCGCACCCCGGTGCGGAGCTCGCCCGCGCGCTCCGCAACGCGGTCGATCCACGACCGATCGACGAGCTCTCGCACCGACGGCTGCTCGATCGCGCGCTGCCCAAGAAGTCACGTCGGATCGAGATCGCCGTGCTCTTCGCGGCAGCGGCGGCGTTCCTCGTCGCGGCCTTTGCCTTCGGCACCCAGAGGCCTTCGGCGACGGCGGCCGCGGCGCTGGTCGGCCCACACACCACCCAGGGGCTCTTCAGCGAGCCATTCCCGCGCGAGGGCAAGACCTCGGCGCGCGTCGACGCGATCGCGCTGTCGCGCGGCCGTGATCTCCGTCAGAACAAGTGGACCAAGTGGGGGCTCAAGTGATGCGCGCCCTCTTCCTCGCCCTGGCGCTCGCGCTCACCGCGCCCGTCACCGGCTGCGCCAAGCAGGTCGGCAGCAGCGACGCGGTCGACGACGTGCTCCTCGCGTACCTCTCGAACGCGCGCTCGTTCCACCACGAGGCCGACATGGCCGAGGACGGCGGCGATCCGCAGAAGGCCGTCGCCGCGCTCGAACGCCTCCTCGCCAAGCCCGAGCCGCGCAAAGCTCCCGAGATCGACGAGGTCGTCGCCGATACCCACGCACGCGTCGCCGAGTTGAAGTCGCGCCTCGGTCAATTCGATGCCGCGGCCAAACACGTCGATGACGGCCTGCTCCGCGCGACGTCGACCAGCTACTTCCGCGGCCACCTCTTCGAGGTGCGCGGGCTCATCGAGGAACGTCGCGCCAAGGACCTCGCGGCCAAGGGCGACACCGCGGGCGCGGCCGCGGCCAAGGAACGCGCCATGAAGGCCTACGAAGAAGCGATCGCCGTTCAGGACGAGGTCATCAAGAAGGGGACCGCGGCCAACCGCGACGGAGGGATGCAATGACTCGGGGGCTCGCTCGTCGAATCTTCGTGGTGGCGGCATTGGCATGGTGGACGGGGTGCGGAGGCTCGGCCAAACCAGCCGAGAGTGGTGGGGCTGCACCCCCGACGAGCGTTCCTTCGGGCGAAAGCGTCGACAAGAAGGCCGAGCCGACGATGGTGCCGATCGAGGTGCGCCAGACCAAGGCGCAAGGTGAGCTCGATGACGCGCAGGCCGCATTCACGGCCGCAGGCACCGATTGTGCGTCGCTCTGCAAGGCGCTCGCCTCGATGAGCCGCGCGACCGATCACCTCTGCGAGCTCGCGAAAGAGGGCGGCGACGCCAAGCGCTGCGACGATGCGAAGACACGGCTCGACGCCGCGCAGACCAAGGTGAAGTCGACCTGCGGAGGTTGCGGATGAGACGCGTGCTGCTCCTCGGGTGTTCGATGCTCTTCGTCGCCTGCGCGATGGAGCGTCGCGCGGCGTCGCCGGCCCACAGCGAGAAGAGCGCTCCACCGCCAGCGCCGGAACCATCGGCGAGCGCCGCGCCCATGGGTGGCGACGTCGCGCCGGCCGGAGCGACCCCGCCCGCGATGAAGGCACCCGCTGCTGCCCCCGGAGCTGGCGGCGGTGCGACCGGCACCGTGGTGATGCCCTCCGAGATCGCCGCCGCACAGGCGCAGCTCGATCAGGCGAGCAAGGCGTTCGCTGCGTCGGGGAGCGACTGCTTGTCGCTGTGCAAATCGCTCGCGTCGATGAGCAACGCCACCGAGCACCTCTGCGGCCTGGTGCAGGGAACGACCGACGAGGCGCGCTGCACCGACGCGCGCGCACGCCTGCAAGCCGCGCAAGCGAAGGTCAAGACGACCTGCGGCAACACCTGCGGGTGATCAGAACGAAGCGAGGGACTCCGGCACGAGGTGCTCGATCTCCACGGTGAGGTGGTCGATCGGCGCGGCCGCGAGGATGGCGTTGCGGACCTCGTCGAGTCGGACCGAGTTGGTCGTGCAGATCGAGACGATGCAGCCGCGACGCCCGGGACCGAGCTCCCACACGTGCAGATCGCGCACGTCGGTGCCCAGGCTCTCGAGCTGGGCGCGGATGGTCCGCTCGAGCTCCAGAGAGGGCGCGATGTCGAGCAACTGTCGGCTCGACTGGCGCACGAGGCCGACACCCCACTTGAGGATGACGACGCTCCCGACGATGGCCATCGCCGGGTCGAGGAACACCCAACCGAAGTAACGACCGCCCATCAGCGCGACGATCGCCGTGACGCTGGTGAACGCGTCGGCGAGCACGTGCATGTACGCGGCCTTCAGGTTGACGTCGTGGTGATCGCCGTGCGCGTGATCGTGCGCGTGATGCGCGTGATGCGCGTGATCGTGCGCATGCTCGCCGGGGTGCAGGAGGAAGAAGCTCCCGAGGTTGACGACCAGACCGAGCACCGCGATCGGGATCGCCTCGGCGAAATTCACCTTCTCGGGTGAGATCAGGCGTGTGACGCCCTCGGCCATCATCGCGAGGGCGACCAGGAGCAACACGACGGCGTTGGTGAAGCCTGTCAGCGCGTAGACCTTGCCCGTGCCGAACGAGAACATCGCCTCGCGCGCGCGGGTGCGGGCATACCAGTACGCGAGCGCGGCGAGCCCGAGCGCGCCGGCGTGGGTGGCCATGTGCCAGCCGTCGGCGACGAGCGCGAGGGACTTGGTGACCGTGCCGACCACGAGCTCGGCGATCATCATGCCGGCCGTGATGACGACGACCCAGCGCGTGCGCCGCTCGGCGCGCGAGGTCGAGCCTTCCGGCGGTTGCACCGACTGACAGGAGCGCCGCAGCGCGGACTGGCTGGTATCCGTGCTCATCGAAGGCGCTCCTGGGCGTGCTCGATGGCGCTTGCGACCAGCGAGGCGACGTGCGCGTCGGCCAACGAGTAGAGGACGTGTTTGCCCTCGCGACGACGGGCGACGAGGCCCTCGGTGCGGAGCACCTTGAGGCGCTGCGACACGGTGGAGAGGCCTTCACCGAGCGAATCGGCGAGCTCGCTCACGCACCACTCCCCCGAACGCAGGACCGTGAGCAGCCGCAGCCGTGACACGTCGCCCGCGGCACGGAAGAACCCCGCGGCTGCCTCGAGCGCAGCGGTGGGCGGCGGCGCCTCGATCGTCCGAGGGCGGTGCGCATGCACCTCCAAATCATCAATCGCACGATTCATGAAGTGATGATTTTGGCTCGCTGGCGCGTCAGGTCAAGCGGTCCGAGCGGTATGACGACGTTGAACCACGCATCACCCGTTCACCCACGAATCTTCGAGAATCTGCGCGTTTGGTATTACGTCTTCTTGCCGCCCACGTCGCAGTGGGCGACACCTCGTCCGTGCTCTGGCCGCTTCTCGCGCTCTCGATAGCCGGGCTCTTGCTCGGCCCTGCCCTCGTGGCGGTCGGGCGAGGGCATCGCGGCACGGCCGCGGGCATCGACGGTCTCACGCTCGCGGTCGTGCCGGTGCTGGTGCTCACGCGCCTGTTGCCCCACACGATGGAGCACCTGCACGCCGGGGCGATCGGCCTCGCGTTCCTCGGGTTCGTCGCGGTGTCGTTCGCCCATGGCGGCGGGCATGCGCTCGAGGCTCGCATCGGTCGGGCGGTCATCGTGCCCACGCTGCTCGTCCATGCGATCGCCGATGGTGCGGGCCTCGCGATCTCGGCGAGCTCGCCGCAGCGTTCGACCGGATGGCTGCTCGGCGCGGCGTTGATCCTCCACCGCCTGCCCGAGGGGCTGTTCGTCGCCACCGCGCTCGCACCGCCCGGCGTCGAGCAGACCCTGCGACGCACCTATGTGCCGGTGGCGTTGCTCGCCGTCGGTACGGTCATCGGTGCGCTCGGCGGGGAGCGCCTCCTCGGTGCCATGCCCGAGACGGCCGTCGACGGGCTGCTCGCGTTCGGAATCGGCGCGATGTTGCGCCTCGTCGTGCACACCCACACCCCGGCGCCCGATTCGCGCCAGCGCGCGATTTCGGCGGTGACGTTCGTCGTCGGGATCGTGTTGGTGTTGGCGATGCCCGATCCGCTCGGTGTGCTTCGTCGCGCGCAGCCGACCGAGCTCTCGATCGTGCAGTCGGTCGGCCCGCTCTTCATCGAGACCGCGCCTGCGTTCCTCGCCGGGCTGATGATCACCGGCGTGCTGCATGCGTTCCTCCCGCGTCGGCACGCGCAGTGGCTCCGCGGCGGCACCCGATTGGGCCAGGCAGTGCGAGGTGTCGCGTTCGGCGTGCCGCTGCCGATCGGGTCGTGCGGGGTCGTCCCCGTCGCGAATCGGCTGTTCGGCCTCGACGTTCCGCGCGTGGCCATCCTCGCGTTCGCGATGGCGGCGCCCACGCTCGCTGCGGACGGCGCGTTCCTGTCGCTTCGGCTGCTCGGCGCGCCGTTCACCCTCGCCCGCCTGTTGATGAGCGTCGTGCTGGCGGTGATCGTCGCGCTCGTGGTGGGAAGGTTCGCCCGCGCCGTTCCGTCGACGTCTTCGGCCTCGTTCGCTTCGTTCGGTCCGCCCGACGACGTCGCCGAGTCCCAGCCGGAAGGAACCCGGGCGCGCTTGCACGAGGCGCTCCGCGACGGGTTCGTCGATGCGCTCGATCACCTCGGCGCCTGGTACGTGCTCGGCATCCTCGCGGCTGCGGTGTTCGAGGCGGCGATCGATCCCGGCCTGTCGGGGAGCCTGCCCCGCCCGCTCGACGTGATGGCGAGCGTGATCATCGCCGTGCCGCTGTGGGTCTCGACCGTCGGCGCGACGCCGCTCGCCGCGATGATGATTCACAAGGGCTTCTCCACGACCGCGGCGCTCGCCCTCCTGCTCGTCGGTCCGGCGACGAACCTCCCGATCCTCGGCGTCCTCCGTCGAGAGCTCGGCGGGCGCGCAGCGGCGATGTTCGTCGTGACGCTCGGCGTGCTCGGCGCCGCGTCGGCCTGGCTCCTGGAGCGCGTGCTGCCTGCGCGGAGCGTGCCCCCGCTCCACCCGATGCTCGCCCACCACCACGGCACGCCCGAGTGGATCGCCACGGCGATCCTGGTGGCGCTCTTCGGCTGGAGCCTCCTGCGGATGGGACCGCGCGGGTGGATCGCTGCGATGATCGTCGAGTCACACGAGGAGCACGCGCGCGACCACGGCTGCGCGCACGAGCACCACGACGGTCACTCGCACCACGAGCACGCGCACTAGTCACTTGAAGTCTTGCACCGACCACCACGAGCCGGTCGGGGTCTTGTAGAACCCGCACGCGACGGACTTGTAGGACTTGCTCGACATGTTGATGTAGTGGCCGTGCGCCGAGAATGGCTCGCCCGGGCCCTCGGCCCACATCATCTTCAAGCATCCCTTGATCATCGTGTCGGGCGGTCCAGGCCAGCCGGGGCACTCGTTCTGCGCTGCCTCGCCGCACTTGCCGAACGAGCCGTGCGCCTTGCCGGTCTCGGAGTCCGACTTCGACTCGGCGTCGGCGCACGCATTCGCGGAGGTCCAACCGGCGTACGCGGGGAGGCTGAGCGTGGCCCGGTACTTGTTGATCTCGTCCACACAGAGCACGCGCACGGCATCGAGGGAGTCGCCCCCCGATCCACTCGAATCTGGGGGCGTGGTCCCGCCGCCGGCGTCGGTCTTGGTGCCGGTGTCGGTCTTGGTGCCGGTGTCGCTCGCGCCGCCGCCCGAGCCTGTGTCGCCCTTCGTTCCGCTCGTGCCGGTGTCGCTCGGACCGCTCGCGCCACTGTCCGTTCCAGGCCCCTCACTGTCATCAGTGGGTGACGTCGTACCGGCGTCGTCACTCGAAGAGCCCGGGTCGATCGGGTCTTCGATGACTGCGGAGCCGCAACCAAACGCACCGAGAAACAGGACGGAGGCAAGGATGGCGAGGCGCATGACGCTGCAGGGGAGCAGGTTGCGCGCCGCGGCTCATCGCGTCCGCCAGGAGCGAATCATTCCGCGGGCGGCATCACTTCGATCACTTCAGCACGGTGCGGGTGGGACACTCGCCATCGCCTTGGAAGTCGTGGATCGTCCGTGCCTGCGAGCGAACGAAGTCCCACGCGGTGGCGATCGAGCCTTCGACGCCGCCTGACAACTTGTACTTGTCGGCGGGGAACGCGTCGGCGGCTTTGACCGCTTTCAGCTCGTCGATCGTAGTCTCGCCGTCGTGGTTCTGGTCGGCATCGGCGACGAATTGCGCATAGCGCTTGGTGACCTCGGCGCCCTCGGTGAGGTCGGAGAAGAACCAGTGGTCGCCGTGGACGGTGGGCTTGATCTGCACCACGCCGCCGCTCGGGACCGCGAATCCAGTGTCGCCTTGCGCCGAGGCGCAGTCGTCGAAGGCGGTTCCCATCGCGAACCCCCACTTGAACTTGATCTCCTTCGCGGGAACGCACTCGCTGGGCTTGCCCGGCGTACACGACTGGCCGTCGGCCTTGGTCATCGTGCCCTCGACGTAGACCGAGTAGCCGCCGTCGATCATCAGCTTGCGATCGGCCTCGGTGGTCGGCGCGGCGGCCTTCGCGCTCGCGGTCGGGACGGGCATGTCCTCACCGACCTTGTCGAATCGAGCTGCATCGAGGTCGTTGAACGACGCGGTGACGTAACCTTGGGCGGGCGCGTTCTTCAGGTCGAGGATCCACACCGTCGGGTCGGAGATCGACTTGCCGGTCTGCGTGCTCTTGGCGCGGAAGTTCCCCACGCTGACGAGGAACTTCGTGTAATCGACCTTCCATCCATCCTGGATGTTCTCGTCGCCGGTACCAGGCTCGAGGCCCCCCGTGATCGACTCTTCGGCGACGACGAACACCTGCGCGTTTCCCTTGGCGGTGCTGCCGATCGATTCACTCGAGCAGCCAGCCAGGCAGAGACCCATCGTGAGCAAAGTGAGATGACGCATCGAATCCTCAGCGTGTGAAAGTGAAGACGGGTGGCGCGAGCGAGGTCATCCCGATGACGACGGCGTTGGCTGCGCGATCGGTGGGCACGACCTTGACGGTCGGCGATCCGGTGGCCGCGAGCTCTGCGAAGTCGATCTGCGCAACCCAAGCGCTCGGGTCGACACGCACCTCGAGACGGGCGGTCCGCTCGTCGACGGGCGCGTTCATACCCGTGAGCGAGACGGCGTTGTCGCCGCGGTTGAGCGGCTTGATGTCGGCGTCGATGATGAACTTGAACGAGGCGCCGCTCGTCTTGTGGGTCGCGGTGCCCTCGACGTGCGCGGAGTGGCCGCCGGGGGCCGCCGACTTCGGCTGCGGCGAGGTCTCGGTCGGAAGCCAGGTGATCGAGTATCCGAACCCCGCGGAGCGCACCATGCCGACGAAGCCGTTGACCGTACCGAGCGGCTGCGGCGTCGGAGACAGCGCATCGAGCGGCGCCACCTGCGCGAGCTCGGCGAGCGCGGAGGGGCACAGCTCCTCGGAGGCGGCGCGGCTCGCGCAGAACACCGCGGGACCGAACCCCACGCGCGCGACGTCGAGCTTCACCCGGTAGTCGCCGACCTCGACCTCGCGCGCCGGCGTGCCGAGGCCGACGGCGGAGTGGCGGATCGACGGCTGACCGGTGTCGCCGCACCCGGCGAGGAGAACCAACGTGCAGAGCAGGCGTTTCACAGCGTCACCGTCAGGTTGGCGAGGATGGTGCGCGGGTTGCCCGCGACGAAGTGACGCGCCGGGAGCTGCGACGGAATCTCGCGTCCCTGCGAGGGCCAGCTCGAGGGGAACGAGAGCTCGGTATCGGCCCAGCGACGATTGAGCACGTTGTAGAAGTCGATGCCGAGGTCGAACTCGCGGTAGCGAACGCCGGCCGACATGTCGAGCAACGCGAACGGCGCTGCGAATTGATCGTGCGGCAGCGGGCGCGCGGAGAGCACGTTCATCCCTGCGCCGATCCGCCCGCCGAGGTCGTCCTTGCCGACCTTGAAGAGGGTGTTCTTCACCGACGCGTCGAAGCGGAACACCCACGGTGGCACGTACGGGAGCAGCTGCCCCTCGCGGAACGCCGGCGAGGGATCGCCCGCGGTCGCAGGCGGCGGAGCCTGCAACGTCGCGTGCACGTAGGTGACGCTCGCGGCGGCGAGCAGCCAGTCCCACGGCTTGACCACGCCGTACATCGCGAACCCCCGCCGACGCGTCGGTCCGACCTTGGCGAGCGTGGCGTCGCTCGGATCGAACACCAGATCGTCGGAGAGCGACGTCTGGTAGAGCGCGGTGCTGAACATGTAGCGGTCGTCCTTGCTCTTGGCGCGGGCGCCGACCTCGAACGAACGGACCTTGGTGTACGGCGCGCTCTCGCCCTCGGACAGCTGACGCGCCTGCGGCGAACGATAGCCCTCGCCGTACGCGATCATCGGCGAGAGCCACGGCGTCGCATCGACGACCAGCGACACGCGCGGTCCCCACGCGGTGCCGAACGCGGTGCGCCGGAAGCCTGGGACGTGGTTGCTCTTCTGGAAGCTCGGGGTGAAGTTCCCCAGCCGATCGTCCACGTCGTAGAAGAGCGCGTTGGCCCGCACGCCGCCGGTGAGCCGCGCCCGCTTGAAGAAGCGGAAGTCGAAGTCGAGGTACGCGCCGACGTCGCTCCCGCGGATGGTCGCGTCGACGCGGCGATCCCAGGTCTGGTTCTCGGGCGGCTGGAGCAGGTTCTGGGTCTGCTCGGTGGTCGAGCCGCGGAAGGTCATGCCCGGCTCGACGAACATCGAGAGCCACTCGGCGAGCGGGTAGCGCGACGAGCGATACCGCGCGAGCGCGCCGACGGCGGTGTCCTGGTTCGCCTGCTCGATCAGATCGCCGAGGCCCACCTTCGTAGGGTCCTCGAACCCGCGCAGGCTGAACCCCGTGAAGTTCTGCCGGATGCGGAAGTTGGTGATCGTCACGTACGTGGAGATCTCGAGGTGGCTGCCGGTCTCGGCGAGCCGATCGATCTCGAGGCCGACCTGCGTGCGCGACGACGCGGCCGACTGCGCCGTCGCGGTCGGGATCGGATACGTGTCGTAATACCCGATCCGGCCCGCCTCGTAGTCGTCCCGACGCACCACGCCTGGCACCGCGGCGCGCGCGGCGTAGGCGCTGGCGAAGAGCAGCAAGCGATAGTTCGCCGGCAGCTCGAACGCGTATTGGACGATGCCGCTCGCGGACGATCCACCGCGGTTGTTGGGACCGAACCCGCTGCTCTCCCGGAGCGCGATCGCCCCGAAGGTCTCCTCGGATTCGTCCTTCGGCGCCCAGATGCCGACGAGCCGACGCGTGCCGAACGACCCCGCGGTGCCCTTCACGCGGTAGCCACGGGGCAACACGCCGAGCTCGTAATAGGCGCTGCCCGCGACCGCGAAGTCGCCCTGCCGCGGATCGTAGACGCCCTCGATCACCCGCAGGTGTCGCACGACCTCGGGGATCACGAAGTTGAGATCGGCGTAGCCCTGCCCGTGGATGTGCGACGGCGAGTTGACCGGAATGCCGCCGACGCGGAACTCGATGTCCTGGCCGTGCTCGGCGTTGAAGCCGCGGAGGAAGACGTTGTTGGCGACGGCGTCGCCTTCGACGTGACCGACGTAGACACCGGGCGCGGCGGCGAGGAGGTCGCCGCCCTTGGCGTGGGGGCTCGCGTCGAGGATGTCGCTGTCGAGGGTGACGTCGCTGGCGGCGCGGGGAGGGGGGATCTTCGCGCCGGCGACGTGCACGTCGACACCATGATCAGGCGCAGGCGCAGGCGCAGGCGCAGGCGCGGGCGCAGGCGCAGGCGCAGGCGCAGGCGCAGGCGCGGGCGCGGACGCAGACGCGGACGCGGACGCAGACGCGGACGCAGACGCGGACGCGGACGCGGACGCAGACGCACCCGCCTTCGGCGCGAAGTGCACCGCATACGGGATCTTCGCCTTGATCGCGACCCCGTCCTTCATCGCCGGATCGAACGCGAGCTGCTCCGCGAACGCGATCGCCCGATCGACGAACACCTGCGGCGCATCCTCCGGCTCGCGCTTCTGCTCCTTGGCGCTCGTGACCTTCCCCGTCTCGTCGACGACGATGACCAGGTGTACGACCACCGCGCGGCCGTCTCCCTCGGCCGGGTACTCGATCGCCGACGCGTTCTTCGGCTTGGGAGGCGAGAGCTGGGCAAAGGCCAGAGCGGCCCAGGTGACGCCGATCGCGCTGGCCAGGGCCGCCAGTCGCCGTCGGGGGGCTCGGTAAAACTTAGTCATACCCAGAACGCCTTCTAACCCGACAACAGGGTCCGATGCAAGCCTCCGGCGGAGGTGCGGTATGACGTTCGTATTACCTTTTCGCCCGCCCGAGCCAACTGGGCGCCGCGGTGAATCGGGCGTAGGACCGAACCGTCTCTAGACGCGGGCCTACCGTGTCAGAGTCGCGGCCGACCCAGCTCCGAGGTGACCCCATGCTTCGACGAACTTCCCTCAAGATTCTCGGTGGTGCGACCCTTCTCGGTGGCCTCGGGGTGACCGGCCGCTCGCGGGCCGCCGACCAGACCATCAAGATCGGAACGCTGGCTCCCAAGTCGAGCCCGTGGGGGAAGGTCTGCGAGACCTGGGTCAAGGCCGTCAACGAGAAGAGCGGCGGCAAGATGGAGCTGCAGTTCTTCTACAACGGTCAGCAGGGCGACGAAGACGCCATGATCGGGAAGATCAAGTCGGGTCAGCTCGACGGCGCGCTCGTGACCGGCGTGGGCCTGAGCAAGGTCTACAAGCCGATCCTCGCCCTGCAGATGCCCGGCCTGTTCACCAGCTGGACCAAGCTCGACAAAGGGCGCGGCGCGATGAAGGCCGAGTTCGAGAAGGGCGCGAAGGACGCCGGATTCTTCATCGCTGGCTGGTGCGACGTCGGCCTCGTGCGCTGGATGTCCAAGGGCTTCGCCGTGAAGGTCCCCGACGACTTGAAGGGCAAGAAGCCGTTCTACATTCGTGCCGACTCCAACGAGCCTGCGATCCTCAGCGTCGTCGGCGGCGTGTCCGGCGTTCCGCTCAACGTGCCCGAGGTCCTGCCCAACCTGAACACCGGCGCGATCAACATCGTTCACGCGCCCTGCCTCGTGACCGAGCAGCTGCAGTGGGCCGGCAAGCTCGACAACATCGACGACATGATCACCGGCGTGGCGATCGGCGCCCTGGCCTTGTCGTCGAAGCGCGTCGACGCGCTCCCGCCCGATCTGAAGACCATCCTCACCGACACCGGGAAGGTCGCGATGACCGCGCTCACCACCAAGATCCGCAGCGAGGACGACGCCTCGTTCGGGCGCCTCAAGGCGAAGATGACGGTCACCACCCCGAGCGCCGACGACAAGGCCAAGTGGGACGTGATCTTCAAGCAGGCGCGCCAGAAGCTGTCGCAGGGGACGTTCTCGTCAGACTTGGTGACCAAGCTCGAGGGCTACGCGAAGTAGCTCACTTGCAGCAGCGGAAGCCCGTCGAGTAGTCGTGATACGACGGCCCGTGCGCGGTCGTCTTGTAGAAGCAGCCGTCGCCGTTCTTGTGGGTGTCCATGTAGTAGCCACCCTTGAACTGCGCGCTGCCTGACGCGTCGGACGTCCACTCGTGGAGGTTGCCGACCATGTCGTAGACGCCCCACGCGTTCTTGCACTTGGCGCGGTCGCCCGTCTTGCTCAGCGTGTTCGGGAGCTGGTTGATCCGCGGGTCGTTCATCTTGTTCGGATCGCCGAACGCGTCCTGGCTCGTGCCGAACAGCTCGACCACCGGGTGCTGACGGGTGCCGTCGCCGTTGCAGCGACCTTTGACCTCGTCGTCGCCGTACGGGTACTTCGAGGGGTTCTTGCCCTGGCAGGCCTTGAGCCACTCGTCGGGGGTGCACAGGCGCTTGCCGGCCTCTTCGCACGCAGCCTTGGCCTCGAGCGCGGAGATGTAGCCCTGGGGAACGATGCCCTTCTTCGAGACCGCCTTCACCTTCTTGTTGGTGACCGGATCGAACGGCGAATGGGTCTTGGTCTTCTTGCCGACGACCTCGACCACACCCGCCTCGTAGCGATCGATGCAGAACCCGCCGCTCTCGGTGGGGATGCCGGCCATGCCGGGCGGACAGCCCTTGGGCGCGCTGACCTTGCTCGCCGGGGCCACCGACTTGGAGCTGGTCTTGTTGGGGGCAGGGTTGAGCGAGGCGACCTTGACCTTGGGCGCTGCGCCGAGCGCGAACGCGGCGAGCGTCGTCACGAGGACGACGGAGGCGGCGGCAGCTCGGCGGGACATGGCGCGGAGGTTTACCCCTCGCGGGGCGGCCGGGCAAATCCGTGGGCCGCAGGGGAGTTGGCGCTCCGCCCGGGGCGCTTCTAGGCTCTCGGGCGTGAACGGGAAGGGAAACGACGATGCTGCCACCCGGGCGACGGTCCCCCCGCCACACTCGTCGGCGGCCTCCGTCGATTTCGAGCGCCTCGTCCCCTCGCTGAAGGCGCCGGTGAGCGTCCCGCTCGGCCGTCTCGAGATGACCGTGTTCACCCGGGTCGACGGCAAGCGCTCGGTCACGGACATCGCGGGCGAGATCGGCCTGACGCCGTTCGAGGTGCTGCGGATCATCGAGCGCCTGCTGCAGCTCGTGCCCGACATGAGCCTCGGTCAGTCCCAGGCGGTCGAGCTCTCGGTCGACGATCTGTGGGAAGAAGAAGACGAAGAAGCACTGCCCGGTGGCACCAAGACCGCCGAGAACCCGGTCACCGTCAAACGCTAGAGCACCGTTCGGTGCTCTAGCGCTGGGGCTTGGCCAGTCGGGCGGCGTGCGCGAGCTCGAGCTCCTCGTCGAGTCGACGACGAAGGCTGAACAGATCGAACTTGTCGGGGCGGTTCCCCTTGCTGGCGATCTCTTTCATGATCGCGTCGGCGTGGGCGCGCGGCACGGCAGGCACCGAGAGCACGGCCGCGAGGCGGGAGAGCACCTCTTCTTCGCGCTCGGTCACCCGGCCGTCGAGCAGGGTGATCCACGACGCCACGGCGTAGACGAACAGCCGGTCGCTCTTCGACATGGTGAGTCGATCGATTGAGCCGACCGTCTGAGGGGACTTCACCGCCTCCTCGATCTCCTGCACCGTGTCGAGATCGAGGCCTTCTTCGAGCGCGGTGCGCACGATCGCGTCGCCCGCCTCCTGGGTGAGTTGGCCGTCGGCCCAGGCGACCGCGGCGAGCGCGAGGTAGACGTCGCGTCCGAGGATCGGACGAGTGGCCACCGCTAGTCCGCCTTCGGCGTGTCCGTGCTCTTGGCGGCGCGGGAGGCCTGCGCCTCCGCGAGACGCTCGTCGAGCGTGGTGCGAAGCGCGAGCAGATCGAGGCGATCGGGGCGATCACCCTGCGGCAGCGCGGCGACCTCGGCGAGCACCTCGTCGGCAGCCTTGCGCGGCGCCTCGGGCACGCCGAGCGCGGCGCCGAGCTGCGCGAGCACCTGCTCCTCCTCGGGAGTGACCACGCCGTCCAGGCGCGTGATCCAAGAGGCGACCGCGTAGACGTACAGGCGGTCGCCCTTGGACATGGTCAGTCGATCGATGATGCCGATCTCGATCGGCTTCTTCGTCGCTTCTTCGATCTCTTGGATGACCTCGAGATCGAGGCCCTCCTCGAGGGCGGTGCGAACGATCGCATCGGCCTCGTCGGTGTCGAGGGTGCCGTCGGCCCAGCCAACGGCAGCGAGAGCGAGATAGACGTCACGTCCGAGGATCGGCTTTCCCATCGGCCGGGAAGGCTACGGGTTCTGTTTGTGTCAGTCCACGCCGAGAAGCTCGACGTCGAAGATCAGGGTCGCCTTCGGCGGGATCTTCGGGGGTCGCCCGGCCTCGCCGTAGGCCATCTGGTAGGGGATGGTGAGCTTGCGCTTGCCGCCGACCTTCATGCCGGCGAAGCCCTCGTCCCAGCCCTTGATGACCTCGCCCGCGCCGAGCGAGAACGTGAACGGCTCGCCGCGGTCGACCGAGCTGTCGAACTTGGAGCCGTCGGTGAGCGTGCCCGTGTAGTGCACCTTGACGCGCTTGCCTTTGACGGCCTCGGCGCCGGTGCCGACCTTGATGTCCTGCTTGACCAGCTGGCTCGGCCCCGACGGGGCGGCCGGTGCGGGCTTCTGCGGGGCGGGCATGTTCGGGTTCAGCGGCGTGGGCGCGGGCGCTGCTGCGCCGGCGTTGTCGCGCGAGATGGGATCGGGCTCGACGATGCGGCTGCAACCGAACGCGCCGAGCGCACCCACGAGAAGAAGGAAGGCGATACGCATGTTCGACCTCACGAGACGCCGAGGAGCTCGACCTCGAACACCAGGGTGGAGTTCGGGGGAATGAGGCCGCCACCGACCGACTGGCTGCCGTAGGCGAGCTCCGGCGGGATGGTGAGCTTGCGCTTGCCGCCGATCTTCATGCCGGCGACGCCCTGGTCCCAGCCCTTGATCACCTGGCCGGCGCCCAGCGTGAAGCTGAACGGACGGCCGCGATCGAGCGAGCTGTCGAACTTGGTGCCGTTGGTGAGCGTGCCCGTGTAGTGGACGCTGACCTTCTGACCGGCCTTGGCTTCGGCCCCTTGACCCACGACGAGATCGACGACTTCGAGCATTCGCCCGCTCTAACGCGCACGCGCCCGAACGTCTACGCTGCCCGACGTGGCCGAGCCGATCTCCGTGGCTCCCGGCGTCGTGGTGCCCGAGTCCGCCCTCGAAGTGAAGGCGGTCCGGGCCAGCGGTCCCGGGGGACAGAACGTCAACAAGGTCTCCTCGAAGGTGGAGCTGCGGGTCGATCTGCGCGCCGTGACCGGGCTGACCGAGAACGCGCGGGCCCGTCTGATGGTCGCTGCCGCCAACAGGCTCGACGCCGACGGACGATTCTTGATCACCAGTCAGGTGACCCGCGATCAGATCCGGAACCTCGCCGACGCGTGCGAGAAGGTTCGCGAGTTGATCGCGGCAGCGATGATCGAGCCGAAGAAGCGCAAGCCGACCAAGCCGAGTCGCTCGGCGGTCAAGCGACGCCTCGAGGCGAAGCAGCACACCTCGAAGACGAAAGCCGCGCGCCGCAGTCGCGGCGACGAGTAGGGCTCAAGAGCCGTCGGAGAATTGCCCCCGGACTTCAGTCCGGGGGATTTTCCGACAGATCTTCATTCGATCGTCAGCGTGATTCCGGTGACGAGGAAGTCATCGGAGATGCCGTCGCCGCGGCTGCTCGAGATGAAGAGGTCCACCATCGTCTCGTCGTCGAGGACGGTCGCCGTCGTCTCGGTGTAGGTCCACTTCGACTCGAGCGGGAACGTGACGACGATATCAAGGCTGGTCAGCTCCGCACCGCCGTCACCCGGGTGGATGAGGCGCGCGATGATGCCCGGCGGGTCGCCGCCGGATGCGACGCCGTTGCCGCGCGACCACGCGCCCAGTCTCAGTCTGGTTCCCTTGGGAATCGCGCGGAGGATGCGACGGCGAACGTCCGCGTACTCCTTGGTCTCGTACATCCGGAGCGCCTTGCCGCAGGGACCGTCGGCGAGAATCTGCGTCTTGGTGTTGGTCTGGGCCCAACCGGCGAGATCGCTCTCGAAATTGCCGTTGGGGACGAGGTTCTTGCTGTCGACGACGCAGCCGCCGCCGCCGTCGCTCGAGGCGTCGACGCTGTCGCCCGAGGTGTCGACTGCGGAGCTGTCGAGGCTCGCGGTGTCCGTACTGGCGTCGGGCACCGAATCGACCTTGTCGCCCTGACACGAAAGGGTTGCCAACGCGATGGCGAACGGGACCAGACGGCGCACGACGAGCAGTCTAGCGCGCCTACCCCTCTTCGAGATCGAACTCGAACAGCAGGTTGACCATCGGCCGGTCGAACCGCGCGTCGATGCGCGGCGCGTGACCGTTGTACCGAGGTACCTGCGGGGTCCCACAAACCAGCTCGATTCCGCGCTCGAGGAACGCCGATGCGAGCATCGGTCCGCGGTTGGGCGAATCGCCGACGCGCCGCGCGAAGTGCTCGGGGACGACCATGCGGAGGATGGCCCTCTTGGGCACGATCTCCACGCTGGTCGCGCCGTACGTCGCGCGGCCCTCGTAGAACAAGCTCGCGCCCTCCTTGAGGAACCGGAACGAATCGTGGCCGAGCGACGCCGCCATCGGCCCGACCGACGCATCGGCGCGGGTGCGGCCCAGTCTGCGCGCGAGCGAGCCGTCGCCTCCAGCGAGGGTGTCGTCGGCCACGTGGAGGGCCTCGCAGAACATCTCGTCGGGAAACGTTGCGTCGGGCGCTGCGCCGAACGCCGCCTGGACCTTGGGCGAGAGCGAAGCGAGCCACGACTCGCCGTTCATCTCGCGGGTGACCGCGAGCAGCTCGTGGAACGCGGCGCCGGTCGCGGCCGGGGTCTCACTCATCGAGCGACCTCCGCCAGCGCCAGCGCGAACACGTCGCTCGCATACCACTCGACGAGCCGCATGCCGCCCTGACCCAGCGTCGACTCGGTGGTCTCGCGGGTGAACTTGCGGCTGATCTCGGTGAGGATGCGTTCGCCGTGATCGAAGTCGACGGTCAGCCCGAGCTTGCGCACATGCACCTGCTGCGGGACCTGGGACTCGAGGAACATCTCGATGCGCGCGCGAGCCACGTCGTAGTGCGAACGGTGGGTCCACGCCGCGAGATCGAAGTCGGCGTCGAGCACGCGGTTGAGCACGGCGAGGACGTTCTTGTTGAAGCGTGCGGTGACGCCTGCCGCGTCGTCGTAGGCAGCCTCGAGCCGAGCGACGTCCTTCACGAGATCGACCCCGAGGAGGAACGTATCGCCGGGACGCATGCGCGAGGCGATGGTCGAGACGAGCGCTGGCGCGGCCTGCTCGTCGAGGTTGCCGATGGTGCTGCCGAGGAACGCCCACAAGCGCCGCGCTGGCAGCGCTGACAATGCGATGTGGGGGATGTCGTGCTCGAAATCGCCGACGATCGGATCGACCACCACCGACGGGACCAGCGCGCGGATCGAGCGCGCCGACGCTGCGAGCGCCTCCGGCGCGATGTCGAGCGGGACGTAGCGCACGTGCTCGGTGCGTCGCGCGATGGCCGCGAGCACGAGCCCCGTCTTGCGCGCCATGCCGCTGCCGATCTCGAGGAGCTCGTCGGCTGCCGCTGCCCTGGCGATCTCGTCGGCGTCGCGCTCGAGGAGCGCGCGTTCGGCGCGCGTGAGGTAGTACTCGGGCAGCTCGCAGATCTCGTCGAACAGCGCCGACCCGATCTCGTCGTAGAACCACTTGGGCGGAAGCGAGCGTGGGCGGGCGGCGAAACCGCGGCGCACATCTTCGGCAAGGGCTTGCGGGAGGGAAGCTTGGGACACGGTCGATCTCGAGCGTAACCGGTAACGGTCGATGCTCGTGGGACTGTCGCGGTGGCGCCGCTCGCGTAGGATCGGCCGTCGTGCATGTAGCACGCCGGCACTTTCTCCCTCCGAGTCGATCGGCCGAGAACCGCGATGAACGTCTATCCGTTGTTCCTTCGATTGTCGGGGCGAAGCGTCGTCGTGGTGGGCGCCGGGAGCGTGGGGACCCGCAAGGTGCGCGAGCTCTGCGAGGTCGGCGCGAACGTCCGGGTGATCGCGCTGCAGGCGACCGAAGAGGTCGAACGACTCGCGCGCGATGGAATCATCAGCCTCGAACACCGGGCGTTCGCCCCGAGCGATCTCGACGGAGCATGGCTGGTCGTGGCCGCAACCAACGACTCGAGCGCGAATCGCGTGGTCGCCGAGGCCGCCGAGGCCCGCCGCGTCTTCTGCAACGCCGTCGACGATCCGCCGCACGCATCTGCCTTCTTCGGTGCGGTGCTCCGCCGCCCGCCGTTCCTCGTCGCCATCTCTTCGTCGGGCGAGGTGCCGGCCCTGTCGCGTCTGCTCCGGCAGGTGCTCGAGTCGGCCCTCCCCGAGGAGCGCTGGATCGAGACCGCGCGCGCGCTGCGTCGGAAGTGGAAGGCCGAGGGCACGCCGATGGGCGACCGGTTCGGTCAGCTGGTCAAGGTCATCGCCGCGGACCTCGAGCACCGAACGGTTTGAATCCTGCTCCAACCCGCGATCTTGCGCGATCTTCGCGTCGTACTCCCTCCGGTCTCCTCGACGTACTGCTAGTACGCCTGCGT
>Ga0208492_1000791_pt1 | contig 24075 bp, 26 predicted proteins | sample Subbioar_CSW14AB_FD_184820 | JGI IMG/M metagenome (GOLD analysis project Ga0208492, IMG submission 184820) | Serpentinite rock and fluid subsurface biosphere microbial communities from McLaughlin Reserve, California, USA - CR12Mar_CSW14AB (SPAdes) | ecosystem: Environmental > Terrestrial > Deep... | reverse complement strand
GGGCTCGCCGACTCTTCGTCGGCCTCACCCGGCCCGATACCCCAACAATACGGACTAGGATCGGCCAATGCACCTCAAGCACTCGGATCGCCCCCACGGCCCGGACGTCGTCCCGGTCACGTTTATCCTCGAAGACCCGCAGGCTGTCGCGGGGACTGACCAGAAAGAGCACCAGATGAAGGGGGCGGTGGGGGAGTCGCTGCTCGAACTCGCCATGGAGCACGGCATCAACATCGAGCACGCGTGCGGGGGGGTGTGCGCGTGTTCGACATGCCACGTGTACATCGAGAAGGGCAACGAAAACCTGGCGGAGGCGACCGAGGCTGAGGAGGACCGCGTCGAGGAGGCGCCGGGGCTTCAGCGGAACAGCCGGTTGTCGTGCCAATGCATCATCGAGAAGGAAGGGCCGATCGTGCTGCGGGTTCCCTCCTGGAACCGCAACGCGGTGAAGGAAGTCCCGCACTGAGCTTTTCTATGGCGAAGTCATTCGGCTGGCTCGAAACTGACCTGATCGGCCAACTCCTGGCCGAGACTCACCCGGATATCGATCCGGTGCGGATCGGCTTTACGGAGCTCAAGAAGCTCGTCGCCGCGCTGCCTGACTTTCGTGAGGAGCCGGGCCACCCCGTCAACGAGAAGATCCTGGAGCACATCCAGCAAGCATGGATCGACGAGCGCAACGAAATCCAGCGCGACGACGATTGATTCCCGTTCCCCGTTCCCCGTTCCCTGTTCCCTGTTCCCTGTTCCCTGTGACCCATGCCCCAACCCCGCAAGCTCCACGACCGTTACTTCAAGCAGGCCAAGGCCGACGGGTACGTCGCGCGCTCGGCGTACAAGCTGACGGAGATCAACGAGAAGAAGCGGGTGGTGCGGCGGAACTTCAAGGTGCTCGACCTGGGGTGTGCGCCGGGGTCGTGGCTGCAGGTGGTGGATGGGATCATCGGCGACCGGGGCGTTGCAGTGGGTGTGGACCTCCAGAAGGTGCAGGCGCACCTCTCACCGCGGGTCCATGTGCTCCAGGCCGATGCCTTCACAATCGACCCGCAGGAACTGCTCGATCTCTCAAACGGCCTCTTCGACGTGGTCCTCAGCGACATGGCCCCCAACACCACCGGCCACGGCGACGACTTCCTCTCCGTCCGTCTCTGCCGACGCGTGCTCGAGCTCCTGCCCTCGGTGCTCGTCCCCGGCGGGAACGTGGTGATGAAGGTGCTTGAGGGGGAAGAGTTTCCGGCGCTGCTCAAGGAGACCAAGCGGGTCTTCCGTGAGGGCGGCGCGACCAAGCCGGCTGCCAGCCGTGACGTCTCCCGCGAGATCTTCATCGTCGGCACGGGTTATCTGGGCGAGCGCAACGGGCGATAGGTCGGCTGCTCAGCGGTGCGCGAGCCGCTTGATCTCCATGCGGAGCCAATCCACCGCGTCACGCGAGGTCACATCCACCGAGGTGAAGGTCGAGAGGCCCTTGGCGTCGGGGTCGAAGATCCACACGCTGGGGGCGTGAGTCATCCGATTGGATGTCGTGCTCGGGAGGCTCATCTCGATCATGGCCGGTCGGCCGCTGGCCCGCGTCACCGACCAGCGGAACCCGTTGGAGACCGAGGCCGGCTCTCCAAAGGCGGCGGTCAGCGCTTCATACGCCGCGTCGCAGCCCTCCAACACCCCGTCAAAGTCGTTCATCCTTGAGACCACGGATTTGACCCCTTGGTTCATCGGGGCCGCGTCCTACGCGGCACCACTTGGACTCCAAAGGTAGAAACGCATCCGGATTCAGAACGGGATGAAGTTCCGTAAATACAAGGGGTTAGGTCCGTTGAACCAGTGTGGAGGTGTGGATTCGCAGGTCCGAAAACCTGCCACGTCGCTCACCCGACCAAAACCCTTGGACTTTCCAGCCCGGGCGTGTAGCCTGTTGCCTCACCAGGAGCCCGCTCTATGCCGCGCCTTTTCATTCTCGCTGCCGCGACCTTGCTCGCCGCGCCCGCGCTCGCCCAGCCCTACGACTTCACGATCCGCACCACCGGCGCCGCCCCCAGCACGATGACCGGCACCTTCAACGGCTCCGCCTCCTTCAGCGGGACGTTTTTCGGGAACTACAACGCCACAACAAATCCGACGGGCACGCGCACGCTGAATTTCCTGCCGTTCCAGCCCCGCCCCGCGCCGCCGACCAACATCACCAAGACCCTCAGCGGCAGCGGCACCGCCGGCGGCGACACCACCGGCCTTCCCGTCGGGACGTATTCCATCACGATCCACGATGCATCGGTAACACTCAGCCAGCTCAACGCCAACCTCATCGGCACGGCCACGCAAACTCCGGCGCCGGTAAACGCGTCGGTCTCATACCAGTCGTTCATGACCGCCGCGCCGGATTACCTGTACCCGTTCGTCGCACCCTTGAGCCTCCCGCTGGGGAGCGCCACCGTGACGGCGATCTACGTGGTTCAGACCGCCGACGCGACCAGCACGATCACACCGGGCCCCAACGGCTCGTACACGTTCTCCCTCTCGGTCCCCGCGAATGTCACCGCGAGCGTGGACTTCCAGGGTGCGCCCGCCACGCAGACCGTCCCGCAGTCGCTGACGGTCACGGGCTCCATCACGCCCAATGGCGACACCGCCACCGCCTCCCTCTCCATCTCGATCGCCGTGACGGCCAACAGCTCGGAGCCCCAGCCCCAGCCCGCCAACCAGCCCTTCGACCTTCCGTCGCCCACCGGCACCGGTCTTCCGGCCCAGTTGCTGCTCACCCTCACGATCAACTCGCAGAACACCTCCGTCAACGCCTCGACCACCCTGCCCGCCAATGGCGTCATCACGGCCCCGCAATGCGGCACCGCCGACTTCAACGGCGATACGGACTTCGGCACCGACCAGGACATCGAGGCGTTCTTCGCCTGCCTCGCGGGGTTCTGCTGCCCCACCTGCTACCCCGGCGGCTCTGACTTCAACGCCGACGGCGACTCGGGCACCGACCAGGACATCGAGGCATTCTTCCGCGTGCTCAGCGGCGCTCCCTGCTGATTCCGGCGCTTGGAAACGCCCCTCCCCACCCCACTTTCCCGCAATACGGAGCCAGCCCCCGACATTCAGTCTGGGGCAGCGGAGTCCGCCGCCCCGAAAGAGGCCCCGTTGAACCCCGAGGAGTTTGCCCGCAGATACGAGGAGTGCCGTCGGACCCTGTGGTATATCGCCGCGGCCATCCTCGGCGACCGTACCCAGGCCCATGACATCGTCCAGGAGGCGGCGACCATCGCCATGACCAAGCTCGCCGACTTCAACCCCTCGACCAACTTCACGGCCTGGATGGGCCAGATCGTGCGGTACGTCGCCCTCAACGAGGGAAGGACCCGCACCCGCCGCCGGGCCGCGGGGCCGGACTCGCTGGATGGGGTCGCGGCTCACAGGGGCATCGCTGCGTCGGCCACCCCCGAGCTCGACCAGCACGTTTCCGCCAGCCTGATGTCCCTCGACGAGCTCCCCCGAACCTGCCTGGTGCTCCGCGTGATCCACGGCCTTTCCTACAGCGAGATCAGCTCCGCCCTCAGCATCCCCGAGGGCACCGCCATGAGCCACGTCCACCGTTCCCGCCTCGCCCTCCGCGAACGCCTCCGCGGGCGCGAGGATGAGCTGCGCGTCAGCGCGGGGGGTGCACGATGAACACGCTCACCCCTGCTGATCTCGCACGCGTCGCGGCATACGCCGACGACGCGCTCCCGCCCGACGAACGGGCCCGCTTCGAGGCCGAGCTCGCGAGCAACCCGGCGCTCCGCGAGGAGCTCGAGCTTCAGGCGACGCTCGATGCAAGCCTGAACCGGCTGTTCGAGTACAGCGAGAGCGACACCCAGGCACCGCTCCGCGTGGTTCCCGCGACCGCGCCCGTGGATCGCCCCGCTGCGCCGGCCCCCCGCCGCTCGCCCTTCCTGCGGTACTTCGCCCTCGCCGCGTCGCTGCTCATCGTCGCCGCCGCGGGCTGGTACTTCGTCCGCCCCGACCCTCACCTCATCCCGCCCGAGCAGGTTTGGACGAACATCCAGAACGTCAACTTCGTCCCTAGCTGGAAGTGCGAGAACGAGAAGGTCTTCCGCGACTACCTCAACGTCAAGCTCGGTGAGTCCTTCGCGATCGATGAGTCTGAATCGCTCAAGGTCGTCGGCTGGGGCTACGGCGTCGACTACAAGTTCTACCCGCTCAGCAAGTCCACGCTCACGCTCATCAACAAGGTCGGCGACACACACGCCATCGTGCTCATCGACAAGGTCGAGAACGAGCGGAACCTCACGGTCCCCGCCAGCACCGGCCTGCACCTCTACAAGAAACGCGTCGGCAACCTCGTGCTCTACGAGATGTCGCCGCTCCCCGAGCCGCACGTGCTCCCCAATGTGCGCAGCTGACCAGCTACTTCCCGATGCTCGCGGCGGTCTCTGCCGCGCCGACCTCCCGCAGCCACCACTTCGCGTTCGGCCGTGTCGCGAGGCTCTGACCATGCACCGAGATCCCCCGCTCGATCGCGGCCGCGGCCTCGTCCACCGAGTCCGTTACCGTCAGCAGCTTGAGGTCATCAGGATCAATCGTCCCCGCCTTCAGCAGCCGCTCCTGAAGAAAGTCGACCATCGGCTTCCAGTACTCAACGCCCATCAGCACCACGGGGAACGAGAAGATCTTCTTGGTCTGCACCAGCGTGAGCGCCTCGAACAACTCGTCGAGCGTTCCAAAGCCGCCCGGCATGCACACGAACGCGTAGCTGTACTTCACCAGCATCACCTTCCGCACGAAGAAGTAGCGGAACTCGATGAACCGGTCCACGTACGGATTAGGGTGCTGCTCCATCGGAAGGATGATGTTGCAACCCAGCGAGCGACCGCCCGCCTCCTTCGCCCCGCGGTTCGCCGCCTCCATGATCCCCGGACCCCCGCCCGTCATGGTCGTCAGGCCCATCTCCGCGATCTTCGCGCCCATCTGCCGCGCCATCCCGTAGTACGCGTTGTCCTCCTTGAACCGCGCCGAGCCGAACACCGTCACGCACGGCCCGACAAAGTGCAGCGCTCGAAACCCGCGCACAAACTCCGCCGCGATCCGAGCCACCCGCAAAGCCTCCGCGAACCGTGCCCGCGGCCCGGCCAGCAGCTTCAGGACATCCGGGTCCCCGGGAACCTTGGCCCACCTCGTACGAACGGTGCTGGGTGGCCTGTCGTTGCCACCGGTACCCGATGTTTCCCCAGTTTCCATGTCCACGTAAACCACCTCGCTCGCCCGGCCGATGGAGGGAAGAGACCCTTCTCTGACCGGTGCAGCGGCTTTTATCGGCCCTCCGTGCCCCGGGCGGGGAAAATACGGGTGACGACGAATCCACTCAGAACCCCTTGTCGGATTGAGTGTTAGGGAAAGAGAAGCCCGCGGTTGACCGGCAGAGCGCCAGCGCCGGTCAGAGCCCGTGGATCAACAGCAAGTTTCCGGCGCAGGGATGCGTACACCAACATGATGCAATCAAGTATTCGAGACACCTCCGCGACCCAGGCCAAGTACCAGGCCCCCAAGGACCCCTTCTGGGCCGCTCTCACAGACGACACCAACCTGCCCGTGCTCATCGTCGATAGCACCGGCGTCATCGAGTTCGCCAACAACGTGGCCGCGAAGATCATGGGGACCGACGTCGCCAGCGCCGCGGGCAAGCACCTGCGCGACTTCTTCTCCGAGGAACTCGTGAACGAGCGCCTCGGGATGATCCGCGACGCCGTGAGCGGGGGCCGTCCGATCACTGTGGACGGCATGGTGAAGGGCCGGCTGATGCGGGCGGTCTTCCGCCCGATGGTCAGCCCGGGCCAGCCACCCCGTGTGCTCGTCACCAGCCGCCTGGCGATCGGTGATCAGACCGGTGAGGGCGTCGTGAACGCCCGCTTCAACGATTCGGGCGCGCTGGGCAGCCTCACCGCACGCGAGCTCGAGATCCTCAAGCTCATCGGTGTGGGCCTCTCCACCGCCGACATCGCCAAGAAGCTCGGCCGCAGCGTCAAGACCGTCGAGTGGCACCGCGTGTCACTGGGCGACAAGCTGGGCGTCACCAACCGCGTCGAGCTGGCCCGCATTGCGATCGCCGCGGGCATCGTCGGAGTGGATGAACCCGCCGGGGCTGCCGGCACGGCGAAGGCGGGCGACAACTGATCGACTCGGGTTTCTGTACACCACATCCGAGGATTTCACCACGGCACGCAAAGGCGTGCCGTGTGTGTTTTTGTCTCAAGGGAAGCGCCTTGAGGGTGACATGCTCACCGCTCTGGGTGAGCATGTCTTCTCTGCCTTCCGCGAGCACAGGCTTGACTTCCAGCCGAAATTGAGCGACACTTCTCTTGTTGAGAATGCGTTCTCATTCCATCTGGGGCGTACTGCTGACCGCCGTGCTGGCGTTGCGGGTGCTGCTCGCGCCGGCCCACCTGGGGCACAACCACGACACCGCGCTGGATCAGCCGCGCGAACACCACGTTCACCACGATGAGGCCGCTCTTGAGCCTCACGATCATCACGACCACGACGACCCCGCTCCGGCGCATGACCATGACGATCACGACGCAAGCGACTGCAAAGTCTGCTTCGACCTCTTCGTCGCGAAGCACCTTGCGAGTGGCGACCCGCCGCGCGCAGCCGCCTCGTCCGCCATCGTCATCAGCGACGAGCCGGCGCCTCTCGTCGTTCCCCGCGAGCCGTACTTCGCCCGCGGTGCCGGTCCCCGCGCGCCTCCCCGGGTCTGACCTTCGTGGGTCATCGTGCAGCTTCGGGGCGTACCGCGCCCGCCGTGCTGCCTTCAACGCTCCCCAAAGTTCAAACTGAGATCGCTCGCACTCCCGGGAGTTCTTCCCATGCGCGCCCGCGCCTTCACGCTCATCGAGCTGCTGGTGGTGATCGCCATCATCGCCCTGCTCATCAGCATCCTGCTGCCCGCCCTCGGCAAAGCCCGGCGTGCCGGCCAGCAGGTCCAGTGCCTGGCCAACCTCCGCAGCCTCCAGACGGCCCAGCTGCTCTACGCCGACACCTTCAAGGGATACCTCATCGACTACGGCCTCACCCACGGCGGCGCCTCTCCCAACGAGAACCTCACCTGGGTCAACACACTCCAGGACTACTACAGCGCGTCCCTGGTCGTCCGCAGCCCCGGCGACAACAGCCCCTACTGGCCTTCCGGAATGGGTGGCACCGGCCTGACCCTCAACGGCCAGCACCGCCGCACCAGCTATGGCCTCAACCGCTGGCTCTCCGGGAGTGACCCACCCGGCGTGAGCCCCCGCGAGCCCTTCAACACCTTCGCCAAGATCGAACGCCCCGCGGCGACCATCCAGTTCATGCTGATGGCCGAGCAGGGCGACTACGCCGTGTCCGATCACCCGCACCCCGAGAACTGGGGCAACCCGCCACGCGCCGCGTCCACCGCGGCCGAGCAGGTCGCCACGTCCAAGTGGGGCGGCCCCCGCTCCTCCACGGCCTCCATCTCCAACTACAGCTACCTCGACGGGCACGCCGCGAGCGCCACCTTCGAGCGCGTGTACCGCGACCGCACCCAGAACCAGTTCCAACCCGAGATCGCCAACTAAACCACCGAATCCATTGGGCCCACGCCCGAGGAGAACTCCCATGACCCGCATCGCCTCCAGCCTTCTTGCCTGCGTCCTGCTCGCGTCACCCGCCCACGCTCAGCACGCGGGCGACATCTTCCTCGCCGTGGAGGGCAACACCATCGTGACCAAGATCGAGTCCCAGCCCGGGGAACAAACGCCGCAGCGCGTCTTCGCCTCCGAGCTTGGCGAGGTGTTCCCCAACTTCACCGATGAGCCCGGCTTTGCCTGTGCCCCCGCGACTTTCCCGATCGGCAGCCGCGTCGGCTTCCGCATCATGGACTCACTCCGCCGCTGGAACGGTGCGGACTTCAGCACCGTCCCCGCCGAGAGCCTCGAGGTCGCCTTCAGCACGCTCGCCGTTCTCACGCCCGCGACCCCCCAACAGGTCGAGGGCTTCACGCTCCCCGTGAACGCCAGCGGCGAGTGGCACCGCCACCTCGAGTTCACGCTTGGAGCCCCCGCCGCGAGCGGCGTCTACCTGCTCCAACTCCAGCTTCTCAGCACCGCCGACCTCAACCCAAGCCAGCCCTTCTGGATCGTGTTCAACCAGAACGAGCCCGAGGCCATCCACGATGCCGCGATCGAGTGGGTCGAGTTCAACCTCGCCAACCCGCCTCCGTGTGGCACGGCGGACTTCAACGGTGATTCCGACTTCGGCACCGATCAGGACATCGAGGCGTTCTTCGCGTGCCTCGCCGGCGCCTGCTGCCCCACCTGTTTCGCTGGAGGAGCGGACTTCAACGCCGACGGCGACTTCGGCACCGACCAGGACATCGAGGCCTTCTTCCGCGTACTCGCCGGCGGGGCTTGCTGAGAATGCTCACCTGCGCCGCCGCCCTTCCGGCCGCCGTCATGCTTCGACCCCTCTTGATAGGATCGCACCTGACATGCACCCCGCCCTGCAAATCTCAAACCTCGCCTTCTCCTACGAGCACGCGGAGCACCCGTTCCGCCTCGCCCTCCCTTCGCTGACGCTCCAGCCGGGCGAGCAGTGCCTCCTCACCGCCGCGTCCGGGCGGGGCAAGTCCACGCTCCTCTCGCTCATCGCCGGCCTGATCGACCCGCACGCGGGCACGATCGAAGTCGCCGGGACCAACCTCCATTCTCTTCACGGCCACAAACGCGACCTCTTCCGAGGCCGCCACATCGGCATGATCTTCCAGACCTTCAACCTCCTGCAAGGCTTCTCGGCACTGGAGAACGTAATGGCCGCGTTGATGCTCTCGGGGCAGCCGCCCAAGGCACAGCATGAGAAGGCCGCGGCGTTGCTCGACCAACTCGGGATCAAGCGGCAAGCGGCCCCCGTCGAAACCCTCAGCGTCGGCCAGCAGCAGCGGGTGGCCGTGGCTCGCGCGGTCGCGGTGGACCCGGTGCTCGTGCTCGCCGATGAGCCGACCGCCAGCCTCGACCCCGAGAACGCGGCCGCCGCGATGGACCTCATCCAGCAACTCTGCCGCGAGAAGAACGCGGCCCTGCTCTGCGTCAGCCACGACCCCGCGATGTCCGCGAGATTCACGCGACGCGAAAAGCTCGACGCATCTCCCGCAACCGAGGCGATGGCAGTGGGGGGGGCCGCCCGATGACCGATTGGACGATCATTCTCCGCAGCATGCGGGCCCGGCTCTTCTCCACCGTCACCACGGTGGCCACCGTCGCGGTCGCCGTCGCTCTCATGCTCGTGCTGCTCACGATGCGTGACGCCGCCCGCCGCGCCTTCGACAAGGGCGGCGGCAACATGCACCTGCTCCTCTCGCGCGACGCCAGCCCGCTGGTGTCCGTGCTGAACGGGCTGTTCTACGCGGGCTCCCCCCGCGCTCCCATCAAGTTCAGCGAGTTCGAGAGCTTCGCGGCCAACAACCCGCTCGTCGAGTGGGCCGTCCCCGTGCAGCTCGGCGACAGCTACCAGGCCCGCTACCCCGTCGTCGCGACCACGCCCGACTTCTTCAAGCTCTTCCGCCCCGAGCCCGGCGCGGACTGGGCCATCCAGGGCCACCCCTTCGAGATCGACTTCGAGGTCGTGCTGGGCTCGCGGGTCGCGAGCGAGACCGGCCTCAAGATCGGCCAGTGGATCACGCTCACCCACGGCTTCCCCAGCCAGGACGGCAGCGGCGCGGGGCTAGGTCACGAGCACAATCAGTTCAAGTACAGCATCGTCGGCATCCTCGAGCCCACCGGCCAGGCGTACGACCGCGCGGTGTTCACGAACCTGATGAGCACCTGGATCATCCACGCCTTTGATCGGATCGAGAAGGAAGCCCACGCGGGCGAGTCCGACGAGGAGCACGCCGACCACGCCGACGACCACGCGCATGGCCACGACCACGATCACGCCGTCGCGATCACCGCCGCGGACGTGACCGAGGAGGACAAGAAGATCACCAACATCTTTGTTCGCGTCCGCTCCCGCGAGGGGTCCGACGCGTCCGCCGCCCTCCCCGTCCTATTCGACCGCCTCCGCCGCGGCCAGGGTTTCCAGGGCGGCATCACCGTCGCCCAGCCCAAGCAGGAGCTCGACAAGGTCTGGCAGATCGTGAGCAACGTGGACCGCATCATCCTCGCCATCGCCGCGGCCGTGATGCTCTCCAGCGGCATCGCCATCATGCTCGCCCTCTACAACTCGATGGAGCAGCGTCGCCGCCAGATCGCCGTGCTCCGCGTGCTCGGCGCAAGCCAGTCGCGCGTGCTGGGCCTGGTGCTCACCGAGTCCGCCGTCATCGGCCTCCTTGGCGCGGCCACCGGCATCGCCCTCGCCACCATTGGCGCCCTCATCGCGGCCGGCATCATGAAGCGCCAGCTGGGCCTCACCATCGACCCCACGCTCCAGCCCGTCGCGATGATCCTCGTCGCCGCCGGAACCATTGCCCTCGCGTCCCTCGCCGGCCTCGTCCCCGCCCTCGCTGCCTACCGCACTAGCGTCATGCGGAACCTCCGCCCCATCGGCTAAGGCCACCCAGCACAACCCCGCGGCCCGCGGGCTGATCGCCCCCTCACGCCCTCCGTCCCTATCCTTCAACCATGTGGAAGTTCTGGGCCATCCTCGCCGCCGCACTGATCGCCGGCGGCATCTACGTCGTCGCAGAAACCCGCAAGTCCGCACCCGCGCCGGTGAAGGAATCGCCAGCCCCGCCGCCCGCGGCCGCGTCCGCCGCTGCTCCAGTGCCAGCAGTCCCGGTAGCCCCGCCCGCGGCGCCAGTTGCTCCCACGTCAGACGACTTAGCAATCAAGGCCCCCGCGTTGACTGAAACGCCGCCGCCCGCACCCTCAACGCCCGCTCCGACTACCCCCGCGCCGGAGGCCGAAACCCCCGACGACTCCTTCATCGACCTCGTCCCCACCGAAAGCGCCGCCACCCCCGACCTCACCCCGCCCGCGCCCGAGGCCCCCAGCTCCACCGCGACCCCGGCGCTCACGCCCGACCTCGATCCCAAGAACCTCAAGAAACTCGGCGACTTCTACATCATCCCTGCGAAGATCGAGACCAGGGCCGACGGCTCACTGCTCCTCGACGGCAAGTACCCGCTCAAGGGCGACGGCACGCTCGAGAAGCCCTACCTCGTCAGCTGGGACCTGCTCACCAGCGCGGAAGAAGCCTTCGACCCGCAGAACGGCAAGAAGCGCCTCCCCGAACGCGTCGCAATGCTCGACGGCAAAACTGTCCGCCTCACAGGCCACGTCGCCTTCCCGATGACGACCAAGGAGCCCCGCGAACTGCTCAGCATGCTGAACCAATGGGACGGCTGCTGCATCGGCACCCCGCCGACGCCCTACGACGCCGTCGAGGTGGCTCTCACTGAAACCGTCGTCGGCGACGACCGCTTCGCCACCACCGGCAAGGTCGTCGGCACCTTCCACGTCAAGCCCTACCTCCAGGGCGACTGGCTCATCGGCCTCTACGTAATGGAAGACGCCAAGCTCACCCCCCGCGACTTCGGCGGCGCCGGCGCGAACTGAACGGCAACACGAAGCCGAGACTGAGCCGCTCTGGGCGAAGTCTCGGATCGGTAAACCTTGCGTCCATTTCCTGCATCTCTTCGACCCTGTAAGGGTCGCATCCAGTAGCCGTGGGCAGAGCGAGTCTTCGAGCGCCGCCCACGGTCCCAAGCCGCGCAGAGCCCGACCCTGCAAGGGTCGAAGTGCCGCTAATCCTTCACCAGTCGAAAGCAGACGACGCGCGCTTCACGGCAAATGAACGCGTCCCCGAACATGTAACTGGTTCCGCTGATGAGTGGGTCCAGATCTTCAACCTTCGTCCACGTGTAATCGATGGGAGCACCCATCATTGCGAGCGCCTCATTGAACTGCTCCGGCAACGCCTCAACGCGCTGCTGCCCCGCGGCCTCAAGCATCGCAATCGTTTGTGAAGTGACCCGCGCGCAACCCAAGGTCGCGTAGGCCGACGGTCCTGGCACGAGGCCGCCACTTCGGTCGTCGTGAACAGCCACCGTCCAGCACGCCGCCTCTGCTGAATTGAGAGCAGGCACCCGCGAGCCCAGTGCAGCGGGATCATGCGACCACACGGGACCAACAGTGGGTCGTGAACTCTCCCACACAGCCCAGCCGATCACAACCGTCGCGCAGACGACAGCGACCGAGCCCGCCACAACGAGCCATCGGCTTCGGTTCTTCTGGCACCTCTTCAGCTGAGCCCCCTCAGTCCGGAATAAACGCCGAGTACCCCCGCTCCAACAACCCATTCGCCGCCGAATGCCCCGCCAGCAGCCGGTCCACCGCCCCATCGATCCGCGCCCCGCTGTCCGCCAGGATCGACGCCGCGTCCGTTTTCCCGCCCGCGGCCATCAAGTACCCGAACGTCCTCGCCATCCCGCAGTTCGCGACAAAGTCCGGGATAATCGCGAACTCCTTGTCCGCGACCTTCTGCAGCGCGAGCATGTCCGTCACCCAGCTCTTCAGGTCGCTCTTCGACCGGTCATACGCAAACGGGTTGTTCGCCCCGCACGACACCACCTTCACCCCGCACCGCCGCATCGCGTCCATCCGCGCCCCGTTCGTCGAGTGCGAGATCGCCCCCGGGATGTAAATCTCCGCCTTGTGCTCAAACAGCTCTTCCCCGCTCGCGGAGTCCACGATCTGCGGGTGCTCCTTCCCGGGCGCTGGCAACTCCGTGCCCTGCCGCGCCAGAATCAGCCCCTTCACATCCAGCCCCTTGCCATCCCGCGCCACGCGCGTCGTCCGGTTCGCCCCTCGCGACGACGCCGCCACCGTCACCACCCCGAGCTTCTCGAGGTAGTACGCCGCGAACGCACCCACCGCGCCAAACCCCTCGATGATCGCCCGCTGCCCCTCGAGCTTCAGCCCCCGCTGCTTGTAGTACCGCTCCACCGCCCGCACCACGCCGAACCCCGTCACGACGTCCGCGATCATCCACTTCCCATCCCGCGGCCCCGGCAAGTCCGGCAGCACGACCAGCGCCTCCACGCCGTGCTTGAGCCGCTCGATCTTCGGCCCCGGCCCCTCGCTGTCGCTCCACGTGTGGCCGCGGGCGATGCCCTCCTGCGGGTGCCTGTTGCCGACGATCCGCTCGATGATGGCGGTGGCCTCGGAGACCTCGTCAACGCCGATGTCCCCGCCCGTGCCGTAGCAGTTCTTGAGGTACGGCCCGATGTGGCGGTACCACCGCTCCAGCACGCCCCGCTTCACCTCGGCGGGATACTTGTCGTAATCAAAGTCGATGACCGACTTGCCCCCGCCGATCTCCGGCCCCGCGACGCAGAACTTCACGCCCATCGTCTTCGCAAGAAACACGGCCTCCTGCTGCGTCCCCCCCGCCCGCATCCGCGTCCCGCCGCCCGCCGCGCCCCCGCGGAGCGAGTCGATCGCAAGCCAGCCCACCGCCGGCGTCTCGCGGTCCCGCCACTCGACAACGATCGTCGCGGGCCGCTCATAGAACGCCTGATACTTGTCGAAGCCGCTCATCTCGATCTCCGGTCAGGTCCCCTCCCCCGTGGGGGGAGGGCTAGGGAGGGGTTGGCGGTTGGTCGCAGAACTCGCGGCGTTTGCCGCAATGTGCTTCCGCCAATAGAACGACAACGCCGGGTCCGCCCCAGCGTTGTCCGCGCACCGCTTTCGCAGCAAGGCTTACTTGTTGCCGACGAGCGTCTTGGGGAGGCCCAGCGCCTTGTCCTTCTTGGGGTCGAACTTCTTGTCCGTCTGCATCTTGGTGATCCGCTCAGCGCGGGTCATTACCGAGCGCTTGCCGGTCAGGTTTGCAGAGATCTTCAGGCTGCGGTCCAGGCTCATCGTTCGTTCCTTCCTTCAAACCAATCGGCAACGCCAGTCCGCGCCGACACTTACTGCTGCTTTCGCCACTCGGGCATCGCGAAGTTTGAACTCCCGCGATGATCCTTCTGCCAGACTTTTCCAAGCCGCAGCACCTCGCTCTCGAGGTTCTGGGCGTTGGTCGTCTTCAGCTCGTCTCTGCTGAAGCCCGGCAGAACGAAAACCCGGCATGCACCGGGGCCTGCATTGTTCGCTCCACCAGTGCTGCTGTCCACCACCAGGAAGTGTGCATCCACGCCATTCTGCCGGAGGAAGTCCACGGCCTTGGCCGCGTCGTCCCGGGGCAGGGTCGCCAAGTACAGATAGTTCTTCCCCGATTCCCGGGGGTCGACGCCGCTGGCCGGGCCCAAGGCCCTGACCGAGCTGGTCGCCCGGGGCTCAACCCGGGGGGCCGTCGAGACGTTCGTGGGCGAACGAAGGGCAGGGGACGAAGTCGGCGTGCTCGCCGCCCCCAAAGGTCCGGTAACCCCCGCGTCCCCCGGCTCCTGGATCCTCGGCGGCTCCCGCCGCAGCGAGTCCGCCAGTTCCCGCTCCGCCCGGTTCTTCCCGGCGATCGACCCCAGCGACCACACCGCGATCAGCGCCAGCAACGCCACCACCAAAACAACAGACTTGATCCAGATCGGGTACGTCTTGCCGTTCACCCGCACCACCGCCTCCGGCGCGGGCTCCGGGTCCGGCGGCGCATAGCTCGGCTCGCGCGGCTTGAGCTCAACCCGCACCACCGGTTTGCTCGCACGCGGCGTCGACGGCGGCGGCGTGCTCGCCTGGCTCCGGCTCATCAGGTCAAACAGGGGTGTCGTGCGTCGCCCAGCCATGCCAGCATCCTATCAGACCCACGCCCCTCATTCCGTTCCTTTCCCTCCCAAACCCCCGCCCCATGCAGGTCTTCCTCACCTCCTCCCCTCCCCACCTCTTCACCTCCCCATCCCCTCCCGCCCCGCGTCCGTATACTCCCCGCCCATGGCAATCCGCGAAGAGGACATCCTCCCCATCAGGCCCAAGCCCCTCTCCCGCACAGAGGCGGTCTACATCCCCGAAATCGTCAAGGGTTTCGGCACCACCCTCCGCCACTTCTTCACCTCCTTCGGGCAGGGGCGCACCAGCCGCACCATGCAGTACCCCGAGGTCCGCCGCGAGGACCTCCCCGTCGAAGAGGGCGGGATGCTCAAGTCCAACTTCCGCGGCGTCCACCGCCTCAACCGCGACGAGCAGGGCCGCGTCAAGTGCGTCGCCTGCATGATGTGCCCCACCATCTGCCCCGCCCGCTGCATCCACATCACCGCCGGCGAGAGCCCTTGGGAAGACCGCGAGAAGTACCCCGTCAAGTTCGAGATCGACGAGCTCCGCTGCATCTACTGCGGCATGTGCGAAGAGGCGTGCCCCGTAGACGCCATCGAACTCACCACCGAGTACGACATCGTCGGCGCCTCCCGCGCCGAAATGATCTTCGACAAAGAGAAGCTCCTGCACATCTACGACGTGACCATCGACAAGAAGCCGATGTGAGTCCGCGTGGCTCACAAGCGACTCCCGGGACCCACCGAAGCCGAGACTGAGCCGCCCTGGGCGAAGTCTCGGATCAAGCCACCCGAGCCCAACTCACGCAGCACCACACTCCGGGCACGCGCCGACCAGCCCGCGCAGGTCATAGCCGCACCTCTCGCACCGCCCCTTCGAACGCCGCCGACGCCTCCGCGCCAGTCCGAGCCCTTCCGCGGTCGCCACCATCACGGCCGCTGCGAGCAGTGTGCTGAGCGAGAATCCGAGCGGGAGGACGCGCAGCGGCAGGCCGACCGGGCCGCGGGCCGTTGAGAACTTCCATCCGTCGAAGATCGCGCCGCCCGTCCGGGTCTGCGCGCAGAACGTCATGCTCCGCCACGGCCACCCCACCAAAACCGTCATCGCCTCTCCTCCCTCCTCTGGCCAGACCGCCCACGCCGGCAGTGGCTGCTCCGGTGCCTCCGGCAGGTAACTCGCTTCAAACCCCGTCAGCGAACACGCCTCGTACCCCCGCCCCGCAATGACGAATGCGAGCCGTGGCTTCCGCTCATCTCTGTTCGTGTACTTAATCGGCTCGGGCTCCGCATCCGTCCCGAGGAGCACGCATCCCCACGCCACCCCCCACGTGACCACCGCGCCCGCTACCAGCGCGAGCCCGATCTTGAGCGTCCAGCGCTTGATGTTGAAAGGTCGCAGTTGCATGACCCAAAGCCTACCGCGCCCCATCGTTCCTCTTCGAGCCGCACCGCCATCTCCGCGGCCTGAAGAAGCACTCAACGCCCCAGGCGGGACCCAAGCCCGCTCATGTTTGACCCCTCAAACACCCCGCCTAACCCCCTCCCCCCCAACCACTTCCACCCCCACCCCAAACTCCCTGTTGCAACAAGGAAGGACATCGTTGTAAAAAAATGCGCGCAGTCCCCCCTCCGCGCAACCACCCCTCCCCCAACCACTTCCAATCCATCGGTCACTTCTGTGCGCACAGCTCTGCACGCGCGCCCCGCCCATCTTCGCACTTTGCAAGATTTTCTCGCACCGAGAATCACAGCACCAACTCAACGCCTACCCCACCAACCACCCCCAAAAGCGCGCACAAACGTGACCGGCCCCGGAAGGGATAGAGGCCCCTTCCTATGCCCCACCCCAACCCCGAATCACCCGCCGCCCTCCTCGCCACCACCCACGGCACGCCCACGCCGCGCCCGACCCAACCCAGGCCAACACACTGCCGTCCCTTCGACCCTCAATGCGGCGGATGCACCTTCCCCGGCTGCCCCTTCTGCCAATCACGCGACCACAACTCCGACAAGCCCCAGCAGCCCCAGCGGATCCACGAGTCTCCTCAGTCCCATGACTCCCATGACTCTCATGCTTCCCATGACTCCCATGCTTCCCATGCCTCTCATGACTCCCATCAGTCCCCGGCGCCCCAGCAGACCCACTCCTTCCCTCTCCCAACCTCCCCCTTCACCCCCGAAGACAAGCACCGCTTCCAAACCTGGTTCGAGCACGACACCCGCCTCCCCCACATCGCCCACCAGCTCAAGATCTCCGTGACCGAGCTCGCCGACTGGGCCGCGCAGCCCCACATCCGCGAAGCCCTCACCAAGGTCCGCGCCATCGCCAACCTCCGCACCGCAACCCTCCGCGACGAAGCCCGTCACGCGGCCTACGCCCGCCTCCACGAAATCACCCTCTACGACACCGACCTCGACCGCGCCCGCAAAGCCGCCGACCGCCTCCTCCGCATGGACTGGCTCCACGCCCTGCGAACCGCCCGCGCCCGCAAAGACACCAACGCGCCCACCGCCCCGCTACCCCCAAAAACGGAAAAGGCCGACGCCCACGCGCCGGCCTCCGAGTCACATCAATCGCAGAACGACTCAGCACGTCCCCCCGCTCAACAGCCGGAAGAAGCTCTCGATGTCCTGGTCGGTGCCGGTGTCCCCGTAGTTGTTGAAGTCGGCGGTGCCGCATGTGGCGCAGCAGTCTCCCGCGAGGCACGCGAAGAACGCCTCGATGTCCAGCTCGGTGCCGATGTCCCCGTCACCGTTGAAGTCCACGCTGCCGCAGGGAATGGCGCCCATGCGGAAGACGGTGGCGGAGTTGCCAGAGGGGCCGAGGATGGAGCCCGCGGCGAAGTAGAGTTCGCCCTGCTGATCTCGCCCCATGCCCTTGAGGAACAGCCCCAGCGGCGCATTGTGGACGCCAATACGCGGCCGGAAGATCTGCGAAGCCGCGAAGCCCGGCACGGGCGTCATGTAGAACAGATGTCCGTTGGGCGCGTTGAACGCGGTGGAGAAGTCGCCGAAGACGTACTTGCCCCGCAGCTGGGGCACGAGGTTCCCGCGGTACAGAAATCCCCCGATCACCGCGATCCCCACGTCCCGCCCGAACTGCGCGATGGGCATGGTGAGGCCGTCCTTGTTGCAGTTGGCAAGCGGCACGCCGGGCTGCAAGGGGTTGAAGCAGATCGTTCCCTCCATCGTGACCCACCCGTAGTTGCGCCCCGGTCGGATGATGTTGATCTCTTCGAGCAGGTTCTGCCCGACGTCGGCGAGGTACAGGTTGTTGTCCCCGCCCGGCTGGTCGTCGAAGGAGAAGCGGTACGGATTGCGAAGACCGTACGCGAAGATCGCGGGGTCCGCGCCGGGCGTGCTCACGAAAGGATTCGTGGTCGGGATGTTGAGCTGCCCCGGCGTGCTCACGTCAAAGCGCAGCAGCTTGCCGAGCTTGACCGAGAGGTTCTGGCCATTGCCGCCGGGCCCGTGCGAGGGGGGGTTGTCCGCGAGCCCATCGTTCGCCCCGCCGCCGTCTCCCAGGCCCATGTAAAGGAACCCATCGGGCCCGAAGGCGATGTCGCCCGAGTTGTGATTGAACTGCGGCTTGGGCACGGTGAGCAGCACGGTGGGCGTGGGGTTCGCGACGTTCGGATTGCCGGACACGGTGAACTCCGCGAGTACCTCCGAGTGGCACCCGCGGGGCGTCCCGAAGCACGGATCAACCCCCGCGGCCCCCTGCCGCGCCACGCTGTACCGCACGAAGAACCGCCCGTTCTGCGCGTAGTTCGGATGGAACGCCAGCCCCAGCACCCCGCGCTCATCAAACCCGGGGTTCACCGCGACGATCGTCGAAGTCAGGTCCAGGAAGGGCGTAGGCAACACGGCCTGCCCCGTATAGATCAAGATCTGCCCCGCCTGATCAACGATGAACAACCGCCCCGAGTTGTCCCCCGCGTGCGTCACAAGGATCGGCGCCCGCAGCCCCGTCGCGATGGGCTGGAGCTGAATCCCGATATCCCCCTGGAGGACGGGGGCCGCGTGCTGGGCCTGGACACTCAACGGCAACCCCGCGAGCGTGGCAGTCATGGCGGTCAGAGTGATCGCGGCGGCCTTGGTGAAGGACGTGGACATCGAGTTCTCCTTTCAATGGGAGAGGTGCGAGAGATTGACCGCCACGAGCACGGCCCCTGCCGGGCTGGGGCACTGGCGGCGACTGCGTCTGCTCCCTCTGCGGAAAGATGTTGCGGAACCGCCCCCCGATTGCCGGCGAGCACCAAAAATCCACGCAAAGCCCCGTTCGCCTCTCCTACCAACCGTTTGCAGCCGCCCCGCCCCTCCCATAGCATCCCTGCCCGAACCCCTCCCGGACCACCCTCCCCCATGCCCACTGCCGTCATCTCCGACATCCACGCCAACGCGGCCGCTCTCAAGGTGGTCCTGGCTGACATTGAGGCGCGCGGGATTACCCGCATTGTGTGCCTGGGCGACACGGTGGGGTATGGGCCGGACCCGCTGGAGTGTGTGGACCTGGTGCGGCGGAAGTGCGCGTGGACTCTGATGGGGAACCACGATTACGGCGTGCTGTATGAGCCGACGAACTTCAACGCGGCGGCGGAGTCGGCGGCGTTCTGGACGCGTGCGCAGTTTGACATGGAGCCCGACGACACGCTGCGGGCGCAGCGGTATGACTTTCTGAACCGGCTGAAGGTGCGGGTGGTGGAGCGGATTGGGCCCGATGGGGCGGAGCCGGTGACGGGGAATCCGTCGGTGCCGGGGCATCCGCTGCTGGCGGTGCATGGGTCGCCGCGGCGGCCGATCAACGAGTACATCTTTCCGGACGACGCGATCAACGCGACGGACAAGCTGGAGAGCATTTTCGACCGGATCGGCAAGCTGTGCATCGTGGGGCACACGCACGTGCCCGGGGTCTTCACCAATGAGCCTGACTTTTACCCGCCGGCCGAGATCGGCGAGAACGGGTACAAGTTCCAGGAGGGGGAGAAGGCCGTGATCAATGTGGGCTCGGTGGGGCAGCCGCGGGATGGGGATCCGCGGGCGAGCTATGTGGTGCTGCACCCCACGCACGCGCAGTTCATTCGGCTGGAGTACGACATCGCCGCGACGGCGGAGCGGATCAAGGCGATCCCGGAGCTTGGGACGTACCTGGGCGACCGGCTGTACAAGGGGCAGTAGGCGGGTGGAATCCGGAACCTATTGTTCCGACCAATCTCCTGACCCTGCCCCTGGACCATCATGCCGCAACCCAAAAACCAGTTCCTTCGCGTGTTCATCCCCACGCTGCTCATCGTGCTCGGGATCGTCTTTGCATTCGCCGTGTTCCGGACGAGTCAGAGCACGCCGGCTCCTCAGCCCGCAGCGACCGCTCCGGCCTCAACGCCCGCGGGCTCGACCGGCGCGGCGGCCACGCCGGACGCCCCGACCCCGATCGTGCGGGACCCGAGCTCCACGGCCAGTACGCCGCCGCAGTCTTCATCGCCGACGCCGACTCCGTCGGCGCCCGCGGTGCCTGCGGGGACCGCGTTCCATGCGGAGCGGGTGACCGCCGCGGCTCCCGCGCCGCTGGGGAGTTTGGACCCAGCCGGGCCGTACAAGCTTCAGCTTGAGTTCTCGACCCATGGCGCGGGCGTCACGAGCATCAAGCTGACCGACCATGCGGAGACCATCGGCGGGAATGACCATGTCGCGGTCCAGACGGCCCATGATGCGGGGCCCGATGCACCGCCGTTCGCGCCGCTGAGCGCGGTGTCGGTCGTAATCATCCCGAGCGGGGGCGAGCAGAGCGACCCGGTGGAACTCCACGGCCCGGTATGGCGGCCGATCGATGGCCGACCCGGGGCGTTTGAGGCGCGGGTGCTGGATGACCAGGATCGGCCGGTTCTTCGGATCGAGCGGGTGTACCTGCTGCCTGAGGGCAAGAACACGTTCACGGTTCGGCAGCAGGTGGTGAATCTGGCACCGTATCCGCTGGCGTTCTACTTTTTTGAGCGGGGCACGATTGATCTGCCGGGGGTGGCCGCGGCGTACGGCGGGGACAAGCGGCGGGTTCACTTTGGGTACCTGATGGACCCGAAGTCCGACCCCACGCAGACGAATGTCCTGTCGAGCAAGTTCCTGCTGGAGCACCCGGCGCTCATCAAGGCCGGGGAGCCGGTCGTCAAGACCATCTGGCCCAACGAGGATTCGGTGGGCTACTCGCTGTCGTGGGTGGGGAACACGAACCGGTACTTCGGCACGGCGATCTTTCCAGTGACGGACCCGAATGTGGTTGCGAGCAGGGCGCTGCCGTGGGTGACGCGGGTGGACCGGGTGGTGGTGCCGACGACGACGGAGACGGCGGCGCTGGAGCTGGCGAGCGCGCGGTTTGCGCTGGCGCCGGCGGGGCAGACGGGCGACTGGGCGGACCTGTCGCACATGGTGTACGCGGGGCCGCTGGACCGCGAGGTGCTGCGGAAGGACCCGGTGACGAAGACGGTGGGGCTGCCGGGGTTTGTGGTGTACAACTTCGGCGGGATGTGCGCGAGCTGCACGTTCGAGCCGGTGAGCAACCTGCTGCTGTGGATCCTGCACTCCTTGCACAAGTTCGTCCTGCACGACTGGGCGCTGTCGATCATCGGGCTGGTACTGATCGTTCGGACGTGCCTGCACCCGGTGACGAAGTGGTCGCAGATCCGGATGGCGCGGTTCGGCAAGCAGATGTCGGCGGTGGGGCCCAAGCAGAAGGCACTGCAGGAAAAGTACAAGACCGAGCCCAAGAAGCTGCAGGAGGAGACGGCGAAGCTGTGGCGCGAGGAGGGCATCAGCCCCGCGGGCATGCTCGGGTGCATCCCGATGCTTTTCCAGACGCCGATCTGGATCGCGTTGTACGCGGTGCTGTTCTTCTCGGTTGAGCTGCGGCACGAGGGGGCGTTCTACGGGCTGTTCCAGCGGGTTCAGCCGGGGAACTGGCCCACGTGGCAGTTCCTGGGGGACCTCGCGGAGCCGGACCGACTCATCATGTTCGGGCGTGACATCAATATCCCGCTGATCGGGGGGCTCCTGGGGCCGATCAACTCGCTCAATATCCTGCCCCTGCTGCTGGGCATCGTGTTCTTCATCCAGCAGAAGTACCTGACGCCGCCCACGACCGGCACGCTGACGCCTGAGCAGGAGTTCCAGCAGAAGCTGATGAAGTGGATGACGGTGATCATGTTCCCGGTGTTCATGTACAACGCGCCGTCGGGGCTGGCGGTCTACTTCATCTGCAACTCGACGTTCGCGATTCTCGAGAGCCGGTACATCCGGTCGCACATGGACAAGTACGACCTTCTGAACGTAGACAAGATGCGGGCGGCGCGGGAAGCACGGCAGGCGCGGGGGGTGGGCACGAGCATCATCGACCGGCGCACCGGGGCGAAGGCGCCTCCCGTGAAGGAGTCGTTCCTTGAGCGGCTCCAGCGGCTCGCGATTGAGAAGCAGAAGGAAGCGGAGCGGCTGCGGCGGCAGCCGCCGAAGAAGAAGTGAGCTTGTGGCTGCCCGTCGCACTGGGCGGCTGGTGTAAGACTCGACGGATAAACCATGAATCCTGGTGACACCATCGTCGCCTCGGCCTCCCCTGCGGGGAGGTCGTGGCGTGCGCTGGTGCGGTTGTCGGGGGCGGGGACGTTTGAGGCTTTGGATCGGCTGCGGGGCGGTCGAGGTGCTGGGAATATTGCGCGGCTAGCGGCGCCGGCGGTGATCTCACTGGATAGGCGCGAGGTTCCGGTGCTGCTCAGCGCTTCGCCGGGGCCGCGGTCGTACACGGGCGAGCACACGGCGGAGATTCAGGTTCCGGGGAATCCGTTTCTCGTCGAGCGTCTGCTGCTGGCGCTGACCGCGATGCCGGGGGTGCGGCTTGCTCAGCCCGGTGAGTTCACGGCCCGGGCGTACCTGGCGGGGAGGCTGACGCTTTCGGAGGCGGAGGGGGTCGCGGCGACGATTTCGGCGACGACGCGGGAGCAGCTGAGGGCGGCCGCGGAGTTGTTGTCGGGGCGGACGGGGGAGCGGTATCGGGGATGGGCGGAGGAGCTGGCGACGCTGCTGGCGCTGGTGGAGGCGGGGATCGACTTCACGGATCAGGAGGATGTGGTGGCGATCGCGGCGCCGGCGCTGCACGAGCGGCTGCGGGCGCTGGCGGGGGAGTTGGGTGAGCACCTGGGCGGTGGGGGAGAGGCGGGCTCGGCGGTGCCTCGGGTGGCGCTGGTGGGAAGGCCGAATGCGGGGAAGTCGACGCTGTTCAATGCGCTGCTGGGGAGGCGGCGGGCGGTGACGAGTCCGGTGGCGGGGACGACGCGGGATGTGCTGGTTGAGGAGCTGGATTTATCGCGGGAGGTTCCGGGGGCGGGTGCGGTGATGCTTCAGGATCTGGCGGGGTTGGACGAGGTGGGAGCAGTTTCGCCTGCGTTGGATCAGCAGGCGGCACAGAAGGCGCTTGCGGATGCGGACGTGCTTCTGTGGTGCGACCCTACGGGGCGGTTTGATGCCGCGCCGCTGGGGCTCCCTGTGAAGCCGATGATTCGTGTGCGCACGTTTGGCGATCAGCCGCACGGGAGTTCGACGCGAGAGGACCTTGCGGTGTGTGCGCTGGATGGGTGGAACCTGAGCGTGTTGCGGCGGGCGATTGCTGACGCGGCGACGACGTCGCGCGGGGCGACGGTGGCGGCGCTTCTGCCGCGGCACCGGCGGGCGATTTCGCAGGCTGTGCATCACTTGAGTGAGGCGGCGCAGCGGTGTCAGGGTCTGCACCGTGTGGACCACGCTGAGGTGATTGCGCTCACGTTGCGGCTGGCGCTTGATGAGGTGGGCGAGCTGGTGGGGCAGATCTCGCCGGACGAGGTGCTGGGGCGGGTGTTTTCTACGTTCTGTGTGGGGAAGTGATCAGGTTCAGACCTGGGAGGTCGTGACGGCGAGCCACGCATCGAGGAAGCGGTCGGCGAAGACCTCGACGGCGGCGGCGGTGCGGGTTGCGTCCACGCCCCAGCAGCAGGCGAGGGCGGCCTTGTCCCAGTCGCCTTGGACGATGAGCTGGCCGTCGACGGCAAAGACGCTGGGGAGTTTGTCGCCGAGGTAGGCCGTGAGGGCGTTGACGGTGGGGCCGCCGATGCTGACGGTGGGGAGCTCGCGGAGCTGGTCGCGGTTGAGGTACCAGAGGTCGGAGCAGACGATCACCCGGGCGGGGTTATCGGCCTCGCCGAGGGCGGCGAGGATGCGCTCGCGGAGGCGGTAGGCCATGGGGCGGTCGTAGACCTCAGCCGACAGGTGCGCCCCAGTCACGATGAGGATTTGTTTATCTGCGCGAGGCTTCCTTGCCATATCGCTCCCCACGGTACACTGCCGCCGCGGCGGGG
>Ga0208492_1000790_pt1 | contig 24131 bp, 26 predicted proteins | sample Subbioar_CSW14AB_FD_184820 | JGI IMG/M metagenome (GOLD analysis project Ga0208492, IMG submission 184820) | Serpentinite rock and fluid subsurface biosphere microbial communities from McLaughlin Reserve, California, USA - CR12Mar_CSW14AB (SPAdes) | ecosystem: Environmental > Terrestrial > Deep... | reverse complement strand
TCGTCGTACCCACCCACCCCCACCACCGCCGCCTTCCGCAGCATCATCGACCCGTGCGCAAACGGGTTCTCCACCAGCAGCCGCCACCGCGAAACCTCCCACGTCGCCGGCGGCCTCACCACCGCCGTGACCCGTCCACCCTCCTCCACCTCCCACGCGCTCCCCACCGCTCCCACCTTCGGGTGCTCCGCCAAGTACGCGGCCTGCCGCGCCAGCCGCTCCGGCGCACACCAGTCGTCCGCATCCATCCGCGCCACAAACTCCGCCTTCGCCTCGCGCAGCGCTACATTCAGCGCCGCCGGCAAGCTGGCATCCTTCAACTCAATCACCCGCACCCGCGAGTCCGCCCGTGCCGCCCCGCGCGCCACCTCCCGCGTCGCCTCATCCGACCCGTTGAGCACGAGCAACACCTCAAGCTCACGGTGCGTCTGCCCCAGGATGCACCCGAGCGCCTCGCCCAACGTCCCCGCCGCACGCCACACCGGCAACGCCACCGTAATCAACGCCATGGGTCCACCATCGACCACCTCGCCCCCACGCGCAAAAAACTCCGTGATCCCCTCGACAAAACGCCGATCCCCCTGCGACAAACCCCAACACCGACCCGCCACACCGCATGCCCGACGCCCACCACACCCCACTCGGCACCCTCGTTCTGACCTTCACAGAAGGCATCTCGCTCGCCACCTGGCGCGACACCGGCATGCTCTCGCGCGAGTGGGCTCTCTACCGCGAGCTGCTCCCGCACTATGGCCGCGTGATCTTCGTGACGTACGGCGACTCAACCGACCACGGGATAATGCAATCGCTCGTGCCACCCACCGACCGTGCCAAGACTCACGTCGTGTGCAACGACCGGCAGGCGACCCTCTGGGACTACATCGCCACCGTCCCCGCCAAAGTCGCTTCAGTCATCGCCGACCAGTCCCCGACCGTGGTCAAGACCAACCAGATGCAAGGCGGTGAGCTGGCCGTCGCCATCGCCACGCACCTCCGCCACCGCGGCCACCCCGTCGGTCTCATCGCCCGCGGCGGCTTCCCCTGGTCTCTTTTCGTCGAGTCCGAATGGGGCGGCGAATCCCCCCAGGCCCTTCGCACCCTCGAACGCGAGCACGCCCTCGTCACCGCCGCGGACCTCGTCGTGGGCACGACGCAGGACATGCTCGACCACCTCATCGCCCGCCACGCGCTCGACCCCTCGCGCACCCGCCTGATCCCCAACTACGTGGACCTCACCCGGGATCCCACGCCCATCCAGGACCGCGACGCGGGCACGCTCCTCTACGCAGGCCAGCTCGTCCCGCGCAAACGCGTGGACCTGCTCATCGACGCCCTCGCCCTCCTCCCCGCCGCCATCCGAGAGACTCTCACCCTCGATATCTTCGGCGACGGCCCCGAGCTCCCGCGCCTGCGCACCCTCGCCAGCGCCCTCGGCGTCCCCGCGCGGTTCTCCTCCCGCATCCCCCACCACGAGCTGCTCACCCGGATGCACGCCTGCACCCTCTACGTGCAGGCCTCCGCCCTGGAAGGCCACCCCAAGACCGTCATCGAGGCCATGTCCACCGGCGCCCCCCTCATCGCCGCCGACGCCCCCGGCCTCGACGTCATCACCCACTCCGTCGACGGTCTCAAGGTCCCGCCCAGCCCCCGCGCCTTCGCCGCCGCCATCGACACTCTCCTCACCCACCCCCACCAGCGCTCCCGCCTGGGCACGGCCGCCGCGCACACCGCCCGCCGCCTCTATGGCCTTCCCACTGTCGCGCAGCTCGAGCTCAAGGTCCACGCCGAGGCCCTCGAAAACTCGGCTCAACTCAACCCCGTGACCGCCCGATAAGAACGGCATGACCACCGCCGCCCTCTACCAATCCAACCACCCCCACACCGACCGCCCATCCAAGGCGGCGTACATCGCCGACAAGTACGCTCCCATCCTCCACGGCCGCATCCTCGACATCGGCTGTGACCAGAAGTTCATTGCTCCCCACCTCCCCGAGGGCACCCACTACACCGGCATCGATGTCGCCCCACCGGCCGACATCATCCTCAACCTCGATCAGCCTGGCGCCACCCTGCCGTTCCCTGACGCCGAGTTCGACACGGTGCTCGCCGCCGACGTTCTGGAGCACCTCGAGCGCATCCACGCCATCTTTGACGAGCTCTGCCGCGTCTCCGCCTGCCGAGTCATCATCTCCCTGCCCAACCCCGTGCGGAACCTCATCGACTCGTTCGTCCACAACCAAAGCGGACGCCTCAAGTTCTACGGCCTGCCGGTCGACCCACCCGCCGATCGCCACCGCTGGTTCTTCGGCGCCGAAGAAGCCGCGCACTTCCTCACCCAGCGTGCCGCCCGCAACCGCTTCGAGGTCGAGCAGCTCGACCACGAGTCCCTCGGCTGCCCCCTCTGGATGCGCAACAGCGAGAACCTCCTCGCCAGCCCCAACATCACCGCCGGGACCACCTGGTGCGTGCTGAAGCGGCTCTGACTGGGCCAAGATGGGGAGTTCGACAGCGCCGTTTATCCCCCCAATCCCGATCCGTCCGATACCTCTCTGGATGGACCTCACTCGCATCACACTCATCGTCTTCGACTTCGACGGCGTCTTCACCAACAACCTGGTGCTCGTCCTCGAAGACGGCACCGAGGGCGTCCTCGCCAACCGCTCCGACGGCCTGGGCGTCGGCCTCCTCCGCGAACGCGGCACGCCCCTCATGGCCGTGCTCACCGCCGAGGTCAACCCCGCCCCCCAGAAGCGCTGCGAGAAGCTCAAGATCCCCTGCGTCGTCGCCAAGAACAAGCTCCCCGCCCTCGAACAGATGATCGCCGACCGCGGCCTCACCCGCGACCAAGTCGCCTACATGGGCAACGACGTCAACGACATCCCCTGCATGCAGCACGTCGCCCTCGCCATCGCCGTCGCCGACGCCCACCCCAAGTGCCTCGCCGCCGCGCACCGCGTCACCACCCGCGCGGGCGGCTACGGCGCTGTCCGCGAAGTCATCGACTGGTTCCTTGACCTCACCTCCCCGACCACCACGCCCTGAGCCACTCGACCGAAGACACCGGAGCCGGCCATGCCCCCCACTCCCTCAGCACCCCCCGCTCACCCGATCAACTTCGACCCCGCCCTCCTGGAAAAAGGCCCCGCGGCCTCCAAGGAATGGACCGGCGCGGTCCGTGCGTTCGCCAAACAACTCTCCCCCGTCGAGCGCGCCACGTTCCTCATGGCCCTCGACTCCGCCCTCTACGAAGAGCAGGGCTACGCCGCCATCGCCGCCAATCTCCACGGCGGGCTCCACCCCAAGCACGCCCTCATGCGCTACCACGACTTCTTCGTGGACAACATCGGCCCCGGCGAACAGGTCATCGACCTCGGCTGCGGCGTCGGCGCTCTCGCCGCGAGCATCGCCTCGCGCGCCCGTGCCAACGTCACCGGGATCGACTGGACCCCCAGCAACCTCGACAAGACCCGCGCCGCCGCGGCCGCCCAGGGCCTCACCATTACCTGCCTCGAAGGCGACATCACCACCTTCCGTGCCCCCGGCCAGTTCGACGTCATCGTCCTCAGCAACGTCCTCGAGCACATCACCCACCGGCCCCAACGCCTCCAGCAGTGGCGCGAGTGGTACACGCCCAAGCGCTTCCTCATCCGCGTCCCCGCCTTCGACCGCGACTGGCGCGTGCCGTGGAAGAAGGAGCTCGGCGTCGAATGGCGCCTCGATTCCACCCACGAGACCGAGTACACCGCGGGCCAGCTCCACAACGAGCTCGCCGAGGCGGGCCTCACCATCACCCACCTCACCGTCCGCTGGGGCGAGTACTGGTGCGTCGCGTCGGCCGCTTAAGATCGGCATGCCCGAGCGCCGCAAACCCACCAAGTCCGAGCTCTCCGCGGCCGCCGGCTCCGAAACCGTCCCCGACTACGTCCGCCCCGGTCTCGCCCTCCTCCTCGTGGGCATCAACCCCGGCCTCTACTCCGGCGCCACCGGCCACCACTTCGCCCGCCCCGGCAACCGCTTCTGGCCCGCCCTCCACAAGTCCGGCCTCACGCCCCGCCAGCTCCACCCCAGCGAAGAAGCCGAGCTCCTCACCCACGGCATCGGCCTCACCAAGGTCGTGCAGCGCGCGACCGCAACCGCCGCGGAGCTGACCGACGAAGAAGTCCGCGCCGGCGGCGAAGTCATCCGCAAGATGGTCCGCAAGCACAAGCCCCGCGCCGTCTGCTTCCTGGGCGTCGGCACGTACAAGCAGGCCTACGGCCTCAAGAAGGCAGACGTCGGCCTTCAACCGGAACCCTTCGAGGGCGCCCAGCTCTGGGTTCTGCCAAATCCCAGCGGCCTCAACGCCAACTACCAGATGAAGGACTTCGTGCGCCTCTTCAAACAGGTGTGGGCGAGTATCGACCGGGATCCGCCCCGTCAGCAGGCCGCGCCCGAGAGGACGCGAAAGAAGGACTCAATGTCCTGATCGGTGCCGTGGTCCCCGTCGTTATTGAAGTCCACCGCGCCACATCGCTCGCAACAGCGGCCCGCCAGGCAGGCGAAGAACGCCTCGATGTCGGCATCCGTCCCGGCCTCGCCATCCCCATTGAAGTCGGCGGTGCAGGATGAGCGACAGAGCCTGGCGATCGCGAAGTTGCTTGAACGCGTGTACCCGGAACTACCGCCCATCCCACCACCATTCACGCCAAGCATTTCGCCGCCCAGAAACACCGCCGGCCCCGCATCATCATTCACCTCAGCCACCGTGTACACCAACCCCGCAGTGAACGCGAATGGCTCAATTGCGTTGTCGGAAATGATCTCAGGACTCGGCCTGCCGAAGTAGCTTTGAATCGTGGACACGAGCGCTGAGCCCGTCGGCAGCCGGACTGACTGAAGGCTCGCGACACGATCTGACCACGTGTCATAGCGTTGCCCAGGCGGACCGTAAGGCAGCCACGCGTCCGCATGGAGCTTCAGCGCGAGCGAGGAGGAGAAGGGCCCCACCGCATACAGGGCGGGACCTTCTCCGTCGTCATGGACGGCGAGCGCGCTCGCCGAGCAGTGCACGTCGCGTGGGTCGCAGGTGCTCGGCGGTGTGTCCATCATGAACCAGGTCTCCCCGTCCCACCGCATGATGAAACCCAGACGATCCCCCACAAAGTGCCCTGAGAGGTACAGGTTCGAATGCCGCGGGCCGGCGCCGTCAGGATCAAACACTGCCGCGCTGAACGAACGGGACACACCACGAAGACCTGGGATCGGGACCTGCTCCCATTGAGTCCCATTCCACCTTTGGAACGGGAGCGCGGTCTGAGGGTCGAGGTAATACGACCCGATCCCGAAGAGCGCCTCGGCTTGTGGTCCATCGCCATCAGGGTCGAACACCACCAAGCCACTCGCGGGCCACGCGAGGTCCGTCCAGTGGTCACCATCCAGGCGGAACAGGCGCCCAAACGGTGAGCCGGTCATCCACAGCTTGCGCCCGCTGCCATCGTCGAACACGGCGAGGTCTTTCGCGTTAATCACCATCGGAAGGCCGCCGCCCACCCGCTGCCATCCATCGACGCCCCAGACCGCGACCGGGCCCGTGAACGTCCCACCGGCGTGCGAGAAGTCGCCCACCGCATAGAGCCGCTCACCATCGCCGAGATCACCCTTGAAGAATCGCTGCACGGGTCCGTTGAATCCGTTCCCGAGCCCACCCAGAGGCCGCCACTCAGACCCGTTGTAGACCCCTACCCCCGGCAGAGCCACCTCGCCAGCGCGTCGGACTTGTTGTCCGGCCGCACAGATGACCGGCCCCGCGCTGGTCGTAAGCCGCGCCAGACTCGCTCCATAGAGACCTTCGCCAATCACCGTCCACTCTGCCCCATCCCATCGCGCCAGGCCTTGGTCGTAACGGAAGCCGTAAAGTGACACTCCCTGCCCCACATCGGTCGCAAACAGAGTCCCGACGCTCGTGACCGTGTTGTCGCCCACGGCCGCCCACTGCTGGCCGTCCCACATCGCGATCCCGTTCGCAGCTTGAGCACCCGCGGAGTTGAAGGACCCCGACGCATATAAACGCGGCCCAGGCCCGCCAGCGACGTCGGCCGTGACAAACGATGACACGTACGGGTTGCCGTATGTCGCAGCCAGTTGTTGCCCGGCGGGCATCGGAAGCCACTGGCCGCCGCGGTACCGGATGATCCCCGTCGCGGGCTGCCCATTCACGCTGACGAACTGGCCTCCAATGAACAGCGTGCGCCCCTCGGGTTCCTGGAATGAAGCGAGTGAGCTGATGTGGGGAGCGACATGAGACGCCGAAGTAATTGTTCCGAGTAGCTGCAGCGGCCCGTTGTGCGCGTAGGACGCGAGCGCCGCCATCCACGGACTCGTCGACGCGTCCTCAACGCCAAGATACAGCCGTTCGCCTTGCCCTTCGTTGTGAAGGCCCATGGCCGTCACCCGCTGGCCGAAGCTCAACTCGGCACGGTGCCACCAGGTCGAGCCATTGAATCCGATCAACCGTTCGCGGTCGGTTGGAAACGCCGGTGGGCTGCGGAGCGAACCTGCGATGTAAAGCACGGGCGGCTCGGGCCAGGCGGGCCCATCCACATCCCACACCACCATGTGAGTGGCCGTGCCCTGGAGGGACAGTGTCGCTGGCACGAACTGCACCCCGTTCCATACGAGCAAGGGCGTGGATGTCCCGTCGGGCAGCGTGAAGTGCCCACCGAAGTAAATCGACTCCCCCTGGCCACCGTCGAACACCGCCATGCACCGAATCTCACCGTCGAGGTCCCGCCATTGAAGCCCGGTCTCGGCAGAAGGCGAGCAGGGTTGGGCGACCGCGCCGAAGTTGAACGGGAGAGTGAGCAGAAAGGCCCCGAAGCGGCCCTGCGGAGTCATGCGCATGGCCTTGTATCGGCCAATCCGGAGCGTGATCGTCAAGGGTCTTAGAGTCAGGCATGGACACCCTCGACATCGCCAGATTGGAAGAGTTCCGCCGCGCCAAGGGCGCCGCCGACCTCGCCGATTCCTCGCGCACGCTCACCGGCGGCGGCGCCGCGATGAAGGGCAAGCGTGGCTCCTGGATCAACTACGCCGTGGGCATCGGCCTCAGCGGGCCCGTCTCCGCCGACGAACTGGCAGACGTCACCAAGTGGTGGATGGACGACGGCATCGAGCCGCGCCTGGAGATCGCCCCCTTCGTGGACTACCAGTCCCTCCGCATCATCGGCGACCTGGGCTACACCCTCCGCGACTACACCAACATGCTGTACCGCGAGCTCTCCGCCGGAGACACGATCTCGCCCGTCGACAAGACGCCCCACGGCCTGGAACTCCGCGTCGTGGACCCGACCGACGCCGACCAGGTGTGGGCCTACTGCGACGCCGTCATCCGCGGCTTCAAGCCGGACGTTGAACCCAGCGCCGTCGACCACGAGCTCTCCGGCCGCTTCGTCCGCCACCCACAATCCGTCACCATCGCGGCCATCATGGACGGCCGCGTCGTCGGCGGCGGCTCCATGGGCGTCCACGGCCAGATCACCGCCCTCCTCGGCGCCAGCGTCCTCCCCGACTACCGCCGCCGCGGCATCCAGCAGGCCGTCGTCGCCGCGCGCCTCAACATCGCGGCCGAACGCGGCGTCAAGATCGCCACCATCGGCTCACTCCCAGGCGCCGCCACCGAACGCAACGCCCGCCGCATGGGCTTCCAGGTCGCGTACACCAAGGTCATATTGACCCGCCAGAGCGAAGGTCTCGTGGGATCGGGCGGATAAGACTCGTTCCGCCGGCCGGCGCTCCTACAGCAGCGCACCGCGCAGCAGCAGCACGCACGCCCCGAAGTAAATCACCACGCCAACCACATCCACCAGCGTCGCAACGAACGGCGCCGAGCTCGTCGCGGGGTCCAGCCCGATCCGCTTCAGGATGAACGGCAGCATCGCGCCCGTAATCGTTCCCCACAAGACCACCCCGATGACCGCGCTCCCGATGCTCACCGCCATGATGGGGTAGTGGTCCTGCACCTGCTGGCTCTCCGGAGTGACCAGCCCATCCGCGCCCTGCTTCGAGAACCACCCCATCCAGCCCCACAGATTGACCCGCAGCAGCCCGATCACCCCCAGCGCGACACCCAGGATGAGCCCCGTCAGCAGCTCCCGCCTCAGCACCCGCGTCCAGTCCTTCAGCGTGATCTCGCCCACCGTCAGCGCCCGGATCACCAGCGCCGTCGCCTGCGACCCGCTGTTGCCGCCGCTCGAGATGATCATCGGGACAAACGTGCTCAAGACCGCCGCCTTCGCGATCTCCCCCTCAAAGCTCTCCATCGCGAACTGCGTCCCCATCCCGCCCACGAATAGCAGCGCCAGCCAGGTGAACCGCTTCCGCGCCAGCTCAAATATCGTGACGTCGATGTACGGCTCTTCGAGCGCCTGCACGCCACCCATTCGCTGCATCTGCTCGGTCGCCACCTGCTCCGCAACGTCCGCCACGTCGTCCGCCGTCACAATCCCCACCAGCACGCCACGCGAATCCACCACCGGCAGCGCCAGCCGGTCATACCGGCTCATCAGCTGTACCGCCATCTCCTGCGGCTGATCGGCGGTGAGATGCACGAACGACTCATTCATCAGCGACTCGATCGTCGCCTCCGGCGGCGCGAGCAGCACCAGCCGCAGCCGCAGGTCATCAACCAGCTTCCCCTGATCGTCCACCACATACAGCACGTTGATGGTCTCGGCGTCCCGCCCCACCTTCCGCACGTGCTCGAGCGACTTGGCCGCCGTCCATTCCGGACGAATCGCGACATAATCCGGCGTCATCAGACGCCCGACGCTCCGCACCGGATACCCGAGGATCGCCTGCGTTTCACGCCGGTTTTCAGGGCTGAAGCTGGCAATCAACCGCTGCGCGATCTCCGGCGGCAGCTCATCCAGCAGCCGCACCCGGTCGTCGGGCGACATCGCCTCCACGACCTTCACCGACGCCTCGGCCCCCAGCTTCGCCAGCAGTTCCTCCTGGAACTCCGGCGAGAAGTAGCTGAACACCATGCCCGCATCATCCCGCGGCAAAAACCGGAACCCCAGCGCCGCCTGCTCCGGCGTCAGCTCCGACAGAATGTCCGCCACGTCCGCGGGGGGAAGCTCGTGCAAAATTGACCGCAGCTCGCTGTACCGCCCCTCCAGGATCAGCTCCCGGACCTCGGGCTCAAGGAGTTGTGCGGTCGGATTCTGCGTCACTGCACCATCAAAGGTCCCGCGCCGGTTCAATTCCAAGGGAAAGGAAGGGAAAGACCATGGAAAGGTGATAGCCTGTTGACGCGACACCCACGCGTATGGACCGGCCCTCAGCGCCTCTCGCCCACATCCCCGCCCTTCCGAAACAACCTCACCCGATCAAGGCTGGCCCGGATCGGGCCGATTCCGTAAGATTGAAGGATTGATGAAACTCCCCGCCGAAAAAGTCGCCCGGCTCCGTGCCGTGTATGCCGGGCAGACAGTCTGCGTCACCGGAGGCACCGGCTTCATCGGTGGCCACCTCGTTGACGCACTGGTCTCGCTTGGCGCCACCGTCAGCGTCATCGACGACCTCTCGAACTCCAACCTCGAGCACCTCGCCGGCCTGATCGAGCTCGAGCCCGAGCGTGTCCGCTTCACCCACGCCTCCATCCTCGACGACGAGGCCATGCTCGAAGCCGTCGAAGGTGCACAGATCGTGCTGCACCTGGGCGCCCTGGGCTCCGTCCCCCGCTCCATGCTCGAGCCCCAGCGCTACTGGAGCGTCAACGCCACCGGCACCCTCCGCGTCCTCGAAGCCGCCCGCAAGGTCAACGCCCGCCGTGTCGTATTCGCCGCCTCCTCCTCGGCTTACGGCGACCAGCCCACCCTCCCCAAGGTCGAGACCCAGCCCCTCAACCCGCTCTCGCCTTACGCCGCGAGCAAGATCGCCGGCGAACAGCTCCTCGCCACCTGGGCCAAGTGCTACGGCCTCTCCACCGTCGCCCTCCGCTACTTCAACGTCTTTGGGCCCCGCCAATCCGCCGACTCGGCCTACGCCGCCGTCGTCGCCGCCTTCGCCAAGTCCCTCCTCGCGGGCGAAGCCCCCACCATCTACGGCGACGGCGCCCAGACCCGCGACTTCACCTTCGTCAGCAACGCCGTCCTCGCCACCCTCCTCGCCGGCGCCAGCCAGGCCCCGCTCAATGGCCAAGTCCTTAATGTCGGGACCGGTCGACGGGTCAGCATCTCCGAACTCGCCGCGATCATGGCCCAGCAATCCGGCCACCCCCACCTTCAGGCGGTCCACAAGCCCGAACGCGCCGGCGACGTCAAACATTCCCTCGCCGACATCACCGCCGCCCGTCAGCTGATCGGGTACGAGCCCATCGCCACCCTCGAAGAGGGGCTCACTGAGACCGTCGAGTGGTACCGCCGCACCATGGCGGGGGCCCGATAATTGCGGCGTTTCTGCGAGAACATCGCGGGACTCTGGCAACTCTTCCGGCTCGGCTGGATTTCCGGCTTCCACTTTAAGGGCCCCTACTGGACCTGGCGCATGCAGACCGCCTTCGGCCGCGGCATGCCCGAATCCCGCCGCGAGCTCTACGCCTCGATTCTCGAATACGGCCGCTGGATGGCACGCATGCGACGCCTCTAAACCGCCGATAGGCACAGTCAACCCCAAGGTGGACTGTGCCATGAACCCGAAAAACTCACTCCGCAACCTGATCGTCAACTTCCTGCCCGGCCTGGTCTTAGGTGTGGTGTCCGGCAGCCTCCTCGGCGCCTTCGTCACCCCCATCGCCGAGGCCCGCTCCGCCCGCACCCCCCAGGCCCAGGACCAATCGGTTTTGCTGGCCACCCAGAGCCAGAAAGCTCGATAACCTGACAGGGCTGGGCCCCACGGAGTTTCAGGTATGACCGAGCAGAAACCGGCGAACCCGTTCGTCAAGAACTTCATCCCCGGCCTCATCATCGGCATCATCTGCGGCGGCCTCGCCGGCGCGTTCCTCCCGCCCTACCTCGAGCGCTGGGGCATGACCCCCGCCCCCAAGTCCACGGGCGTAACGCCGCGGAACTCCTCCCCGGCCGTCCGCGACCCTGTCCCCGGGTCGAGCACGACGCCCACCGAAACTCCAGTCCCGCCCGCCACGACCGACAATCCCGCCGAAGTGAAGCCCCCGGAGCCCGCGCCGGCCCCCGCTCCGGCGGCTCCGGTCACTCCGCCCGCGCCCGCTCCCAAGTAGGCCTCGCGTCGGTTCACATACACTGCCCCCATGGATCAAGAACGGCTGGTACGCCTCGCGCGTCAGCACGCGGAAACGTCGCGCCTCATGGGTGTGGACTTTGTGCCGTCGTATCGCACCGGCGGAGACGATGAGGTCGAAGCGGCGCCGGATTCACCCTCCGAGGCACCCGCGGTGCGCATGACCGAACCCCCCGCCGTGCAAGCAGTTGCGTCAGCCACCATCGAACCCAAGCCGATCGCCCCCGCCGTCGGCCGCAGCGGCAAACAGGCCGCGCTCGACGCCCTCCGCGCCCGCTACGAAAAGGACGCCCCCCACAAAAACTTCGTCACCGCCTACACCAACATCGTCTGGGGCGACGGCGACCCCGACGCCAAGCTCATGTTCATCGGTGAGGCCCCCGGCGAAGACGAGGACCGCGAGGGCAAGCCCTTCGTTGGCCGCTCCGGCCAGCTCCTCAACAAGATGATCGAGGCGATGGGCCTCTCGCGCGAAACCGTCTACATCTGCAATGTTCTGAAGACACGCCCGCTGAATAATGCGACGCCAACGCCCACCGAGATCGACGCGTGCGCCCCGTACCTGCACGAGCAGGTTGCAATTGTCAGACCCGGCGCGATCGTCACGCTCGGCCTCCCCGCCGCCAAGGCTGTGCTCCGCTGCCCCGCCACCGCCACCATGGGCGCGCTCCGCTCAAAGTGGACCACCATGAACCTGCCCGGGAATGTTCAGATCCCCGTCATGCCCACCTACCACCCCGCGTTCCTCCTCCGCAGCTACACGCCGGAGAACCGCGCCAAGGTCTGGTCGGACCTGCAGTTGGTGATGGAGCGCCTGGGCATGAAGCCCCGCGAAGCCACCCCCAAATCAGGCTGATCGCCGGGCGCAACTCCGAGCCGGCGACGACAGGGCGAATGAAAAATTTTCGAGGCTCATCGCAACCGCGCCCGGGCGAGCGCCGAATGTCTATTCGTCAGGTACGTTTGCTCTCTCTGATCGCTGCCCCGACCAACCCAGACCCCCACGAGACCCGGCGTTCGGCTCTGTTTCTGAACGCCGGGTTTTTTTATTTTTTGCCGTTTCGCCCTAGGAAACCAGTCCGGAAAATGAGCGAAGCCCCAGCGGCTCCTTGGTATAGAACGCCTCGCCGGCCCGCGTCCCGATCCGCGAACCGAAGTACCGGTTCGACGCCGCGATCCACTCGGGCACCTGCATATTCAACGGGTTATCCGCGAACTGCGACCGGTACGCCGCGATCGACTCCATCTTCCGCTGCTCGGTCGAAGTGACGTCCATCACGAACGTCGGGTCCGGCACCCGCCGAAGGTGCGAGCAGTAGTAGTAGATCAGCCACTTCGGATAAATCGGTGCCCGCCCCAGGTCGCCCGGCATGTCCAGCTTCGTCAGCTTCGCATCAAACCGCGCATCCTCCGCGATCCGCGTCACCGCGAGGTGGTCCGGGTGCGCATCCTCCGGGTGCGGCAGGAACACCACCTGCGCCTGATGCGCCCGGATCACACCCGCGACCTTGTACCGATTCTCAATCGTGTGCTCGACCCGCCGATTAGGAAGATCGAGCAGGTGCCGCTTCACCTTCAGAATCCCCGCCGCGTCCGCCGCCTCCTTCAGCCGCGTCGGCCGATCCCCCCGCGGCGTTGGGCATCCATCCGTCATGTCCAGCAGCAGCACATCATGCCCCTGGTCCGCCAGCAGCGCGACCGTGCCGCCCATCCCGAGCTCCTGATCGTCAGGGTGCGGGCCAATTACGAGGATGTTCATCGTCGCTCCCTTCAAGTCGAACTCTCAGGCGGCCGCCCCGGGAGCGTCCAGCTCCACCCTGGTCGTCAAACGTGCGCCGAGCGCATCGAGCACCCGCATCGCTCGCTCGACCGTAATGCCGTGGTACTCGTTGCGTTCGTCCCGCGAAACCATCGTCTCGCTCACCCCCAGCCGCTCGGCCAACTGACGCTGGGTCATCCCCCGCGCAATCCGCAGCCCGATCAGAACCTGCCCGAGGCCATGCAGGTTCTCGAACTCGCTGAACTGCCCGCGCTTGAGCCGCTCATAGCTTTCGACTTCCTCAACGAACTGCAGGTGGAAGGACTCAAGTGGTTCCCGCAGCTTCGCGATCTGCTCCCGCGTGAAGCCCTGCTCCTTCCACGCCTTGACGTGCGCGGCCAACCGCTCCCGCTCCTCGTTCAGCCTTTCCACTGCCTGCTGATACTCGGTCTCGTTGGATATCACGCGGGAACTCCTACGTTCTCCCTACTCATCCCCCCCCACAATCACAAACCCCACCATCTCCGGCTTCCCCTCCACCCCAACCGTCTCCATCTGCACCAGCGCGATCTTGTCCGGCGGCTCGGCCGCGAAGAAGCCGCCCGCCCGGAACGCGTCGTTGTGCTCGTCCCGGAAGTCCGACAGGTCCAGCGACAGCGTCTGCCCCACCTTGAACTCCTCGATCGGGTGCGCGAACCGCGAGTTGATCCACAGGGTCGACTTCCCAAAGTCCCGCGCCGTCGTGTTCGTCAGCTCTATCTTCGTCGTCTTCCTCACGACCTGCACGTTCACCGAAGCCTGCTGGGCCAGCGGCGGGAAGGGCCTCGCGTAATCCACGGCACTCGGCCGCGAGCGGCACGCCCCCAGCGAGGTGGTCAGAACGACGGTCATGGATACGGCAACGCCGGTCAGCACGGCACGGGGGGCGCGGGGGGTGTGTGTCACGTCTCTATAGTCCCTTGAATGTCCTGCGAGAGCAACAACGCTACGCCGCCCAGCCCCGCCATCGCCCCCGGTGGCGAGGCTTTGGACGCCCGCCGCATCGCCGAGGAGATCGGCCGTCGCGGCATGGACCCCCGGATCACCGACCTGGTCCCCGCCTTCGACGCACCCTTTTTCCAGGCCGGCCTCGCCGGGTACTCCGACGCCGCCATGCGCATCATCGCCCGCCGTCACGGCTGCCCCTTCTGCGTCACCGAAGCCCTGCTCGACCGCACCCTCCTCGCCGGCGGCCGCGGCTTCGACAAGGCCGACCTCGGCGAGCTCCACGACAACATCCCCGGCGGCGAAGAGGACCACCCCCTCGCCGGCCAGATCATGGGCAGCGACCCCCGCGAAATGGCCGCGGCCGCCCTCAAGATGGTCGAGCAGAAAACCCGCAGCGATAAGGAATACCGCAAGCTGGCCTACGACGCCGGGACTGAGGAGTCCTCGACGAAGTCCCGGATCGATGAACCCCAGCGCCCGGCTGCCGACCAATCTCACTCCGCCTTCGAAGCCATCGACGTCAACCTCGCCTGCCCCGTCAAGAAAATCGAGAAGAAAGCCCGCGGCGGCCACTGGCTCACCCAGCCCGACGGCGCCATCGAAATCCTCGAAGCCGTCCGCGAGGCCGTGCCCGCTCACATCCCCTGCACCCTCAAAATCCGCCGCGCCTTCGACGACACGCCCGAGATGGCCGCGAACTTCGACCGCATCCTCACGGCCACCTTCGACATGGGCTACGCCTGGGCCGTCGTCCACGGCCGCACCGTGCAGCAGAAGTACATCGGCCCCTCCCGCTGGGACCTCCTCCGCGACATCGTCCGCACGCACCAGGACCGCCCCGGCGGCCGCCCCGTCCTGGGATCCGGCGACATCTGGAACGTCAACGAGATCTTCCGGATGATCGGCTACACCGGCGTCAGCGGCGTCAGCGTCGCCCGCGGCTGCATCGGCAACCCCTGGATCTTCCGCCAGGCCCGCCAGATGATGGCCGACCAGGCCCCCATGGCCCCCACCGTCCCCGAGCAGCGCGACGTCCTGCGGCAGCACTTCGAGTTGTCACTCGCCGTCACCCGCCGCTTCAAACATAGCGAGGATGCCACCAGCAAGATGATGCGCAAGTTCGGTATCCGCTTCGCCGCCCACCACCCCCGCGGTGAAGAAGTTCGCAAGCGGATGATCGCCATCAGCAGCACCCAGGATTGGATGAACGTCCTCGATGAGTTTTACTGTGAACAGGAAGCACGGGTGTAAACGACGGCTCTTCATCCCGCAGGGATGAAAGTGCGTAGCCGTGGACAGAGCGAGGCGCTTCGCCGAGCGCCGTCCACGGAACCGTCTGCTCCCGCATCCTGAAAGGATGCAAGTACCACCCTTGCACTCGACAAGGGCGAGCGCGTATCGGAACCCCAACTCAGTTGTTTGTCGGCGTGATCGGCGTCGCACGCCCAAACCCGCTGGTCGAGCGGTACGGCGTCGGGGCCGGCGCGGGGACCACCTTCGGCGGCTCGACCCGCGCGTGCGTCGCCACGGCCGGGGCCGGGGGCGTTGTCCGCTGCTCACGGAGCTGATCGATGGACCGATCAAGCTTGCCGAGGATGGACTTGACCTGATTGAATGCCTTTTCCGAGGGACCCATAACACACCTCCAGAGACCGACTTACACAGAGGTATCGACGTGTCCGGGGGGTGACTTTGCCACGAGGTGGGAAACGGTTGCCAGTTGAGTGGGCCCTCTCATGACCACCGGTCGCTTTATTCCGGCCACGCGGCGGGTCTGGTAGGCTGCGGCGGGAGGCCGCCATGCGCGCACTGCTGCTCGCCCTCATTCTGACCGTCGCACCCCAGGCCGCGTTCGCGCAGCCGCACCGCCCCTCCAAGCCGGGCTCGGTGCTCCACGTCACCATCTCGGGCGACCTCGAGACCATGCAGGCCGCGAAGGAACTGCGCACGCTGCTGCTGGATGCGCAGCGAGACCGGTGCTCGCTCGTGGTGCTCGAACTCGGCGCGGATGAGTCGCGCCTGGATGTGGTCCACGCGATGGCGCAGGCGATCCACGAGACGCGGACGCCGGTCGTCGCGTACCTGAACGACGCGGATCGGGTCGTCGGAGCCGGGGCGCTTGCGCTCGGAGTCGTGGCGGAGGATTGCGTCTTGGCGCCCGGTGTGACCGTGAAGGGGCGAGCCGCCGGAGTCGCGCAAGCGGCCTTGGCGCCCGATGACGCCAACTTCGGGAGCGACCTGGAAGACCTATCGCGGTGGATGGGTGTCCGCGCGAAGGAGCGCGGGCTCGCCGAGTCCCTCGACACGGCCCTGCTGAGCCCCTCCCAATCCCTCTGGGCACTGGTCAACGGGAAAGACGTGGCCGTGGTTTCTGAACGGCCCGGCGATGGCGACGTCATCCCCGTCGTGATCCAGAAGGACGGGCAGTACCTCGTCTCGCTCAACGCCAAGGACGCCGTGCGTCTGAAGTACGCGAGCGCGACCCTCGAAACCTGGCCGCTGATCCTGAACCGCCGCGACCTCAAACCCGCACCCCGCGTCGAACGCACCATCGCGGCCGGCGTCGGCGCGAAGAGCGTTCGCGCAGAGATGCTGATCGCTGGAATCGACAAGGCCCACGACGACGCGAAGGCCCAACTCAAGCTCCCCTGGCCCGCCGCGCAGGACATCGCCCCCAGCAAGTACCGCGAGGTCGCGGCCACCGCGGGCGCACTGCTGAAGCAGGCGAACGCCTCCATCAAGGAACTGGAGAAACTGCTCGAAACCTACCCCGAGATCATGCGCCGCCCCGCCCCCGGTCAGACCACCGTCGCCGGCAAGCCCTCCTCCTTCGCGAGCAAGTGGCGGACGCTGGTGCAGCAGCGCAAGGACCGGATCAAGAAGCTGGAGGAGACGGCCAAGAAGTTCGGTGGGGTCTGAAAACCTGCTCCAGGAGTACAATCCGACATGATCGCCAATGGCCTTCGCGAACGTCTGGAGCGAGAGCCCTTCGAACCGTTCAGGGTGGTTTCGAGCGGTGGGCGTGTCGTTTCGGTCAGCAATCCTGGCCTGGTGGTGCTCATGAAGAGCGCGGTATTCATCGCCGAGCCGAACTCCGACCGGTGGGCCCACATCCCCTACCTGCACATCGCAGGGCTCGAGTCCGACGACACAACCCGCAAGCGCAAGCGCCGCGCCGGCTGATCACACCTCGACCCAACCGCACGTAGCACTTGGCTGGAGTCTGAATGCACGAAGTCCAAGGCGTTCGGGCCAACCTCCACGCACACTTCTCCTCGGGTGCCACGCCGATCCTGACCGTCCGATCCGGCGAGACGGTTGTCGTCCGCGATGTTCCCGACGTTGGCTGGGGTCTGGAGCCCGCGGCCTCAGCCACCTCGCCCCGACGCAAGGTCGATCGCGATCCCGCCCGTGACAACGGCCCCTGCCTCTGTGGGCCCATCGCGGTGGAGGGCGCTCGCCCGGGCGACACGCTCGAAGTGAAAGTCGAGTCGATCAGGACAACGCCATGGGCCTGGACGTACGCCGGGGGCGGAATGGGGTCGCCCGCCTGGAATCAGTCGCTCGGGCTCGGTGACGCACCGCTCACGCTCCTCCGCTGGGCCATCGATCACGAGCGCGGCCATGCCACGAGCCACTTGGGAAACATCGTTCCGCTGCGGCCCTTTCTCGGGTGCATCGGGCTCACACCGGCCGCGGAGCATGCCGACGGTTGGACGCCTCGCGCGTGCGGGGGCAACATGGACTGCCGCGAGATCACGTCCGGGACCCGACTATTCCTCCCGGTCATGGCGGCCGGTGCCCTGCTCTCCATTGGTGATACTCATGCGGCGCAGGGCGATGGCGAAGTCGCCGGGACGGCGATCGAGTGCGGCCTGGAAGAGGCGCGACTTACCCTGACGCTCCACCACGATCGCCCGATCCGCCAGCCCCGCCTTCTAACCGCCGACGCCTGGATGACCCTCGGATTCGAATCGACGCTCGACGACGCCGCGGCCACCGCCATGAGCGAGATGCTGGACCTCATGGTCGCGGAACTCGGGATGAGCCGTGCTGAAGCGCTGGCCTTGGCGAGCGCTCAGGTCAGCCTGCGCATCACGCAGGTGGTGAACCCCGCGCGGGGCGTTCACGCGGTGTGGCCGATCACACCTCGACCGACTCGAACGTGACACGGTCCTCAACGAGCCGCGCGAAGTACGCCGAGATGTTCGCGAGCCCCGTCACCTTGTGAACGAACGCGGCCGCACGGACAAGGTCCGCCCGCTGCACGAGCTCCATCCGCGGGTCCTTGAGCGAAAGTCGGGCCGCATAGAAGGCGCACCCGCCATGCTGGATCAGCACCACGCGGTTGAGCTTGTGGGCCTCAACGAGGAAGTTGAGTTCATCGACGACGCCCTGCTCCTCGAGGGTGGCCTCGGGGTGGCTGGCCAGGCACGCCGGCCCGCCCGGGAGCGCGACGCGGTCGTACCGGGGCAGGTTCAGCCCGTTCTGGAGAAAGTCGTCAAAGTGCTCGCCGATACGCCCGTCGGAGCAGTAGATCGCCGCGGCGTGGATGCGGGTGCGGTCATACGGAAGGCGGCTCTCGTAGGGGGGCTTGGGCATGGTCGGAGGATACCGGCGGATGGGGGTTCTGGCGGGTTGAAGGCACCCTGCGAGGCGGGATGCGGAATCGTTAGGAGTCTGGACACCGCTCAGGTTTTCGGCCTCTGCCACCAAAATTCCAAGAATTTCTGCAAGAGGACTCTTGGCAAGGTCTTAACCCTCGGGTAGGGTGTCCGCTTCTACGGGACCGTTTCCGGGTCCTTTCATTAAGGGAGAGAGAGAAATGAAGAGTCGCATCCTGGCCCTGGTGGCCGCCATGGGCGCCGCCGCGTCTGCCTTCGGGCAGGTTCACAATGAAACCACGGACGCCGGCGATATGCCCGGCACGTCCCAGGCCGCCGTGGGCGTGGGCCCGCTGACCGACATCTTCGGGTCAGTGAGCGTCACCACCGATGCGGACATGTTCCTCATCAATATCACCAACCCCGCGGCCTTCAGCGCCTCTACCAACATCGCCCCCGGGACGATGGTGGACACCACGCTCTACCTGTTCAACTTGGACGGCACGGGCATCGCGAAGAACGATGACCTCACGGGCAGCAACTTCCTGTCCGAGCTGCCGGTCGGCAACGGCGCGTACGCGTCGCTCGTCCCCGGGCAGTACTACCTGGCGATCGCCGGGTTCGCGTTCGCGCCGTTCTGGAACAACCCGCCCGTGACCCTCGCGGACCTGATGTTCGACGTCAACGCCTTCACGGGCGTTCAGACCCCCCAGAACCCCGGTCCGATCCAGGGCTGGGCCAACGCCGGCATGTACGACTCCGGCACGTACCACATCACGCTCACGGGCGCGTCGATGGTCCCCACCCCCGGCGCGCTCGCGCTGCTGGGCGTCGCGGGCCTGGTGGCCGGCCGCCGTCGCCGGGCCTGAGCGCTCGACGAGTTTGAAGTTTGAAAACTGAAGCGGCCCCGCGTCGGAAGACGCGGGGCCGTTGTGTTTCAGGGACGGGAGGCCGTGACCTCGAACTGGTCGCGCGTCAGGCCGTACGCGACGCAGTCCTCGAATCGGCCCCACTTGCGCATGTGCTGCCTGAGCAGCCCTTCGCGCACGAGACCCGCCTTCTCGAGCACCCGTCCGGACGCTGGGTTGCGGGTGTAGTGGTGGGCGGTGATCTTGTTCAGGTTGAGGTGCTTGAAGCCGATCACGATCATGCCGCGCGCGGCCTCAGTGGCGTAGCCCTGGCCCCAGAACGGCCGGCCCACCCAGTAGCCAAGCTCGCCCTTGTCGTGCGCCTGCTCAAGGTCCAGGCCGACCGCGCCGATCACGGCACCGTTGAGGGTGATGGCGGCGATGGGCTTGTCGGGGTGCTTCTCGAGCATGTCGAGGAAGGCGTGGGCGTCGGCGAGGGTGTAGGGGTGCGGGATGCGGGCGGTGCCGTCGGCGATGGCGAAGTCGCCGATCAGCGGGAGCATGGGCTCGGCGTCAGTGCGCTCGAAGCGGCGGAGGACTAGGCGGGTAGTCGCGAGGGGGAGCACGGGGCGCAGTCTATTACGGCAAGCCCGGAACGAGAAGGGGCCGCCCATGGTGGGCGGCCCCGGAATCAGCGAAGAGAACGGATCAGCAGTTGCCGCCGCCGAGCACGCGGAAGAATGACTCGATGTCGGCATCGGTGCCGAAGTCGCCGTCGCCATTGAAGTCCGAGCCGCCGGGGAAGCAGGTGGGGCAGCAGTTGCCCGCGAGGCAGGCGAAGAAGGCCTCGATGTCCTGGTCGGTGCCGAAGTCGCCGTCGCCGTTGAAGTCGGAGGTTCCGCACGCCGGAGCGTTGGTGTAGGAGATTGCGATGAAGTCGTAGTTGCTGGTGGTGCCGCCGCTGGAGTAGCCGCCGACGAGAAGGCGGTTGCGGGGAGCGTCGGGGACGAGGTCCCAGCCGAAGTCGCCGCGGGCGGCGGGGCCGTCGTAGAGGTTGGGCGTGCCGACTGCGCCGGTGTCCGCGTTGACGGTGATCGTCGCGATGTCCTCGCGGATGCCGAAGGTGCCGGGGACTGCGTTGTTGCTCGTGCCGAGCATCACGAGGGAGTCGCCGAAGATGGCCATGTTGCGGAAGGAATCGGTCCCGTTCACCGCCGAGCGGTTCCAGGTGGCGGTCCATGCGAGGTCGCCGTTGGAGTTGTATCGCCGGGCGGTCATATCGGCGTCGGTGGCGGCGGTGCGGGTGGTGCCTCCGACGTAGATGTTGCCGCCGGAAATGACGACGCCGAGGGCGGCGTCATTGAGGCCCGAGGCGTCGTAGAGCCGCTCCCACTGCTGCACACCCGCGAGGTCAAACTTCACGAGGGCAAAGTCGGTGTTCGTGGGGCTGGCGGAGTTGTTGGCGGTCGCGGCGATGTACACGCCGGTGGCGTCCACCGCGATGTCGTTGCCGCGGTCGCCGAGGTTGAGCGCGCCGTTGTAGCGGGCGGTGTAGAACTGCGTGCCGTCGGGCTGCCAGCCGATGACCGCGGCGTCGGTGTCGAAGCTGGTGGCGGTGTTGGCCGAGGAGCCGGTCATGTAGAAGTTGCCCGCGGCATCGAGCACGGCGGCGTCCGCCTGGTCGGACTGGCCGGGCCCGGCGGGGCCGTCATAGCCGCGGTTCCACTGGAAGTTGCCGGCGCCGTCCCACTTGACGACGAGCCACTCCCAGTCGAACGCGCCCGAGCTCAACTTGACGTAGCCGCCCAGGTACACGTTCTGGCCGTCCGGCGTGACGCGGATCACGCCGGGCTGCTCCTCGCGCCCGACGAGGTCGAAGGTCTGGATCCAGGCCTGCGTCCCGTCGGGCAGGTACTTGGCCACGAAGGCGTCGCGCGCCCCGATCGAGGTCCCGGTATTGAGCATGTAGCCGCCGACGTAGATGTTGCCCGCGGCATCCACATCCACGCCCACCGCGGCGTCGGTCCCGTTGGCCGCGCCGCTGATCGCCCGCACCCACTGCTCAGACCCGTCGGGCCCGAGCTTCACCACCACGGCGTCCGTATTGGTGCTCGTGGGCCCGCGTCCGTTGCCCACCAGGATGACATTCCCCGAACCATCCACGGCGATGCCGCGGGTTTCGTCCGCGATATTGCCGGCGGATGTGTACCTGGTGACCCACTGCTGGGACAACTGGGCGCTGGCCGCGCCCGCGAGTGAAGCCACCGCCGCTGCTGCAAGGACTGAACGCATCAGACTCTCCTTTGAAGTTGGTCAACCAGCATATTGGCGTGCGCCAAACGGTCAATCCATGCTGGCGTCTTTGCTTCGCACTTTGACGCGATCGGATTCCGAAGCCCGGCGGTTGTCGGCATGGTTGGATTAAGGTGGGGGAACGCCGTTCTGGCCTATTAAGAAGGGGCCGCCCGGTGGCAGCCCCTTTCATGAAATGACCACTCTGACTTCTCGAGTTACCGAGCGCCGGCCTTCACTCGCTTGCCGGTCACCGTCTTGAACTGCGGGATGGCGCCGTCCTTGCCGAAGAGGTCGGCGAACTTGAAGGCCTTGCGGCCCTTCCAGGCCTTGCGGTGGATGGCGTCGCTGGCGAGGAGGGGGAAGAGGGCGGTGAGCTCGCCGAAGACCATCTGCTCGTGGACGACGTCGACCTTGCCCCAGCTGCATGCTTCGCGGAGGGTGGAGCCGGAGAGGGCGCCGTCGCGGGAGTCGGCGACGGTCATCTGGATGGCGTACTTGTGCATGCCGATGTCGCCGCGGGCCTTGCCGCCCTTGCGCTCGCTCAGCAGCTCCGCGGCCACCACGATGTCCTGGGCGAAGTTCTTGGGGACGCCGCCGCCGAGCATGAGGAGGCCGGTGTCCTTGCACGCCAGCTTGATGTCGGTGAGCTCGCGGAAGTCCTTGCCGGAGTCGAAGGCGACCTGGCCGCGGCCTTCTTCGATGGCCTCGGTCTGCTGGAGGACGATGCCGAAGCCGGCGGAGCAGTCAGAGAACGCGGGCACGAAGATGGGCACGCGCTTGAGGTACGCGGTCTTGACAAGGGACTCGTTCTTGGCGAACTTGGGGTTGTTGGCGAGGTAGGCGCCCATCGCCTCGATGAACTCGCGGCTGGAGTAGGCACCGGGCTGGAACTGGTCGAAGATCTCCTTGGTGCGGGCGTCGCAGTCGCGGAGGTCGTCCTCGTTGATGTAGGTGTCGTAGATCCGGTCGATCATGAGGTTGCGCAGCGTCATGTCATCGACGGGCGGGGCCTCGGGGGAGCCGGGGGCGATGTAGTGCTTGAAGCCCAGGCCTTCGAAGAAGTCCTGGTCGACGATGTTCGCGCCCGTGGACACGATTGCGTCGATCATGTTGTTCTCGAGCAGCGTGATGATGGCCTTCTTGAGGCCGGCGGAGATGAGCGACCCGGCGAGGGTCAGGATCACCGCGCACTCCTTGTCGGCGAGCATCATGGAGTAGATGTCGGCCGCGTTGGCGAGGGTGCGGCTGGAGTAGGCCATCTTGCGGTAGCTGTTGATGACCGGGCGGGCATCAAAGCTGGTGACGTCGATGTGCTTGATGGGGTTGCTGAGGAGTTCTTTCTTGGTCCACTTGGTCATCACGGCCTCCGGGGTGGCGTCCATCGCGGTGCGTTGGAGCGCCGGTTGGTCAGCCATCCCCCCTGGCTGGAAAACGAAGTGTGGGGCACGGGCCGCGGCGGGGGTGGCGACGCGGGGTACGTGCAGGGGAAGTATACGGGCGCGGCCCGGGGATGTTCATCGATTTGGGGTTAACTCCACGCGGTCACGACCGCTGGACCACGGCCCCGCGGAGGCTCACGACCAATCACGTGGCGTGGCGGCGACGACGGCCCGCGATGGCCAAGAGGCACACTGTTGCCATGCCGGCGGCGGTTGGGAGCGGGATGCTGCCGTCGGTGATGATCAGGCGGGGCCCGTCCTGTGGCGCGACGTTGGAGAACATCGAGCCGGGGAGCGTCGTGACACGCCCCGAGAGCACGAGAAAGCCGCCATACGGGATGGTGGACAGAAACTCCTGACTCAGCGGGATCAGCGTGGCGACCGCCGGGTCGCCGACCACAGAGGTGAACGTCCCGACAGGGATGCCAGTGCCCATCGCGTTGAACGCGTTGAGGCCACCGGTCCCGTTGACCAGGGCGTCGCGATCGCCCGAGTAGACACTGACCTGGTACGACTCCGGTGCGCCGGACGGCTGATGGGAAGACCCGCCGCGGAGGCGGAGGACAGCTGAGGTCGCTTCGCGGGCGGGGAGGTTGGTCAGGTCGAAGACGAAGAAGTTGCGGAGCTCGGTGGCACCGAAGGGTCCACCGGCGTTGTAGTAGAGGCTCGTCGGGTCGTGGAATCCTTCGGAGTTGTACCAGCCGCGGTCGGAGGCGACCACCGAAACTTCGACTGCCATCACCGCGGTCGCTGCGAACATCACTGTCGCGAGCAGAAGGGGTTTCAGGGTCAGGGTTGCAAGGTACTCGCCGCACCTTCGAAGTCGAAGAGTTTTTAGGACTTGAAGCCTGCGCGGGCGTGCTGAGTTGGCGGGATGCGCTGAGGATGGTGCGGGCGGCCTGGCGGGGGAACTGGGCCCGGTCGACTGGTTTGTCGGGCGCCGCTTGTGGCGGGGGCGGGGTGG
>Ga0208492_1000788_pt1 | contig 24179 bp, 16 predicted proteins | sample Subbioar_CSW14AB_FD_184820 | JGI IMG/M metagenome (GOLD analysis project Ga0208492, IMG submission 184820) | Serpentinite rock and fluid subsurface biosphere microbial communities from McLaughlin Reserve, California, USA - CR12Mar_CSW14AB (SPAdes) | ecosystem: Environmental > Terrestrial > Deep... | reverse complement strand
CAAGATTCCCTGACAGGTAGTGAACTCTAACGCGTAGCGCTGCCACTTCCATTGATTAACGCTAAATTATGAGATTTTTTGTCCTTTTAATAACTATCCGGTCGGCCGGTTAGAACTTCCCTGGCGCGGAAATCCTGCAAATCAGTGCTTCAAAGAATTCATCAGACTTCCCGCAAAAGGACTCCAAAAGGCAGCTTTAATTCCGGTCGTTTTAATTCCGTTATTGGTCCAGATATTGCAGGTCTTAAAAAGAGAATAGGCTCCGGTTCCTTCATAAAAGCGGTCAAAATCCCCATAACCTGGGTGATTAATTTTAATAAAAGCATTTTTTTTCGTTTCAAAACTACTCTCAATGTATAAAATCAATTTTTGATATTGTTCGGAGCTGATCGTAAAAATTTGACAGCGTTCACTTTCCTTTTTACGTTCCTTCAGGTAACGCACGTGCATAGCAGTACCGCCAAGTCCGCAGCTTGCTTTTAGTGCAGTTGAAACTTTAAGGTCACTCCATTCCGGAGTGTGGAGATAAAATCCTTTATCGCCCCAGCCAAAGCTAATGTATGTGTGCAGGCTGTCTTTCACAGCAAAAGTGTCTTTCGGAAAATCCGGCGTCCAGTTCTTATATTCCGTTTTAGCCGGTACCGCCAGGTCGGTGTGCACCCCATTGGAAAGGACAAAGATCTTTATTCCATCAGCGGTGTCCTGGTAAGAATTGTTTACTGTAATGTGAGGGAGTGTAAACACCGCAAGTGCATATAGCCCCAGGAAAGCAAGTAGGGCTAAAAGTGTTTTAAAAAAGATCCTGAAAATTTTTCTCAGCATAAGCTTGTATGCATTTATACCCTTTCATGTTAAAAGGTAACCCATTTAGCCTCGCTGATAAACCCTGTCCTTATTGGCACGTGAAAAAGGCCTCATACCACTTTCGTCGTCACGGTTCATAACCGCCAATCGTTGCTGGTAAGAAACATCAATGTAAATAAAATCAAATTCTTCTACCACTTTGCCAATAATGCTGTAACAACCCGGTCCGCTGAAAGGGTGGGCGAGGGCGGATGGCGGGAAATGCACGGTATCGATCCAATGTCCCTTTAGATCAAGAAAAGTTCCAAAGAACATTTTCTGTCCGTTGCTCGTCCAGGTTGTTTTAATATTAACCAGGTAACCGACAATTTCAATTGTTTTACCGATCCGTTTTTTCAGATCTTCGCTTACCAGTTCGTTTTTTAAAGGTTCTTTTAATAAGGAAAAAGGCGAGCACAATGAAAACCCAAACAGTTCCTGTTCATCGTAAGCATCATCCTGCCAGGTATTCTCAAGCTCGGGCAACGTATATTTTTGCGGCTCGATATGAAATAATTCATTACTTTTTATTTTTTGTTTTACGGGGCTGATCAACATGTGTGCTTCCCATAATAATTCTTTTTTATTTTTCGGGAGAAACTGAAAAGCCCCGGAGCGGATCAGGATCCGGACTTGTTCGATAGAGATCTGTGTACGTTTTACAAAATCATACAGGTCGGTGTAAGCACCATTTTCATCCCGCTCTTTCACTATTTTTTCGCGGATCTCTTTTTCCAGTTGCCCGATCAGCTCAAAGCCAAGAAAGATGGAACTGCCTTTAATTTCTGATTTTTCAGTACTGTTGTTGATGCAGGGCGGAAAGATCGTGGCGCCATGCATTCTCGCTTCGTGGATATAGAGCTCCGTCCTGTAAAAACCCCCGCCATTATTAAGCGTTGCCACCATATACTCGAGCGGGTAATGTGCTTTTAGATAAAGCGCCTGGTAGCTCTCTACGGCGTAACTGGCAGAATGACCTTTTGAAAAAGCAAAGTTGGCGAAGCTTTCTATCTGTGTCCAGATATTTTGAATCGTATCGAGTCGATGGCCTTTTGCAAGACAGTTCCTGAAGAATTTTTCCTTTACCATATGGAACTCATTCCGCTGCTTGAACTTCCAGCTCATGCCTCGTCTCAGGTAATCGGCATCAGCTAAAGTCAGCCCGGCAAAAATATGAGCGATCTTGATCACATCTTCCTGGTAGACCATCACGCCATATGTTTCGCGTAGCAAATTATATAACTCAGGAAGTTCTGCTTCCGCTTTTTCACGCACTTCTTTTTTACGGTAACGTACAATGTATTCATTCATCATCCCGCTCTTTGAAACCCCGGGACGGATAATAGAACTCGCTGCGACAAGTCTTAAATAATCATCGGCCCTCAGTTTTGCCAGCAACATTCGCATGGCGGGAGACTCTACGTAAAAACACCCTATACATTTTCCAACACTGAGCAGCTCTTTTATTTTTTCATCCGTTTTGAATTTCTGGATCTCGTGGATATCAATATCAACATTTCTGTTGTTTTTAATAATCTCAACGGCGTCTTTAATTTTTCCCAGCCCCCTCTGGCTTAAAATGTCAAACTTAAACAGGCCGATGTCTTCCGCTTCCAGCATGCTGAACTGAGTGGTGGGATAACCTTTTGGCGGAAGGCTGGTGGCCGTGTATGTTGTGATGGGTTCTTCGGAGATAATAATGCCGCTGGCGTGAATGCTTAAATGGCTGGGAAATCCAGCGATCAGGCTACTCACTTCCAGGATTTTTTTAGCGATGGAATCTTCTGTGTCTTTCGGATCTTTTAATTTTTGAACTTTATCTATTTCGGCCGGCGGCAGGCCAAATACTTTTCCAAGCTCACGGGTAACGGCGTCATGCTGGTAGGTTGCATAGGTGCCGAGCAGCGCCACGCCATTATTTTTTCCAAAACGTTCAAAAATATAACGGGTCATGTCTTCGCGGTCAGTCCATGAAAAATCGATGTCAAAGTCAGGAGCATTGCTTCTGTTCTCATTAATGAAGCGTTCAAAGTACAGATCAAGATCAATAGGATCTACATCGGTAATCCTCAAAAGATAGGCTACCATGCTATTGGCGCCGCTTCCCCGGCCTACATAAAAATAACCGTTGCGTTGTGCATATTGGGTAATATCCCAGTTTATTAAAAAATAGGATGTAAATTCTTTGGAGGTGATGATCGAAAGTTCTTTTTCAAGGCGGTCTTCAATTTCCTTTGTAACCTCTGTGTACCTGTATTCCAAGCCTTCCCTGGCTTTTGTCCGAAGAAGGGCAACGTCTTCTTCAAGGCTGCCTGTATAAAACTTTAAATTTTTATTCGCAAGTTTTCCGAATTCAAAGCTAACCGAACAGTTGTCGAGAATATGTTCCGTGTTTTTTATTATCTCCGGGTACGCTGTAAATAACCGGTACAATGTTTCCTTTGTTGGTGCTATTTCTTCCAGAGAGCCTTGATCTTCTTTTGTGAGCTTGCTGAACAGGGTGTTCTGATCTATGGCCCTGAGAAATTGATGCGCCTCAAAATGTTTTTCGTGTAAAAAGGAAAATGACTGTAACACCACCATTTTGTGAACGAGGTGTTTGTGTTTTGAAAAAGGTAATTGTGTCAGCTGCCTGGATGAGATTCCGATGTATTCGTTGTTGTGTAACGGTCCCCCATCAAATGTGGCAAAAGGATAAATTAAGTAGGTATTTTGAAATTTATCGGACGGGCCGGGTCTTTTATCAAACTCCTTTTTTTTATGCAGATGTTCGCTGAGGTGTTCGTTGAGCTCCTTAAAGCCTGTATTGTTTTTTGCAATGCCAATGTATTGCTGTTGTATCCCGTTCCGGAAATCTATACCCGGGATCGGTTTCATGGCCTTTCCATCGCAGAGCCTCATTGTGTCAAGAACAGCGGATGTATTATTAATATCCGACAATACAAAAGAATGATACCCTTTGTTCCAGGCCTCCCTTAAAAGTTCTTTTATGGAGAGGGTTCCGTATCCGAAGCTGTAATATGTATGACAGTTGAGAAGCATGGCTTACTATTGATCGGTCACGCTGAGCGGAGTCGAAGCGCAACCCAACAGTTTAGTCTCCGTTAGGTTCAATGGAGTTAAAGCGTCGCCCGATAAATTATTCTCAGTCACCTTAAGTCCAATGCTGAGCGAAGTCGAAGCGGACTTTAAAGATCTGACATAATTGCGCGAATTGGATTGGTTTTGGCATTTAGCAAACTCGGGCAAGTAATCAAGTGTGTTATTTATGAGAGCTTCTTTTTTTTTACGACTCCAACCTTTAATTTGCTTTTCCCATCTTATCGCCTCCAGGTTTGATTGAAAAAAATCGCACCATACGAGTGCGACAGGCCTTCGGTTATAAGTATAGGATGTGCTATTTAAACCCTGGTTATGGCTTATGAGCCTTAACTCCGGATTATTTGTTACCCCAATATAATATGACAGATCGGAACATTTTAAAATATATACATACAATCCCATTATAGATTAGGTTAACCAGTTTCACCCTTCGACTCCGCTCAGGGTGACTTTCGGGGAATCAAGTCTATTTCCTCACCCCATTAAACAAACTTGTTTCCCGTTTATCCAGACCTAGTCCTGCCGCCCGCATCACCGCATCTGCGCCGAAACGTTTGCGCAACTTATCCATGGCCGCATAGAGCTGGATGTTTTCGGTTGTATCGCTGAACATATCGATCTGGTAAGTGCCCCGGATCAAATGGCTGAACTTGATCCCGATCAGGCGGATCAGCATCCTCTTCTGAAACAATTTATCAAACAACTCTTTGACCTTATCTATCAGCGTATTGTCCATGGTCGTATATGGCACCCGCACCTGCATGGTATAGGTATTAAAATCCGAATACCTTATTTTTACCGTAACACAGCCGGTCAGCTTTTCTTCGCCGCGTAGCTGAAAACACAATTTTTCGGTCATGCTTACCAACACCCGCTTCAGATGGTACACATCTACGGTGTCTTTTTCAAACGTACATTCTGTAGAAATCGATTTACGTTCGCTGTATTGCTCCACAGGTGAATTGTCTATGCCCTGCGCTTTTTTCCAAAGCGAAGTTCCGTTATCGCCCAATACCTGCTGTATTACCTGTAAGGGCATTTCCTGAACGGTTTTTACTTTTTCAACACCCATGCCGCGCAGCAGCTGGTAGGTTTTATCTCCCACCATGGGTATTTTTTTTATGGATAACGGTGCCAGGTATTCTTTTTCTGTACCGAAAGGAATTTGCTGTTGGTTATTGGGCTTTATTTCTCCCGTACCGATCTTCGCTACGGTTTTATTGCTCGATAAGGCAAAGGAAATGGGGAGATCCGTTTCCCGCATTATTTTCTGGCGTATTTCCGTAGCCAGCTTATAGCAGCCGAAGAACTTGTCCATTCCCGTCAGGTCCACATAAAATTCATCTATGGATGCTTTTTCGTATACAGGAACCTTTTCTTTTATAATATCCGTTACCTGGTCCGAAAGCTCGCTGTATTTATCGTGGTCCCCTTTCACCACAATGGCTTCCGGGCAAAGTTGTTTTGCCATGCGCATAGGCATGGCCGAATGAATGCCATAACTCCTTGCCTCATAACTACAGGAAGCCACTACGCCGCGATCGCTATTGCCGCCTACCAATACCGGCTTTCCAATTAATTTGGGGTTTATTTTCCGTTCTACCGAGACAAAAAAGCTGTCCAGGTCCATGTGCATCACCTGCCTTTCCATAGCTCTAAATTACTATGAAACGTAATACACTCTTGCTACAAATTGTAGCTAAGTGAAGGCAAGTGGAAAATAGTAACTCTCACACTCATCGTTTCCTTATCGTAAAATCCAGGATTATTTGTTTTGAATGTTGGCTGAAATAAATACGCCTGAATGGTGATCTATCTCTTACCAGAAGATTTATATCCAATTGTTTCTCTTGGCGTTTTTGGGCTGTGAAGAAGCTGTTTCAAGGCGTTAAAAACAAGTTGAATGTCCTCTTCATGTTTATCGGATCTTTTTGTTTGTTCAGCTAATTTTTTTTCCAAATCATCAAGCTTTATCAAAATGTCTTTATGGTTAAGAAGCAATTCACGCATCCGTGTAAAAATGCGTATTATCTGAATATTAACCTCAATTGCAGTTTCACTCTTTAAGACACTCGACAACATCGCGACACCTTGTTCAGTAAAGACATTCGGTAATTTCCTTAACCCCATTTTTTCCTTATTGGAAGTCACATTTTGTGACTTCCATTTTTCCAACTCTTTATCGGATAATTGAAACATAAAGTCAACGGGAAAACGTTTTATATTACGCTTTACAGCTTGATTTAAAATCCTGGTTTCAAGGCCATACATTTCAGCTAAATCCCTGTCTAACATAACTTTTTTGTCCCGAAAAAAGCGAATTTTGCTAATTACATTTTCATCAGTTATTTCTATAAGTTGAGTCATTGCTATTTTGTATTTAGTTGGGTCTAAAGTTATAAAGTAGGTTCAATCGATAGAACTAAGATATCTTGATTTTTAGGAGGTTCTTGCTATAGATTATAGCTAATTGAAGAACGCCGTAAAAAAATGTAAACTACTGGTTCGGGACCTTTTTTTGTTTTACTTTTGATTTAAAATAATCGGGATGTCCGAATTACAGCTTAAAGGACCTAAAACTGTTTCTGCCCGCCAAAGGCGGATCCTGGCAGAATACCTGCAAAGGTTGGATACATATGTCTACGAGCTTAAGACCGGAAAAGAAGACCGTGTTCTTGAAATAAATGAGTTTGCCGAAATGATGCACATTCATCCGGGACATCTGAGTAATACGATCAAAGAAGTTACCGGCCAGTCTACCTGCAGTTTTTTTGAAGAAAGACTTGTGCAGGCTTCAAAGGAATTGTTGTTGCAGGAAAACCTCTCTATAAAGGAAGTGGCCATGAGGCTGACTTACGATCCTTCCAATTTTACAAAATTCTTCAAACGGTATACCGGGATAACCCCAAAACAATTCAGGGAAAACAGCTTAATCTGAAAGACTCACCATTCTTTCTGAAGCTGTCACCATTTTATCTGAAGTGCTCACCATTTTAGTAAAGACCGCCCAATTACCTTTATGGTCTAAAAAAACTATTATGGAAAACATGCAAAAAATTGCCCTGGTTACGGGTGGTAGTCGCGGACTTGGGAAAGAAATGGCTTTGAGCCTTGCTAAAAAAGGAGTGGATGTGATCATTACTTATGTAAACAGTAAAATGGAAGCGGAAGAAGTTGTAAAAGAAATTGAGAACAAAGGCAGGAGGTCTGCGGCGCTGCAAATTGATCTGAAAGATTTTAAAAGTCTTGATCGGTTTATAACCAATCTCTCTTCAGTCTTAAAAAAAAAATTCGAAACAGAGAAATTTGATTTTTTGATCAACAATGCCGGTATGGGTGTTACCGTTCCTTTTGAGCAGGTTACGGAACCTGTTTTTGATGAATTCTTAAATGTGCATTATAAAAGTGTATATTTTCTTACTCAGAAGAGTTTAGCCTTATTAAATAATGGCGGCAGAATAATTAATTTATCCAGTGGAACAACACGTTTTGCAAATCCAGGCTACTCCGTATATGCCTCGATGAAAGGCGCTATAGAGACTCTTACAAAATATATGGCGAAGGAGCTGGGATCAAGAGGGATAACAGCTAACGTAGTTGCCCCGGGACCAATTGAAACGGATTTTAATAATGCTGCGATCCGTGCTAACCCTCAGTTAAAAGGAATGCTGAGTAACATGTCGCCTCTTGGAAGGGTGGGTAATCCCGACGATATTGGCGGCGTGGTGGCCTTCCTGTGCTCTGAGGATGCCAAATGGATCAATGGCCAGCGTATTGAAGTAAGTGGCGGAATAAACGTTTAAAACAAACCCCTTCTCTTTTACCCGCGAAACATGTCACAGGAGAGAAGGGGTTTAAATTTACTCTTGATGTAAGAGCAGAAAGACCGATCTATTTTTCTATCACCAGTTTTTTATAAGCGGTTAACGATCCTGATTGCAAACGCACAAAGTAAGTTCCGGCGCTGAATCCTGAAACATCAAGATTTTTAGAGCTGCTAAATGAGCCGTTTGTTATTTCTCTTCCGGCAATGTCAGAAACGGAATAGTTAATCAGTGCATTCATACTGCTTTGCAAGGTCAACTGGTTTGAAGCCGGGTTAGGGAAAAACTGTACCGCATGTTCAAATGCATTCAGTTCCTTTAGACCGATAAAATCAACTATGCTTGTAATTGACAAAGCCGAGCTGCTTCCGGTTAAAGAATGGGTCTGGCCGGTTTTATCAACGGCAGTAGAATTAGATACGGATAAATTAAGTGTGGAGCCTTCTGTGCCGGATTTAACAAAGAACCAGAATTCTCCTATTTTTCCAAAACCATTCACGTTACTTCCGTCAACCCGCACGCTTGCCGCGTACACCTTTCCATTTCCAAAATCTGTTTTTCTGAACTGCACATTCTGGCTGGAAGCATTTAAAAACGAACCGGTATAAATGATATAGGCAGAGTTTGTGTTTATAAGCGAGTTGTCATAATTAATATCAAAGGACACTCCGTACAATTGGTTCATAACGTTGGTACTGCTACCCAGCATAATATCAAATTTATTCCACATGCCATCAAGCGCCAGGGGGCCTTGTGTTGTTGAAACCAGGTTAATGTCACCATTTACCGAGGATGTTTCCGATGGTTTAAAACTATGCGTTAAAAGAAAATTATTAAAGATAGCTACGGTATCTCCGTTGTTTATTGTTCCGTCACCATTGCAGTCTGCATGGCATTTGTTTTTTCCTGTGCTCACGTAGCCGGTCCAGGCGTTTGCAAACTGGCTGGAATACGTGTTGCCTCCGGGGCTGCGGGCAGTACCGGTATTATTATAAGCCAGGCCAATTTCAAAAACGTCGGTGTTATTCACAACACCGTCACTATTAGCATCTCCGGGCCAGACATCGGCACAGGTCGAATCAACAACAACAGTGGCAACGTCCATTCCTGTGCATCCATTGCTGCCTGTTCCTGAAACGGTGTAAGATGTGGTACTATAAGGCAGCACATTTATAGAGCTCGTAGTTGCACTGGTATTCCATGTGTAAACAATAGCATTTCCTGTAACAGACATATTTGCACTCGAGCCTCTGCAAACTGTTTGAGTGACCGGACTTATAGACATACTTGTTGATTGTATACTTATACAGGTTGTAGCTGAGCCTGAACAACCAGTGGTAGCATCGGTACCTGTAACTGTGTAGCAGGTCGAAATAGTTGGGGTGACTATTGTAGTAGGAGACGTTGCAGTATTGCTCCACATATATGAATTGGCACCGGAGGATGTAAGCGTGGCGCTGCTTCCCTGGCAGACAGTATTAGTTCCGGAAATGGTTATTGTTGGATTTGGGTTCACTATAACAGCCAGAGTGCCTGTACTGGTGCAAGTCCCATTTGATCCCATTACAGTATAAACTGAGTTTGCATTTGGCGAGACAATAGGGCTGGCACCTGAAAAGCTAAAGGTAGGCGGTCCGGGTGACATCCAGGTATAGGTCATTGCTCCGCCACAGGAAATAGCAACAGTTTGCCCCTGGCAAATACTGGTACTGGGGCCTACACTAAGTACTGGCCCTGTTGCTACCGAGAAACAGGCGGTTGTCATAAGAGTGCAGCCCTGTGCGTCAGTTGCCGCTACACTATAGCAGGTGCTTACAGAAGGGGATACTACAATTGAATTGTTCGTTGACGCAATACTCCATGTGTAAGTCACCGCGCCACCTGCACTTATTGTGCCCGCATTTCCGGCACAAAGTATTCCATTGCTGGGGGAGGTTGTGAGACTTAACCAGTTCGGACAAGTGATACTCATTGTTTGTGTTAGAGTTGAAAGAAGAGCGTTGCTTGAATTATAAGCAGAGCAGGTTACGGAATAAACACCACAACATGTTCCAAGGTTAACAGCTGTGGTAGCTCCAGCTGCACCGTTTGAACAGGTTCCTGAACTGGCGAACCATGAATAACTAACAGCTCCTGTCGGACTAGATGTTACAGACATTGTCTGGCTTGTACCTCCCGGGGTCCAGCACAAGGGTTGTTGGCCAAACGAAAAATTAAGCGCTTGTGCTCCCATTTTGGCGGAAGAAAAAAACAATGCAGCAAATAAGAAAGAGTAAATGTGTTTTTTCATGCAGTTTATTTTTTTAGGTTAATAATTTGAGTATAAAATTATTGAGTGCAGGTTTAAAAAACCCCCTCTCTTTTACCCGGAAAACACGTTCCGGGAGAGAGGGGGTAAAAAGATCCTTCGGTTTAAGGAAGATCTTATCAGAACAACTAAACTATTTTTCTATGATCAGTTTTTTATAACGTGTTATGTCGCCTGACTTAAAGCCTATAACATAGGTTCCGTTTGAATACCCTGACAGATCTACCTGTTTTGAATCCGTAACTTCTCCTTTTAATAATTCCCTTCCGATCATGTCATAAATAGTGTATGTAATTTTATTTACGCCATCGCCCTGTAACGTTACGTGGCCATTGCTTGGATTAGGATAAATGCCGACCTGTATGTTGCCGGTGTTTTTCTCGATTCCCATGCAAGGCGATACGTATAAGGTTATTGCATTGCTATTGCTGCAACCGAAAGAATTCGTTCCGCTTACCGTGTAGGTTGTAGTAACACTTGGTGTTACCGTGATAAAATAGGAATTAGATCCTGTGCTCCAAGTGTAGCTCGCTGCACCGGTTGCGGCTAAATTTACAGCATTACCAGCGCAGATGATCGAATCGTGATTAAAGATGGAATCGGTTCTGTATATGTAGATAGCTGGCCTTGGTCTAACCACAACGGTGATCGATTTAACGCTTGAGCAATTACCATTACTACCGGTAACGGTATATACATTGCTTGTGAAAGTTGGAATGCTGATCACGCTTGTTGTAGCACCCGTATTCCACAGGTAGGAAGATGCTCCGGAAGCAACAAGAACTGCACTCGATCCGTAACAAACAGAAGTCGGACCGCTGATGCTAAGCATTGGCGCAGGCTGCACGCTAACACATTTTACCGCAGATCCTACACATCCACCCGCAGTTGTACCGGTCACAGTATAACATGTACTTACTGACGGGCTTATGGTGATGAAAGGAGAATTCGAGCCATTGCTCCAGGTATAGGTATTCGCTCCTGAGACAAGCAGGTTAGCGCTTGATCCGGCACAGATAATATTTGCGCCACTAACATTAAGCTGAGCGCCTGGTTGAACAATGATACATTTAACTACTTTAGAAATGCAGCCATTGCTGTTGGCGCCGGTCAGGGTATAACATGTACTTACGGATGGACTCACAACAATACTGGCCGAATGGCTGCCGGAAGGCGCCCAGGTATAGGACAATGCACCGCTGCCAAAGAGCGTGGTACTTCCTCCTGCACAAATAACACTATTACCCGTAATCGTGATAAGCGGTGAAGGTAATACTGAATAGCAACCCACAACTGAATTGGTACAGCCATTGCTTCCAGTACCTGTTACAGTATAACAGCTGGTCACACTTGGCGTAATGGAGATCGATGAACCGTTAAGGCCGAATGGCGCCCACGTATAAGTGCTTGCACCTTGTGCGATCAGCACACCCGGAATTCCTGAACAGAATATGTTCCCACTTGTGGAGATAGTTGGTCTTGGCATAAGTTGTATACAGTGGTATCCAAGCCCAACACAACCGTTCGCGTTTGTTCCTACAACCGTGTAGCATACACTTGCAGTTGGAGTAACGACCACAACTGCTCCGGTTATATTTCCAGGCAACCAGGTATAACTCGATGCGCCGTTTGCAAATAATGTTGTGGTTGAACCTGCACACATGCTGTTCACGCCACCTGTTGTGATTGTAGGACCCGATTGAACGGATACACATTTAACCGCAGAACTTACGCAACCGGAATTATTACTGATCACCGTATAACATGTACTTATGGATGGTGAAACAGATATCGTTGAGCCAACAATATTTCCTGGCATCCAGGTATAGTTTTGTGAACCAGTTGCCGTTAGAGTTAACGGAGCGCCCGAACAGCTGATATTGCTTCCAAGAATTGAAACGGAGCCGCCGGGTACTACTGAGTAGCATCCAACTACAGAGTTTGTGCAACCTGAAGTGCTTGTTCCGAAAACGGTATAACATCCGGCTGCGGTAGGGGTAATTACAATATTGGCACCGGTAAGACCAAATGGCTGCCAGGTATAAGTGTTTGCTCCGAATGCAGAAAGAGTATTCGACTGACCCGCGCAGAAGAAGCCGCTGCTGGTGTAAATGGTAGGTTTTGGATTCACGTAAACACAAACAACTCCGGAGCCATTACAACCGCTCTGATTATTTCCAATTACGGTATAGCAGGTTGTGGCTGTCGGTGAAACAACAATGCTTGAACCGGTCATGCCATTCGACCAGGTGTAGGTCTGCGCGCCGTTTACAGTCAGTGTTGTGCTTGAGCCCGAACAAATGGTTGTATTTCCGCTAAACGTTAAGTTAATACCCTGCACAGCAATGCAGCCGCCTGAGAATCCCGGACAGCCAAAGCTGTTAGTTCCCACGAGGCTGTAGCAGGTATTGGCAGAAGATGTAAGCACTACGGTACTTCCGGTAAATGTTCCAACGCCTGTATACCAGGTATAAGTATTGGCGCCGGCAGCGGTCAGCGTCGCGCCACTTCCAGCGCAAACTGTCATATTACCGCTCACCGATAATACCGGCGAAGGATTTACAGTAATACATTTTACAGCGTAGCTGACGCCGGAACAGCCCGTTCCTGCTAAAGTGTAACACGCACTAACTGAGGGAGACACTACTATGGATGTTGTATGAGCGCCGCCAGGCGACCAGGTATAGCTGCTTCCGCCGGAAGCATACAGCACTATATAGGAGCCTGAGCATACGCTGTTGGCGCCACTTATGGAAACGGAAGAGTTTGGCAGAACCGTAATGCACTTAACCGCGTAACTGTTGCATCCTGATCCTGAACTTCCATAAACCGTATAACAGGTACTTACCGTTGGTGTCACTACAATGCTGTCGCCAACAAGACTACCGGGCATCCAGGTAAAATTGGAAGCTCCGAAAGCCTGCAACACAACGGATGAGCCTGCACAAATGGTAGAGCTTCCGGTAACGGTAATAGGAGTTCCCTGTGATACCGAAACGCACAAGGTGGAATAACCATAACAGCCGAAGTTGTTAGCGCCTATAGCCGTGTAGCAGGTTGTTGTTGAAGGAGTTACTACGATAGAAGATCCACTAAAAGATCCTGAAATGCTTGCCCATGAATAGGTGGACGCGCCACTCGCAGTTAGTGTTGCGCTGTTGCCTAGACAAACAGAAGTATTGCCGGAAATGGAAATAACAGGTGCAGGTGCAACCGTTACACACCGCACAGCATAGTTTACACCGGTTGAGCATCCCGATGCAGCAAGAGTATAACAAGTAGTAACACTTGGCGATACAGAAATAGAAGTGCCGTTTGAGCCACCCGGCGACCAGGTGTAGCTTGTGCCGCCGGAAGCATAGAGTGTAGTATAATTACCCTGGCAAATATTAAAAATCCCACTTATAGAAGGAGTGCTTCCTGCTGAAACATAAATGCAAGCTCCGGTATAGGTCACACAATTCCCGCCGTTTGATCCAATAAGGCTGAAGCAAGTTGTAGCTGACGGGGTTAATGCAATGGTAGATCCTGTAAAATTTCCAACGCTTGTCATCCATGTGTAGGAAGAAGCTCCACTTGCTGTTAATGTTGCACTACTGCCGGCACAAATATTTGTGTTCCCTGTAATAGAAAGTATTGGTGCTGTACTGACAGTAACACATCTTACCGCAGCGTTAACGCCTGAGCAGCCCGATGCAAAAAGGGTATAGCAGGTAGTAACGGACGGAGATACGGTTATAAATGTACTGTTGGAACCTCCCGGCTGCCAGGTATAGCTTGTACCTCCCGAAGCATAGAGTTGTGTTGAGGATCCAGTACAGATATTAAAATTACTGCTGGTAATTGTAGGACTATTGTTAGAGCTGACATTTACACAACCTCCTGAATATCCATAACAGCCACCGCTTAATCCTACAAGGCTATAGCATGTAGTGGAAGAAGGACTTAATACGATCGTAGATCCTGTAAAAGTGCCGCTGCCGGTATACCAGGTATAGGAAGTAGCTCCGCCTGCTGTTAGTGTAGCACCGCTTCCCGCACAAATATTAGTATTTCCCGAGATGGAAAGAACAGGAGCAGTACCCACGGTCACACATTTTACCGCTGCAATAACACCTGAACAACCTTGTGCAAAGACTGTATAACATGTGCTGACGGAAGGCGATACAACTATTGATGCGAAAGACGAGCCTCCTGGCACCCAGGTATAGCTTGAACCACCGGATGCCGTTAAGGTAGTAGAGCCGCCGCCGCATATATTAGCATTTCCGCTTATAGACAAGGAACTTGAGCCACCAATATGAATACACCTTATTGCACTGGATGTACAGCCAAAAGCGTTAGTTATCACGGTATAGCAGGTGGTAACGGTCGGACTCACTATAATTGACGAACCCGTAGAACCGGTCGACCAGGTATAGTTACCGGCGCTACCCGAAGCGCTTATATATACAGAATCGCCGGCGCATATGGTTGCACTCGGTGACACATTGGTAGTAATAGAATTACAAACAATAGTGGTTGTGTTGGAAGCTTGTCCTACGAAAGTGGAACCGATCCATCCTTGAATAGTAACAGTGTATACTCCGCAACACGGATAGTTTATGGTAGCAATGGCGCCGCTGGAGTATGTAGCTATTACAGATGCTGCACAATTGCTGGGCGAGGTTATCGCCCAACTGTAACTTGTGGCTCCCGGGATCTGGCTGGATAGGTAAGCAGTGGAAGTGACAGAAGGCGCACTATAACACTGAATTTGCGGGGATATAGTAACACCCGCTGTTTGCGCGTTCAAATTTTTACCGGTAAGAATTAAACCTAGTAAACAGAGAAAGTAAATCGTTTTTTTCATGGTTCGGGGTTTGAGAGTAATTTGATTTATATAGTGTTGGGTTAAGAAAATAAAGTTTTAATAATTGTTGGGTATTGGTCTCTTTCTAAGTACTTCATTATTAACAAAAGAAAAGAACGTGTTATTTTGTGTTTAAGAGCAAAACAAGCCCTTCTGTTATATACATACAAGAGAATTTCTAAAAGGGTTGGGATAAATTAGGCAGGAAGTTCCAACAAAACGGAGATATGGATGAAATTGTTAAAAAAAGGGGAATTAACTCAGCACAACAATACTTATGCTCAGTTTAAATTAAGTTTGACCCTAAAAAACTCAAATGTTAAATTTTAAGGACAGGGACTTATTTTAACATAAAATCATCGGCATCGAGGCCAATGGGGAAAATTTTGCGGAACGTCTCCAGGTAATTTTTATCGAGATAAATGGTTTCAATACTTTCTTCATGCGGCAGAGTTTTACTAATTATTTCTCCACGAGGATTTATAATAACGCTGTCACCCGAATGCGCATAACTATTTCCGTCGTTTCCAATACGGTTTAACCCTATCACATAACATTGATTTTCGATAGCCCTGGCTATCAATAATTGTTTCCATGCATAGTTCCGCACTTCCGGCCAGTTGGCTACATAAATAAGCGCATCGTATTCCCAGCTGCCGGCCGCCTCCTGCAGGCTGTGATCTGCTTTTTTAAAGGTATTCCTGCTCCATACAGGGAACCGTAAGTCATAACACACAAGGGGACGAATGTTCCAGTCAAGGATCCTTCCGGTAATTTTTTTTGTTCCGGGAGTATAGTGATCGTCTTCCTTTGCCATTCTGAATAAATGACGCTTATCATAGGTTTCAGAATTACCCGAGGGATCTACCCAGAACAGACGGTTATAATATTTCCCGTTTTCTTTTACCGCCACGCTACCGGTAATCACACATTCCTTTTCCTGAGCCTTTTTTTTCATCCAGGTCAGCGTTTCACCGTTTGAAGGTTCCGCCACCTTTTCCGGATTCATGGAAAACCCGGTGGTAAACATCTCGGGCAAAACAATGAGATCTGTTTTTTCTTTAATGGAATTTATCAGACCACTAAAATGGGAAAGGTTCTTTTCACGGTCCTCCCAATATAAATGTGTCTGGATAAGCGTAACGTTCATTTTTATTTTTTATTTGAAACGTTCCTGTCAAGGAACCTGGAAACAGCGTTATTCCAGCCTTCAAGCACAGAAGCCCGTTTGTTATTCAATTCATTATTAACATTATTAAAATCGTTGGAAGCTTTGTTAAAAGAATTTACCGCGGCATTATACTCGTCTATTTCTGATTGTGAAGGGTTCTTTCCTTTTTTATCCATGGCGGTTTTAAGTTTATCAAATTTTTCTTTTTGCAGATAAAATTCAATAAGTGAACTTACTTTTTTATCCGCCTCATAAATGTAAAACTCAAGTACATCTGTACAAGCTGCTTTTAACGAGGTATTATTCCTGTATGGTTTTATGGATTTGAGTTGTTCCTTTGCTTCTTTTGAAAGGCGTGATAAGGCTTCCTGGTTTTGTTTCATGGCGTTTATATCTTCTTTTGCCATCGCATCCAGCAGATACACTTCCTGTTTAAAAGGTTTATAGAACACCAGGTAAATTTTGTTGTAAAATTTAAATACCTCGCTTGCCTTTTCAAGTTTTTCTTCCGTTTTATTTTCTTTATCTATCAGGTTAATATTGTTGTTCTTTGCAAATTCCTGCTGGGCTTTTACCGCCACTTCAAAAGCCACTTCAAGTTTTTCATTTGCCTTTTCCTGGGCTGTCATATATGCTTCCATAGCATCATACGATTGTTCTGATATTTCCTCCATGTCCACAATTTTAGCGTAGTCGTAATTCAAAACAATATAACTTAATTCAAGATACCTGGCGGTAGAGTCGCGGTAAGCAACATCTCCTTTAAAGTCCTGCATGTTTTTTATGCGGTTAAGTGCGTTGCGGTTGGCATTGATCATTTCGCGCCTTTTGGTTTCGATCAGTCTCGCTTTTTTATTATGTGCTACTGCCCGCGTATAATCCCATGTTTCTTTTGATATTTTGTCAAATTCCCTGCCTATTTTATCCATGTATTGAACAGCAGATTGTGAAGCGGCATTCAGGCTTAAAAAAAGAACGGTCGCTAAGGCAGTTTTAGTGATAAACGATTTCATATGTAGCTATTTATTATTTCTGGTTTGCCATATGGTATAGCCATGTTAACTTCATTTGCGTTTTGGAAACATGATTATTTCATACAGATGTGTTTACGGGTTTAATTTTTTAAATTTAAGGTTTTATCAGGTCTTTAAAAATTTCAAAAGATTCATTTATAAAAAGATCTTCCTGGATGGATTTTCGGATTTTTGAGTTAAACTCTTTAACCTGGGGATTCACCTCATACAGGTCCTTATCAAAACTGTTGTTTACACAATAAATGTTTCCATTTTTGAGGTGAGAGGCGTTTTCATATCTGCTGTAAACAGAGTCCATTTCAGATTTATATTTTTTAAAGTCATTAAATCTGAGTGGCACTTTCTGCCCCAGGTTAAAAATAGTTGCCAGGGTATCTGAAATGAGGATCAGTTTTTTAAATTCTGCGGAAGCAGCAATGCGGGTTTTAGATTGGGTTCTGAGGGTTTCTAGTGGTATCGCCGGTTTCGGTGAAAATACCAGTTTTTTAGTTACACTGTCCGGTAACAGGTAGTATTTTTCCTTATTCTCCTTGTAATTAGAATAGCCGGCAAGCGATGGAAATTCAATATCCGGGCTTACTCCGTCACCCTGGTGGGTATAACAGTTGAGCCTGTAAAATTTAGCCGTTGTTATCTTTATAAAGTCCTTATTTGTTTTTAATAGGTTTGGAAACTTAGACAAACTTGTATCCAGCGGCAATACGTTTTGAGCGGTACCTTTACCATAAGTGTTCTGACCGACCACTAATCCGAGGTTATAATCTTTTACAATATTGCTGAACAATTCCGATGCCGATGCACTGGCTTCGTTTATTATCACAATGATCGGTTTTTTAAAAATAGAACCCCTGTTTATGTCTTTTATCAACGTTGGTTTTTTGTTTTTTTCTTTATAAATAAAAAGAGGTCCTTCGTCAATAAAAATTCCGGCAAGGTTCATAGCCTCCTGCATCGATCCACCACCATTATTTCTCAGGTCAATAATTAGCCCCTGGATGGTATCCCTTTCTAATTTTAATATTTCTTTCGCCACGTCATTCGCACATCCCGGAAGGTGATGATCTTCCATGTCAGTATAAAAACTTGGTAAGGAAAGGTAACCGATATTGACGTGTTTGTCCTTTAGTACATAACCCTTAACGGTATTTTCCTCAGAGCTTATTTTTTGTTTAATAAGCTTCACTTTTTTAATGAGTCCATTGGGTTTTTTTAAAGTGATCACAATCATTTTTTCGGAGCAGTTATTCAGCTTTGTCTGAATTTCATAAGCAGTAATGTCTCCGTTAACAATTAAAGCCGGACCTATTTTTACAGATATAAAAAGGTCACCTTCATTAATATCATTGCTCATCCAGGCGGAACCACCGGGATCAATTCCGGAAACGCAGATGGCCCCGTCTTCATTTTCATCCAGCTCTAATCCAAAAGTTTCCACTGTAGCGGACAGTTGCTGGTTAAACTGCTGGTTCTGTTCCTCCGTAAAATAATTGGAGTGGGGGTCATAACGCAGCGCTATCGCATTCAGTAAAGTTCCTTCAAGGTCCTGGTAGACTGAACCTGCCTGCGCTTTGATCCCTTTTTTAAAATTCTCAATGATGCCTTTGGAAAACTCCTGTGCCTTGGTATTAAATTCCTTTTCGGTAAGCGACGGGTAGGTATCCGTATTAGAAACTTTTTCACAGGACTTATACTTTATGTACTTTTCAATTCTTTTTGCGTGGCCTTTGAGACTAGCTGAATACTGTATTTTTGCGGTCGAAGGTAAGAACCGTAACGTGTCATCTCCTGAAAAATCCAATGGCCTGGCCGATAGAACTGTTAGAATCGAATCCAAGGAGTTAAGAGCACCGGTAAACACGCGCTCTGCAAAAAGGATGTAATCGTTATTTTGAGCACCGATCTGATCAAGCAACTTGTTTCCGTTTTTCCTGAGCGCTGTTACATCCGATTGTTTCAAAATGATTCCGCTATTGTCCAGGTCGTCAATAAAAAGGTCAACAATCTCTGCTGACATCGTTTCATCGTTTGCTGGAGGTGTAATATGCAGCACATTAAATGTTCCGATCAGCTGTTGGGCTTTTTTTGAAAATGCAGGAGTTTGCCCCAAAAGAGCCACGGTCGAAAGAATCGCAACGAATATGATTGTGTGTCTCAAAAACGTAAAACCAAATATCCGAAAGATTTACAGATAAAAAAACCAGGAGGCTGTCTCAAGAGCCCTAATTCTTGAAAATTGTCATATCGAGCGGAGTTGAGAGGCGGCAATTTTTGTTCAAGGCATCCAGTTCTCGATTCCATTCGAACTGACATCCTAAGCGGGTTGTCATTTCGAGCGAAGTCGAGAAAGTGCGTTGGCAAACTTCGACATTTTGACCCTCTGCCTGATATTCTTTTTTGACTTTTGAGACAGCCTCATGTGAAAACATGCTTGTAAATGCCGGGCAGAAATTGCATAACCAGGGCCGGTGGATGTTTCGTTTCGGCTCTCAGTTCTTGCAGTATTTGTGGTAGGCTGTAATGGCTGGCTCATAATTATGCCGGGCGGCTACTTTAAAATCTTCGCAGGGATCCTGTTTTAAATTTATTTTGGCCACGCCTTTCCAGTAATGGGCTTCATAATGGGCAGGATTTAAATGAAGGCATATTTCGAGATCACTTAAGCAGGATCTGAAATCCTGTTTTTTTCCAAAAACAATGGCGCGCTTAAAATAAAAGTCGGCTTCATTTTTATTAAGTTCAATACTTTTATTGTATTCGTTCATGGCTTCGTCTAATTTGTTGAGGTCGTTGTAACAATTGGCAAGGACAAAATGCGCGCGTGCATTATTTTTATCGGTTTGTAATGCCAGCCTCGCATCGTTCATGGCCTTCGAAATATCACCCAGCATATAATAAGCCGATGCCCTGCCGGTGTATGCCTTTACGTAATTATAAAGTTCAAGTGTCTGATTAAAACTTTTAATTGCCAGTTCGGGCTTATTGTTTTTTAGATACAGCAAACCTCTGTTATAATAACTTTTGTAATTGCGCGGAGCCGCCAGTGCTGCCCTGTTGAAATATTCAAGCGCTTTTCTGTCTTCATTCAGAAACATACTTTCTACACCGGCGCTGTTCAGAGCAATAAACTGGTTGGGATATTTTTTAATAATGTCTTCGTAAAGTACGATCGCGCTTTTCCACACGTTCGTTCTTGCAAGTGTAAGAACCGAAAATATGACAAGTACAAGAATGCCGATCAACTGGGGCCGCGTCTTTATTTTGGAGATCAGGATTCCAACGAGCCATCCAAAACCGATTAAGGGAACATACAAATACCTGTCGGCATACAGCACCTCGCCAAAAGGCAGGAACTGGAGGACTAAAATAAGATTTACAAGTATAATCAGGATGACAGACACAGAGCTTATACTTTTCCTTCGCAATAAAAATATGATCAGGGTCAGAATTCCCGCAAGTACACAAAAGCCAAGCACAAATACCGGCGTTTTAACCTCGGGATAAGGGTAGATCACACTTAAATTTAAAGGGAACAGAACCAGTAAAGTATATTTTAATAAAGCAAAACCGGCAAAGCCAACGCGCTGGTAATATGGGAACTCATGTGCGTGGTTGATAAAAAGATCTGCCGTTTGTGCTCTGATATTGATGATCCCGATCAGGACGGAGATCAGGAAAAAAGGGATCTTATTGATCAAAAACCTGGCGGAGATCCTTTGATGAACGAAAAGATCGATACAAATCAGGCTGAGAGGAAAAACAACTACAGAGGATTTGCTAAGGCAGCCAAGAACAAAGAACAGAAAACAAAAGAAGTAGTTTTTTTTGTCGGACCTTTCAATGAAAGTAAGGTAATTTAAGATCCCCGCAAGATAAAAGGTGGTTGACAAAATGTTTTTTAATTCGCTGATCCAGGCTACGGATTCAACCTGTATGGGATGTACAAGAAATAAAGCAGCGCCAATACCTGCGATGGTTTCGTGCTTAAACAGTCGCTTTCCTAACTGATAAACCAAAATTCCGTTAATGACGTGGAGCAGTATATTTAAAACATGATGACCACCGTCCCACCCTTCAAAAAGAAACCAGCTTAACGAATGTACAAACATGGTGACAGGAATGTAGTTCCCGACAAAATGGTTTGTAAAAAGTCCCTTCAGGTCAAATGCCTTTACCATATCATTCTTAAATACCATTTCCGGATCATCCCAGCTTATGTGACCAAAAAACAGGAATTTGAAATAGATGATCAGGCTTACAATAACCCCAAGGGTTAAAACAAGATGTTCTTTAAATGTTTTCTGAACCAGGTGCAGCACATTACAAATATAAGAGTTCTGTAAAATTTGGTACTTTTACCGCGTGATAAAATTATCGGTTGTCATAATAACCTTTAACGAGGAAAAGAATATCGAGCGGTGCCTCCTTTCGGTGAAAGAGGTTGCGGATGAAATTGTGGTTCTTGATTCGTTCAGCGAAGATAACACCCGGACTATTTGTGAAAAGCACCATGTAAAGTTCTTTCAGCATGCTTTCGACGGACACATCCAGCAAAAGAACCGGGCGATCACCTATGCCTCTAATCCGCATGTGCTTTCACTGGATGCCGACGAAGCGCTTGATGATGAGCTTATCGGATCGATCAAAAAAGCAAAGGCGAATTTTGAAAAGGAAGGTTATTACCTTAACCGTCTTACCAATTATTGCGGTCATTGGGTAAAGCATTGTGGCTGGTACCCTGACGCCAAATTACGTCTTTGGGATAGCAGGAAAGGTCACTGGACCGGGATCAATCCCCACGATAAATATGAATTGTTTGGCGGAGATAAAAATACAGGGCACTTAAAGGGCGACATTTTGCATTACAGTTATTATTCTGTTGAAGATCATTATAAGCAGGTGGAGTATTTTACCAACATCGCCTCAAAGGCCTTTGTTGAAAAAGGAAAAAAAGCGCCTTTTTACAAACTTTTTGTGAATCCGGTCGCAAAATTTATTGATCATTACATTTTACATCTGGGTTTCCTGGATGGAAAAGCCGGGTTTTTAATTTCAAAGATCTCGGCCTATGCTGCATATTTAAAGTATAAAAAAATAAGACAACTCGCCTATCAGGATCTTCGAAAATAATTTTAAAATTATCCTTAGCAGAACGGATAGTATTGGCGACGTGGTACTCACATTGCCGATGGCGGGCCTTATTAAAAAAAACTTCCCGGACTGTAAAGTTTTATTTTTGGGAAGAACCTACACCCGGGACGTGGTTTCCCTCAGCGCGCATGTGGATGAATTTATTAATTATGACGAACTGGAAAAACTTGATCGTAAAAGCGCGGTACAATTTCTCAGAAAATACAATGCCGATATATTTCTGCATGTATTTCCAAAGAAGCAGATCGCTGATCTGGCAAAAGATACTAAAATACCAACGCGTGTTGGCACCACCAACCGGATCTATCACTGGATCACCTGCAATAAGCTCATTAAACTTTCCAGGAAAAATTCAACCCTTCATGAATCTCAGCTCAATATAAAACTTCTCAGTTTTATGAATATTGAAACAATAATTGATCTGCAGGAAATTCATAAGTTTTATGGGTTCGCCAATCTTCCACACCTGGAAGAGAAACATGATGTGCTGATCGATAAAAGTAAATTTAATCTGATCCTTCATCCGAGATCCAAAGGCAGCGCCAAAGAGTGGGGCCTGGCTAATTTTAAGAAGCTGATCAGTTTGTTGCCGGAAGACAAATTCAAGGTGTTTATTAGCGGTACCGAACAGGACGGCAAATCCATAGGCGATTTTTTTGAGAAGAACAAGCATGTTACAAATATCACCGGCAAATTATCCCTTGAGCAGTTCATCGCGTTTATTAATAACTGTGACGGACTTGTTGCTGCAAGCACGGGACCGCTGCACATAGCCGCCGCTCTTAACAAAAAAGCGATCGGTTTGTTTTCGCCAAAACGTCCCATTCATCCCGGCCGCTGGATGCCCCTTGGTAAAAACGCTCATGCACTTGTGTGGGACAAGGATTGTATTAAATGTAAAAAAAAGCAGGAATGTGAGTGTATCACGCAAATAAAACCGGAACAAGTTTTAGCTTTGTTGCAACAAAATGAACGAATTTAAAGATAAGGTCATATGGATCACAGGAGCGTCTTCAGGGATAGGGGAAGCGCTCGCCCTTGAATTTGCGAAGCGCGAAGCAAGGTTAATTTTATCTTCACGCAGGGAAGAAGAGTTGGGGCGCGTGGCTGCCTTAACGGGATTGCCTGAACTGGACCTTATGATCCTGCCTTTTGATCTGGCAAATACTTCAAATGCCAGCGGTTTAACGGCTCAGATCATGAATAAATTTGGCAGGATCGATATTCTGATAAACAACGGCGGAATGAGCCAGCGGGGTGAAGCGATTGAAACTTCCCTTGAAATTGACCGCCGTTTAATGGAGGTCAATTATTTTTCTTATGTAAGTTTGACCAAGGCGGTCCTGCCATATATGAAACGTCAGAAAGCCGGGCAAATAATTGTCATCAGCAGCATCGCGGGCAAATTCGGTTTCTTTTTGCGGACCTCGTACAGCGCGGCAAAACACGCGCTGCATGGTTTTTTTGATTCGCTGCGTTTAGAAACGGAAAAGTACAATATAAAAACCCTGATCGTTTGCCCTGGTAAAATAAAAACAAATGTTTCGCACAATGCCATAACCGCTTCCGGAAAAAAGCATAACGAAATGGACCCCAGCCACGAGAATGCACTCAGTGCTAAGGAATGTGCGAAGCAAATTATAAAGGGCTTAAGATCCAACAAGGAAGAAATATATATCGGAGGTAAAGAAATTTTAATGGTTCAGATCAAACGCTTTTTTCCTAAATGGTTTGGAAGGCTGGTGCGGAAGCAGAGTCCCTATTGATCTGGAACATGATCCCAAAGTCCAACGTTCCCGCTCCGCAGGATTTGTAATCATTAGTGTTCGGAACCTGTTTAATCATCAATAATATGTGCAATTTTGCCGGGGTCTCCCCCTGATAAAATTACAATTTC
>Ga0208492_1000787_pt1 | contig 24191 bp, 17 predicted proteins | sample Subbioar_CSW14AB_FD_184820 | JGI IMG/M metagenome (GOLD analysis project Ga0208492, IMG submission 184820) | Serpentinite rock and fluid subsurface biosphere microbial communities from McLaughlin Reserve, California, USA - CR12Mar_CSW14AB (SPAdes) | ecosystem: Environmental > Terrestrial > Deep... | reverse complement strand
AAATTGATATTTTATCTGCTTTAAAATACAACTACCAGAAATTAGATTCATTAAATGAGTTTGTTTCACTCGTTGGTAATGTTGTTGTGAAGCAGGATAAAGTAATTTTTTATGCCGACAGTGCTGTTTTAAACAGGCAGCTGAATATATTGGAAGCATTCGGCAATGTACATATTAACGATGCAGACAGTATTCATACCTATGCTCAGTATTTAAAATATCTGGGCAAGGAGAAAAAAGCATATTTGCAGAAAAAAGTAAGATTGACGGATGGAGAAGGTACGCTAACAACAGATGAACTAGAGTATGATGCTACCGTTAAAATCGGCACCTATCTTAAAGGCGGGAAACTCGTAAATAAAAAATCTACCCTTACTAGTACAGAAGGCTATTATTATGGTGATACCAAAGATGTTATCTTTAAAAAGAAAGTTTTAATGATTGATCCGGATAATAAAATCAATTCGGATACACTTCAGTATAATACCAGTACTGAAATTGCTACTTTCACTTCTCCTACTGTTGTCTATAATATAAAAGATAAAAGAACCATAAAAACCAAGGAAGGTTTTTATGATATAAAAAACAAAAAGGCTGAATTATATAAGCGGTCTGTTATTGAGGACAGTAGTGCCATTTTTACGGCAGACGATATGGCTTTTGATGACTCAACTGGTTTAGGGGAATTCAGGGGAAATGCAGTATATAAAAGCAAGGATACAGCACAGGGTTTTGATATGATTGCCAATAATATCAGAACCAATAAGAAAACAAATTCAATGGTGGCTACCCAAAAACCATTATTATTAATTAAACAAGGGGCAGATACTATCTATATTGCTGCTGATACACTGTATTCAGCAAAACTTTCTGACCTCACAAAAAAACGTACTGTTCCACAGGTTAGGGAGTCATTATGGTACGATTCCGTATCTGTAAAAAACAAGCTCATTCCAAAAGATCAGGAAGATAGTTCTGATAAATTCTTTGAAGCTTACTATAATGTAAAAATATTTTCAGATTCCCTTCAGGCAACTGGTGATAGTTTATTTTACTCATTAAAGGATAGTGTCTTTCGTTTATTCAAGAAACCAGTCGTTTGGGCCCAGGATAATCAAATTACCGGAGATACCATTTATCTTTTTATCAAAAACAAGAAACCAGAACGTTTGTATGTTTTTGAAAATAGTATGGCAATCAATAAAGTGGACAGTGTAGAATATTACAATCAATTAAGAGGGACTACTATTAATGCCAATTTTGTTGATGGTAAAATTCAGGATATGCGGGCAAAGGGCAATGCTGAAAATGTTTATTATGCTCAGGACGAAGAGAAAAATTTTATTGGTGTTAATAAATCTACTGCAGATATTATTGATGTCTTTTTTGAAGAAAGTAAGCCGCAGAAAGTTGTTTTTCTTAGGAATCTGGAAGGAACTACCTATCCCATGCGAAGCACCAATCACGAAGATTTAAAAATCAGAGGCTTCAAATGGTTAGAAAACATAAGACCAAAGTCCAAGTTTGATCTGCTTATTTTTAAATAATCCTTATGGCCGCAGCGCGTAAAATAGTTAGAAAGGTGATTTTTGAACCACTCAAAGCGTTCATACATGATAGTCGTTCAATTGGTATTAGTTTATTATTAGCAACCCTACTATCCTTAATACTTTCTAACACTGACGGTATTTCAGAAAACTATACTCGTTTTTTTCAATTAAGTATCGATGGTACGCTGGAACATGCATTTGAATTGGGACCTTTCCATTTGCCAAATTCAATAATTGTAGTCATTAATGATTTATTCATGGCAGCTTTTTTCTTTTTAGCTGGCATGGAAATAAAAAGAGAATTAATTACCGGAGAACTTGCTTCTATCAAACAATCAATATTGCCTGTTGCGGCTGCGATTGGGGGTATGATAGTGCCAGCATTAATATATACCCAATTCAACAGAGGAACTGAATATATCGGTGGCTGGGCAATTCCAATGGCCACTGATATTGCGTTTACCTTAGGAATTGCATCCTTGTTGGGCAACAGAGTCCCTGTTGCATTAAAAGTCTTTATTACTGCATTGGCCATTATAGATGATTTAGGTGCGATTGTAGTAATTGCTCTATTTTACGGTAGTCAATTAAAACTATTTTATCTTCTTTTGAGTGGGGTAATTATTCTTATTTTATTATCCTTACAAAAAAATAAGGTAAAAATAGGATGGTATACTTGGTTGCTTGGCATTCTATTATGGTATACCATGTTTAATTCAGGAATTCATGCAACAGTAGCTGGTGTTTTGTTCGCATTAACCATCCCCGTAAATAAATTACCTGAATTAGAAATGAAATTTCATACGCCTGTTTACTTTATAATTATGCCATTATTTGCACTTGCAAACACCGCTATAATTCTTCCTGAATCTGGACTGAATGCATTGAATAATACATTTTCAGCTGGCATTATTGCTGGTTTATTCATTGGTAAACCCATGGGAATTTGTTTAGCTTGTTATTGGATGATTAAGAAAAAATGGGCGCAATTACCCAATCATACCAATTGGCACCAGATGATTGGTGCTGGTATTTTAGCTGGGATAGGTTTTACTATGAGCATCTTTATTTCAATGCTCGCTTTTTCTGAAAATACAACTCAAGATATTGCCAAGATAGCCGTTTTAGTAAGTTCAGTATTTTCCATGTTGATTGGATATGCCTGGATGGCAATAAAAAAATAACATTATTTTCTCCAATCAAAATAAAAGGTACTGCCTTTTTCGGGGGAACTTTCTAGCTTTAATTTACCTCCTTGCTCTTCTACCAGCATTTTTAACAAGTTCAATCCTACTCCAGTACTTGATTCCCCGTTTGATTTGTTATCTGTGGTTTCAAATAGTTTGAATATTCTATTCTGATCTTGTTTAGAAATACCTTGCCCATTATCTTTAACATAAAATGTATAAAACTCTGAATTGGTTGAATAGAGTCCTATGCTAATTTCTGGATTTGGATGATTCGTATATTTGATTGAATTGGAAAGTAAATTTTGAAAAACCTGCTGCAGTTTAATTTTTCTGGTACGAAATCTAGGCAGATTTTCGTCAATATTCAATTGTGTGTTTTGTTTAAAAGGTAGCATTGTAACAATGTCTTTTACCAAATCAAGGCTGTTTACCTCTTCAATTGCTTGCTCATCCAGACTTTTTCTAGAATAATCAAGTATGGATTCTATCATACCTGTTAAACGTGTGGCAGAATGGTATATAATAGAAGTGTTTTCTAATAATTCTGGTTCATTTTTTACTAATTCTTCTTTTTGCATCATGTCAGCAAGCATCGCAATGGTTGCCACGGGCGATTTTAAATCATGTGAAACAATGAAAACAAATCTTTCAAGTTGTTTATTAACTAGTTCAGTCTCCAATAAGCTTTGCTTTAATTTCAGTTGAGCAAAATACAATCGCTCAAACACTTTTACTTTCGCCCTTGTAATATTTACATCTAATGGCTTTTGTAAATAGTCAACTGCTCCTTCTTCAAATCCTTTCAATACAAATTGTTCTTCTTTGCTAATGGCTGTTACGAAAATGATAGATAGATGCTGGGTTTTTTTATTCAATTGAAGCATTCTAGCTACTTCAAATCCGTCCATTTCAGGCATCTGAACATCTAGCATAACAAGACCTATATTCTCATACTTTAAGGCAAGTTTTAACGCCTCATTACCAGAATTTGCTTTTATAAATGATCTGCCAGGCTGAGCTAATATTTCCTCTAAGGCTATTAAATTTTCCGGGCGGTCATCAACTAATAAAATTAAAAAGTTTTCATTGTTTGGAAAATGACTCATAATCTCTTTATTTTATTTTGACAACCATGATTTTATCTTGGATATTAGTTTTTGAATGTCTACGGGTTTTGTAATGTAATCAGATGCCCCTGCAGCAATGCATTTTTGCCTATCTCCTTCCATTGCTTTTGCAGTTAATGCAATGATGGGTAAATTTAATTGCTTCCGCTCTTTTCGAATTCTACCCATTGCTTCATATCCATCCATTTCCGGCATCATGATATCCATTAAAACCAAATCTGTGTCGGCATGAATTTTTAACATTTCTAAAGACTCTCTTCCATCGGACGCAGATATAATATCTGCATTTTCAGATTCTAATGCGGTACTTAATGCGTATACATTTCTCATATCATCGTCAACAATTAATATCTTAAATCCTGATAAATCCTTTAAAGTGGATTCATTCATTATAGCCTGTATTGTGGACTTTTCTGATTTTTTAACTTGATAAAGAAAGGAATCTAATTCTGTTATTAGATTATCATTAACGGATAAATCATTGCGAACAATGGCTTCTGCAAATGGCTTTAACTTATTTTCTTCAGCTTCTGGTATATCATTATTAATGAGTAAAATAAACGGGATATGTTGATTCTTACTAACACTTCTCCAATCTTGTAACGATGTTAAGTTTTCTTGCCATTCATTTCCCAAATCAACAATTATACAATCAATATGTTTATTTTCAGTTATTCCTCTTGCTTCATGAATACTGCTTGCATTATAAAAGGTTACAGATTTTAATCTTTGCTGAAAAATTGCATTGATATTTTTATCTTGGAAATAATCTGGTGAAACTAAAAGAACATTTTTAAAATTCTGTTTTATGTAGGTGCTGATTTTATTAAATGCTAGATTCAGGCCTTCCAAGTTAATTGGTTTTTTAACATATGCTAATGCTCCGCCAGAATTAAAACGATTATCATCAAATGCAGATATAATATGAACAGGTATATGTTTAGTTTCTGGGTTCTCTTTAAGAATTTTAAGTAAAGACCACCCATCTAAAACAGGTAATTGCACATCTAATATAATGGCATTCAGTCGGTATTTTTTGGCATAAAATAATCCTTCATCACCACTAAGTGCTATAATCGTTTTAAAATTTTTATTTCTGGCAAAATCTCTGACAATTGTTGCAAAATTCTCATCATCTTCAATAATAAGAATCACTTCATCGTTATCCTTTAAATTATACCTGTCATCTGAAACTTTATCCTGTTCTTCAATATTATCTAATTCCGGTGCCTCAATAGTTTTTAACTCCTCTTTTTGATGAAAAATAATTTCAGTTGTTTTTACAGGAACAATTACGGTAAATTCACTTCCCATACCCTCTTTACTGCTTACCATGATTTCTCCGCCAAGCAATTTCGCTAATTCCTTACTTATAGATAACCCTAAACCGGTTCCTCCATATTTTCGACTAGTTGAGCCATCTGCCTGTTGAAAGGCATCAAAAATGAGTTTTTGCTTTTCCGCTGAAATACCAATGCCACTGTCTTTTACCTGTATACTTATTCGTTTCCCATCTGGATGTTCCAATGCGTTGAACAAGACGGAAACTTTTCCATTTTCAGGAGTAAACTTAAATGCATTTGATAAGAGATTCTTAATTATCTGTTCCAGTCTTAAAACATCGGTTTTTAATGTATTGGGAACTTTAACATCTTTATGAATAGAGAATTCAATATTTTTCTGGGATGCTACTACGGAGAATAATTGTTGTAAATCTTTAATTATACTTTCTATGCTAATTTCTTCTATAGTAAGGTCAATCTTGCCAGCTTCAATTTTTGACAGGTCGAGAATATCGTTGATTAGTTTTAATAAATCTGACCCCGATCTGTGAATGATAGTAGCATATTCAATTTGCTTATCTGTAAGGTTCCTTGGATTGTTGTCTGCCAATAGTTTCGCCAAAATAAGCACACTATTTAAGGGGGTTCTGAGTTCATGAGACATATTAGCCAAGAATTCAGATTTATATTTACTGGTTTCCTGCAACTCTTTGGCTTGTCTGCTTAGTTCGTTATTTGTTTGTCTTAATTCCTCCTGTTGCTTAACAAGGCTGTCTTTATGTTCTTGTACTTCTGCTAATAAATCATTGATTTTTGCTCTTGCTTGTTCTGCTTGTATGGCTGAAGCAACATTGTGTGCAATATTTTCCAAGAGGTTTTTCTGATGTGCAGAAAATTTACCAAAGATTCCTAGTTCAATTAACCCTTTCAGTTCATTGTCTAACCAAAGCGGCATACAAAGTATTTCTCCTTTTCCTGTCATGTCTCCCAATGCAGTTTCCACATGCCAGTAATCTGCGGGCACATCTGAAATACTAACCGCTTCTCTTTGTAATGCAGCATTCCCGATTATACCCTCACCAATTTTGAAACCAACTTTAGCGTCAGCTGATACCGCCACCCCGGCTGTCATTTCCAGAAAATCTGTTTTTTCATTTTTTATATAAATTACTCCAGCAGGCACTTCCAGATACCCTACCACAGATCTGATTACATTCGTAGATAAAGAAAATAAGGAATTTGATTTTTGAATATGATCATTAATGTAACTAACCCCCTCCAATAACTTGTTTTTTTCAGTAGCCAGCTGATTAATGTCTTCCATTTTTGCCACTGTTTCCTTCAGTCTTCTCTCAGATCTGAAACGACTTTTTAAAGTAGCAATAACAGCATTAACCAGAATAAGTACAATGCCTATTAGTAATATAATTCCTCCCAGAATCAGCTTAGTTGAAAAAGAAAATGATTCTTCAATTTTTTTCTCAGTAGTATCTAATTCAATTATTAATGCTTGTTTAATCAGATCAATTAGTGGGAATATTTTTTGAAAAGCAACTTCTTCTGTTTGTGCAATATCTTTTACAGTATTTCGTGAATGATTATATTCTATTTTCCCTTTTTTATCCCAGTACAAATACAATGCTGTTAAAGAAGTATCAAGCGAATTAATTTTATTAGTCAGGCTAATATTATTCTGAAATTCCAGTTGAAGTTTTACAAGAATTGGCTTAATGGCTGTGGCCGTTAGCGCGTAGTTAGTCATATCAGCATCCTTACTATCTATCCAGTATTTAAATCTGGCTGAGCGCATTTGTGCAATATTGTATTCCAAATCTTGCACTTCACTGATTGATTTTTTAATTTTTATCAGGTGAGTTGTCCTCTCAACTTGATTGTTTAGCGTATCAATTGAAAAATAGCCAACAAGCAATACCAGGAATATGGAAATCCCTAATCCGGAATATAATTTAAAGGGAATATTGCTTTTCATTTATTAAATTCATTTATAGACACTCAATATAAAAATTAAAAACGGGTAGCTGACGAATATTTTGTACTTTTTGTAATTTGTAGTAATACCCCTACAAGAAACAGTTTGATTGTACTATTGCAGATTTAAAGGACGTGATGCGAATGTTTAAAAAAAGGAATATATATCTGATTCTATGCATTTTCTGCATGTTTAATAGCCTACACGCTCAGGAAAAAAACAATCAATCAACCGATAGTATCACTACTACAAAGAAACTATTTAATAAAGTAGTACAATCTTTAACTGTCAATAACCCCCTGCCTGTTTCCGGCACACCAATGCAAGAAGCAACAAAGAATGCAGTTGATTTTGAACCCTACGAGGGTAAATTTATCAGATATGTTTATGTTAATAAACTGGGCTTTAATAAACTGCTAGCTGATACTACCATTACCCGGAACAATTTTTTGAATCAACTGGGAAACTCGCTGCATAAACCTACCAGGTATCCTGTAATCCGTAAAAATTTATTTTTTAAGGCAGGCGAAAGAGTGGATCCGGATTTGTTTTCTGATAATATAAGATACATGCGCGATCTTAGTTTTATTCAGGACGCAAGTATTGTAATTATTCCCATTCAAAATAATCAGGATGAAGTAGACGTAATGGTTTTATTTAAAGACGTTTTTCCGATTGGAGGAAGTGTGCCAGAATTCAATACCAATCTATTGGATATAGAAGTTAATAATGACAACGTATTTGGATCAGGTAATCGGATGCGTTTAAGGCAATACCTTGATACTAGAAGAAATCCTGCTTATGGATACGGCTTTGAGTACCTAGCCAGAAATATCGGAGGAAGTTTTCTTAATATTGCGGCAGGTTTTCAAACCGAAAGTCCCACTTTCAATTCAGGAAAAAGAGAGGAAAATGCTTATTTCATTAGAGGTGATCTGCCTTTGGTAAGCCCATATCATCCATATACTGGTGGGTTTGAACTATCGGTGAATAATACAAGTAATACCTATTCGCCTGTCAATTTTTACGAACAACAATTAAAGTATGGATATTATAATGCAGATCTTTGGTTGGGTTATAGCTTAGGAGCAAAAGAACGAATGCTGGATAATTTAGGTGTAAGAAAAAGAAGCATCTTGTCTGGAAGAATGATTCACCGCTATTTTACTGCTCGTCCTGATACTTTGAAAACACTTTATGACAGCCGATACAATGATATTACAGGGGTATTATTTTCTTATACCCTTTTTGAGCGTGATTTTTATCATTCAAATTTTATATACGGATTCGGAAGAAACGAAGATTTGCCAGAAGGTTTCAGCTTAACATTTACAGGAGGCTGGGCAGACAGACAAGATGTTTCGCGAATGTATTTTGGTGCAGAATATCAGCGAAGTTATTTCAATTCAAAAAAAGCTTTTTTGAATTACACAATGAAAGCAGGAGGTTATATTAATCAAAATAAGCCTGAAGATATATCGGCACTAATAAGCCTTGAATTGATAACCCCATTAAAAAAAATAAAGGCAAAAAACTGGTTCATGCGTCATTTTTTAAGTGGTAGTATTACTGTTCAAAAATCAATTCGACTAAATGACCCTTTAAGAGTTTCCAGTATTTTTGGTATACCACGAATCAGGAATACCAGGATTGATGGTACGGCAAGAATAACACTAAACGCAGAGTCTGTATTTTACAATACTTTTAAATTGGCAGGGTTTAATTTTGCACCTTTTATATTTTCCAATGTATCCTTTCTCAAGCTTTCTGCTTCCGATCCAGAAAATGGAGCTGTTTACAGTGCTTTGGGTAGTGGCATCCGAACACGAAATGAAAATCTTGTCTTTGGCACCATTGAGTTAAAGACGTACTTTTTCCCAAAAGTTGTTGAATTAATGAGTCCTTGGAACATAAGCCTTTCAACCAATTTAAGATTCCGTTATCAGACTACTTTAATACAAAAACCAGATTTTGTTGTCGTAAATTAGAATGAACTATTTATACAAATCAATGTTAAACATTCTATTATGAAAAGATTATTATTATTGGCAGGTCTTACGTTAGTTGGTACTTTAGCTTTTGCCCAAAACAATTCTAAGCCAAGTCCGGCAACAGAAGTAAAAGCAACCCTTAAAAATGGCGCTGAAATTTCTATTCGATATGGTCAGCCTTCTTTAAAAGGAAGAACACCAGGGAATGAAGTAGAACCCATGTTAAATAAGATATGGCGGGCCGGGGCTAATGATGCAACCGTTTTTGAAACATCAAAAGACCTGAAAATCAATGGCATGGTTTTGCCAGCTGGTAAATATGCTTTTTTTATATTGCAAAACGAGACTGAAGCAATTGTTATTTTTAATAAAATATGGAAGCAATGGGGCGCTTTTCAATACAAAGCCTCAGAAGATGCATTACGTGTCAAGGCAAATCTCTCCAATAATAGTGAATTAGCTGAAAAACTGCTTTATAGCATCAACACAGATGGAAAGGTGCAAATACTTTGGGGGAATCTGAATTTTGATTTTACAGTAGAATAAGCGAAATGGTACAAGCATATAATTTTCTTGCTAGCTGGCAACTTTTCCCTGAGAAATGTGATTTTCAGAAAGGGGTTGCACCCAAAAGCGGAAACTATAAAATAGAGAGTGTTGATAATGGACAGGCATTAAGTGTTAGTATAAACTGGGTGAGTCTGGACAATGAAGCATTTTATACTCAGTATCAGGTTGTTCCTAATGATGCAATGCAAAAGTTATTGGATAACCAACTGGCTGATGAAATAAAAGCTACCATAGTTAATTCTTCTACCCTTTCCGTCAGTTTTTTCAAAAACGTTTTGTCTGTTCTACAGGTAACACATGAAATTCTTCCTAACGGTTATATGCGTATTACACAAGAAGGAACAGACGAGAATGGGAAAAACTATCGAAATATAGAGATTTATCATAAGCAGCTTAGTGTGCTTCCTTACTCATCTTCGGTTGCGGGAGTCGCTATCAGACCTACTAAAGAAGGTGTGATAAAGCATAAGGCTTTAAGTGCTATGGAAGACCAGACTAATATGCAGTTGGACCAGATAAGACAGCAAATTGAATTACTGGCTCGTCAGGCACAGGAGATTCGTAAACGAAAAGAACTCAGCATGATGATCTATGAAGCGAAACTGAATTTTAAGCCACAAATTGGACAGGTATATCATTTATATGAAAAGAAAGACAGTACACATATTCTTTCGTTGGTAGCACCTCAGGAATGGGGCGATAGCGGGCCATTCAAACAGTTTGTTTCTTCTGTTAAATTATTGGCAGACCATACTTGGGTAGAAGTTTCTTAGTTTGTTGAATAAACAAAATAGAATAGCATAAAAAATCCCGGTAAGTATTTGATACTTCCGGGATTTTCATAAATGAAATATCGTTTAATTAGCTAATCTTGTGCTTAATTCAGCATCAATTGCGTCTAAGAATTCTTCTGTGTACAAATAATGTTCTCCATGATTTACTTTGTTGCCATGAATACATACAGCAAGGTCTTTAGTCATTTTACCAGACTCAACTACATCAACACACACTTTTTCAAGTGTCTGACAGAAGTTAATTAGTTCCTGGTTGTTATCTAGTTTTCCACGGAATTCCAAACCGCGTGTCCATGCAAAAATGGATGCAATAGGATTTGTTGAAGTACGGTTTCCTTTCTGATGCTCTCTGAAGTGTCTCGTAACAGTACCATGGGCCGCTTCTGCTTCCATTACCTTTCCATCTGGCGTTACTAAAGTAGAAGTCATTAAACCCAATGAGCCAAAGCCTTGAGCTACGGTATCACTCTGAACGTCACCGTCATAGTTTTTACAAGCCCACACAAAATTGCCATTCCATTTTAAAGCAGATGCAACCATGTCATCAATTAAGCGGTGTTCGTAAGTAATTCCCGCTTCAGTGAAAGATTGTTTGAATTCATTCTGATAAATTTCTTCAAAAATATCTTTGAAGCGACCATCGTACTTCTTAAGGATGGTATTTTTAGTAGATAAATATAACGGCCATTTTTTTATTAAAGCCTGATTAAAACAAGCTCTTGCAAAACCCTTGATACTTTCATCGGTATTGTACATAGCTAAAGCAACACCGTCACCTTTAAAGTTGTAAACCTCAAATTCTTGAACTGTCCCGTCTTCTTCTTCAAATTTAACTGTTAACTTACCTTTACCCTTGGTTACGAAATCGGTAGCACGATACTGATCTCCGAATGCATGACGTCCAATACAGATAGGTGCTGTCCAGTTGGGTACCAATCTGGGCACATTAGAACATACGATTGGCTCTCTAAAAACAGTACCATCCAGAATGTTACGGATGGTTCCGTTAGGGCTTTTCCACATTTGCTTCAAATTGAACTCTTTCACACGCTGTTCGTCAGGAGTAATGGTTGCACATTTAATGCCAACTCCATATTGCTTAATGGCATTGGCCGCGTCTATAGTAACCTGATCATTGGTTTCATCTCGGTATTCCATACCTAAGTCGTAGTATTTGATATCTAAATCCAGATAAGGTAAAATCAATTTGTCTTTAATGAACTTCCAAATAATTCTTGTCATTTCATCTCCATCCAATTCTACTACCGGATTAGCAACTTTAATTTTTTGGGCCATAATTTCTGTTTTTGTTGAATTCAGTCGGCAAATATATTATTTATTGGGGAATCCTTTTTTAGGAAACATTCACAATTAATACAGGGATGGTCAATTTGTGCCTAACATCTTCAATGGTTTCTCCAAAAACATAGTCTTTTAAACCACTATGACGATGTGCGCCCATTACCAGCATATCTGAATCCAATTCCTGAACCAGCCTTACGATTTCTGCTACTCTTCTGGTATACCCCATATAACCGCTGGCATTGATGCCTTTCGATTGAAGCTGCTCCACATAATTTTGTAATCTTTCCTTGTCTTTTCTTGTTTCGGCGTCGTCACTGGCATCTTTGGAATACCTTGCAGAAACGCTCTCAACTATATGTATCAGCTGATAGGAAACCTGGTCATTACCTTGTGAAAGCGCGTGAGCAATCAGTTTTTCATCTGCATTAGTGAAATCAAGGGCAATAGCAATACGATGAATTTTCCTGACTTCAAGATTATCCAATGGCATTGCATCGCCATATAAAGTATCTTTTACTTGTTTTCGTTTTTTTGAAATAATCGGATAAAATGTCATCATTAGAAACAGCCATATAAACCCCAAAATTGCCAGCACTACCCCTATTTTCAGCCAGATTGAGGTATTGCTATGAAATAAAGCTGCAACTTCCTCCATAACCAGATTTACATTCAGAAAGACTAGAATCAGCGCAACCAGCCATGCAAGTATTCTGGTTTTCATGCCAATTACAAATTCCCCCATAGTAGATGTATCACTTACAAAATGGATCAATGGAATTACTGCAAATCCTAATTGAATACTTAATATAACCTGACTAAAAATCAGTAAGTCATCTACCTTTTCATCCCCATAAATAATGATTACCAATAAAGCTGGAACAATGGCAATCAAACGGGTTAACAATCTCCTAAGCCAGGGATTAATTCTCAAATGCAAATATCCTTCCATAACAATCTGCCCTGCCATGGTTCCGGTTACAGTAGAGCTTTGTCCTGCTGCAATCAAGGCAATAGCAAAAAGAGCCGGCGCTAAAGCGGAGCCTAACAAAGGTTCCAGTAAATGATGAGCATCCTGAATTCTGGCTACTTCTGTGTTTCCGGTTTTATAAAATACCGTTGCTGCAAGCACAAGAATGGCTGTATTCACTAGAAATGCGGCATTCAGCGCAATGGAACTATCAATCAGATTGTATTTAATTGCAGTTTTAATCCCTTTGGTATCCGGATTTATTTTTCTAGTTTGTACCAAAGCTGAATGTAAATACAAATTATGAGGCATTACTGTAGCCCCAATAATCCCTACCGCAATATAGAGTGCGCCATCATGCAACATCCCCGGCATTAATCCCCCCACTACATCTCCAATGGCTGGTCTGGCAATTAATATTTGTACTAGAAATGAAAAGCCAATAATAGCGACAAGCGTGATAATAAAAGCTTCCATTTTTCTTATACCCCAACGCTGCAGAAATAAAAAAAGAAAAGTATCCAGTACAGTAATTACGGTTCCCCATAATATGGGTAAACCTGTTAGCAGGTGAATTCCTATTGCCATTCCCAATACTTCCGCCAGATCACAGGCTGCTATGGCCAATTCTGCCAGAACATACAGACAGAAATTTACAAAAGGAGGATAGGTTTCACGATTTGCCTGAGCCAGATCTCTTCGTCTGACAATACCGAGTCTTGCACTTAAGCTTTGAAGCAATAAAGCCATCAGGTTACTCATTAAAAGAACCCAAATCAATTGATATCCAAACTTAGCTCCTCCCTGTAAATCTGTAGCCCAGTTGCCCGGATCCATATATCCGACACTCACCAAATAAGCAGGCCCTATATAAGCAAGAATCCGTTTCCAGCCTTTTCTTGGAACGGTTGTGTCAACTGTTTCGTGAACTTCACTTAAGGATTGATCAACATTACTAATTCGCATGCTGTATTTTTTTTACATAAATCTGTTCTGCCAGTTGCGCACTGATATGAACAAGTTCTTTATCATTTATTTGAATTTCAAAGGAGTTATCAAATGCAAAATTCTGCTTCACTTTTATCTTGGCTCCTATGGTTATTTTTTTGTGCTGAAGTAACGAAAGAATATCAGCAGACTGACTGCCAACTGCAGTTACCTCTCCCGATATATACAAAGGAAATTTGTTCAGATTCATTTGAGATTGGAAGGGCATTTTGCCATTGGCATCAGGTATAGGATCCCCATGCGGATCAAATGCGGGATTACCTAAAAAATCATCCAGGTGATCAATGAGCTGCTGACTCTGAATATGTTCCAGTTGCTCTGCTACTTCATGCACTTCATCCCAATTGAACTTCAATACTTTAACTAAGAATGTTTCCCAAAGGCGGTGTTTCCGCAAAACCATTAAGGCAATTTTTTTACCATCATTATTTAATTTAAAGCCTTTATATTTTTCATATACCAGTAATTTTTTACTCTTCAGTTTTTTAAGCATATCTGTAACAGAAGCAGCGGAAGTTTGTAAAACTGCTGCAACCTCGTTGGTACTAACCAATCCGTCTTTAACCTGAAGTTGAAAAATGGTTTTGATATAATTTTCTTCAGAAGAAGTTAAAGGCATATCTAAATAATATTTTAGACAAATCTAAAAAATTATTCCATTTCTCTCAAACTTTTCTGTCACAAGCTTCAAATCACTTATTTTTATGAAAATATAGCACGAATGAAGTGGCGTCATTTATTCTTCCCCCTTTACTGTATTATTATTTTAGGCTCATGTTCTGATGCCCCAATTGATTTGTCTGGAAAGACAACCGTCAAGGAAAAGGACTTCCTCAGCGTTTTTAAACAACTTCCACTTCCCTATAGTGTTGCTGATACCAATCTGGAAAAAAATGCAGATACCATTAAGATAGCGAAAGAAGTTTTTTTACAGTTTTATCCTGATACTGCTTTGAGTAATATTATGGGTAAGACCAAAATTTATACCATAAGTCCGGTGGGGAAAATTGAAAAGGAAAAAGAAAACTATCTATTATTCGTAATAAAAGAAAACAAAAAGAAAAAGAGGTTGGCAGTAATTGTTACCGACAATAAGAATAAGTTTCTTGGTAGCAAGGAATTATTAAACAACTCAGAAGAGTCAGGCTATCATCGCTCGCTAAATATTAATAAAGAACCTACTTTCTTAATCAGCAGAGAAAAAATGGGCAGCAACAATGAAATGTTGTTTACCAGAGCTGGATGGGTATACAATGATGCAGGCTTTTTTATGATTGTTATTAATGACTCCAATGAAGATCCTGCCAAAACCGCTGTTATCAATCCTTTGGACACATTACCCAAACTGAATAAATTAAGTGGTGATTATATCAAGGATAAACATAACTATGTTTCTGTAAGAGATGGTAAAGATGAAAATCACTATCTATTTTTCATTTTATTTGAAAAAAGCAATGGTGCCTGCAAAGGAGAATTAAAGGGGGAGTTTAAATTAGCAAAACCTATGGAAGGGCTTTATTCTAAAAACGGCGATCCCTGTTTGATTGATTTTATATTCACTTCAAATCAACTTAGCATAAAAGAGCAAGGAAGTTGTGGTAATCACCGCGGTATCAAGTGTTACTTTAATGACCGCTATACCAAGAAAAAAGAACCCAAAAAGAAAAAAGTGAATAAACGTTAGTTAGTGTAAAATTTACATTATCGTTTTTTAGCCTTATATTGCCTATCAATTTTTAACCAAACAAGCAGCAATGAATTTTAGAAGTTATCATGTACCTTATCAAATTAATGAGCAATACGCTAAGAAAGCTGCGTATTTCTCAATGGAATTCGCCATACATCAACCTTTAAAAATATACAGTGGTGGACTGGGCTATCTGGCTGGTTCACATTTACGCAGTGCTTATGAATTGCGTCAGAATATGATCGGAATCGGGATTCTCTGGAAATACGGCTATTATGACCAGGCAAGAAATCAGGATCAGACTTTACAGGTAACTTTCATGGAAAAGATTTATAGTTTTCTGGAAGATACGGGCATCAAATTTCAAATATTGATTCACGAACATCCGGTTTGGGTAAAAGCATATTATTTAAATCCGGAGACTTTTAACAGCGCCCCCCTCTTTTTATTAAGTACAGATTTACCAGAGAACGATTATGTTTCTCAAACTATAACACACAGATTGTATGATGCAAATGTGGCAACTAAAGTTGCACAGTTTATTCTTTTAGGTGTGGGGGGAGCGAAACTGATAGATGAGCTCGGCTTTAACCCTGATGTGTATCACCTGAATGAAGCGCACGGAATTTCTTCTGCGTTCTATCTGCTGAATAAATTCAAAAGTGTAGAAAAAGTAAGAGAACACCTTGTGTTTACAACCCATACACCCGAAGAAGCCGGTAACGAAAAGCATGATTTATACTTATGCCACAAAATGAGTTACTTCTGTGGGTTAAGCATTGATGAAGTAAGAAAATTAACAGGTACGCACGATGACCAGTTTAATCATTCACTTGCTGCTTTGCGTTTTGCCAGAAAAGCAAATGGAGTATCAGCCTTGCATGGCGTGGTAAGCCGTGAAATGTGGAAGAACTACGAAGGAATCTGTCCAATTACTTCCATTACCAATGCGCAGAACTGGCGCTATTGGGCCGACAAACAAATGTATCGTGCCATGGAAGAAGGTAACGATGAAGTGTATGACGATCGTAAATCTTTCCTGAAGAAACGTGCATTTGAAATTGTAGCAGACCAGACAGGAAAAGTATTTGATCCCAAAGTGTTGACCATTGTATGGGCCAGAAGATTTGCGGGTTATAAACGCGCAGATATGCTTACATACGACATGGAACGTTTTGAAAAAATGTTGAATAATGTTAAGTATCCGGTGCAAATTATTTGGGCTGGTAAACCTTATCCTGTAGACTACCCTGCTATTTCGCAATTTAACAATCTGGTGCATTTAAGTAAGAATTATAAGAATGTAGCAGTGGTAATTGGATATGAATTAGCCTTAAGCAAACGTTTAAAACAAGCAGCAGATGTATGGTTAAATAATCCAAGGGTTCCAAGAGAAGCATCGGGAACCAGTGGTATGACTGCTGCTATGAATGGTGCTGTAAACTTCTCTACAGATGATGGCTGGATACCGGAATTTGTGAATCATGGAAACAATGGTTTCGTTGTTCCCAAAGCGGATTATGCCAATATGACCACTCATGACCAGGATGAATATGATCTAAACAAAGCTTATGAGATTCTGGAACAACAGATTATTCCTTTGTATTATGAAGATCATGATACCTGGAGACAAATCATGAAGAATGGTATGCGTGATGTACGTTTCCAGTTCGATAGTAACCGAATGGCCCATGAATATTATGAAATCATGTATAAGTAATCATAAATGATTTTTTTTAATACCCTCCCCCAACAGGAGGGTATTTTTTTAACCTTTCCTGCCTAGTTTTGTTAAGTAGTTTATGAAGCACAAAATTATCATAGCCATTACCGGTGCCAGCGGATCTATCTATGCAAAAGGCATTTTAGATAAATTAGCTGCCAATCCTGATCAATACGATGCTGTAGGAATTGTGATGAGCAAAAATGCACAGGATGTCTGGGAAACCGAAATTGGTGATAAGTCTTATGCAGCATATCCATTTACTTTTTATGGGAAGCAGGACTTTTATGCTCCTTTTGCTTCAGGATCCGCTCAGTATAATACAATGATTGTTGTACCCTGCAGTATGGGAACTATGGGAAGAATTGCAGCAGGTATCAGTGACGATTTAATTACGCGTGCGGCAGATGTAATTTTAAAAGAAAGACGAAAGCTGATTCTGGTTGCCCGGGAAACTCCATATAATTTGATTCACATCAAAAACATGGAAACTATTACCCTCGCTGGAGGAATCATTTGTCCGGCAACTCCCTCTTTTTATAGTAACCCCAGTACTATTGAAGAAGTTGCCGCTACTGTTGTAGACCGTGTGCTCGATCTGGCTGGCATAAAGATTGATAGTTATCGTTGGGGAAAATAAAAGCCCGGCACTTTATCAGAACCGGACTTTTATTTTTATCAAACCGGGTGTACCCCAATCTGAAGTTTAACTTATGAATTTGTATTGGCTTCTTCAGGCTGACGCGATTTAAATGAGAACTCCAGTAAAGCGGTTTCTGTATTAAAATCAGCAACCAAAACATCCCCTTGCTTAATAGACATTTTCATTATTTCTTCTGCCAATGGATCTTCTAGGTACTTCTGAATGGCTCTGTGTAAAGGTCTTGCGCCAAATTGAACATCATATCCTTTATCTGCAATAAACTCTTTTGCAGCTGTCGTTAATTCCAATTCAAAGCCCAGATTCTGAAGACGCTTGGATACTCCTTTCATTAGAATGTCAATGATATTGAATATATTATCTTTTGTTAAGGAATTAAATACTACTACATCATCAATTCTGTTCAGGAATTCTGGAGAGAAAGTTTTCTTCAAAGCCTTTTCAATAACTGCTTTGCTGTTTTCTTCCGCATTCTGAATTCGGGTAGCAGTAGCAAAACCTACTCCATCTCCAAATTCTTTCAACTGACGAACACCAATATTGGAAGTCATGATAATTAGCGTATTCTTAAAGTCTACTTTTCTTCCTAAACCATCGGTTAATTGTCCATCGTCTAATACCTGTAACAAAATATTGTAGATATCAGGGTGTGCTTTTTCAATCTCATCCAATAAAATAACGGAATAAGGCTTTCTTCTAACTTTCTCAGTTAATTGACCGCCTTCTTCGTATCCAACATATCCCGGAGGTGCACCAATCAATCGGCTAACAGTGAATTTTTCCATGTATTCACTCATGTCAATACGGATGAGTGACTCTTCTGAATCGAACATATAACGGGCCAGAGAACGGGCTAATTCAGTTTTACCCACACCAGTAGGACCAAGGAATATAAAGGTACCAATTGGCTTTTTGGGGTCTTTCAATCCTACCCTGTTTCGCTGAATTGCTCTAACTACTTTTTGAATGGCTTCATCCTGACCAATTACCATGCCACGCATATCTTCATTCATGCGGCGTAGTTTTTCAGTTTCCGCTTCCACCATTCTTTTAACAGGAATACCTGTCATCATAGAGATTACTTCAGCAATATGTTCTTCAGAAATGGGGTAACGTTTATTCTTGCTTTCTTCTTCCCATTGCGCTTTAGCTCTTTCTAATTCTTCACCTAGTTTCTTTTCAGTATCTCTTAAAGAAGCTGCTTCTTCAAAACGCTGGCTTTTCACCACTTTGTTTTTTTCAAGCTTAACTTCTTCAATTTTCTTTTCCAATGCCACAATGGTTTCCGGTACATTGATATTCTTTAGATGTACCCTTGCTCCCACTTCGTCCATTACATCAATAGCTTTGTCAGGTAACAATCGGTCTGTCATATACCTGTCACTCAGCTTAACACAGGCATCAATTGCATCATCTCCATAGTATACATTGTGAAACTCCTCGTATTTAGACTTAATATTATTGAGAATCTGAATGGTTTCGTCCACACTTGGCGGTTCAATCAACACTTTCTGGAATCTGCGATCTAGGGCACCATCTTTCTCAATGTACATTCTGTATTCATCTAATGTAGAAGCACCTATGCATTGTAATTCACCTCTGGCTAAAGCAGGTTTGAATATATTGGATGCATCCAATGAACCACTGGCTCCACCTGCCCCCACAATTGTATGTATCTCATCAATGAAAAGGATAACATCTCTGTTTTTTTCCAATTCATTCATGATGGCTTTCATTCTTTCTTCAAATTGTCCGCGGTATTTAGTGCCGGCAACCAATGCAGCTAAATCAAGAGAAATTACTCGTTTATCAAATAATACCCTGCTGACTTTACGTTGAACAATCCTTAATGCCAATCCTTCTACAATAGCTGTTTTACCCACTCCAGGCTCTCCAATTAAAATAGGATTATTCTTTTTACGGCGGCTTAAAATCTGGCTGACTCTTTCTATTTCTGCTTCCCGTCCTACGATTGGATCCAAATTACCAGCTTCAGCTAATTTGGTAATATCTCTTCCGAAATTATCCAATACTGGCGTTTTACTTTTAGCCCCACCAACTGCCGGTTTACCTGACTTAGAAGCTTGGAAACCACTCTTTTTGTCTTCATCGTACTCATCGTCACCATCTTCCGGAAATTCACTTCTAGGGGTTGGATTAGAACTGCCTACCATTCCGAGTTCGTTGCGGAATATATCGTAGTCTATCTCAAATTGATTCAGAATCTGTGTTGCAATGTTTTCCTTGTTTTTGAGGATACTCAACATAAGGTGTTCTGTTTCTACCAAAGGGCTTTTCAGTGCTTTGGCTTCCAAAACAGTCACCCTGATCACTTTTTCTGCCTGTTTGGTTAACGGAAGACTATTGATATTGGCAATATTTTTACCAGTTTTATCTTTTACAGCCAATTCCACTTCTTTACGCAGTTCGTACAAGTCTACATTTAGCTGTTTCAAAACTTTAATGGCTGTATTATCACCGTCTCTGATTAAACCGAGTAATAAATGTTCCGTTCCAATGAAGTCATTTCCTAACCTGAGCGCCTCTTCCCTGCTGAAAGAAATGATCTCCTTAACCTGTGCTGAAAAATTATTATCCATATCTTATTTGGATTTATACAATTATAACGAATATTTTTGAGTGAAGTTGTGCAGGATTTGTACACAGAATGTTAATATGCCACTCATATGCTAAATGTCAAAATTGATACCAAGGAAAAATTCACGGTAATAAACCCACTAACCGCATACATTTCTGCAAATATGTCAGCAGATCTACTCGAGAATTGCAGACAAATATTGAATAATCACCCTAAGAACCTGATCCTGAATTTATCAGGGGTTACCAAGATGGATGCTGAAGTGGCAGATTCGCTTACTGAAATGCAACAAAATTTCTACGAAAAGAATGCCTCATTTGTTGTTTGTAATATGGAGGAAAGTCTGGAGCAGGCATTAGATCAGCAAGGCGTACTTGAAGTGTGGAATATTACGCCAACAGAGTCCGAAGCATGGGATATTGTTCAAATGGAAGAAATTGAGAGAGAATTATTAGACAGTGATGATATCAGTTTTGAAAATCATCCGGAAGAGCCTGCATAAACAACTATTCAATGACAGAACCCAATTGGTATGCCATTTTAGGAATACAAAGCAATGCTTCTGTTTCAGAAATTAAATCTGCTTTCCGAAAATTAGCGCATCAGTATCACCCTGATAAAACCCAGAATCCTGTATATACAGAGCAATTCAAACAAATCAAAAAGGCGTATGAAATCTTAGGTAATTCTTCGGCAAAAATGCGGTACGACCGAAGCGTAGCACTCCAAAAAAATCATGCAGTTTCGGCTCCTTCTCTGTTGAATGTATCAGAAATCATGCATTATTTTTTTTTATTCGAAAAAGAAATGAAGCAAGCCGATATTCGGTTTATAAATTATGACAGAATTAAATGGAAATTCAACTATGCATATGGGATGCCGCATGTACTAACCTCTATACAAAATGCCAGCAAGGAGGATCAGGATTATTTATTAGCACGAAAACTATACTGCCTCTCATTCCTTCCCTATAATGAAAGTGATCCTTTTCTTCAGGTGCTTAAACAATATTTTAAGCATCCAGATCAAATTCGCCAAATTCAATTCCTTTCAAACAAACAATTGTGGGATGCGAGATGGAATCAATGGCAGGTACCATTGGTGGCAACTATCAGTTTACTGGTTTGTCTCTTTATCTATTGGCTTGTAAAAAAATAGTCCCGGCTACTTTCAGCAACCAGGACTTTATATGATTTTATATTCAGCGGGCATTATCTAAATGTAATGCATGCTAAGGCAATTTAGTTATTTGCTACCAAGGTAGATGAAACCGTATTAGCAGATAACCATGGGGACGGTGTTACAGAACCACGAACTACAATCGTGTAAATTTTACCAGAGACAGCTGTCATTGGTTGAGTTCTGATAACAGCATTGGTAGCTGCATTTCTGATTTGGATACTATAAGAAGTACCCAACAAAGTAGCATCCAATGCAATAAAACTGCTGGCTCCTTTATAACTGATGGCAGAAGGGAATAGCGCTGTTGTAGCGGTACCATTAAAAGCATTAACTGCAGGTGCATCTCCACTTGCATGAATAATTCTAAGGTGTGCTTTGCCTGAAGCCGGAGTAGTTAGATTGTCCTGAATCCAAAGTAACTCAGCAGTTTCTAATTTATTCGCAGCAATTAATGTATACCTAGCAGGTTGATCGCGCAGATCCGAAACATTGAATTTGCCTGTTGAAAAAAGAGTAGTTAATCCAGCCATTCTAACAGTAATATCTTTGGTTCCGGGAGTTGTACTATTGTAAATAGTATTGGATCCGAATGCAATAGGAAGAATATTTTGCTTTAAATCGCCAACAAAAAAGTCTAAACCTGCTGCAACGTCCGGTGCTGCGTTAATAAACATGTATTGAGCATATCCCGGATTAACAGGATCTTTTGCACAACCAGAAAAAAACAGCACGGAAAACAACCCGGCAAAGTATAAAATATATTTTTTCATGATAGTCATTTGAAGGTTTCAATTAATAAGTTGCCATTACGGTAATACCTCTTGACATGGTTCCAGAAGTGGCCTGATAGCGACCCCTGAATACTACGTTGTATACTCTTTTTGAATTAAAAGTGAATCCGTTGAATAATGCCAATGCTGTAGTGGTTCCGGTAGCTCTTACTTCCAGTGTATCTGTTAGACCACTGATATGCGGAATATAGGCAGATTCACCTAGCACCGGTATGTTAGAAGCTATATTAGCACCTCTGCGTCTTGAAAATAAATCTACATTTGGCACAGCAGAGGAACTGGAAATCATGTTCACGAATTTTACACTTGCAGTAGTGTCAGAAGGTATGGTGAATGCATCATTTTTAATTACTGCTTTTACTGCATTGCTGGTATCATACGTGTAAACCGTATAGAATTTTCCTTCATCAAATACAGCAGAAATGCTTACAGCTGTTTGAGCAGGAACAGCTGAACTATCATAAATACGAATCGTACGGGCGCCGGGTGTAATGGTAGCAAAAGCGGTAACTGTTGATGCACCAGGGAAAATTCCTCCCATTGCTAGTGCTGTTCCATTTAATAAGGCTCCGTCTAATGTAGCAAAATTTCTGGCAGCGCCCATGCTCCCAACCATGATACGGATAAAAGATTTATTGGTAGTCCCAACTGATTCACTGGCACGGCCATCAAAATCCTTGGTACAGGCAGTGAATAATCCTACCACTGCTATGATATAAAAAAGTTTCATTTTCATAATTTTCATTTTAACGGTAGTGATTAAGGTTTAGAGAACCATTGTTCCACTGTATGATAGTCCAAAGCAATTGCACCAATTCTGTTTAGTTCGCTCACATTGTATAAATATTCAGAATTGTAACGTGGTCTTGCTCTGTAAACCAGTTTCCCATTATTGTTGGCAAACAAATTAATACCAGTTGGAACTACAAAATCAGCATATACAGGAGTAGTTTGACCTGCTTCTATGTCTGTGTAGTGGAATCTCCGCATATCAGTCCAGGTTTCCTGAATACCATGTCCGTATAGCGCGATGTATTTCTGCAGCATGATATGTGATAAAGTCAAATCACTGGCTGCAGGAACAACCGTTGGATTGGCCAGGTAATTATCTCTATCTGTTATAGTAATTACGCGGCCAGACGGAACAGACGAACCATAATCGTTGATCAACATATCAAAATTCAAACGGATACCGTCAATATAAGCAGCTCTTGCAGCCGCTTTATTGCCCTTTCTATACTGTGCTTCCGCAATCATGAATTTGATTTCGCTTGCTGTTATAATCGGGAAAGGCGAACCATTTTTGAAAATATATCTGCAATCCGCATCTGAAGTAGGCGCGGCGGTAGAGGTGAAAACACTTCCCCAGAAATTCGCAGGCTGATCATTTACTACTAGGCCGCTGGTACCACCATTAGGGCGAATACCTTTATACGTGCCGTTGGGATTTTCTCTTATGATATAAGCAGCTCTAGGATCCACTGCACCTGGGAAACGGCTATTGACACCGGTCATCAGATTCGCAATGAATTCTGTTTGTCTCATAGTTCCTACGTTTGCTCTTACTGGTCCGAAGAAATTGGATGTACCGGTAATACCTGTATTCGCAAAACGCATTACTGCATTGTCCGCATTTACATTCATAGCAAGGTTGGCATAAAAAATAACAGAGTCAGCGTTATATGATGCTTTATTGCTTAAGTGGTGGAATGATCTGGCCATTACTGCATACACAAATTTCTTCCACTTGTTTACATCTCCGTTAAAGAAATA
>Ga0208492_1000786_pt1 | contig 24209 bp, 17 predicted proteins | sample Subbioar_CSW14AB_FD_184820 | JGI IMG/M metagenome (GOLD analysis project Ga0208492, IMG submission 184820) | Serpentinite rock and fluid subsurface biosphere microbial communities from McLaughlin Reserve, California, USA - CR12Mar_CSW14AB (SPAdes) | ecosystem: Environmental > Terrestrial > Deep... | reverse complement strand
GGTTCTTACCACTTGCGCTTCGGCTCGCCCGTGTACATGCTCAGCGGGCGGATGATGCGGTTGTTGGCGTGCTGCTCCATGATGTGGGCGCACCAGCCGCTGACGCGGGCGGCGACGAAGATGGGGGTGTACTGGGGGACGGGGATGCCCATCACGTAGTACGTCATGCCGCAGGGGAAGTCGACGTTGGGGTGGATCTTCTTGTCGCGGAGCATGATCTGCTCGACCTCGTCGCCGATCTCGAACCACTTGAGGCTGCTGGGGCCCTGCTTGGCGGCGATGGCGCGGCCGAGCTTGTTGAGGATGGGGGCGCGGTGGTCGCCGTTCTTGTAGACGCGGTGGCCGAAGCCCATGAGCTTGCGCTTGGTGGCGAAGGCGTTCTGCATGAAGTCGTTGACGGAGCCCTTGCCGGACTCGATGAAGGTGCGGATTTCCTTGAGCATTTCCATGGCCATCTCGTTGGCGCCGCCATGGAGGGGGCCCTTGAGGGCGGCGATGCCGCCGCAGACGGCGCCGTGCATGTCGGAGAGGGTGCCGGCGATGACGCGGGCCGCGAAGGTGCTGGCGTTGAAGTCGTGCTCAGCGTAGAGGATGAGAGAGATGTCGATGCAGCGGGCGTACTCGGCGGGCTGCTTCTCGCCGGTCATGAGGTAGAGGAGGTTGGCGGCGTGGTCAAGGGAGGGGTCGCCGCCCTTGTCGGCGGCGATGATCGGCTTGCCGTCGATCACGTTCTGCATGTGGCCGATGATGGTGGGGACCTTGGCGAGGAGGCGCTTGGACTTGCGGAGGTTGGCGGCCGCGCCGTTGTCCTGGCAGTCCTTGTCGAGGTGGCCGAGGATGCTCACGGCGGTGCGGACGACGTCCATGGGGACGGCGGTGCCGGCCTTGAGGGCGGGGCCGGCGTCCTTGAGGAACTGGATCACGAGCGGCGGGAGGGCGCGCTCGGCGACGATCTCGGACTTGAAGCGCTTGAGCTCGTCCTGGCTGGGCTTGTGGCCTTCCAGAAGGACGAAGGCGACCTCTTCGAAGGTGGCGTTCTGGGAGAGGTCGTGGATTTCGTAGCCGCGGTAGAAGAGCCCGCCCTGCTCGATGGAGCAGATGGTGGTCTCGCCGGCGACGACGCCTTCGAGGCCACGGGAGAACGCGGTTTCAGCTGCGGAGGGGGCGGCGGGCGCACTGGTCATAAGCCTTCAAGCTCCGTAAAAAGTCCAAAAACAGAGAGGTTGCCCGAGTGTAGGCGGGGGGGCTGCCGCTTTGTGTTGCCATGAAAAAGGGGGCCGGCGGATGGCCGGCCCCTGACGGGTGATCGCAATGGGTTATCGGTGAGTTACTTGGGAGCGGGGGCGGGTTCGGTAGCCTTGGGCTCGGCCTTCGCCGGTTCCGTGGCCTTGACAGGGCCGCTCTTCATCGTCAGGTCCATCTTGATGGACTGCTTCATGCTCTGGCCCGGGGCGCCGCCGCCCTGGTTGATCGTCATCTCCTGATCGGACTGGAGGTCCATCTTGGATTCGATGGGGGTGATTGAATCCGTTGAGGCCTTGATGGTGCCCTGGCCGTTGCTCTTGAGGCTGACGAGCTCGACCTTGAGGCCGGGGGGCATGCCGGGCATCTTCATGTCCTGCTTCTCGGCGTTCTGGGTCACCTGCGCATCGAGGGTCATGGTGGTGCCGGACACTTCCTTCAGTGTCATGACGGAGGTCTGCTTGAGGTTGAGCCCCATGTTCTTGATGGTGCTGACGACTTCCCACTTCGCACCCACACCCACGGCCTCTTCGGGCAGCGGCGCGGACATCTGGTTAACGGACGACTTCATGCTGTCCATGGCCTGGTTGGCCTGCTCGGTGGCGCCGGGGGGGAGCTTGAACTCGGCGCTCTTGGTCTCGCCGCGGGCGCTGACTACCGCGGAGACCGTCATGCCCTTGAGCGTGTTGAGCGAGGCCTTCATGCCCTGGGCCATCATGGGGTTGGCGTCTTCGCTGTCCTCGACGTCCATGGTGGAGAAGACGGCGTCGTAGACGATGTCGCCGTTGGGGCGCACCTCCTTCACATTGCTGTCCATGATCATGATCATGGTGGGCATGTTCATGTCCATCTGCTGGCCGGCGAACTCGGCCTTGGTGTTCATCTTCATGCGCATGGTGAGGGCGCTGGTGGAGCCGACCTTGGGGGCGTAGCGGAGCTTGACCCGGGGCTCGGCGCCGGGGTCGAGCAGCTTGACGACGGGTGTGGCCTCGGCGGGCGTGGCGGGCTCAGCGGCGGGCCTCGCGGCGGGTTGCCCAGCCGGCTTGTCCTGGGCCATCGCGATCGGGGAGGCGAGCAACGCGATGCCGGCCAGGGACCACACACTCAGCTTCTTCATCAGGATCTCCACTAGGGGTAAGTCGGAAGGGTACGTCGGGATTTAGGTTGCCGCCGACGCGGGCAGGATTGGGCGCAGGACGGCCCGGACGGGGCTCGCGTCGAAACCCATGAGTTTCAGCGGCAGGGCGATGAGTTCGTACTCACCCGCGGCGACTCCGTCGAGTTTCAGGCCTTCGAGGATGGCGATGCCGTGGGTGAGGATGGCCTTGTGAGCGGGGAGGTCCTTGGAGTCCTGGAGGTCCACGCTGGGGGTGTCGATGCCGATGGTGCGCACGCCCTTCGCGGCGAGCGCGTGGATGAGCTCGACGGAGAGGGCGGCGAAGTCGGGGTTCCACGATTCGAAGCTGGGGAAGGTGGCGGTGCGGATGAGGACGCGGGGGTGGACGATGTGATTGAGGGTGGGGCAGTGGGAGGGGAGGATGCGCTGGCCGCGGGGGACGGTGGCGTCGATGACGTGGCATCGGCCGACGTAGTGGTCGAGGGGCATCTCGCCGACGCCGGGTGCGTCGAGGCCGTAGTGGTTGGGGCCGTCGGCGTGGGCGCCGAGGTGGACCGTGGAGCGGAGGGTGGAGAGCGTGATGGTGTCGCCCTTGGCGAGGTCGCATAGGACTTCGCGGGTGGGCTTGGTGTCGCCGGACCAGACGTTGGTGGACTCGGTGATAGGAGGGGTGATGTCGATGATGCGTGCGTCGAGGTGGCCCGCCTCTCCGGGCCGGGCCTTCTTCGAACCGTCAACCAGCGGCGCGGCCAACTCGGTCACCCTCGAACGCCAAGCTGGTTCGCCGAGGCTCTCGAACGAGCCGCGCGGAAGATTGGCCACGACGGCGTCGACCACACGCTCCAGTTCGCGGCCGCGGCGGCGTGCTTCGACGTAGGGGACGGTGGAGAAGCTGACGAGGTTGTACTGCGGGGTGACGTGCTCGGGGAAGGCGTGGTGGATGGCCTGCTCCACCTTCTTGCGGTAGACGAACTCGGGCTGGCCGGTCTTGTCGCGCATCTCGACGAAGTTCTCGACGGCCATGTCGGCGATGGCGTCGGCGTTGGGCTTGCGGTCCGCCTGGTAGGCGGTGAGTGCGTTGGTAAAGTCCCATCGCTGGCCGACGCCCTGGGGGATGTGCTCGCGGAGGCAGCGGGAGAGGGAGATGCAGTCCTCGAACGCGGCGTTCATGCCTTGGCCGTAGAAGGGGACGATGGCGTGGGCGGCGTCGCCGAGGAGGGCGACGCGGCCGGCGTGCTGCCAGGGCCAGCAGCGGACGGTGACGAGCGAGCTCGTTGGGTTTCGGAAGTAGTCCTCGACGAGGGTCGGCATCAGCGGGACGGCGTCGGGGTACTGCTCGCGAAAGTGGCGCTCGACGTCGGCGGGGGTCTTGAGGTTGTCGAAGGAGTGGGGGCCTTTGAAGGGCCAGAAGAGAGTGCAAGTGAAGGAGCCGTCGCGGTTTGGGAGGGCGATCATCATGGCACCGCCGCGGGGCCAGATGTGGAGGGCGTTGGGTTCGAGAGCGAAGGCTGGAGAGGACCCGGCCCGGAGGGGCGGGCCACCTGGCGGTATATGGAGTTCTTTGTAGCCCTGCTCGAGGTAGGTCTGGCTGTACTCGAAGCGGTCGGTCTTCTGGAGCTTGCCGCGGACGCCGCTGAAGGCGCCGTCGGCGCCGATGATGAGGTCGGCTTCGACGCGCACTGTGGAGCCGTCGGGGCGTTGGAAGAGGGCGGCGGGGGTGGGGGAGTCGAGGTCGACGTCGAGGCAGAAGTGGTTGAAGACGAGGGTGACGTTGGGGTATTCGGCCGCGGCCTTGATGAGGGTGAGGTTGAGGCCGCCGCGGGAGACGGAGTTGATGGCGTCCTTGGGGTCGTGGGAGTAGGGGAGGAAGAAGGTGGTGGCGTTTGGAGGAGCGGCCAGCGGATGGATCATGCGGCCGGGCATGCGGATGGCGTCTTCGCGCATGACGCGGTCGTGGAGTCCGGCTCCGGCGAGGCCGGCGATGCCGCGGGCGGAGAGTGCTAGGTTGATGGAGCGGCCGCCGGCATAGCCGATGGCGCGGGGGTCGCCGCGGCGTTCGAAGAGGGTGACGCGGTAGCCCTCGCGGGCGAGGTAGCAGGCCATGAGTGCGCCGGCGAGGCCTGCGCCTGCGATGACTACGTGTTTGTCACTGTTGGCTTGACCCATGGCCTGTGCTTCCATGCCTACACCACGCGCACGATTTCGACCGTTTGCGCTGCATCGTCCCAGATGGCGTACCGAGGTTCTGCGATCCCGTCGCGGCCACGGCCGACCGCACCGATGCACACGGCGTACTTTCGCGCGGGGTCCAAGGTGATCGGGACGCCGTACTCGAATGGCACGGCTAGCGCGTTGTCGGCGTCATCGACGAAGATCGCGGGGATGTGGATGTGGCCGACGAAGCAGACCCGCTGGCGGGTGCCGCGGAAGATCTGGGCGGCGTCTCTTGCATCCTTGAGCCCGCGTGCGCCCGCGACGGGCGAGATGTGGGTGAACAGGACATCGCCCTCGCGGAGTTCGCGCGGCAAGGCCTGGATGTAGGCCTCTTCGTCCGAACCCAGAGGCACGTTGAACAGCTGATCGCAGTTGCCGAGCACGCTGGGGATGCCGCGGCGCAGGAGCTCGGCGAGGATTGGGCCGCCGCCGGCGCGCTCGTCCACGTTGTCGCCAAGGGACACGATGCGGGAAAGGCCGCGGCGGTCGATGTCGGCGAGGACGCGGTTGAGGCGTGGGAACTCGCCGTGGATGTCGGAGATGAGGGCGGTGGCGGTCACAGCGTTCTCTTCATCACCTGCACCAGTTCCCAGCAGTCCTGGTAGGTGGTGTAGAGGGGGGCGGGGGCGACGCGGACGACGTTGGGCTCGCGGAAGTCGACGACGGCGCCTTCGGCGTGCATGCGTTTCTCGAAGTCGCGGGTGGCCCCGTTCACGGCGAGGGACAGTTGAGCGCCACGCTGCGCCGCGTCGGTGGGGGTGAGGACCTGGACCTTGCCCTTGAGCTCCTGCCCGATGAGCCAGGCGAGGTAGGCGGTGATTTTCTCGCTCTTCTCGCGGATCGCCCTCATGCCGACGCGGTCGAAGATCTGCATCGAGGCCTTGACGGGGGCGAGCGCCATGATGGGCGGGTTGCTGAGCTGCCAGCCGTCGGCGCTCTCGCGGGCGCGGAAGTCGGGGCCCATCTTGAAACGCGTTGCGGGGTCGTTGCCCCACCAGCCTGCGAAGCGGGGCAACTCGTGATTTGCGAGGTGGCGCTCGTGGACGAAGGCACCGGCGACCGCGCCGGGGCCGCTGTTGAGGTACTTGTACGAGCACCACGCGGCGAAGTCGACGCCCCAGTCGTGCAGCCGCAGGGGGACGTTTCCGGCGGCGTGCGCGAGGTCCCAGCCGACGGTGCAGCCGCGTTCTTTGGCCGCGGCGGTGATGCGCTGCATCTCGAACCACTGGCCGGTGAGGTAGTTCACAGCGCCGAGCATCACGAGGGCGCACTGCTGGCCCTGCTCCCAGAGGAAAGCCTCGATGTCCTCTGTGCGGAGGGTGTGCTCGCCCGCGCGGGGACGGAGGCGGATGAGGCCTTCGGCGGGGTCGATGCCGTGGAAGCGGAGCTGGCTGGTGACGGCGTAGCTGTCGGAGGGGAAGGCGGTGTCCTCGATGACGACCTTAAAGCGGTCTGTGGTGGGGCGGAAGAACGAGACCATGAGCAGGTGCAGGTTCGTCGTCAGGCTGTTCATCATGACGCACTCGCCGGGGTTGCCCCCGACGAGCCGCGCGGCGGGCTCCCGGAACCACTCGTGGTAGGGCAGCCAGGGGTCACGCCCGTGGATGTGCGCTCCGACGCCGAGTTTGGCCCAGTCGTCCAGTTCCTGCTCGAGGAGGGCGCGGGTGGCTTTGGGTTGGCAACCGAGGGAGTTGCCGGTCATGTAGACGCAGGGGCGCGCGGGGTCCTTGGCGTGGGGGGGCAGATGGAACAGGGCGCGGCATTCCCGCAACGGGTCTGCCGCGTCGAGTGCTGCCGCGTAGGTCTGATCCGGCCGGTGCTCCATGCCTGAGGGTAACCCCCCCGGCCCCAATCAGCAGTTCCCGCCGCCGAGCACCCGGAAGAAGGACTCGATGTCCTGATCGGTGCCAAAGTCGCCGTCGCCGTTGAAGTCCGACCCGCCCTGCCAGCAGGTGGCGCAGCAGTTTCCGGCCAGGCAGGCGAAGAAGGCCTCGATGTCCTGGTCGGTGCCGAAGTCGCCGTCGCCGTTGAAGTCGGAGGTGCCGCAGGCGGGGGTAGACCCGATGGTGAGGAAGTCGAGGTAACGGCCGCCACCGACGTACACGTTGTTGCTGACGTTGGCGGTGTGGTCCCACACGAAGACACCCGCGCCGCTGGTCCACATGACGTCGCCATTGGGGAGCTGGTGGACGCCGCGTGCGCCGGGGGCGGGGATGCTGTCGATGAGGTCGCCGGTGTCCTTGTTAAGACGCGAGACGCCACCGGTGGTGAAGCAGGCGACGAGCACGTCGCCGTTGAGGTCGTGGTCGAGTTGCTCGGCGAAGCTGATGCTGGTGGTGTTGTGGAATGTCCCCAGGGTGTCGCCCGTGAGTGTGAACCGGTGGACGTCCTGGTTGTTGCTGCTGCCGCTGATGAGGATGCCGCCCTGGTGTGGGAGAATCCCGAAGGGGCTGTTGCAGAGGCCGGTGGTGAGGAAGTTGCCCTGGCTCGTGCCGGCAGTGTCGAACATGACGACCGCGTTAGCGCCTGGTGCCCCGTTGTTCGTGCCCGCGTTGGTCACGTAGACCACGTTGCCGACCACCCCCATGCCGCGGATGTTGTCCATGCCGCCGGTGATCGCACCGAGCGACTCGCCCGTGAGGCTCCAGCGGGAGACGCGGTCGCCGATCTGCTCTGAAACCCAGATCTCGTTGCCGACCTGCATGGCGTGGACGGGGGTGCCGCCGGCGAGCGCGAAGTACGCTTCATTCACCAGTGCGCCGGTGGTTGGGTCGAAGAGCGCGACGCGGTTGTTGGTGCTGTCGGGCATCATCAGGTAGGTCTGAGTCTGCGCCTGGGCGCCCGTTGCGGTGAAGAGGGCGGCGGCGAGCACGAGCGCGGCAGATCGGATCGACATGAGAAGAGTCCTTTGAGAGGTTCAGGTCCGGGCAGTTCAGACTATCACGCCCAAGCCGATGGTCAACCACGAGAGTACGCACTCTGCGTACTTCTCGGACTATCTCGCTCGGCGACCCCCTGCAGATGCCCTCATTGATGCCCGGGAGCCCTGTCCCCGCCAGCAAATTAATCAGCAGACCCCGCCGCCCAGCACCCGGAAAAAGCTCTCGATGTCCGCATCTGTGCCGACGTCGTCATCGCCGTTGAAGTCCGCGCCGGCGGACCAGCAGGTCGGGCAGCAGTTCCCGCCCAGGCACGCGAAGAAGGATTCGATGTCGGCGTCGGTGCCGAAGTCGCCGTCGCCGTTGAAGTCGGAGGTGCCGCAGACGCCGGGGCCGTCGCAGATCTGGCGGCTGACGTAGGGCCGGGCCAGGAGGGCGCCGACCGAACCGGGCTGGATGAGCTCGGCGAGGCCGAGTGCGCCGAGGCCGACGTCGGGCATGCCGGCGGAGTCTGGTGAGTAGGCTGGATCGACCTTTGATCGGCGGTAGAGGATCTGTGCGCCCCTTGCGAAGGTCTGGCGGGCGCCGCGGCGGTAGGCGTTGTAGGCGGCGACAGCCTCGGCCGTGCGACCCGGGCCGGCGCCGTTGCCGGCGCTGAAGGCGAGCAGCGAGGTGAAGGTTGTGACATCGCCCGGGTGGCCGGTGAGCGAGTCGGCGTTGTAGCCGCCCCATTCGGGCTTGGTCGTGCCGGCGGAGAAGACGGTGTTGAACCGCGGGGCGTTGTCGTCGGTCCACGCGGCGTTGCTAAGCCGGAGATTCCGGATATGAGTCTGCCAAGGGGTGCTCGCGCGGAACTCGGGGACGGTGAGCAACTCGTAGAGGCTGACGAACGCGGGGAGGAAGCCGCCCCAGTTGGTGCTGGTCACGGGGGCGCCGGTGACGAGCGTCGGCGCGGGCCAGCGGGAGCGGTCCAGCCAGTGGGCGTACGCGGTTTGGGATGGCGGGCCGCCGAAGGCCGCGGCCTGACTGACGAAGATCATGCCCTCGTGAAAGGCGCTCGAGCCGGAACCTAGGTCGGGCCCTCCGGTGGGGAGAGCCTTGAGGTACATGCGGTCGGTGCCGGGCTGGATGTAGCTGTCCCAGTTGCTGATGCCGCAGATGATCTCGCGGGCCGCGGCCTGGATGGCGGCGTCCTGGGGGTAATAGGACGCAGCGCGCGAGGCGGCGAGGACGATTTTCATCGTGCTCATGGTCGCGAACTCGGGGTCCCAGGCGGAGACGCCGCCGGTGCTGGGCTCGATCCAGTGGCGGTAGATGCCGTCGGGGTTGCGATCAACGGCGATGTTGTCGGGCGAAAGGCCCGCGTGTCGCTGAAGGATCGTGCGCACCTGTCCCTGCGCGGCGGGGTCGCCGGTCAGCTCGTCGCTCATGATGAGGAGGAGCACGGTCCAGCAGGCGGCGTCGGGAGTTGCGGGGTGGAAGCGTGTGCCGCCCTGTGCGACGTCGGCGTCGATGACGAGGCCGGAGAGGTCGCCCGGGTCGGGCGCGATGAGGCCGCGGGCGTAGGCGACGACCTGGGTGAACTCGTCGAGTTTCCAGGCGTTGAAGGAGAGGCGGGTATCGGCGGTGTCGGAGAGGAGGAGGGCGTCCTCGTCGGCGGCGATGAGGAGCTTGCCATCCGCCGTGGCGGCGATGTCGTGGAGGATTGAGGGCTGGAAGAGGTAGAGCGAGGGTGCCCAGGGCAGGAAGCCGCGGGCTTGGCTTGGGGTGGCGTACATCACCTGTGACGTTGGGGTGGTGGGAACGCCGGTGAGGGCGTAGAGGCCGGCGTTGGCGGCGGCGCCGAAGTGGTCGGAGTAGGCGAGGCCTCGGACGTTGGTCAGTCCGCCCACGGCGGTGAACCCGAGTGTCGGGATCGGCGATCGGAACACCTGGCCGTTCCACGCGCCGTATAGCAGTGAGTTGGTGCGGTCGATGGCGAGGCCGGTCACCATGGTGGCGGAGCCGGTGTTGTGGGTAGAGAGGAGGACGCCGGTGCGGTCGTTTATCTGGGCGCGGTACACGCGTATCGCGCCGGTGACGCCGACGTAGAGGCGGCCCGCGTGGAAGGCGAGGGCGTTGTCTGCCCACGCGGCGTCGGTCGAGGAAATCTCGAGGCGAGCGAACACCGCGAGGTCGCCGGTCTCGGTGTCGTAGCGGAGGATCGCGTCGGAGCCCTGGCCATCGGGCGGGGTGGCGGCGTCGTGGACGCCGATGAACAGCAGGCGGCCGGAATCACTGAACGCGACAGCACCGACGCCGTCCTGTGAGCCGTTGAGGTCCATCCAGGGGAGAAGCGTGGTGATCTCCTGGCGCGTAATCGTGCGCATCAGCGTTTGGTTGATGTCACGGAGTTCGACGGAGTCTTCGTAGGAGTCGGTGGTGGCGTACCAGCCTGAGAGCGCGGCGGCGGCTGCGCCGGCGGTGTCGTCGGGGCCGGAGACGGCCCACGGGGTGGTGACAGGGCCGGCGGACGCCGCGGCGGTCAACGCCGTCACTCCGCCCAAACACACCAGGAGGTTTGATCGCACGACTAATCCTAATGGGAACGTCAACTGGAGAGGGCGAACGCAGGAGAATCCCGACCTGAAAGCGTTTACACTACCACTTCGCGGCTCCCTGTCGAGTGGTTGCACCGCACTTGGTGTTCCCACGGGGGGGATTCAAGGAATCTGACCCATGCGGCCCATTCTCTTCGCGCTCTGTTGGGCCACTCTCGGGGTGTTATCGCCACTGGTGAGGGCGCAGTCGGGTCCGGTGGTCGCGGCGACGCCTGCGTTCCAGGCGCGGATTCTCGACCCGCTCGACTCACCCGAGGGTTGGAAGATCATCACGTCCGATGCGGTCACGCTCACGGTGACCGCGGAACCTGTCGCGAGCAACGGGAAGGCGGGCCGCTGCCTGCGTCTTGATTACCACTTCACGACTGGCGCGGGGTACGCGATCATCCAGAAGCCTTTGGCGGTGGATGTGCCGGAGAACTATGAGTTGGCGTTCCGACTCCGCGGCGAGGGACCGGCGAACAACCTTGAGTTCAAGCTGCTGGACAACACGGGCGACAACGTGTGGTGGCAGATCCGGCGTGCGTACGAGTGGCCGCGCGAGTGGACGCGGCTGGTGTCGAAGAAGCGCGACATCGAGTTCGCGTGGGGGCCGCTGGCGGGGGCGCCGCTCAAGCACATCGCGAAGATTGAGTTCGCGATCTCGAGCAACTCGGGTGGGAAGGGGACGGTGTGGGTGGATGAGCTGACGTTCCGCGAGCTGCCCCGGCCGCGGACGACGCCGATTGCGCCGGTTGCGGTGAATCCTGCGCACGGAGCCGCGGTGGATGGTGATCCTGCGACTGTGTCGACGGTGGGCGAGGGTGAGCCATTGGTGATTGATCTTGGGGAACCGGCTGAGTTTGGGGCGTTGGAAGTGCGGTGGGGGACGCGGCCGCGGTCGTTTCATCTCGAGGTGTCGGATGACGGGCGGGAGTGGGCTCGGCTCACGGCGGATCGGCCGCCCGGGGTGGGCATCACGCTGGTGCCGACACCCAATGCGCAGGCCCGGTTCCTTCGTGTCGCGACGAAGAGTGCTGAGAATGAGCAGGCTTCGATCAGTGAGTTGAGGCTTCGGCCGGGTGAGTTCTCGGCGTCGCCGAATGCGATGGTCGCGGCGATCGCGAAGGAGCGGCCGCGGGGGCGGCTGCCGCGGCAGTTCTTGAATGAGCAGTCATACTGGACGGTGGTCGGCGCGGACGGGAGCACGCGTGAGGCGCTGGTCAATGAGGAGGGGCAGGTCGAGGTTGGGAAGCGGCTGTTTTCGATCGAGCCTGTGATTCGAGTGGGTGGGAAGGTGCTCACGTGGGCGGACGGCAAGCACTCGCAGTCTCTTCGAGAGGGCCACCTTCCGATCCCCACTGTGACACGCGAGCACGATAACGTGGCGCTCGCGGTGACGCCCTTTGTTTCGGGCGATGAGTCAAACTCGACGCTGTACGTCCTGTACGCGGTCCGGAACACCTCTGACACGGCGAAAGAGGTGTCGCTGCACCTCTGCGTGCGTCCGTTCCAGGTGAATCCGCCCTGGCAGCGGCTGAACTTCGAGGGTGGGGTCTCGGCGATCCGGACGCTTGAGCCCGGCGCGTACGGGTCGCTCGCGGTCAATGGCGAGCACGTTGTGATGCCTCTTCTGCCGGGCGCGAAGTCATCTGCCACGTCATTTGCCTCGGGTGATATCGTCGATTGGCTCTCGTCTGGAGTCGCTGCGCCGACGGCCGCCGTCACATGCGCCGACGGCCTGGCCTCGGGCGCGATCTCCTACGAGCTCAGCCTCGCGACCGGTGAGGAAAAGAAGGTGGTGATTGCGTACGCGATGCAGGGCAACCTCAGCCAGGTGAACCATGACCCGCAGGCCGTCACCGCTGTCGAGTCGCTGCTTGAGTGGACGGCGGCGCTGTGGCGGGAGCGGCTCTCCCGGGCCGCGATTACGGTGCCCAAGAGGGACGCGTGGTTGCAGGACGCCTTCAAGGCCCAGCTGGCGTACATCCTGATTAACCGCGATGGGCCGGCGATTCAGCCGGGTTCGCGGTCCTACGAGCGGTCGTGGGCGCGGGACGGTTCGCTGACTTCGGCGGCGCTCCTTTCGCTCGGGCACCCGGAGGAGGTTCGGGTGTGGATTGACTGGTTTGGCGAGCACCTGTTTGAGAATGGGAAGGTGCCGTGTGTTGTTGATACACGCGGGCCTGATCCGGTTCCTGAGCACGACTCGCACGGGCAGTACATCTGGGCTGTGGCGAACTACTACCGGCATACCGGTGATCGTGAGTTTCTGAGGGTTCACTGGCCGCGGGTGCAGAAGGTGGTTGCGTACATCCAGTCGCTGCGGGCGGAGCGGATGACGGAGGCGTACAAGGGGGACGTGTTCCCGCAGCGGGCGTGCTATGGGCTCGTGCCCGAGTCGATCAGCCACGAGGGGTATTCGGCGAAGCCGATGCACTCGTACTGGGATGACTTCTTTGTGCTGCTGGGGCTGCGCGAGGCCGTGTGGCTGGCGGGAGAGGTTGGCAGGCACGCGAACGACCGCTCGGACGTCATTCAGCTCGCTTATGCGAAGGAGCTCGAGGATTTTCAGGCATGCCTGAGGCAGTCCATCGAGCGCACGCAGACGCACCACAAGCTCGACTACATCCCCGGGTGTGTTGAGCTTGGCGACTTTGACGCGACATCGACGACGATTGCGCTGTTCCCGTGCAACGCGGAGGCGGCGCTCCCGCCGGGGGGATTCGGCAACACGTTCGAGCGGTACTGGGCGTTTGCGAGTGGGCGCGCGGTGGGGCTGACGAAGTGGGACGGGTACACGCCGTACGAGTGGCGGACGGTGGGGGCGTTCGTTCGGCTGGACCAGCGTGACCGGGCGTACGCGCTCATGCAGTGGTTCAAGCAGCATCAGCGGCCGCAGGGCTGGCACCACTGGGCGGAGGTGGTGTTCAGCGATCCGCTGTCGCCGCGGTTTATCGGGGACATGCCGCATACGTGGTGCGGGTCGGACTTCCTCAACTCGGTGATCTCGATGTTCGTGTATGACTCGAATGAGTCGCTCACCCTCTTCGCCGGCGTCCCGCATGAGTGGCTCAATTCCAACGAACCCGCGGCCTTTCAGAACCTCGTCACTCCGTACGGCACCTTCTCCGGGTCGATCCAGAGGGTCGGGCGCGAAGTCCGCGTGAAGGTCAGCGGCGAACGGGCATCCCCCATTGGGCCCAAGCTCGGCGACTGGGAAAACATCACGATCAAGGCCCCGCCGGGAGTTGTCGAGAGCGACGTACGGGTCGATCACCTGCCATTCGAGGCTATCTTCCACCTTCGCTGAGTTTTGTCCAAGGAGCCTCGATGCAGTTCCCGAGAGACTTTGTGTGGGGCGTAGCCGCCTCGTCGTACCAGATCGAGGGCGGAGCGAGCGCCGACGGGCGGGGCGATTCCATCTGGGACACGTTCTGCCGTGGGAAGGGCAACGTGTGGATGGACCAGACGGGGGACACGGCGTGCGAACACTACCACCGCATGGAGTCGGACGTCGACCTCATTTCGCAGATTGGGGCGCGGGCGTACCGGCTGAGCGTGGCGTGGCCGCGGGTCATGCCGGGGGGGCGGGGGGCGGTGAACGCAGCGGGGCTGGACTTCTACTCGCGGCTGGTGGACAGGCTGCTGGCGAAGGGGATCACGCCGTGGGTGACGCTGTTTCACTGGGACTTCCCGCAGGCGCTGTTTGATGAGGGCGGGTGGCTCAACCGCGATTCGGCTGACTGGTTCGCGGAGTACAGCGCGGTGGTGGTTGATGCGCTGTCGGACCGCGTGAGCAACTGGATCACGCTCAATGAGCCGCAGGTCTTCATCAAGTATGGCCATGGGGACGGGATCAATGCCCCGGGCCTGAAGCTTCCGCTGCGGGAGCAGATTCTGGCCGGACACCACGCCATGCTCGCGCACGGCAGGTCCGCGCTGGCGATCCGCGCGCACGCGAAGACGCCGCCAAAGGTTGGGTACGCGCCGGTGTGCGTTGTGCGGTACCCCAAGACGGATGGGGATCTCGACGCCGCGCGGCACGCCACAGGGGAGGTCACCGTCAAGGACCTGTGGAACAACGCGTGGTGGATGGACCCGGTTCTCCGGGGCGAGTACCCCGAGAGCGGGCTCAAGGTCTTCGGCGCGGATGTCCCGGACTTCAACAGCGGCGACTTTGACATCATCCAGCAGCCGCTGGACTTTCTGGGTATCAACATCTACGAGGGCCAACCGATCAGTACGGGGGCGGCGGGGGAGCCGGTGTTCGCGCCCCGACCGGTCGGGCACCCGCTGACGGCCTTCCGCTGGCCCGTGGAGCCGGAGAGCCTGTACTGGGGCCCGCGGTTCATGCACGAGCGGTACAACGTGCCGATTTACATCACCGAGAACGGGCTCTCGAACATCGACTGGGTCCACCTGGACGGCAAGGTGCATGACCCGCAGCGGATCGACTTTACGACGCGGTACCTTCGCGCGCTCCGCCGCGCGGCGAGCGATGGCGTTGACATCCGGGGCTACTTCCACTGGTCGCTGATGGACAACTTCGAGTGGGCTGCAGGGTACAAGGAGCGGTTCGGGCTCATCCACGTGGACTTCGAGACGCAGGAGCGGGTGCTGAAAGATTCGGCGCACTGGTACCGCGGGGTGATTGAGTCCAACGGCGAGGGGCTGTGAAGGGGCGGAGGAGTACAGGGGAGCGCAGAGGAAGGCAGAGGAGTTGGGGAGGGGTTGTCACGCTGACGCCATGAAAAACCATGGCGACGGATGCGTCGCCATGGTCTGATAGTTTCCGGTCACAATGGGTTGCTTGGCTTAGCAGTTCCCGCCGCCGAGTACGCGGAAGAAGGCTTCGATGTCCTGATCCGTGCCGAAGTCGCCGTCGCCGTTGAAGTCCGAGCCCTGGCAGAAGCAGGCGGCGCAGCAGTTGCCGCCCAGGCAAGCGAAAAACGCTTCGATGTCCTGGTCGGTGCCGAAGTCGCCGTCGCCGTTGAAGTCCTGGCTGCCGCACTCGTTGCCGGGGCACTGGTTGGGGGGCAGCTGCGTAAAGGTGATGTCGTCCCAGAAGATCACGCCGCTGGAGGGGGTGCCATCGCCGACGAAGCGGAGCGGCGTGAGCTTCACGTGATTGGGCAGGGGCGCGGAAGGGACGCAGGAGCAGCCGCAGTCGGGGCGCACGCCGGTGTTGCACTCGTAGTGGGCCTGAATGTCCGCCCGCGCGAACACGGCCGTGTACTGGACCCACTGCCCGTTGGTGTGGCCGGTGACGGCGGGAACGCCGCCGGTGCCGATGTCGGCCGTGGCGACGTCCTGATTACCGACCTTGATGTTGATCTTGATGCCCGACTGGTCAGTGATCGGCGCGTCTGCGGGGATCATGTAGTACGCGCTGATGACAACGTCACCGCCGTTGTAGTCGAAGATCGGGTCGAAGAAAGGGTAGGGCCCGCTGCACGCCGTCTGGCACGTCTGGTCGCAGTAGCAGAAGTTGATGGAGTCGGTCGTGATGCCGACGAACCCGCCGCTGCCGGGGGTGGTGAGGGTGAGCACCGCGTTGCCCGTGCGGGGCGTCAATGCGTTGGGCGTTCCGACGGGAAACAGCGCCGGCGCATCAGGGTCACCGACGAACCGACGCTTCGCGTTCAGGTTGTTGCCGGGGCTGTGCCAGCCCTCGGGGAAGGGCCCGCCGCAGAACCCGCAGAGTTGTTCAAACCCGCCGTTCTGCAGGGTGGCAGTCTGGGCCTGGACAGCGGACCCGGCGAACGCACAAATCAACGCGGCGGCAACAAGCTTCATGGGGCGAACTCCTGAAAAGACAGACCGTAAGCGTTTTCATTATGCGGATGCCTCTGCCTTCGTCAAGAACCATTTTCGAAGGCCCCGTTGAGTCGGACTCACTCCTTCAGCCCGTCCCCTGACACACCCCGCACGAAGGTCTGCTGCGTCACCATGAACAGCAGCAGCACCGGGCCCATCACCATCGTGCTCGCCGCCATCAGGAGGTTCCACGGCGTGTTGCCCGCCTTGCTCTGGTACAGCTGGAGGCCGAGCGCGAGCGTGAACTGGTCACGGTGGGTGAGGAAGATCAGCGGGGCCAAGAAGTCGTTCCACACATAAATGAAGTGGAAGAGCGCGACGACGGCGAGGGCGGGCTTGCTGAGCGGGAGGATGATGCGCCAGAAGATCCCCCAGTGGGAGCAGCCGTCGATCCGGGCGGCCTCGTCCAGCTCCTTCGGGATGCCCCGATAAAACTGCCGGAGCAGGAAGATGTTGAACGCCCCGCCAAACCACGCCGGGACCCAGAGGGGTTTCAGGGTGCCGATCCATCCCGCCTTGCTGAAAAGCACGAACAGCGGGGCCATCAGGACGGGGAACGGGATCATCATGGTGGCGAGGACGATGGTGAAGAAGAAGCCGCGGCCGCGCCATTCGACGCGGGAGAAGCCGTAGGCCACGACCGCGCTGGAGATCACCATCCCGGTGACGCTGAGGAACGCGACGACGAGCGTGTTGCGGAGGTAGAGGGGGAAGTTGATCGAGTCGTCGTTCCAGACCTTGCCGTAGTTGTCGCTCACCTGCGCGGGGAGGATGGACGCTGGCTCGGGCAGCAGCGACACGCCGCCGCCCGCGGCCTGCGCCTCGGGCTTGGTGGAGGTCGCGAGCATCCACACGAGGGGCAACAAGAAGGCCGTGGCGGCGACGAGGAGTGTGGCGAACGCCACCCAGCGACCGAAGCCCGACCCGCGATGGAAGAGTGTGGCTTTCATGCGCTCCGGTAATGCACCATTCTCCGGCTCACCAGGAACATCAGCCCGGTCAACGCGAGGATGATGAGGAGCTGGAGCCAGGCGAGGGCACTGGCGTAGCCCATCTGCTGGTAGATGAACGTGTTGTCGTAGAGGTACATCGTGTAGAAGAACCCCTTCTGGCCGGGGCCGCCCTTGTCGCGGACGAAGATGACGTAGGGCACGACGAAAATCTGGAACGCCCCGATCGTCAGCGTGATGGCGTTGAAGAGGATCACCGGCGAGATCATCGGGACGGTGATGCTGAAGAACTTGCGGATCGCGCCCATGCCGTCGATGTCGGCGGCTTCGTAGAGGGATGTCGGCACCTGCTTGAGGGCCGTGAGGCACAGGATCACGGCCTGCCCCACGCTCCACAGGCCGATGATGACCAGCGCGGCAAGGGCCCAGTTGGGGTCGAGCAGCCACGCGGGGCCGTCGATGCCCAGGGTGCTGAGGAGGCGGTTGATGAGGCCGTACTCGGCGTTGAAGAGCCACATCCAGACCATGGTCGACGCGATGAGCGGGACCAGGGTCGGGAGGAAGATCGCCATCTGGAAGAACTTGGCCCACGGGAGGCGGGGGGTGTTGAGGAGCGACGCGAGCACCACGGCGATGGTCACGCTGAGGGGAATCGAAATGGCGGCGTAGAGGAAGGTGTTCCGCAGCGCAAGATGCAGCGTTTGGTCGGTGAGCATCCGCTGGTAGTTGGCCAGGCCAACCCAGAGCGGGCTCTCCAGCAGCCGGTAGTCGGTGAGCGAGTAGTAGAAGCTCATGGCGAGGGGGAACGCCATGAACAGGATGAAGCCGACCAGCCACGGGCTGATCCAGGCGAGGCCGGTGATGGTCTTGCGGGCGCTCACGCCGCGCCCTCGGCGCGGCGGCGGGACTGGAGCTCGAAGTTGTCGAGCACTCCCTGCACCTTGGTCTGGGCCCGCGCGAGCAGGTCCTTGGGGTCGCCCTTCATGTTCCACGACTGATCGAACACCCAGATAAGCTCGTCGCGGATCTGAATCCACGCGCGGGTCTTGGGGACGAGGAACGAGCGGGGACTCTTGGCGATGTCGTCGAAGACGCGGACGCCGCGGTTGGGGTGGGTGGCGAGGAACTGGGGGCTGGAGGTGGCGAGCGGGGAGCCCTTGCAGTGGACGGTGGCGAGCTTCTCAGTGATGTCCTGGCGCTGGGTGTAGGCGATGAACTCCATACTCGCATCAGGGTGCTTGACGCCGCGGGGGATGGTGAGGATGTCAGTGTCGACGAGGCCGATCGGACGCGCGGGGTCGTAGAGGGACTCGGCGACGGGGAGCGGGACGACGCCGTAGTCCAGGTCGGGGGCGTAGGCGTTGATCATGTTGGCGAGCCACGGGCCCTGGATGACCATCGAGAGCTTGCCCGCGAGGAAGGGGTTGAGGGGCGAGTCGTAGTTGCCGAAGGTGGAGCGGAACTCGTTGAGGCGGGTGAGGCCGAACTCCTTGGGGTAGGACTGGACCCAGTCGTAGCCGGCCTGATTCTCGGGGGAGTTGAGGAGAGCGCGGTTGGTATCGGCGTCGTAGAGCGAGGCGCCGAAGGGGTAGCCCCAGATGAACACCCACCAGCCGGGCTCCCTGTGGTGGAAGCCCATGCGGGTGATGCGGTTGTTGTCGATGCGCGTGATGCGGCGGTTAGCCTCGTCCAGCTCGGCGATCGTGCGCGGGCCAGTGTCCGGCAGGCCGACCTCGCGGAAGTGGGCCTTGTTGTAGTAGAGCGCGACGGTGCCGCCGGTGTTCACGGCGGCCCAGAACTTGCCCTTGTGCTGAGTCGCGGCCGCCATGCCCGGTGAGTAGATGCTGGGCGTGACGCCGAACTCGGCGCCCAGCTCATCCAGCGGCAGGATTGCGTTGGTCTCCGCGAACGCAGGGAGGTTGTAGTTCCACAGGCCCAGGATGTCGGGGGGCGCGCCGCCGGCGATCGTGATCTGGGCCTTCTCGTCGATTCCGGCGGTGCTGAAGTAGCGGACGAAGAGGCGGTCCTGGGACCTGTTGAAGTCCTCGACGACGGTCTGCATCGCACGGCCTTCGAGGCCGGTCCACTTCTCCCAGTAGTCGAGCACGAGGCGGCCGTCGTCGCGACGCTTGGCGGGGCGGGGGCCGAAGAGTGCGAACCCGAGGCCGGCGGTGGCGAGCGCGCCGACGGCGGTGCGGCGGGTGATCTCACCGGCGCTCGCGGACAGAGTCATTTTTTCACCGGAGCCGTCGGAGGCTGCGCCAACTTCTCGTACAGTTTGGCGGACTCTTCCGGAGTGAGTTCCTTACGCGGCGACGGCGCCGGCGTTGCGCCGGAAACCGGACTCTTCTTGAACTCCTGCTTTTCCTGGTTGATCCGGGCGATCATCTGATCCCAATCGTTCTTGTCGAAGGGAAAGCCGGTGTACTGACCTGTCTTCGGATTGAGAACGCCCTTCGTGGAATCCAGTTTATCTCCCGAGCGACGCATCTCGCGGTCGAGATTGCCGCGCGTCATCTCGACCTCTTCGCCGGTATCCGTGAACTTGATGACAACCGTTTCCTGCATGCGGGCAGGGCTGTACGGGTCGATGGAACTCCTTGACCGGAAGAACATGAACAAGCTCGCGAGCAGCAGAACGCCCGCGAAGGCCCATCCCATCCACGGCGACTTGTTCATCTTCTCACGCAAACCACTCAGCATGCAGCACCTCGTCCGTGTAGCTTAGCGATAGTACAGGTGGCCCCAGTTGTAAAACGGCGCGGGTGCTCCCATGGGGTCGGGCGAATCCTGGTATTCCGGGTGGCTCATGAGCTTGACGGAGATGTCGCCGAACAAGAGGTTGTTCTTTCCGCGTGTGGTCCGACCGTCGTTGCCCTTGCCCTCATGCCGTGGGTACTGGTCCAGAGCATCCATGGCCCATACGACCCACTGAGGGTTTCTGATCAGTCTGATTTTCTGTGCAGAAACGCCGTAAGGGACGCGGAATGGTCCGGGGTTGTCGCCCGGCTCGTAGGCCTCGGAGTCGTTGAACCAGTACTCGGTCCACGCCGTCGGCTCCTGCATCATGCTCAATGGAGGCAGCGGCAAGGTGTAAATCAGGCCATTGTTCTGGAGGAAGGGGATGTTCCGTCGGTCACGGACGCTCGAATAGCCCACCGCCGCGGGGCACTCGAACGGCTTCTGCCCCGAGTTGTTGAGAAAAGACTGAAGCTTGGCAACCATTCCGACGTGGTAGAACAACTGCGGCGCCGAGGGTGCGTCGTGAAGGTCAAAGAACTGCGGGTCCTTCTGTTCGTCCAGGTACATCTGGGTTGCCGTGCCGATCTGCTTCAGGTTGCTCTGACAGATCACAGTCCAGGCCGTCTTGCGTGCATTGCCCAGCGACGGCAGCAGGATGCTGATCAGCAGCGCGATGATCGCGATCACCACCAGCAGCTCGATCAGCGTGAACGCCCGACGGAGGCTGGCGATCGGGTTTCGGCGATGCTTCATGTGCGGACCTTTCCAACTGCGGGCTTGGGCGTGCCTGACGGCACGGCCCAGGCGACCTGGACCTCGATGGTCTTGCCTTGATTCTGTGCGGCGAGAGCGGGCGGGATGTTGCAGCCATCCAAAGGTTGGCCGTTGATCGTGAGGGTGGGGGCGGCGCCAGGGATGAACGCGGCGGCGTCGAAGGAGAGGGCGATCGTTGCGCCGCGCCACTGACGCTTGACGCGGACCTTGCCGAGCGAGCGGGGCGGGCAGGGCTGGATGGTGAGGCCTTCGTAGGTGGGGCGGATGCCCAGGACCCACTCGAGGCTGACGCGGTTCAGCCACGCGGCCGACCCGGTGTACCACGTCCAGCCGGCGCGTCCGGGGCGGTCGCTGAGGGGGCCGTCGACGTTGCCGGGAGTGACGAAGGGCTCGGCGATGTAGGCGTCGGCGTCCTGGCCGCGGTGGGCGGGGGAGATGGAATCCCAGATGCGCTCGACGGACTCGTGGTCGCCCAGCTTGGCCGCGGCGGCGAGGGCCCAGGTGGCGGCGTGCATGTAGACCCCGCCGTTCTCACGGCTGCCGGGGGTATAGCGGGTGACGTAGCCGATGTTGATGTCGGGGACGGTGTAGGCGGGGGCGAGCAGGAGCGGGCCGTAGGGTGAGAGGAGGTTCTCGCGGACGGAGTTCCAGGCCTTCTCGGCGCGGTCGGCGGGGGCGACGTCGGCGAGGATCGACCAAGTCTGGGCGTTGAGGTGGATCTTGCCTTCCTTGCAGGCGGAAGCGCCGACCCATTCGCCGCTGTCCTTGGTGCCGTAGCGGTACCAGTTGCCGTCCCAGGCGTGGGCGTTGATGGCGCGGGCGTACTGGTCGCGCTTCTGGCGGAACTCCGCGGCCATCGAGAGCTCGTTGATGCGGTCGCCGATCTCGGACCACTGGTCGAGCAGGTGGCAGAGGAACATGCCCACCCAGACGCTCTCGCCCTTTTCTTCGATGCCCATGGCGGAGAGGCCGTCGTTCCAGTCGCAGGAGCCGATGTGCGGGAGGCCGCGTTGGCTGGTGCGGTAGAAGGCGCGGGCGAAGGAGCGGCGGCAGTGGTCCAGCAGCGTGGAGGCCGGCGCGTCCATGAAGGGCGCGGTGCGGTTGAGGGCGGCGAAGTCGCCGGTTTCGCGGAGGTAGGCCGCGAGCACGAAGGGGAGCCAGAGGTAGTCGTCGGAGCAGGCGGTCTTGTTGCCGAAGTCGGCGAGGGCGTGCCACCAGTGGTTGACGCTGCCGTTGGCGAACTGGCGCGTGGCGTGGAGGAGGATCTGGTCGAGCGTGCGGGCGGGCTCGATGGGGAGCCAGACTTGGGAGTCCTGGAGCTGGTCGCGGAAGCCGCGGGCGCCGGACTGCTGGTAGTAACCGGTGCGGCCCCAGAGGCGGGCGCTGATGGACTGATAGGGGAGCCAATGGTTGTTGAGGAGGTCGAAGTCGGCCCGCTGCGAGCTGATGGTGGTGGTTGCGAGGCGCTTCTTCCAGGCGGAGAGCGCGTCGGCGTGGCACTTCTCGGCCGCGGCGGGGGCGGTGAACTTGTCGATGAGGGCGAGCACGCCGGGCTCGTCGTTGCCGATCGCGAGCAGGTAGTGGAAGGAAACAGTCTGGCCGGGCTGGAGCGTGAGGTCACCGCCGAGCGCGGCCGCGGCGTCGCCGACGCGGCCGAAGCCGCCGACCTGGCCCGCGGGAGCGGTCATCTGAGTCGGGCGTGCGAGCGGGGCGTAGCGGCCCAGGAACATGGACTTGTCGGCGACGGCGATGTCGTTGGTGAAGTGGGCGCCGCAGAGCGCGTGGGCCGCGACGTAGGGCCAAGGCAGGTTCCAGTGTTCGCGCTCGGTCTTGGGTGGGATGTCCCACATGTTCTTGGTCGCGATGATGGCCTTACGCGCGGCGTCGTGCTTGGTGGTGAAGAAGAGGCGGTGGAACTCGCGCTTGCTGTCGGGCGCGACGCCGCAGCACCAGTCGAAGTAGGAGCTGACGCGGAGACGGCGGGGCTTGTCGGTGGTGTTCGAGATCGAGACACGCCAGAGCTCGACGGCGTCTTCGGGGGCGACGGTGAGCGTCCAGCTGGTCTGGATGCCGCGGGTTTTGGTGGTGAAGGACGTCGCGCCCATGGTGTGGGTGCAGGCGTACTCGTCGAAGGTGGTCTGCGTGGGAGCGGGTGCGGCGGACCAGACGTCGCTCGTGTCGAGGTCGGCGATGTAGATGAACTTGCCCGACGTATCGCGGACCAAGTCCATATCCCAGCGGGTGAGGACGTTGTGCTGCGCGTCGTCGTACCACGAGAAGCCGCCGCCGTTCTGGGAGACGACGAGGCCGTAGCGGCCATTGCAGATCACGTTGACCCACGGCATCGGAGTGGCCGGGTCGGTGATGGTGAAGGCGCTGCCGTGGGTGTCGAAGTGTCCGAAACGGTTGGAGAGCATGCGGGGTCCAGAGGGCAAACAGAGGCCCGGTGATGTAAACGCTTACACAGCGTGCCCGGAGACGGGGTCTGTGTCAAGGGGGGATGGGGGGAAGGTGGAGAAAAACAACCCGGAAAAGAACACCGGCCCAGCGTGGGCTGGGCCGGTGTGGGTTCAACTCACTTGGAGAAGGATTCAGCGGCGGCGACGACGGGCAACCAGGCCGGCGAGGCCCAGGAGCGCGGCCGAGGCGGGGCTGGGGACCACCGAGACGTTGCCGTAGACGATGTCAGAGCTGTCGGCGATGAAGGGGTTCCGCTGGTTCTGGGCGATGAAGCCGAGGGTAGAACCAGAGTTGAAGCCGTTGGCCGAGTTGGGGCCGACAGCGCCGCCCAGGTCGAAGCTGATCATGCCGCTGTTGAAGACGCCGTTGACGGCGTCAACGAAGGTCACGCTGTACGCGGCGACACCGGCGTTGGGCGTGCCGGCGGTGCCGGGGGCGAAGTAGTTGTAAGTCATGGTGGCGGTGGTGCCGGGCGTGTAGGTGCCGGCGCCGAAGGAGAAGAAGTTCATGTTCGCGCCGAACATGGCGACTTCGCCGTTCTCGCCGGCGACGAGGAGGCGGCCCTCATCGATCCAACCGTTGCCGCGATCGTTGTAGAAAACGATGCCGGCCTCCTTGCGGGGGCCTCCGGCGGGGGCGGTGACGCTCACGGTGGAGGTGATGGAGAAGCTCTGGAAGTTGCTGACGCCGAAAGCGGTCGCGCCGCCGTCGTTGGAGAACAGCGCCTGGTGCTTGTTGGCGAAGTTGCCAGCGGCGCCCTGGGGGAACTGCTCGAGGATTTCAACGCCGGTGTTGAAACCAGCCATTGGGTAGTTGCCGGGAACGGGCGCGGGGTTGATGGGGTTGCCGGCGGGGCCGTAGGTCAGGTTGGTGGTGCCGAAGTCGTTGAAGATTCGGGCCTGGAACTGGTAGCCGTTGACGCTGGTGATGTCCTGCGCGAAAGTTGCGCCTGCAAAGCATGCGATCGCGACGGTTGCTGCAACAAAGTTCTTCATTGTCTCTCTCTCCTTGGTGAGTGAACTCGAGGGCCCCTGCGGGGAAGTTCCTCGATCAGGTGTAAACGCTTTCACATTGTGCGGGAAGGGGGGCGGGGCGTCAACGCCATTTTTACCGATTTCGGGCGCGAAGTGTGATTTTGGTGGCGGCGGCCCGTTTTAGGGTCTGATAAGGGAAGGGCCGAACTCGCCCGGCTCGAACCAGTGGGCCTCGGCGGGGCGGGGCAGGAGTTGGATCGGGGTGTTGGCGACGAGGGGGGCGTCGGCGGGGAGGCGGGCGGTCAGGGTCAGGGGGCCGGCGCGGCAGGCGACGTCGATCGATTCGCCCAGGGGCTCCACGACCGCGGCTTCGAGCTGCCAGGCGTCGCGGGAGTTGTAAAGGGTGAAGGCGGAGGGGCGGAGGCCCAGGACGACGGGCTTGGTGGCGTGGGGGCGGA
>Ga0208492_1000785_pt1 | contig 24246 bp, 23 predicted proteins | sample Subbioar_CSW14AB_FD_184820 | JGI IMG/M metagenome (GOLD analysis project Ga0208492, IMG submission 184820) | Serpentinite rock and fluid subsurface biosphere microbial communities from McLaughlin Reserve, California, USA - CR12Mar_CSW14AB (SPAdes) | ecosystem: Environmental > Terrestrial > Deep... | reverse complement strand
TCATTCCGGACGCGCGCAGCGCGAGCCGGAACCCAGGAGCGACGCGCACCGGCGCCTGCAGCTCCTGGCTTCCGGCTCACGCGCAAGAGCGCGTGTCCGGAATGACAGTCGTGGATGTTGCTCAATTGGAAACGGCCCCCTTGGGCCGTGTCCCCCGCCTAGCTGTCCGCGCGCGGCGCCATCGCGAAGCTGACACCGAGTTCCGCAAGCTGGTCCGCATCGCGCCAGCGCACATTCTCGGCGATGAGCGCAACGCCCTCGGCCGAGGCGACTTCCAGACGGGTCATCGGAATATCCATCGCCTCGAGCCGCGTCGGCTCAATGCGCACAGCCTCGAACGTCATGCGGGCGCGGGCGCCCATCGGCGTACGCCAGGATTTGCGGGCGTCGAGACCCACGCGGAACCCACGGCGGCGGAACGCATCCACGCGATCCAGCGCCAGGTCTTCCAGCGAGGACACCGAAGCGTCGCAGAAATCGATCCGGATCTCCTGCGGCAGCAGGCCCGCGCGCATCACGCCGGCTTCGGCCGCCATCGGGGCGTCCTTGTCGGCCAGCGCCGCCATCGGGGCCTGGATCGACAGCGGGCGGTGATCAGCCCCCGTCTCCTTGGCCAGACGCGCCGCGCGCTCGATCATGTCGCCCAGCCAGGCGGCGGCCGACGGCAGTTGCTGCTCGCCGGTCAAGTGGCCCGGACGGAACGTGTCCTCGAAATTGATATCGGTCTCAGCGTGCATGCCGAACGCCTCGCCATCGGCCAGACGCACGACCGGACGGAAACGCATGCGCGGCTGGCGCTCGATGACGGCCGTCGGTTCGTTCTGGACGAGGCGCAGATGAGAGGCGCGCGCTTGGGTCATTGCTTGGTCCCGGCTTAGATGCTGAGTTGCATCTTGGATAACAGAGCCGGCTGAAGGTCCGCCGAAACCAGATCGGTGAATTTTCATCAAATCGGCCACCAATTTCGAAGGTTTACGAGGGGTTGATGAGCAACACGGACACACCGAAACCGGCCGCCACAGTGCTTCTGGTGCGCGATGCGCCTGCGCTGGAAGTCCTAATGGTCCGCCGCAGCGCCGGCATGGCCTTTGGCGCCAGCGCGTGGGTGTTTCCCGGCGGAAAGGTCGCAGCAACGGATTCAGCGCCCGAATGGGACGACCTTTCGGATGGCAGCTACGATCACTATGTCCGTTCACTGAGGATCGCCGCCGCCCGCGAGGTCTTCGAGGAATCCGGCCTTCTCCTTGCCACCCGCGATGGCGAGGTTCTTAACGCCGCCGCCAGCGCCGCCTTCGACAGCCAGCGCGGCGCCGTCGAAGCCGATCCTTCGCTTTTCATTAATCTCGTCCGCGAGGCCGGCCTCCGCCTCACCCTCGATCGCCTCGTCCCCTTCGCCCACTGGATCACCCCCAGCTTCGAACCCCGCCGCTTCGACACGCACTTCTTTCTTGTCCGCGCCCCCTCGGATCAAGTCGTCCGCCACGACGGCCGCGAAGCCGTCGATCATGAATGGGTGAGCCCCGCGAGCCTGCTGGAGCGGCGCGTGAAAGGCGAAGCCAAGCTGATGTTCCCGACGCGCCTCAACCTCGAAGTGCTCGGACGCTCCAGCACTGCCGCCGCTGCCGAAGCCGCCGCCCGCGCGCTGAAGGTCGTGACGGTCGAACCGCAGGTCGTCGACCGGGCGGACGGCAAGGTGCTCGTCATCCCCGCCGAGGCCGGCTACGGCCTCACGGAAGAGCGCATCACCAATGTGATGGGATAGCGGACGTCAGCCGTTAGACGCGATCAGCGTCTTGACCTGGGTCTCGAGCTCGACCGCGAGCGCGATGCCCACCGGATGGTCCGCGCCCATGATCTTGCCGAGCACCGCCGCCTTGGCCGCATCCACATGCGCCTTCAGCAGCTTCTCGGGCGGATTGATCTGCGCATGCTCATCGCCCGTCAGCTTGCACAGCGACGCGCAAATCCGGCCGACCAACGGATAGCCATAGGTCGGAGCGAGGCCCTTGAGGTCATGCGCCCGGCGATGCAGCTCGCTGCGCGCAGCAGCAGACCCGTGCGCCGCCTCATACTTGGCCCACGCATCGAGCAGGTGCGCCAGCTCTTCATTGATCCAGTCCGCGAACTGGACCGACATCCGCTCCAGCGCTGCTTCCGCCCGCGCGATGGCCTTCTGGTCCAGCGCCGGAATGGCCCCGCCCACCTTGGCCTTGAGGGCGTTCGGCGGCGTGATGATCTCGATCGGCTTCTGCTTGGTCATGTGCCCAACCTTGGCGATGGCAGTCTCGTGAGTCGCAGCGTCAGGTCAGAACCTTAGCAAACGCTTATGCACATAACAAAACGGGGATAGCCCCCTATATTCAGAACCGGGAGTTGGCCGAGACCACCCACCCCTTCTCGCTGAAGTTCCCCGAGATTTCCTCCCGCCACCCCACCCCCAGCGCGAAGTCGCCGAAATCATAGGACGTGGAAATCTGGGCCTTGGCGCTTTCCGAGACGCCCTGGCCATCCCGCCAGGCTTTCAGTCCGAAGTTCCATCCCGGCAGCACTTCCACCCCGGTCGCGAACTCGAACACGTTGCGTGCGCACGTATCCCTGACCCTGTGGCCGACCTCGACATTCACATACCCCTCGCGTCCCAGCACCGGGAACGATGTTCCCACCGCCACCCGCGCCTCATAGCCGCCGCCAAGGCATTCCGGCCCGTCCAGTGACTCGCCCGCCAGCAAGGAGGCCTGCACGGAGAATGACCCCCGCTCGCCCAGCGGAAACGCCTTCAGCACGCCAAGCCGTGCGCCCGACCGGTCGTCATAGGTATCGCCGATGCGGATCTCGCTCTCGACCTTGACGGTCAGGCCCCAGCCATCACCGAGGCCCATCTCGTTGAAATCGTCGGTGCGCCATGCCTGCCCGAAGTCGCCGCTTTCGCGGGACACCGTGACGAACCACGTCTGCTGGCCTTCCGGCAGGCTCCACGCGCCCGCATGCGCCATCGGCGCCGCGGCGCTTGCACCGGCCACCATCATTGCGCCGCGAAGCGCAAACCGTCCCCTGCCCACTTGTCCCCCAACCCTCGAATAACTAGCTGTCGTACCCCGGCGACTCCCGGTCGAGCTTCCTCAGACAACCCGGCCACGCCAGCATCGCGCCGACGCCACGCGCCATTGCCTGTTGTTCCTTTACTGTCTCGATCGAGTCCGCCGGAGCGATCCGGAGATGCTCGCGGCCACCGGCCGCCGCCATCACCTGGATCTGGCAGGCGCGCTCGAGGAAGAAAATCTGCGTCCAGCACGCCGCGGCCGTCTCGCCGACCGCCAGCGTGCCATGGTTCCAGAGCATCAGCGCGTTCTTGTCGCCGAGGTCGGCCACCAGCCGCTCCCGCTCGTCCAGGTCCAGCGCAATGCCTTCATAGTCGTGATAGGCTAGGTTCGGCAGCACGATCAGCGCATGCTGGCTGATCGGCAGCAGGCCCTCCTTCGTGGAGGCAACCGCCGTGCCCGCATCCGAATGGATGTGCAGCACGAACTTCGCATCCTCGCGTGCGGCATGGATGGCGGAGTGGATGGTGAAGCCCGCCGGATTGATCATGTACTCGGTCGGCTCGACGATATTGCCGTCCAGATCGACCTTCACGAGCGACGAGGCGGTGATCTCGTCGAAGAAATACCCATAGGGGTTGATCAGGAAATGATGCTCAGGCCCCGGAACGCGGGCCGAGATGTGGGTGAAAATCATGTCGTCCCACCCATATAGCGCAACGAGCCGGTAGAGCGCCGCCAGCTCGACCCGGACTTTCCATTCCTCGGCGCTGCAACGGTCTTTCACACTCAGGGATTTGAGGTCGTCGGCCATGGCGCGCTCCTGAAGATCTTCAATAAGGAGCTTATAGCCTCTGGCGCGAGAACACGGAAGCGACGCGTGCGGCCCGCGAACCTGACCCGGGTTTTGCCATGCACCCCGGGCAAAGCCGCTTGGGTTTCTGTCGTCATCGAGGGAATTTGGCCCTATAGCTGGGCGCCGCAGCGGGAGCCGACATGAGCGCCGACCTCAGAATCCACTTCACGGCCTCCCAGAAGCCGGAAGCCCGGCAGGCGCTGGAGACCATGACCCGCAAATACGGTCAGGCCGGGCTCGACAAGGCCGAAGTCGTCGTCGCCCTCGGCGGCGATGGCTGGATGCTCGACACCCTGCGCGAGCGGTTCCAGGACCGCCTGCCCGTCTACGGCATGCACCGGGGCACGATTGGCTTCCTGATGAACGACTTTGCCGAGGACGGCCTGCCCGAGCGGATCAACAACGCCACCCGCGCCGTCATCCACCCGCTGGAAATGACCGCGACGGGCGCCAACGGTAAGGTCACTACCAAGCTGGCGATCAACGAGGTCTCGCTCCTGCGTCAAACCTCGCAGACCGCGCACCTCACCATCAGCGTCGATGGCCGCGAACGGATGTCCGGCTTGTTCGCAGATGGCGTGCTCGTTGCGACGCCCGCCGGCTCGACCGCCTACAACCTCTCGGCGCACGGCCCCATCCTGCCGATCGGCGCGAACCTGCTCGCGCTGACGCCGATCTCGCCCTTCCGCCCGCGCCGCTGGCGCGGCGCCCTGCTACGCCACGACGCCAGGGTGGAGATCGAGATCCAGGACCCGGAACGCCGCCCGGTCGCCGCCACGGCCGACACACAGGAAGTGCGTGACGTCGCGCGCGTCGCCATCCGCGAGGATCGCTCGAAGCCAATGACCATGCTGTTCGATGAAGGCCACGCGCTCGACGAACGGATTCTCCGCGAGCAATTCTCGCTGGAGTGAATGTCATTGCCGCACTGCGGCCAAAACTATTTCAGACAAAGTGCAGCCTCTGACCTAACGGCATGACTTGCGCGTCAGCCTGCCGGGTCGCAACGTCCCGCCAACATCGACAGATGGCGGAGTGCGTGCGTGCAGCTGATCAGCCAGACGGCCGTCGAAGGCACGCCGGGACCTGCCTATGGCGAGGCCTACCGGCGTCTCGATGACCTCAACTTCAACGACGCCCGCGTCTTCCGCCACGGCCAGCCCTTCGACCAGTTCGCGCGCCTCCGCGAAGCCGCCCCTGTCTGCTGGCACCCCGAACCCGGCGACCTGCCCGGCTTCTGGGTGGTGACGCGCCACGCCGACGTCATGCGCGTCAACGGCGACCCCGCCGTGTTCTCGTCCCAGCGCGGCGGCATCCTGATGAACACGCCAAAGGCGGACCAGGGCCACGTCCTGCTCGGCCGCGCGTCGCAGGACACCATGATCAACCTCGACGCGCCACACCACATGCAGCTGCGCCGCGAGCACATGCCGTTCTTCACGCCGAGCTACCTCAAGACGCTCACCACCAAGGTCCAGACCGAAGTCACGCGCCTGATCGATGGCATGGCCGGCAAGGGCGAATGCGACCTCGTGGAGGAATTCTCCTCCCGCCTGCCCCTGTTCACCCTCTGCGAAATCCTCGGCGTTCCCGAAGCGGACCGCGGGAAATTCCTGCACTGGATGCACTATCTCGAAATGGCGCAGAACCTCGCCAACGACCAACTCGAAATGCAGACAGCGCCGAGCCTTGAACTCATCCAGTTCGTCGCCGACTTCAACTCGAACGTCGAAGAGATGTTCGCCTACGGCCAGCACATGCTGCACAAGCGCCGTAACGATCCGCAGCCGGACCTGATGTCCGCCATCGCCCGCGCGCAGGTCGACGGCCAGCTGCTCAGCGACGAGTATCTCGATGGCTCCTGGCTGCTGATCGTGTTCGCCGGCAACGACACCACCCGCAACACGCTTTCCGGCGCCATGAAGCTGCTGACCGAATTCCCGGACCAGAAGGCAAAGCTGGTCGCCCAGCCGGAACTGCTCTCCAACGCGGCCGACGAGTTCATCCGCATGGTCAGCCCGGTCATCTACATGCGCCGCACGGCGCTGCAGGACGCCATGATCGCCGACCAGAAAGTCGCCGCCGGCGAGAAGGTCGTCATGTATTACGGCGCCGCCAATCGCGACCCGGCTGTGTTCGCCAACCCGGACACGCTCGACGTCGCCCGCGCCAACGCCAACAAGCATATCGCCTTCGGCTACGGCCCCCACGTCTGCCTCGGCAAGCGCGTGGCGCAGATCCAGCTGGAAGAAGCCTACCGCCAGTTGCTGACGCGCCTGCCCGACATCACATGGAATGGCGAGATCGACATCGCCCCCAACAACTTCGTTCACGCGATCCGCAAGCTCGGGGTACGTTTCTCGAGCCGGCACTAGGACGACAAGACAGAACCCGGACCACCGGGTCTTCCCGAAAGCAGGGAACAGGGAGAAGCTTCGTGGGTGAAATCGTCAGCGGCGACCGCCGCCTGAGTACGAACGACCTGAACCTGCGCGCCGCGCGGGCAGCCACCGGCCTCGACAGCATCGGCGTGCAGCCCGGCGACATCATCGCTCTTTGCCTCCGCAACGACTTTCCGTTCTTCGAAGCCACCACAGCCGCCGGCATCCTCGGCGTCTACCCCACCCCCATGAACTGGCACGCGACCACCGAAGAAGCGCGCTACATCTTCGAGAACTCCGGCGCCAAGGCCGTGGTCATCCACTCCGACCTCTACGAGCCGATCAAGACGGCCATTCCCGCCGGCGTGAAAGTGTTCGTCGTCCCGACCCCGCCGGAAATCGCCGCCGCCTATGGCGTGCCCCAGAACGCCGCCACCCCGCCCGGAACGACCGACTGGTCCAGTTGGCTCGAAGGCTTCGCGCCCTGGTCCGTCGAGCCGCGCCAGAGCCCCGGCACGATCATCTACACCTCCGGCACCACCGGAAATCCCAAAGGCGTCCGCCGCGCCCCCCCAACGCCGGAGCAGTTCGAAGCTTCCATGCGCGGCCTGCTCACGATCTTCGGCCTGATGACGCATCCGCCCGACCAGATCGTCAGCGTGATGACCGGCCCGATGTATCACTCCGCGCCAAACGCCTATGGCGCGGTCAGCGCCCGCATGGGCGTCACGCTGCACCTGCAGGCCCGCTTCGATCCCGAAGACCTGCTGCGCATGATCGAAACGCACAAGATCACGCACATCCACATGGTGCCGATCATGTTCAACCGGCTGCTCAAGCTGCCCGATGACGTCAGGAAGAAATACGATCTCTCCTCGCTTCGCTTCGTCGTCCACGCCGCCGCGCCCTGCCCGGCGCCGGTCAAGCGCGCGATGATCGAATGGTGGGGACCTGTCATCAACGAATACTACGGCTCCACCGAAACCGGCGGCGTCGTGTTCTGCACGTCCGAGCAATGGCTCTCCCACCCCGGCACGGTCGGCAAGGCACAACCCAGCGCCGATGTCCGCGTGGTCGATGCCGATGGCAAGTCGCTCGCGCCGGGAGAGGTCGGCGAAGTCGTGGCGATGTTCACCAACATCGCGGACTTCACCTACCACAAGGACGACGCCAAGCGCGTCGCCTCCACCAAGGTCGGCCTCGTGGCCACCGGCGATCTCGGCTATTTCGACGCCGACGGCTATCTCTATCTCTGCGACCGCTCGAAGGACATGATCATCTCGGGCGGCGTGAATATCTACCCCGCCGAGATCGAGGCTTCGCTGCATCGCATGCCCGGCGTGGCCGACTGCGCCGTGTTCGGCATTCCGGACGACGAGTATGGCGAGGCCGTCCACGCCTGCGTGCAGCAACAGCCCGGCGCCAACCTCACCGAAGAGGCCGTAAATGCCTATCTCCGCGACCACGTCTCCGGCTTCAAGGTTCCAAAGTCCGTCGACTTCCGCACCGAACTCCCCCGCGAGGACTCGGGCAAGATCTTCAAGCGCAAGCTGCGCGAGCCCTTCTGGGCCGGCCGCACCACGCGCATCTAGCCACAGACATTCAAGGAAGGACCGCCCCGTGAACTTCGACTTCTCAGACGAGCAGAAGATGCTCCGCGATCAGGCGCGAAAATTCCTGGACGAGAAATCCAGCACGAAGACCGTACGCACCGTCCTCAATGACGACGCAAAGTCATTCGACGCCGCGCTGTGGAAGTCCGTGGCGGAACAAGGCTGGCTCGGCGTCACCATCCCCGAAGAGCATGGCGGCCTTGGCCTCGGCCGTCTCGAACTCTGCGTCCTCGCCGAAGAGATCGGCCGCGCCATCGCTCCGATTCCGTTCTCCTCCACGCTCTACTTCTTCACCGAGGCCCTGCTCTCCGCCGGGTCAGCAGAGCAGCAAGCCAAAGTCCTGCCCGGCGTTGTCGACGGCTCCGTCATCGGCGCATTCGCCGTGTCCGAGGGCGCCGGCGCGCCCTCGCCCACCTCCATCGAAGCCCAGTTCGATGGCTCGAAACTCACCGGTGTCAAAATCCCGGTGACGGATGGCGACATCGCCACCCACGCCGTCGTGCTCGCCCGCGAAGGCGCCGGCCTCTCGCTGGTGCTGGTCGACCTGAAGCAGGCCGCTGTGAAGCGCGAGACGCTCAAGACGCTGGACCCGACACGTGGCCATGCCCGGCTCACCTTCACCAAGGCGACTGCCGAGCGCATCGGCAAGGCGGGTGAAGGCTGGGACCTTGCCGAAGGCGTGCTCGATCGCGCCGCCGTGCTGATCGCCTTCGAGCAGATCGGTGGCTCACAAGCCTGCCTCGACATGTCGGTCGACTACGCCAAGAACCGCTTCGCCTTCTCGCGCCAGATCGGCTCGTTCCAGGCGATCAAGCACAAGCTGGCCGACATGTATGTCGGCATCGAGCTGGCCCGCTCCAACGCCTATTACGGCGCCTGGGCGCTCTCCACCGAGTCCTCGCAGCTGCCGATCGCTGCCGCCGCGGCCCGCGTGGCCGCCAGCGACGCCTACTACTTCGCCTCGAAGGAAAACATCCAGGCCCATGGCGGCATGGGCTACACGTGGGAGGTGGACTGCCACCTCTTCTATCGCCGCTCGAAACTGCTCGCCGTGCAGGCGGGCGGACCAGGCGTGTGGAAGGAAAAGCTCGTGCGTCGCCTTGAACTCAAGAACGCGGCCTGAGGAGAACGATCATGGATTTCAACGACAGCTCCGAAGAAGCCGCCTTCCGCGCCGAAGCCCGCGCCTGGCTCGAAAAAACCCTCGGCCCGCCCGCCTCGCGCGCGACCATGAAGACCGAAGGCGACGTCATCGCCGCCTCGAAGGCCTATCAGGCCAAGAAAGCCGCCGCCGGCTATGTCGGCCTCACCTGGCGCAAGGATGTCGGCGGACGTGAACTGCCGCCCATCTTCCAGGTGATCTTCAGCCAGGAGGAACAGAAATTCCAGGCGCCGGTCTCGCCCTTCGGCATCGGCCTGGGCATGTGCATCCCGACCGTCATCGCCTTCCACTCGGCCGACAAGATCAAGCGCTATGTCGGCCCCGCGCTCCGTGGCGAAGAAATCTGGTGCCAGCTCTTCTCCGAACCGAGCGCGGGCTCGGATGTCGCCGGTCTCAAGACCAAAGCCGTCCGCGATGGCGACGACTGGATCGTCAACGGCCAGAAAGTGTGGACCTCCGGCGCGCACTATTGCGACTACGGCATCCTGCTCGTCCGCACCAACCCGGAGAAGGAGAAGCACAAAGGCCTCACCATGTTCGTCGTGAACATGAAGGCGCCGGGCGTTGAAGTTCGCCCCATCCACCAGATGTCCGGCGGCTCCAACTTCAACGAGGTTTACTTCACCGATGTCCGCATCTCGGATAGCGAGCGCCTCGGCGAAGTCGGCAATGGCTGGAACGTCGCCCTCGTCACGCTGATGAACGAGCGTCTCGCGGTCGGCGGTTCGGCTGGCCCCGAATACGGCGAGATTCTCGAACTCGCTCGCCACACGCCCTCGCCCTCCGGCAAGGGCTCGCTGCTGCAGGACCAGGCCTTCCGCGAAAAGCTGGCCGGCTGGTATGTCAGCGCCGAAGGCTACACCCTCGGCAAATACAGGACGATGACAGCTCTCTCGAAAGGCCAGACGCCCGGCCCCGAAAACTCCATCGGCAAGCTCCTCAATGCCAACCGCATGCAGGACCTCGCCAACGCCGCCATCGAAGGCGAGGACCATTTCGGCATCATCTCCGATCCCGCCATCGCCCCGCTGCAAGGCGCCTTCCACAACGCCTATATGTGGGCCCCGGGCCTGCGCATCGCCGGCGGAACCGACGAGATCCTGCGCAACATCATCGCGGAACGCGTGCTTGGCCTGCCGCAGGATGTCCGCGTGGATAAGGGCGTCGCCTACAAGGACCTGCCCACCGGCAGGTAACGTAGCGCCCGCCGACACTTGCCAACTCCGGCGGTGTCTGCCCTACTCACCCCGGCGTCACCGCTGGGGTAAGCGGGCCGCTGCGTTTCCGGGGGATCTGTTTGCGGGCATTCGCCTTGATCGTCGCAGCCTTGCTCGCGCCGGTCGCCCGTGCGGATGAGCTGGATGATGCGCACAAGAAGCTGCGCGGACGCGGCGACCTGCAGTTCGAGTTCACGGTTCCGCAACCACGGCCCAGGCCTCCAGCTAACAACTGGTTCTTCGAGTTCCTCGATGCGCTCGGCCCGGTCTTCAGCATGATCTTCTGGGGCGGACTCGCCGCCATCGTGCTGACGCTCGCTTTCTTCATCGGCCGCGAAGTCCTCCGCGCCCGCTACGGCCGTGACGAAAAGAAACAAACCCGCGCAGATGTGCAGGAGACGAGCTACCAGCCCGCGCCAGAAAAGGCACGCGCCCTGCTGGATGATGCCGACCGCCTCGCAGCGCAAGGCCTCTACGACGACGCCGTGCGCACGCTCCTGCATCGCTCCATCGACGACATCGAACACCGCTCGCCCCGCGCCATCCGCCCGGCCCAGACCAGCCGCGAGATCGCTCGCTTGTCCATCCTGCCCGCGCCCGTGCGCGCCGCCTTCGATCCGCTGGTCCGCGCCGTGGAGCGCTCCTGGTTCGGCGGCGTGCCGATAGACAGCGAAGGCTACCAGGCCTGCCGTAAATCCTACGCCGACTTCGCCCTGCCGGAGGCCTGGCGATGAGCGCGGAGTCGAACGCCGGCCGGGGCGCCTTCTCGATACTGGTCGTGCTGGCCGCAGTCGTGGTCGGTGTCGTCGCTTTCGCTGCATTCATGGTGCTGATCGCCTTCGCAGACGACCTGCGCCGGCCGGACGATAGCGGCGAACATGCACTGTCGAAGTCGGCGGTGGGCTTCGCCGGACTGGTGCAGCTGCTGCAAGACACGGGGCATCAGGTGCGGGTCAGCCGCGGACCGCTGCATGAACTGGCCGGTTCGCCCGAGTTCGCGATCCTGAGCCCGCCGGTCAGCCGCCCGCTGGCTTATGAGGACTTCGACGGCGTCTGGGGCTGGAACCTCATCGTTCTGCCCAAATGGAACACCATCCCCGACATCGAGCGTCCGGAATGGGTCCACGCCAACGGCCTGCTCTACATGAATGTCGTCGAACGCCTGCTGAGCGATGTCTCGGATGGCATCAGGATATCGCGCGATAACGGCAACAGCCCGCTTGTGCTGGTCGACGATGCGACGGGCGACACGCTGCCCATCGGCCCGATCCGCAGCCTGCAGACAATTTCGGGGGACGGCATCTACCCGATCATAACCGACCCGGCCGGAAACATCGTACTGGGCAGCATCGGCGATCCCGAGGACGACGACGTCATGGGTTACGTCCTGTCCGATCCCGACCTGCTCAACACACAGGGCCTCGCCTCGGTCGCCACGGCGCGCACCGGCATGGGCATGATCGACTACATGGTGGATGAGACCACCCCGATCGTCTTCGACATGACGCTCCACGGCGTCGAGCGGACACGGAACATCCTGCAGCTGCTGCTGATGCCGCCCTTCGTCGCCGGCGTGCTGTGCCTCGTCTTCGCCGCTCTCCTCATCGGCGTCACCGCCTTCGCCGGCAACCTGCGCACCCGCGCCGGCCGCGATATTCCGCTCGGCCACAGTACGCTGGTCGACAGCTCGGCGCGATTGGTCTCGATCGCCGGACGCTCCAGCAGTATCGGCGCGCGCTACGTCGCCATGATCCGGCGCCAGTCAGCCCGCATCGTCGGCGCCCCGACCAATGCCAGTGAGGCGCAACAGATCGCCATTCTCGACAGCATCGGCCGCGCCCGCCCGGGCAGCACCGAGCCGACTTTCTCGCAACTGTCATCAGACGTGGCGAAAGCCAGCAATCCGGCCGCAATGATGCGGGCGATCAGCAAACTCTACAAATGGAAGCAGGAGTTGGGGCGTGACCGTAAGCGACGTTAAAGGCCTCGCGGATCGCATCCGCCAGGAAGTTGCAAAGGCCGTGGTGGGACAGGACGACACTGTCTCCCTGCTCCTGTGCGCACTGTTCTCGCGCGGCCACGTCCTGCTCGAAGGCGTGCCCGGCGTCGCCAAGACCTTGCTGGCGCGCTCGTTCGCAAAGGCCGTCGGACTGGGCTCAGGCCGCATCCAGTTCACGCCGGACCTGATGCCCGGCGACATCATCGGCGCAAACCTGTTCGACTTCCGCACCAACACGTTCAACCTGGTCAAGGGCCCGCTGTTCAACGACCTGATCCTCGCGGACGAGATCAACCGCACCCCGCCCAAGACCCAGGCCGCCTTGCTTGAAGCCATGCAGGAACGCTCGATCACGATCGACGGCGTGCGCCATGCGCTAAACCCGTGGTTCATGGTCGTCGCCACCCAGAACCCGATCGAGCATCAGGGCACCTATGCGCTGCCCGAAGCGCAGCTCGACCGCTTCCTGTTCAAGCACACGCTGGACTATCCCAGCGAAGCCGAGGAACTGAAGATTGTCGCCACCTATGGCGCGCGTCCCGGCTCGGCCTCGGTTGAATCCATGGGCGTCGCCGCTGCTGCGAACGAGACGACCCTCAACGAGGCGTCCAACTTCATCGCCACCGTCCGGCTGACGGATGAAGTGCTCGAATACATCGTCCGGCTGGTGCGTGGCACCCGCACCAATCCCGATCTCACCACGGGCGCCAGCCCGCGCGCCGCCGCTATGCTCGCCGCCGCCGCCCGTTCGCGTGCCTGCCTCGACGGGCGGGATTTCGTGATCCCGGATGATGTGAAGCAGCTGGCGCTGCCCGCCCTGCGCCACCGCTGCGTGCTCTCGCCCGCGGCCGAGATCGACGGGCGCACCGTGGACCAGGCGCTTGCCGCCGTCATCGAACGCACAGAGGCGCCGCGTTGATCTACCCGACTCCCCTCGCCATCGCCCTCGCGGCAGCGGGCGCGCCGCTGGCGCTGCTGCTCGGCGCGATCGCTCCGGCCGCCTGGCCGCTCGGCCTGTTCTGGATCGTGGCGCTCGCCGCCATGATCCTGATGGACGCGGTGCTTGGGGGAAACCGTCGCGCGCTCGACCTTGATCTGCAGGCGCCCAGTGTCGCCTATGTCGGCAAGTCCCTGCCGGCGCAGATCGACCTGCAATTCCTGCGGGGACCAACGCCGACCCATGTCGATGTCCGCCTCGAAACCAACGCGCTGCTCAAGCCCGCTTTCCGTCTCTGGCGCTCCCGCAAGGCCGGCAACCGCATCAGCGTCGCCACGGAGTCCAGCCTGCCACGCCGGGGAGAAGGCCAGATCGGCCGTATCTGGGTCGAATGGCGAGGGCCGCTGAAACTGGTCACCAAGCGCCGCATCATGACGGTCGATCGCCGCATCGACATCGTGCCGGACATCGGCTCGGTGAAGCGGGAGGCGTTGCGCATATTCGCCAACGACTCCACTATTGGCTCGCGCGAATACTTTGAGCGCGGCGGCGGATCGGAGTTCGAAGCGCTTCGCGAGTTCCTGCCCGGCATGGACCGGCGGACGATCGACTGGAAGCAGTCGGCCCGCCACACGAAGCTGCTTGCCAAGGAATTCCGCACCGAGCAGGACCAGACCATCGTCTTCGCCATCGATACCGGCCGCCTGATGAGTGAACCGATCGGCCCCATGCCGAAAATCGATCACGCCATCGGCGCAGCCATGCTGCTCACCTATGTCAGCCTGAAGATGGGCGACCGCGTCGGCCTGTTCGGCTTCGACGCCAAGCCGCGCATCACCTCCGCGCCGATTGCCGGCGTCAGCGCCTTCGGCCGGATCCAGCGTGTCGCGGCCAAGCTCGATTATTCGACCGAGGAGACCAACTTCACCCTCGGCCTGTCACAACTGGCCGCCGAGAACCAGCGGCGCTCCCTGATCGTGATCTTCACGGACTTCGTCGACCCGACCAGCGCCGAACTGATGATCGAGAATATCGGCCGGCTGGTGCGCAAGCACCTCGTTCTGTTCGTCACCATGCGCGACCAGGAACTGGAAGATGTCACCACGTCTGAACCCGCCAACGTGCTGGACGCGACGCGATCGGTTATCGCGCATACGCTATTGCTGGAACGTGAAGTGGTGTTGTCGCGCCTGCAGCGGCTGGGCGTTGTGCTGATCGATGCGCCGGTAACCCGGTTGGGGCCGGAGCTGCTGAACCGCTACCTCGAACTCAAGCGCCAGAGCCGCCTCTGATGTCAGGACAGGAACTCACCCTTCGCAGCGGACGGTTCAGGGCGGAACGCCAGGGCGACTGGCGCAAGCTGGAGGCCCTGCTCGACCGCGCCGAAAAGCACGGGGCAAAATCGCTCGGCGACGCCGAACTGCTGGCGCTCCCTGGCCTCTATCGTTCGGCGCTGTCATCCCTGTCGGTCGCGCGCGCTATCTCGCTGGACCGCGCGCTGGTGACCTATCTCGAAGGCCTGGCTTCACGCGGCTATTTCTTCGTCTACGGCTCGCGCGGCCGGACATTCGCCCGCATCGCCGGCTTCTTCAGCAATAGCTGGCCACAGTCTGTCCAGCGCATGTGGCCGGACATCCTGGCCTCGGCCATTGTCATGATACTGGCCGCCGTCGCCGCCTACCTGCTGGTGATGGCGGACCCGGACTGGTTCTACTCGTTCGTACCGCGCGAGCTGGCCGGCGGCCGCACGCCCGCGACATCGACAGAGGACCTGCGCGCGACGCTGTTCAGCGAAGGCTTCACAGACGAGTTGTCGACATTTGCGACCTACCTGTTCGTGCACAATGCCGGCGTCTCGATGCTGGCCTTTGCCGTTGGGTTCGCCTTCGGCCTGCCAAGCCTGCTGCTGATGGCCTATAATGGCTTCACGCTCGGCGCCTTCGTCGCCCTTTTCACGATGCGCGGCCTCGGCGTCGAAATGGCAGGATGGCTATCCATCCATGGCGTTACGGAGCTTCTGGCCATCGCCATCGCAGGCGGCGCAGGCTTGCACATCGGACGCTCCATGGTGTTCTCCGGCGAGCGCACCCGGCTGGAGGCCGCTTCGGTCTTCGGCCGGCAGGCGGCGATGGCGATGGTTGGGGTCATCATCATGCTGCTGATCGCGGGCGTGCTGGAGGGCGTGGGACGGCAGTCGATCAATGTGACCGAGATCCGCTTTGCGATCGCCGGGGGCACGGCGCTTCTGTGGGGGCTCTACCTCTTCCTGCCACGACGGAGCCGCGTGGATGGCTAGGGCAGCGAAGGCAGTGGTAGACGACAACGTGCGGTTCAGCCGCTCGATGGTGACGCCGGAAGGGGTCGATGTCGGCGTACGCCTCGCAACGGCTGGCGAACGGGCCGGCGCGTTCGTGATCGACGCGCTTATCATCCTCGCGCTGCTGATCTGCCTTACCATTGCTGCAGGCTACGCCGCCGGCCGCGAATCTGGCTCCACCAACCTTGTCTATATCGTCTGGATGGTCGGCTTTTTCGTCCTGCGGAACTTCTACTTCTTCCTCTTCGAGCTCGGCCCCCGCGCCGCCACGCCGGGTAAACGGGTGCTCAAGATCCGCGTGGCCACGCGCGGCGGCGGCGCGCTGCGAGCCGACGCGATTTTCGCGCGAAACGCCATGCGCGAGCTGGAAGTGTTCCTGCCGTTGAGCTTCATGGTTTCCAGCGGCCAGTCGGTCGATGCGCTGATCATGCTGCTCGGCATGATCTGGACTGGCGTGTTCGTCTTCTTCCCGTTGTTCAATCGCGACCGGTTGCGCGCTGGCGACATCATCGCGGGGACCTGGGTGATCCAGACGCCGCGCCGGACGCTGCTGGCCGACCTGGCCACCGGGGCCAGCGACCGGCCGCTGTCGACCGGCGTGTTCACGCCTGAACAGCTGAACGCCTATGGCATCAAGGAGCTGCAGGTCCTGGAAGACGTGCTGCGCGCCAACCGGCGCGAAGCTATCGCGCTGGTCGCCAACCGCATCCGGATCAAGATCGGCTGGGTGCGCGCCACGCAGGAGGAGGATCACTGGTTCCTCAACGCGTATTATGTCGAGCTGCGCCGCCATCTCGAATCCGGCCTGCTGATGGGCCGCCGCCGCGCCGACAAGCACGATCGCGGTGGTTCAGGGACCTGAGCGGCCTACTCGAACACCTTCGCCAGCTCGGTGGAAGTTGCGCCATCCTTGATCTCGCGCAGCTCGGTGTACAGCGCGGCGCTGCCGGCCGCGGCGATCATGTTGGTAACGGCGGAGTTGACGCCGGTGATGATGGCAAAGATCCAGATCGCTGAGCCGTCGAACAGGGTCATCGACGTAAAGCCGAAGGAGACTGCCGCGGTAATGCACAGCTCGAAGATGTAGCTGGCGATCGCCCAGACGACGATCAGCCCGAAAATGCCCCAGCGGCTCCCGCGCGTCAGCTCGCCCGAGCGTTTGAAGGACTCAATGATGCCCGTGCGTTCCACGACCAGCGCGGGCGCCGCAACTGACCAGCGCACGATCGCCATGACCCCCGGCACGATCAACAGGAGCAGGAAGAAGGCGACACCCAGCGAGGACAGGAGGCCAAGCGCCAGCAAGGGAAGGCTGCGCCCGAAACCGGTACCAAGGCAATTTCCGAGGCTCGCCTTGCCGCCGCTCAGGTAGATCACCGAGCCGTGGGTGAGCGCACCGATCAGCACATAGGTCGGGATGACCAACAGCAACCAGCTGCCAATCTGCACGAGATACATCGTCCCGAGATACTTCGATGGATCGCCCGACATTACGGCCGGCCACAGGATTGTCTGCGTTATGTATCCGACCACGACGGCCGGAATCCCCGCAAAGAGCACCGACAGAACGAGGAAAACGGGAAAGTTTGCGCCAATGGTCGCGAACGTCCGCGAGATCACATAGCCGATCTCGATCTGCGTCTTGCCATAAGGCTGAGCCATCATTCCCCCCACAGGATCATGCCCGCAGGTTAGCGATGACTCGCGCCTTGGCAACCCAAGCTAGAGCAGTTTGAGATACTCGATCAGCGCGCGCTTCTGGTCGTCGCTCAGCCCCGCGAACGGTGCGGTATGCCCGCCCTTGCCGTATCCCAGTTGTGACGTGTCGATCATCACAGGGGATGACCACGGTTTGTACCCAGCCGGATAGACATAGTCCCCGTTGGCATTCGTCGCCCCGGCGATGCCGACATTCTGGAAGTCCAGCGCATGCCCGCCCATCATGAAGCGCACCGGGCGTTCAGCCGGCGTCATCATCTGCCACAGCGTCGGCACTGTGCCATTGTGCAGGTAGGGCGCTGACAACCAAAGGCCCGACAGCGGCGGCGCCGAATACTGCGCCGTATTTCGCAGGATCAGCTTGTCGCCGAACGCGGACGCCTGGATAGCCTTGACCGATCCTGCATCAATCGCCTGATGACGCACCGGGTCCGTGTCGAACGCGCCGATCCAGTTCGGGAACTCCTGCAGCACCGGCCGCTCGAGGCTGGCGTCGTAAACGCCATGACAGCCCGAGCACGTCGCCGAAAATATCTTCTGCCCCTGCTCCGCCTTCACCCGGTCGATCTGACCGGGAAAGCGCGGCGGCGCATAGTCCTTGAGGAAGCCAAACACAGCATTCGCGTCCGCAATCGCCGCCTCGGCCTGATGCGGCTTCTGCCCCATTGAGGGCACGGTAAAGAACGCGGCGATGTCCGCCAACTTGGCGTAATGCGCATCCGTCACATCAGCCGCGCGCATTGTCCGCTGTGGCTTCTCACCAGTCGCCACATAGGCCCCATCATACAGCAGCGCAGAGCGATAGCCGCGGAGCCCCAGGTCCGGCGTCGAGGTAAACCCGCGCGCCGACGCATAGGAATCCGTCGGCAGCGTACCCAGTTGCAACCGCAGCGCCGCAACGCCGTTTGTCGTTCCCGGCGCGCCATTGACGAACGGCAGCGGCTTGCCACCGAGCGCCGCGATCTCCTTCATGCGATCCCGTACGCGCGGCATCACATAGCTCTTGATGGTCGACAGCTCTGCCGCGCTCGTATCCGGAAACAGCGTCTGCATCGCAGCGAAGAGCCTTGCTTCATCATCGCCGACCGCACGGAAAGCGTCGTACAGGCCGAGCACATAGGCCTCGAGATTGATCGACGTATTGGGCGCGCCGATCCAGGCGACATTGGTTGTCGGCTGGCCCGACGCGTCATAGGCCGGCCCCGAATGACACGCCGCGCATGTCAGGTTGCCGGCCGTCAGCCGGATATTCGGAATGTCGCGCTTGACCGTTCCAATCGCCATGCCAAGCGGTGCGCCGAGCGGCACCTTTGTCTCTTCGATGCCCGCCGGCCAGTTACCGACAGTTTCGGGATAGAGGAAGCCATAGCGTTGCATCGCCTCGCGCACTCGCGCCAGCGACAGCTCCCCGCCATGCAATTCCACTTCACGCAGAGCGATGGCTGCCGCCGCCAGCCGCCAGGGCGTCGCATACGACTCAAGCGTATCGGTATTGAGCGCGCCAAAGTCGCTATAGCGAAACACCACCGCGCCATGCTGCTGCGGCGTTAGTGGCCGCCCGTCATAGCGCGACAGCACGTCTGCGCGGCCATCCGCATACCCGCGGAAAAAATCTCCCACGGACGAGCAACCGGCCACGACGAGGAAAACAGCGGCCGCGCCGCCAGCGATCAGTCCCGTGCGCATGATGACGCCCCCACGACCGTTCATGTTCAGCAACACCGGCCTGCCATGCGCGCAAGACTAGCACACAGGATTTGCCGGTTGTCGAACCTCGCCCCGATAGGGCAAAGTCCGCTGTCGCCTCCAGGGCGTCGAAGGCGGCTACAAATTCGGCTAGATTGTGGCGCCGCCGATTCTGTGGGCCGGGGCAAAAGGGGACGCACTCATGTTGTGGCTGTCGCTGCTCCGGCAGACAGAACTCGACATTGCGATGAATTCCTCAGCGACAATCCGCACGCGCATCGTCGATCGGCCCGGCCGCTGGATGACGGATGCGGAGCTGGAAAGACTGGTTGAGGATGTTCGCGCCATCGCGCGCGAAGCCCTTCCCGGCGGCGAACTCGACTATGGCGTTCTCGCAGGCGACCGGAAGAAACTCTCCGAGTCGGTGCTGACCATCCTCTACGATCGGCGCAGCACCAAGCCAATCGCCTTCAACGCGCTCGCCTGGCTTCCCGTTTCGCTGCGCGGCCGCCCGCTCGACGTGCTGCACCTCGGCCTCGTGATGATCGACCCGAACCAGCGCAGCAAGGGCCTGTCGTGGATTCTCTACGGCCTCACCTGCTTCGCGCTCTTCCTGCGCCAGGGCATGCGCCCGCTCTGGATTTCCAGCGTCACGCAGGTGCCGTCCGTCTACGGCATCGTCACCGAAAGTTTCGACGACGTCTATCCGGGGCGCGATGGCAAGACACCGACATTCGACCACGTCCTGCTGGCGCGCCAGATCATGCGCCACCACCGCAAGGCCTTCGGCGTGGGCCCGGAAGCGGAATTCGACGAACCGCGCTTCGTCATCACGAACGCCTACACAGGCGGCTCCGACGACCTGAAGAAAACATTCGAAGACGCCCCCAAGCATCGCGACGAAGCCTTCAACATCCGCATGCAGCGCGAGCTGGACTACGCACGCGGTGACGACTTCCTGCAGATCGGCCAGGTCAACATGAACGCCGCCAAAGCCTACATCTGGGACATCGTGCCCAAGGCCAGCCTGCCTGGCTTGCTCGTGGGCGGCGGCCTGCTGAGCCTGCAAGGGCTGGTGCTGCCCATGCTGCACTGGTTCAACACCAGGAAACCCTGGGGCTCGCTACGCCCGGCCGGACGCTCTGAATGACCTTCACCTACCAAGAATTCTCCACGCGCAATATCGGCTTCGTCACGGCCGAGGAGCAGGCAAGGCTCCGCGCGGCCCATGTCTTCATTCCCGGCGTCGGCGGCATGGGCGCAGCCTGCCTACTGTCGCTGGCGCGCGCGGGCGTGGGCAATTTCACCATTGCCGATCTCGACGTGTTCGAAGTCTCGAACCTCAACCGGCAAGTCTTCGCCTTCACCGACACCGTCGGCAAGGACAAGGCCGCGAGCGCCGCCGAGGCGCTGAAACGCATCAATCCGCAGGTGAACCTGCAGGTGCTCGGTAAGGAGTGGCTCGATCGCGTCGATGAGCTGGCGGGAAGCCACGCCGTGCTCGTGCACGGCACGGACGACACGCAGGCCAGCGTCGCGCTCTATCGCGCCGCGAAAGCGAAGCGTGTCAGCGTCATCGACGCCTACGCCTCTCCATTGCCGTCCGTCTATGTCGTGCGCCCGGACGATCCGCGGCCCGAAGAGCGTCTTGGCTATCCGACGCAGGGCAAGGATTGGCGCCAGATCACGGACGAAGACCGCGCCAATTCCTTCATCAAGGAGCTTGAATGGGTGCTGGTCCATTCCAGCGCCCACAAGCATGTCGATCTCGGTATCGCGGCGGAACTGGCGGCGGGCAAGCGCAAGCGTTTCTCGTTCGCGCCCATGGTCATCACCACCGGCAACATGATGGCCTACGAGGCGATCCGCCTCATACTCGGCAAGCCCGGCGGCGCCGACCATCGCGGGTATTTCTACAATCCGCATGACCTGAAGATCGAAAAGCCGCTGCCGTGGCCGGTGTCGGCGGTCAAGCTGGCCCTCGTGCGCGCCTTCATCAAGAAGATGATGGCATGAACTCCGATGCTGTCAGCGTCACGCTCAACGTGCTCGCGCTCATCGGCACGGGCGCGTATCTGCTGGGCCAGATGGGGTGGCGTGAACCGACCCCACTCAGCATACGCCTTGCCGCACTCCTTTCACTCCTGATGGCGCTGTTCAGCGTGCGCGCTATCCAGTGGTGGGTGCATTATCCCTGGCTTGTTAGAGTCGAAGAGGCGACGGCCGCCTTCATCCCCCTGTTCGCGCTGTTCCTCGCCGAAGGCATGTTGCGGCGTCACGCGCCGGGCTGGCTCAAGATCGCGCTTGTGATCGGCGCGCCGATCGTCGCCGGCATCGCGATCTTCCGCCCGCGCGAAATGCAGGCCGAATTCGCCGTCGTGCTCGGCGGCTTCCTCGTCGGCGGCCTGCTGATGATCGCCATCCTGCTCCTGGCCCGCAAGCGCCGCAGCGTGTCGCCCGGCGAGAACGATGCAATCAGCACCTTCTTCACCGGCCTCTTGCTGGCGCTCCCGGTCGGCGCGACGGACTTCCTCGCTGCAGCCGGCGTTACCTCCATCCGCGCCAGCGGCCTCGCGCTTCTGGTGTTCGTCACCTTCGCCTCGCGGGTCACCTCGCACGGCGGCGGAGGCCTGTCGGCGTTGCTGGAAGTGATCTGGATCATGGCGGCCACGGCGCTGGGCTATGGCGTGCTCGGCTTCGTCACCGGTTGGCCCGAAGGCCCGGCGATCGTGCAGACGATCTCGATCCTGTTCGGCCTGCTGCTTACCTTCCGTATCATCCAGTACGCCCGCGACCAGCGCCGCCGGGAGGACCGCCAGCAGCTCTGGCGCGCCTTCGCGGAGGCGCCAACGGAAAGCCTGGAAGCCTTCCTCAACATGATCATGTCCGTACCCGCCTTCCAGCGGTCGAAGGTGCTGGAAGGCCGCACGCTCAGCGAATACGACCACGACCGCCTGCGCGCCGCTTTCGCCGCAGATCCCGTCATCAGCACGCAGGACACACGCCGCAAGGTCGAGCCGGAATTCCAGCAGCTCGACGTGATCTTCGACCAGCATGAATCCACGCACGCCGTACTGGTTCGGGCCCGACCGCTGGCGCTGCTGCTCGTGAACATGCCCCGCGTCGGCGCTGGTGTGGACGTGGACGTACAGCTCGGCGTGCTCGCCAAGCTGGCCAGTCGCGTTGGAGCAGCAAATGCTTGAGCTGCGCGAGGGCGACAAGCGGGCTTTCTTCGAGGCCCCCTTCAACGCCTACAAGCGCGACAGCCTCTACGTCACGCCAATGTGGCCGGACATCGAAAGATATTTCGACGCCACGAAGAACCCGCTGTTCGTCGCGGGCAATCCCTTCCGCATCTTCACGGCTCACCGCGACGGGCGACCGATTGGCCGCATCAGCGCGCACCTGCATCGCGAGTCCAACCAGCGCCACGCGCTCTCACGCGGCTATTTCGGCTTCTTCGATGTGGCCGACGATGCTGAGGCTGCGAACCTACTTCTGGCCGCCGCCGCCACCTTTGCGCGAGAACACGGCTGCACGGAGTTGGCAGGGAATTTCAACCTCACCGCCATGCAGCAGATCGGCATCACGACCAGCGGCTTCGAGAACCAGCCTTATACAGACATGGTGTACTCCCCGCCGCACATCGCGCGGCTACTGGGCGAGGCTGGCTTCGATCCCTTCTTCTCCGCGCGGACATGGGAAATCGATCTCAACACTTGCGACCCTGAATGGCTGCTGACGGAAAAGGCGCGCGCGGCCTTGACCGCGAAGGACATCAATTGGGTTCCAGTCGATCGCCGTCATTTCGCTGAGCGGTTGGAAGATGCACGGGCGGCGCTGAATGACGGGTTCGACAGGAATCCCATGTTCGTGCCGCTATCGAAGCAGGACTATGAATTCCACGCCAAGGAGATGATGTGGGTGCTGGACCCACGCATCTCCACCTGCACGCACATCGGCGGCAAGGTCGCCGGGGTCGTGCTGTGCATCCCTGACCTCAACCCCTTCATGAAACGCGTGCGTGGCCAGTACGGCGTGACCGCCCCGTTCGAATTCCTGCGCCATCGCCTCACACGGAAGCGGGCCGTGATCATCTATTATTCCGTCGCTGCACGGCATCAGGGCCGGGGCCTCAACAGCGCCATGCTCTACCGCACGATCGAGAGCCTGCGGAAAGCGGGCTACACATCGCTCGGCATTACCTGGATCGCAGACGTAAATGGCGCCAGCGTGCGGCAGATGGAAAAGATCGGCGCGCGGCAACTCCATCGCCAGCATCTCTTCCGCAAGGCGCTCTGATGATATCCCAGCAGGATCAGCTTGCGCTCGTGGCGGCCGCCAACCGCGCCCCGTCCGTTCACAACATCCAGCCGACGCGTTTCCGCTTCGATGACGAGCGCACGATGACGCTGCTGGAAGACCCCACACGCCGCCTCCACATCGGAGACCCTGCCGGCAAGGACAATCAGAAATCCATCGGCGCGGCGCTGGAAGGTCTCGTGCTAGCCTTGTCCGAGCGCGGCATTGGGGCCGAAACCAGCACACCCGAAGACGGCGTTGTCCGCCTGAACCTGATCAGCGGCGCCGCCCCTGATCCTCTTGCACCTTCAGTCGAAACACGCGCCTCCTGGCGCGGCATGTTCGATCGCGCTCAACGCGACGAAGCCCCCACGCTGGCGCGCCTCGCCGAAGCCTGCCCAGACCTCCACATCATCACCGCGCCTGACGCCATCGCCGAACTCGCCCGCTTCTACGACAAGGTCAGCCTCGAAGTGGTGCAGGATCGCGCCTATCGCGCCGAACTGCTCTCGTGGATGCGGCTGTCGCGCGGCAATGCGAATTACTGGCGCGACGGTCTCAATGCCGAACACATGGCGTTGTCTGCATTTGAGGCCTTCGGCGCCGGCGTCGTCCTCGGCGGCGGCTTCCCGCTGTTCAACGCCATCGGCGTCGCCGGGCCGCTGATGGCAGAATCCGCCAAGGTCCGCAGCGCCGCCTGCGTGGCGTTGTTTCACCGGCCCGCCGACGAGCCCGAGTTCGACACCGGCCGCCGCTTCTATCGCGTCTGGCTGGAGATCGAGCGGCTGGGGTTGTGCCTGTGCCCCATGTCTGTCCTCAGCGATGTGCCCCACGCTGCGGCCCGACTGATGAGCGAAGCGTCGCTGCCAGCCACGCGGAAGCTCGTCACCGCGTTCCGCATTGGCCGCCGACCAACGAACGCCCGCAAGAGCCCCCGCGCACGCCTGCCCGCCAGCGAGCTTCTCGTCAAAGCCTAGGCCGAAACCTTCACGTGCTGCCGGCACTTCATCAGAGGCTGG
>Ga0208492_1000783_pt1 | contig 24264 bp, 23 predicted proteins | sample Subbioar_CSW14AB_FD_184820 | JGI IMG/M metagenome (GOLD analysis project Ga0208492, IMG submission 184820) | Serpentinite rock and fluid subsurface biosphere microbial communities from McLaughlin Reserve, California, USA - CR12Mar_CSW14AB (SPAdes) | ecosystem: Environmental > Terrestrial > Deep... | reverse complement strand
CGTCGGCGCCCGCGCCGGCTCCGGTCGAGAAGAAGGAGGAGCCGGCGCGCGAGACCGTCTCGGTCGCCGCCGCGGCTCCCGTGCTGCCCGACGCGGGCTTCGACTCGGCGTTCGGCGACGACGACCTCGACATCCCGGACTTCCTGAAGTAACTCATGACCGACCTCGCGTCGCGCCTCGCCGATGTGGATCTCCGCATCGGCGAGGCCGCGCGCGCGGCGGGCCGCGACCCGGGTGAGCTGACCCGGATCGTGGTGACGAAGTTCCATCCGGCGTCGCTGGTGCGCGAGCTCCACGCCCTCGGCGCGCGGGACGTCGGCGAGAACCGGCAGCAGGAGCTCAGCTCCAAGTCCGCGGAGACGGCGGACCTCGCCGGGCTGACCTGGCACTTCATCGGCCAGGCGCAGACCAACAAGGCGCGGCAGATCCGCCGCGCCGCCCGCGTCGTGCACTCCGTGGATCGCGAGCGCCTCGTCACGGCGCTCGATGCGGCGGCCGAGCCGGGGGAGGGTGCGCTCGACGTGCTCGTCCAGATCAACCTCACGGACGATCCGGGGCGCGGCGGCGTCGCGCCCGACGACCTCGAGGCGCTCGCCGAGCGGGTCGCCGCCGCCGAGACGCTGCGACTGCGGGGCGTCATGGCCGTGGCTCCGCTGGACGAAGCCCCCGCGGCCGCCTTCGAGCGCCTCGCGGGATACGCCGAGCGCGTGCGCGCGGTGGTCCCCGAGGCCACCTGGATCTCGGCGGGCATGACCGCCGACTTCGCCGAGGCGATCGCCTGCGGCGCGACACACCTGCGGATCGGGTCCGCAATCACCGGCCCTCGCCCCGCCCGGGCGTAGCCTCGAAAAAGCAGAGCAGACTACGGAGGACGCCATGGCGAACCCGCTCAAGAAGACGATGGTCTACCTCGGACTTGCCGACGAGGAAGGATACGAGGACGTTGCCGAGCAGCCCCAGCGCACGCACGAGCAGCCGCAGCACGACGAGGCCAAGCCGGCCCCTGTCACGCCGCTGCGCCGCCCCGCTGTCGTCCGTCAGCCCGCGGCGGCTGCCGTGAACGAGATCGTGACGGTGCACCCCAAGCAGTACCGCGACGCGCAGATGATCGCCGAGCACTTCCGCGACGGCATCCCGGTCATCATCAACCTCTCGCAGATGAGCGACGCCGACGCGCGCCGACTCATCGACTTCGCGAGCGGCCTGTCGCTCGGCCTGTACGGCCGCATCGAGCGCGTCACCAGCAAGGTCTTCCTGCTCTCGCCCGAGAACATCGCGGTCTCGGGCGACGGCGGCATCGCGCACGCTGACCCCGAGTCCGCGCCCTTCGCGCAGGCCTGATCCGCGGCCCCGCCGCGTCTGCTCGTCGTCTCGTCTGCGATGGTGACCGTCATCGGGCTGATCGCCTCGATCGTCAACTTCCTGCTGCTCATCTACATCCTCGTGCTGTTCGCGAGGCTGATCTTCGAGTACATCCCGATGTTCAATCGCGAGTGGCGCCCCAAGGGGGCGCTGCTCGTGGTCGCCGAGGTGGTGTACACCCTCACGGATCCGCCCATCCGCTTCTTCCGGCGGTTCATCCCGCCCCTGCGGATCGGCGGCATCGCGATCGACTTCGCGTTCGCGCTGACCATGCTGCTCTGCTTCGTGCTGCTGTCGGTCACGCGGTCGCTCACCATGCTCTGAGCCGCGCACGATCGTCCCTCGGCGGCATCCGGTGCGGCGGCTATGCTTGCTCACGGAGAAGTGCCCGGGCTCGGCCCACGGCCACAGACACCCCACGGAAGAGGAGCCACCCATGGCATTGACGCCGGATGACGTCGTCACCAAGCAGTTCCAGCACGTCCGGTTCAAGGAGGGCTTCGACCCGGACGAGGTCGACGACTTCCTGGACGAGATCGTCGTCGAGTGGCGCAAGACGATCGAGGAGAACAACGAGCTGAAGGCCAAGCTCGCCAAGTACGAGTCGGGCGAGCTCGCTCCCTCCGCCGCTCCGGTCGCCGCCGCCGCTCCCGTCGAGGAGCAGCCGGCCGAGGAGCCCGCCGCCGAGGAGCCGGCCGCCGAGGCCGCTCCCTCCGCCGAGCCCGTGTCGACCACGGCGTCGAGCGCCGCGAGCATCATCGAGCGCGCGCAGCGCCTCCACGACGAGCACGTCGCGGAGGGCAAGCAGACCGCCGAGCAGCTCATCGCCGACGCCAAGGCGGAGGCCGAGCGCCTCGTCAGCGAGGCCGAGAGCCGCCAGCGCGAGCTCAACGAGAAGTACGAGAAGGACCGCACGACCTTCGAGGGCCGCATCAGCGAGCTGCGTCAGTTCGAGCGCGACTACCGCCAGCAGCTGCGCAGCTACTTCGAGGCGAAGCTGAAGGACCTCGACGCCTCGGGCTCGGCCTCGGACGAGACGCCGGTCTCGGCGATCGGCCTCTGAGCCGGTCTTGACGGACCGCGCACCCCTGCGTACGGCGGCGGCCAGCATCACGATCGCGATCCTCGCGGTCCTGGTGCTGGCCGCCGACCAGTTCGCCAAGCATCTCGCCCTGACGTCGCTCGAGTGGCAGACGCCCGTGCCCGTCCTGGGCGAGGTGCTCCAGTGGTACCTCGTGCTCAACCCGGGCGCCGCCTTCTCGATCGGCGAGGGCGTCACCTGGATCTTCACGATCGCGCTCGCGGTCGTCGCGTGCGGCATCGTGTGGCTCGCGTTCACGCGCGTGCACTCGCGCGTCTGGGCCGTCGTCCTGGGCCTGCTGCTCGGCGGCGTGCTCGGCAACCTCACCGATCGCCTGTTCCGCGACCCCGGGTTCGCCGTGGGGCACGTGGTCGACTTCATCTCGACGCCGTGGATGATGCCCGCCATCTACAACGTGGCCGACGTGTTCATCGTGGGCAGCATGATCGCGGTGGCGGCGCTCACCCTGTTCGGCGTCGGGCTCGACGGTCGCCGCGCGCCCAAGGCCGACGCCGCGACCGCCGATCCGTCGCCCGGCGCCCCGGCCGCCGACGCGCCGCGGGAGGACTGATGGAGTCGCGTCGCCTTCCCGTCCCCGACGGGCTCGACGGCTCGCGCGTCGACGCGGCCCTGGCCAAGATGCTCGGCTTCTCGCGCACGTTCGCGGCCGAGGTGGCCGAGGCCGGCGGCGTGCAGCTCGACGGCGTCGCGGTCGGCAAGTCCGACCGCGTGCACGGCGGGGCCTGGCTCGACGTCGAGTGGCGCCCCAAGGAGGAGCCCCGCGTCGTGCCCGTGGCGGTGCCGGACCTCGGCATCGCGTACCAGGACGACCACATGGTCGTGGTCGACAAGCCGGCCGGCGTCGCCGCCCACCCCTCGATCGGGTGGGAGGGGCCGACCGTGCTCGGGGCCCTCGCTGCCGCAGGCGTGCGCGTCGCGACGAGCGGCGCGTCCGAGCGGCAGGGCGTGGTGCACCGCCTCGACGTCGGCACGAGCGGCCTCATGGTCGTGGCCAAGACCGAGCACGCCTACACCGTGCTGAAGCGCGCGTTCAAGGAGCGCACGGTCGACAAGATCTACCACGCGGTGGTGCAGGGGCATCCGGATCCGCTGGTCGGCACGATCGACGCGCCCATCGGGAGGCACCCCAGCCACTCGTGGAAGTTCGCCGTCACGCCCGACGGCAAGGACTCGATCACGCACTACGAGACGATCGAGGCGTTCCCCGGCGCGTCGCTGCTCGAGATCCACCTCGAGACCGGGCGCACGCACCAGATCCGCGTGCACATGGCCGCCCACCGCCACCCGTGCGTCGGCGATCCGCTCTACGGCGCCGACCCGACGCTGTCGGCGCGCCTCGGCCTGACGCGCCAGTGGCTGCACGCGCACGAGCTGTCGTTCGCGCATCCCGCCACGGGCGACTGGGTGACGTTCACGTCGGACTATCCCGCCGACCTGGCGCACGCGCTGGCGGTGCTTCGCGGGGAGTAGGTCTCGCGGATGTCGGAGGCCGGTGCCACGCTGGCCGCATGGCGATCGAGGTGCGTCCGGCGACCGCTTCGAGGGCGTGCGCGCGCTCGTGGGGCCCAAGAACCCCGATGCGAACGTGTGCTGGTGCCTGAGCCATCGGATCCCGTCGAAGCTCAACTCGTCGCTGCGCGGGCCCGAGCGGGCCGAGTACGTGCGCCGGATGTGCGAGTCCGACCTGCCGCCGGGCGTGCTCGCGTACGACGACGGCGAACCGGTCGGATGGGCGGGCGTCGCGCCGCGCTCGGAGACCCAGTTCGCGCGCAGCACCAAGATCCCGCACGTCGACGACCTGCCGGTGTGGAGCGTGTGGTGCCTGCGGGTGCGGCCCGGGCACAGGGGCAGGGGCGTCCTGCCGCGGCTGCTCCACGGCGCGGTCGAGTTCGCGCGAGAGCGCGGCGCGCCCGCCGTCGAGGGATATCCGGTGGACAACCGGGGCGAGAAGGTCGACCAGACGATGGCGTTCGTCGGCTTCCGCTCACTGTTCGAGCGCGAGGGGTTCACGAAGGTCGCGGACACCGACTCGGTCTCAGGCGGCTTTCCGCGGGTGCTGATGCGCCTCGACCTCCGGGGCTGAGGCCCGAGGATCCGTGCTCCTTAGCGGCCTCAGCATCGTTCGGCAAGCCCGTGGCGAGGATCCGGCCGGGCGAGGACGATGGCGTGATGACGATGGATCTCCGTGCGAAGCTCGGCACCGCGACGGATCGGACGGACGCCCCGAGCGGCCGGCGTCCGGCGCGCGAGACCACGATCGGCGAGTGGATCGACCGGCTGTCGCAGCGCGGCGGGGACCCCGGGGAGGCGCCGCCGCGGGCGTGATGCTGGCGTCGGCCGCCGCGCTCGTCGCGATGGTGGCCTCGTACGCGGAGGAGTCCGGCGTGGAGCGGCGGGCCCGCGCGCTCGCGCAGGCCGCGCTGGACCGCGCGGACGCCGACGCGGCGGCCTCGGCGGCGTTCGGAACGGCGCTCCGGGCGGGCGACGACCGGGCACGGGACGAGGCGGCGCTGGCCGCCGCGCGCTCGTCCGCGGCCCTGGCCGCGCTCGCGCGCGACGCGATCGGCGACCTGGAGCGCATCGCCCGCCGCGTCGAGCCGACCCTGCTCGCCGACGTCGTGTCGGCCGCCGCGGCCCTGCGCGCGGCACTGTCCTGCGCGCGGGCGAACCTCCGCAGCGACCTCGGCGCGCTGTCGCGCCACGGCGGGTCCGGCGCGCTGCGGCGGACGCACCCGGATCTCTGGACGGCCGCGAGCGCGTGCGACGACGTGATCGCCCGCCTCGACGACCTCACCCGCCGCATCGACACGCGCGCCGCCGGCGCGGACTGAGGGGTCGTCGGCCGGGTCCGCCCCGCCCGGCGTCCCGACACCCGGTGCGGCCGGGCGGACGTGTCGGGGGCCCGACCTAGACTCGATCCATGGCCTCCGACTCCTTCGTCCACCTGCATGTGCACAGCGAGTACTCGATGCTGGACGGGGCGGCCAAGATCGGGGCGATGACCCAGGCCGCGGCCGAGTACGGCATGCCGGCGATCGCGGTCACGGACCACGGCAACACGTTCGCGGCGTTCGAGTTCTACAAGGCCGCGCAGGCCTCCGGCGTCAAGCCGATCATCGGCCTCGAGGCCTACGTCACGCCCGGCACGCATCGCAGCGACAAGTCGCGCGTCGCGTGGGGGTCGCCGGACCAGAAGAGCGACGACGTGTCCGGTGGCGGCGCGTACACCCACATGACGATGTGGAGCCAGACCACGGAGGGCATGCACAACCTCTTCCGGCTGAGCTCCCTGTCGAGCATGGAGGGCTACTACTTCAAGCCGCGCATGGACCGCGAGCTGCTGCAGACGTACAGCAAGGGCCTCATCGCGACCACGGGATGCCCGTCGGGCGAGATCCAGACCAGGCTGCGCCTCGGGCAGTACGAGGCCGCGCGCGCGGCCGCCGCGGAGTTCCAGGACATCTTCGGCAAGGAGAACTACTTCGCCGAGATCATGGACCACGGCCTCTCGATCGAGCGCCGCGTCATGACCGATCTGCTGCGGATCTCGAAGGACCTCGGGATCCCGCTGGTCGCCACGAATGACTCGCACTACACGCACCAGCACGAGGCCGACGCGCACGCGGCCCTCCTGTGCGTGCAGTCCGGATCGACGCTGGACGACCCGAACCGGTTCAAGTTCGACGGCGACGGGTACTACGTCAAGACCGCGCAGGAGATGCGCCACCTGTTCCGCGACCACCCGGAGGCGTGCGACAACACGCTGCTGATCGCCGAGCGCTGCGAGGTCGAGTTCAACACCTCGGCCAACTACATGCCCCGTTTCCCGGTGCCCGACGGCGAGACCGAGGACAGCTGGCTCATCAAGGAGGTCGAGAAGGGCCTCCACTACCGGTACCCGGACGGCATCCCCGACAAGGTCCGCAAGCAGGCCGAGTACGAGACCGGGATCATCCTGCAGATGGGCTTCCCGGGCTACTTCCTGGTCGTCGCCGACTTCATCAACTGGGCCAAGGACAACGGGATCCGCGTGGGCCCCGGCCGCGGCTCGGGAGCCGGCTCGATGGTCGCGTACGCCATGCGCATCACCGACCTCGACCCGCTCGAGCACGGCCTCATCTTCGAGCGCTTCCTGAACCCCGACCGCGTCTCGATGCCCGACTTCGACGTCGACTTCGACGACCGTCGCCGTGGCGAGGTCATCGAGTACGTCACGCAGAAGTACGGCTCGGAGCGCGTCGCGCAGATCGTCACGTACGGCACCATCAAGTCGAAGCAGGCGCTCAAGGACGCGGGCCGCGTGCTGGGCTTCCCGTTCAGCATGGGCGAGAAGCTCACGAAGGCCATGCCGCCCGCGGTCATGGGCAAGGACATGCCGCTCGACGGCATGTTCGACCCCGAGCACCCGCGGTACAAGGAGGCCGGCGAGTTCCGCTCGCTGATCGACACCGACCCCGAGGCCAAGACCGTCTACGACCGCGCGGTGGGCCTCGAGGGCCTGAAGCGCCAGTGGGGCGTGCACGCGGCCGGCGTCATCATGTCGAGCGAGCCGCTGCTCGACATCATCCCGATCATGCGCCGCGAGCAGGACGGCCAGATCGTCACGCAGTTCGACTATCCGGCGTGCGAGTCCCTGGGCCTCATCAAGATGGACTTCCTGGGCCTGCGCAACCTCACGATCATCTCGGACGCGCTGGACAACATCCGGATGAACCGGGGCGAGGAGCTCGACCTCGAGCACCTCCAGCTCGACGACCGCGCGGCGTACGACCTGCTGTCCCGCGGCGACACGCTGGGCGTGTTCCAGCTCGACGGCGGGCCCATGCGGTCGCTGCTGCGACTGATGAAGCCCGACAACTTCGAGGACATCTCGGCCGTCATCGCGCTGTACCGCCCGGGTCCCATGGGCGCGAACTCGCACACCAACTACGCGCTGCGCAAGAACGGGCTGCAGCCCATCACCCCGATCCATCCGGAGCTCGAGGAGCCGCTGCGCGACATCCTCGACACGACCTACGGCCTGATCATCTATCAGGAGCAGGTCATGGCGATCGCGCAGAAGGTGGCCGGCTTCAGTCTCGGCCAGGCCGACATCCTGCGCCGCGCGATGGGCAAGAAGAAGAAGTCCGAGCTCGACAAGCAGTACGAGGGCTTCGAGGCCGGCATGAAGGAGCGCGGCTTCGGCGACGGCGCCATCAAGGCGCTGTGGGACATCCTGCTGCCGTTCTCGGACTACGCGTTCAACAAGGCGCACTCGGCCGCGTACGGGCTCGTGTCGTACTGGACCGCGTACCTGAAGGCGCACTATCCGGCCGAGTACATGGCCGCGCTGCTGACCAGCGTCGGCGACGCGAAGGACAAGCTGGCGCTGTACCTCAACGAGTGCCGCCGGATGGGCATCCGGGTGCTCCCGCCGGACGTCTCGGAGTCGATCGGCTTCTTCGCTGCCGTCGGCGAGGACATCCGCTTCGGCCTCGGCGCGATCCGCAACGTCGGCTCGAACGTCGTCGACGGCATCATCGCCGCGCGCGAGGACGGGCCGTACACGTCGTTCCACGACTTCCTCGCCCGTGTGCCGCTCCACGTGGCCAACAAGCGCACGGTCGAGTCGCTGATCAAGGCCGGCGCGTTCGATTCCATGGGGGCGACGCGACGCGCTCTCGTGGAGATCCACGAGAGCGCGGTCGAGGTCGCCGTGACCGACAAGCGCAACGCCGCGGGCGGCGCGATCGGCTTCGACTTCGACAGCCTGTGGGACGAGCCCCAGTCGGTGCAGAAGGTGCCGGACCGCCCCGAGTGGACCAAGAAGGACAAGCTCGGCTTCGAGCGCGAGATGCTCGGGCTGTACGTGTCGGATCATCCGCTGGCGGGCCTGGAGGTGCCGCTCGCGAAGCACCGCACGATCACGATCAGCGCGCTGCTGGCGTCGGAGGATCTGCAGGACGGCGACCAGGTCACGGTGGCGGGGCTGGTGACGAGCGCCCAGCACCGCGTGGCCAAGTCGAGCGGAAACCCCTACGGCATGATCACGGTCGAGGACTTCGAGGGCGAGGTCACGGTCATGTTCATGGGCAAGACCTACACCGAGTTCCAGCCGATCCTGCAGCAGGACGCCATCCTGGTCGTGCGCGGCCGCGTCTCGCGCCGCGACGACGGGATGAACCTCCACGCCCAGTCGGCGTTCACCCCGGATGTCGGCTCGTTCGACGAGGCGGGCCCGCTCACCCTGGTGCTGCCGGAGCAGCGCGCCACCGAGCAGGTGGTGCAGGACCTCGCTGACGTGCTGCGACGCCACGCGGGCGACACCGAGGTGCGCCTCCGGATGCACCGCGGCCGCACCGCGAAGGTGTTCGAGGTGCCGATGCCGGTCCGGATCACCGCCGACCTGTTCGGCGACCTCAAGTCGCTGCTCGGGCCCCAGTGCCTGGGGTGACCGGCCCGCGATGACGCGCCCGGCGTGACGGCCGCGGGGGGAGAGGTGCCCCGCGAGAGGCCACAGGTCCCGCCGGTAGGATCGACCGCAACCGCGCCCGGGTGACCGGGTGGATCGAGGGCCGTGACGACGACGGCACCGGAGAGGATCAGCGTGACCGACCAGAACCCCGGTTCTCCCGCCCCCGAGCAGCCCGACGGCCAGGCCGCCGCGGCACCGCAGGCGGCGCAGCCGCCGTCCGGAGCCCCGGAGCCGGCCGCGCCGCAGCCGGAGCCGGCGGCGTCCGAGCCGGCCGCGCCGCAGGACCCCGACGCGCTGCCGGGCGTCGGTCCGTTCACGCGCCGTGAGGCGATCCTGGTCGGCCTGTCGGGCCTCATCCTGCTGCTCTCCTTCTTCTCGATCTACGACTTCGGCTACATGCCCATCTGGGGCGCCTCACTCGACTGGGTGCTCGCCGTGGGCCTCCCGGTGGCCGCGGGCGTGCTCCTGGTGCTGCGTCGCACCCAGCCCGGCCGGATCGCGCGCGTCGGCTCCCTGTCCGTGGACCAGTTCGCGTCGGTGTCCTTCTCCGTCGCCGCCGTGATGTGGCTCAGCACCCTCGGGTACGGCCTCGCGGTGGACGGCCCCGGAGTGATCACCACGTGGGTCGTGTGGCTGCAGCTGCTAGCGACGCTCGGCGGCGTGTTCCTCACGGTGGTCGCGCCGCACGTCGCGCCGTTCAAGGAGGACTTCGAGCGCCGTGCCGAGACGCCGGCGCATCCGACCGCCCGCGACCCCCGCGGCGTGATCGTGCGACCCAAGCCCCAGCCGGTCGCCCCGCAGCAGTGGGCGCAGCCCGCGCCGCCGTACGGCGCGCCCCAGCAGGGCCAGCCGTACGGTGCGCCCGGCTACGGACAGCCGGCCTACGGTGCGCCGCAGCCCGGTCAGCCCCCGTATGCCCCGCAGCCGTACGGCCAGGCTCCGTACGGTCAGCCCTACGGCCAGCAGCCCTACGGTCAGCCCAGCCAGCCGTACGGGCAGCCGGCCTACGCTCCGTCGGCGGGCCGGTTCCCGGTCGGCGCGCCCGCGTACGGCCAGCAGTATCCGCTGCAGGCGCCCGCCCCGGCCGCCGCGGCAGACGCCGACGCGACGCACCAGCGTCCCGCCTCGCCGGAGCCCGCCGAGGCGCCTCAGGCTCAGCCGGAGCCGGTGGGCGCGCCCGCGACGGATGACGACGCGACGTCGGTGCTTCCTGCCCAGGACGAGCCCACCGGCCCGACCGAGGCCTACCCGGCCGCCGAGCCCGCCCCCGAGCCGGAGTCCGCGCCTGAGCCGGCGCCCGCCCCCGAGCCGGAGCCCGCGCCCGAGCCGGAGCCCGAGCCCGCGGCGGCGCAGCAGGCGCCCGTGCAGCAGGCGTTCTGGGCGCTCGTGCCGGAGGAGCGCGACGTCGTGGACGCCTACGGTGCTCCGCTGTTCCGCATCGGGCCCACCGCATGGGCGCTCGTGGTCGAGGACCGCGGCGACACGTACGTCGTGCGCCACGACGACGGCCGGATCGGCTACCTGCACGACACCTCGGGCATCACGCGCGGCTGACGACGGCGGATCCCCCCCTCTCGGCGGCTGACAGAATAGGGGGATGCGCACCATCGATCTCCGCGGCCGCACGCTGACCACCGCGGAACTGCTCGCGATCGTCCCTCGGGCCGCAGAGGCCAGGGCGACCGCGCTGCATGTCGCGGCCGAGATCGTCGAGGACGTCCGCGTGCGCGGCGAGGTCGCGCTGCGCGAGCAGGCCGAGCGGTTCGACGGCGTGACCGGGCACTCGGTGCGCGTTCCCGCACAGCACATCGCGGAGGCCGTCGACGCCCTCGACCCGCAGGTGCGCGCCGCGCTCGAGGAGGCCATCCGGCGTGTCCGCGAGGCGTCGGCCGCTCAGGTCCCCGCACCGCGCACGACCGATCTCGGCGCCGGCGCGCGCGTCACGCAGCGCTGGCAGCCGGTCGCGCGCGTCGGCGTCTACGTGCCGGGCGGCAAGGCCGTGTACCCGTCGAGCGTCGTCATGAACGTCGTGCCCGCGCAGGTCGCCGGCGTGCAGAGCGTCGCGCTCGCCTCGCCCGCGCAGCGCGACCAGGACGGCCGCGTGCACCCCACGATCCTCGCCGCCGCCGGCCTGCTCGGCGTCGACGAGGTCTACGCGATGGGCGGCGCGGGCGCGATCGGAGCGCTCGCCCACGGCGTGGACGCCATCGGGCTGGAGCCCGTCGACGTCGTCACCGGCCCCGGCAACAACTTCGTCGCGGCCGCGAAGCGCGCGGTCGCCGGCGTGGTGGGGACGGACTCGGAGGCGGGCGCCACGGAGATCCTGATCGTCGCGGACGACACGGCCGACGCGCGCCTGATCGCCTACGACCTCGTGAGCCAGGCCGAGCACGACGAGCAGGCGTCGGCCGTGCTCGTCACGCCGTCCGCCGCGCTGGCGGAGGCCGTCGCCGCCGAGGTCGAGAGCGTCGCGGCCGCCACGCGCCACAGCAAGCGCGTGGCGACGGCACTGGCGGGGGAGCAGTCCGCCATCGTGCTCGTCGACGACGCCGCCGCGGCCGAGGCGTTCAGCAACGCCTACGCGCCCGAGCACCTCGAGCTGCACATCGCGGATGCGGCGGGCGCCGCGCCGCGCTATACCAGCGCGGGGGCCGTGTTCGTCGGGTCGTACACGCCCGTGAGCCTCGGGGACTACCTCGCCGGATCGAACCACGTGCTGCCCACGGGCGGCCAGGCGCGCTACGCGGCGGGTCTGGGATCGCACACGTTCCTGCGTCCGCAGCAGGTGATCGAGTACGACCGCGACGCGCTGGCCGACGTCCGCGACGCGATCCTGGCGCTCGCCGAGGCCGAGGCGCTGCCCGCGCACGGCGAGGCGGTCGCGGCGCGCTTCGGCGACGTGCGCGGCTGAGCCGGGCTCCGGAACTCCCAGGCGTCACGGCGTAGGCTTTCGGGTCATGCACTGCCCCTTCTGCCGTCACGGCGACTCCCGAGTGATCGACTCCCGCACGAGCGACGACGGGCTGTCCATCCGGCGGCGCCGGCAGTGCCCCAAGTGCGGCGGCCGCTTCTCGACGATCGAGACCGCGAGCCTCAACGTCATCAAGCGCTCCGGCGCGGTCGAGCCGTTCAGCCGCGACAAGGTGATCTCGGGCGTGCGCAAGGCGTGCCAGGGGCGTCCGGTGACGGACGCGGACCTCGCGATCCTCGCCCAGCGGGTCGAGGAGGCCGTGCGCCAGACCGGCCTCAGCCAGATCGACGCGAACGAGATCGGGCTGGCCATCCTGGGTCCGCTGCGCGAGCTCGACGAGGTCGCGTACCTGCGCTTCGCGAGCGTCTACCAGGCGTTCGAGTCGCTCGAGGACTTCGAGGCGTCGATCGCGGAGCTCCGCGCCGACCACGCGCGCGCCTCCCGCGCCGACGCCCCGGCGGACGTCGACGACGAGTCCGAGTGAGGCACCGGCTCGCGATAGCCTGACAGGGATGTATCCCCTCGTCTTCCGCCATGTCCTCGCGCGCCTCGACCCCGAGTTCGCGCACCACCTCGGCATGGCCGTGATCCGCGTGGCGGGCACCTGGCCGGTCCGGCCGCTGGTCCACCGCTTCACGCGTCCGGCGCCCGAGCTCGCCGTCGAGGCGCTCGGCCAGGTCTTCCCGTCGCCGTTCGGCGTCGCGGCCGGCTTCGACAAGAACGCGGTCGGCGTCCGCGGGCTCGAGGCGCTCGGCTTCGGGCACGTCGAGATCGGCACGGTCACGGCCGTCCCGCAGGACGGCAACCCCAAGCCGCGCCTGTTCCGCCTGATCCAGGACCGCGCGGTCGTCAACCGCATGGGGTTCAACAACCGCGGCGCCGAGGCCGCCGCCCGGCGGCTCGCGCGGCTGCGCCGCACCGGTGCGGTCGTGGGGGCGAACATCGGCAAGAGCCGCGTGGTCGACGTCGCCGACGCGACGGCCGACTACGTCAAGAGCGCCCGGATGCTCGCCCCGCTCGCCGACTACCTCGCGGTCAACGTGTCGTCGCCGAACACCCCGGGACTGCGCGGCCTGCAGGCGGTCGAGACCCTCGCCCCGCTGCTGCGCGCGGTGCGCGAGGCGGCGGGCGCCACGCCGCTGCTGGTGAAGATCGCGCCGGATCTGCCGGACGACGAGATCCAGGCGATCGCGCGCCTCGCCGTCGACGAGGGCCTCGCCGGCATCATCGCCACCAACACCACGATCTCCCGCGAGGGCCTCGCCACCGACGCCGCGACGGTCGAGGCGGCCGGAGCGGGCGGCCTGTCGGGCGCGCCCCTCAAGGCCCGTTCGCTCGAGGTTCTGCGCACGGTGCGTGCCGCCGTGCCCGACGACTTCTGCGTCGTCTCCGTGGGCGGGGTCGAGACCGCCGAGGAGGTCCAGGAGCGCCTGGACGCCGGCGCGACCCTCGTGCAGGGCTACACGGCGTTCCTCTACCGCGGCCCGCTGTGGGCCTGCGAGATCAACGCGGGCCTGTCCGCGATCCGCGCGGCACGCTGACCGACCGAGAACGACGCCCCCGGCCGTGAAGGCCGGGGGCGTCGTCGTGTCGCGTGGGGATCAGACCTGACTCGTGCCATCTTTGCTCGACTTGGTTCCCGGACGGCCTGAGATCCTTGATTTTCCGCGGATCTCGCGCTGCCTTAGTGCCCGCCTGGCGCACTAAACCGGGGTTCTAGACTCGTGTTGCGTGGGCCTGTTCATCCGGAAGGTGCGCACCGCGTCGGGCGCGACAGCGGTGCAGATCGCGTCGAAGCAGTACGGCGTGCAGAAGATCGTCGAGCACATCGGCTCCGCTCACACGCCCGAGGATCTCGAGTTCCTCCTCGAGGTCGCCCGCACGAAGATCCAGGCCGGGCAGCTCGCGTTCGATCTGGACCGGCTCGCGCCGCAGAAGGTGACCGCGACACCGGAGATCGTCGGCTCCCAGGCCCGTGTCCTCTGGGATGTTCTCGAGCACGCTTACCGCGAGGTCGGGTTCGACTCGGTCGGGACCGACAGCTTCAAGCGTCTCGTGCTGGCGCGGATCATCGAGCCGACCAGCAAGGCTGACACGATCCGGGTGCTCGCGGAGATCGGTGTGAAGTCGCCGTCGTTGCGCACGATCTGGCGGACCCTCGCGCGTTGCGTCGAGGAGGACTGGCGATCGCAGCTCGCGGACGCGGCGCTGCGGAAGGTGACGGCGGCCGGGGCGCTGCAGGTGGTGATGTATGACGTGACCACGCTGTATTTCGAGGCGGAGCACGAGGACGCGCTCCGCAAGGTCGGGATGAGCAAGGAGCGGCGCGTCGATCCGCAGATCCTCGTCGGCCTGCTGGTCGATCAGGTGGGGTTCCCGCTGGAGGTCCATGCGTTCGAGGGCAACCGGGGCGAGACCACGACGCTGCTGCCCGTGCTGAACGGGTTCCGGAAGCGTTACGGGAACAGTGATGTCGTGGTCGTCGCCGACGCGGGCATGCTCTCGGCGAGCAACCTGAACGCGCTCGAGGACGCCGGCTTCGATTTCATCGTCGCCTCCCGGACGGGGTCGGCGCCGAAAGACCTCGCCGAGCACTACGAGAGTGTCGGGAACCTGTTCGAGGACGGGCAGATCATCGAGACGATCCGCCCGATGGGGAAGGGAGCGTATCGTCGGGACCGGCGGGTGGTCTGGCAGTACTCCCGCAAGCGCGAGAAGCGCGACAATGTCACGTTGAACAAGCAGATCGACCGGGCCGAGCAGATCGCGGGCGGCCAGCGGGCGCCGAAGAAGGACAGGTTCGTCACCCTCGGTGAGCGCGGCACCCGGCCGGGCGTGAACTGGGCCGTGGTCGAGAAGGCCCGCTCGTATCTCGGGTTGAAGGGCTACGTCACCTCGATCAGCACCGACAAGCTCACCGGCGCCGAGGTGGTGGCCGCGTATCACGATCTGTTCCGTGTCGAGGCGTCGTTCCGGATGGCGAAGAGCGACCTCAAGGCGCGGCCGATGTTCCATCACGAGCGAGACTCGATCGAGGCGCACCTCACGATCGTGTTCGCCGCTCTCGCGGTCACCCGGCACGTCACGGAGAAATCGGACTACTCGATCAAGCGGATCGTCCGAGCGCTGCGCCCGGTCCGGGACGCGGTGATCTCGCTACGCGGGCAGCGCATCACGGCCACGACCCCGCTGGAAGGCGAGGCCGCCGATATCGCCGAGAAACTCCTGCCGAACGCGGCGCACTAAAGTGGCACGACTCAGGTCAGACGGGGAACTCGCCGCGCTTGACCTGCGGCTTCGGCAGACGCATGAAGCGCATCTGGACCGAGCGCATGGCCGAGTACCAGCCGAGGCCCTTCTCGAGCTTCTCCTTGCCGAACTTCGCGGCCGCCTTCTTCTTGACCGTGGCGGACAGGATGATCATGTCGCCGATCACGAAGAAGATGAAGATCCACAGCGCCACGAACGACCAGTACTGGAAGAAGTCGAGCGGGATGAACGTCGCGATGATCACGACGATCATGGCGGGCATCAGCAGCTCACCCAGGTGCCAGCCGGCGTCGGTGTAGTCGCGGGCGAAGCGCTTCTGCGGGCCCTTGTCGCGCAGCGGGAGGTAGCGCTCCTCGCCGTTCGCCATGCCGATCCGCGCCCGGTCCTGGCGCTCGCGCAGCTCGGCGCGGGCGCGGGCCTTGGCCTCCTTGGTGTTCGCGACGAGCGGGCGCTTGCGGGCGGCCTCGCGCTCGGCGCGCGTGGGGGTGGGGCGGCCCTTGCCGGCCGCGGCGTCGTCGCCGACCGGCTGGCCGTTCAGGGTCGTGCCGTTCGAAGCGCCGTCGTTCACGGCGGGGGTCTTGCTCACGGGTGTGCACCTCGGATCGGTGGAGAGGGGATCGACCTAAGATTACCCGCATGACTTCGGAGCCTTCTGTGGAAGCTGGAACGATCGACGCAGCGCTGCTCGAGACCGCAGAGGGAGGGATCTCCGCCGCTCTGGGCGACCTGGGCCGGCTGGTGCGCGTTCCGGGCATCGCGTGGCCTGCGTTCGATCAGGAGCAGCTGCAGCGCAGCGCCGCGACGATCGCCGAGCTCGCGCGCGACACCGGGGTCTTCGACGAGGTGCGCGTGCTCACCGCCGAGATCCCCGGCATGTCCGAGCACGGTCAGCCCGCGGTGCTCGCCACCCGGGCCGCGCGGAACGGCCGCCCCACGGTCATGCTCTACGCGCACCACGACGTGCAGCCGCCGGGCGACGAGGCCCTGTGGGAGACGCCGCCGTTCGAGCCGACGGTCCGCGACGGCCGCCTGTACGGCCGCGGAGCCGCCGACGACAAGGCCGGCGTGATGGCGCACATCGCCTCGCTGCGCGCGCTGCGCGAGGTGGTGGGCGACGACCTCGATCTCGGCATCGTGCTGTTCATCGAGGGCGAGGAGGAGTACGGCTCCCGCTCGTTCGCGCGGTTCCTGTCGGACAACGCCGACGCGATGCGCAGCGATGTGATCGTGGTCGCGGACTCGGGTAACTGGGATTCCGAGACGCCCGCCGTCACGGTCTCCCTGCGCGGCAACGCGAAGTTCCACCTCACCGTGCGCACGCTCGAGCACGCCTCGCACTCCGGCATGTTCGGGGGAGCGGTGCCCGACGCGATGCTCGCGACCATCAAGCTGCTGTCGACCCTGTGGGACGACCGCGGGTCGGTCGCGGTCGAGGGGCTCCGCGCGCGGGACGCCGAGACGCCCGACTACAGCGAGGAGACGCTGCGCGACGAGGCCGGACTGCCCGACGGCGTGCAGCCGATCGGCGACGGCACCATCCTGTCGCGCATCTGGAACAAGCCGTCGATCACCGTCACGGGCATCGACTTCACGAGCGTCGCCGCCGCGTCGAACACGCTCTCGCCCGAGGTCACCGTCGTGGTCAGCGCCCGCGTGGCGCCGGGCCAGGACGCCCGCGAGGCCTACGCGGCGATCGAGGCGCACCTGCGCGCGCACGCGCCGTTCGGCGCGGAGCTGACGTTCAGCGACGTCGACCTCGGCGACGGGTTCCTCGTCGACACGACCGGATGGGCGGTGGCCGAGGCGCGCGACGCGATGCGCGACGGCTACGGCAAGGACCCCGTCGACCTCGGCGTCGGCGGCTCCATCCCGTTCATCGCCGACCTGGTGCGCGAGTTCCCGGGCGCGCAGATCCTCGTCACCGGCGTGGAGGACCCGCACTCGCGCGCGCACAGCCCCAACGAGTCGCTGCACCTGCAGACGTTCCGCAACGCCGTGCGGGCCGAGACGCTGCTCCTGGGGCGGATGAACTCCCGCTCCCTGTGAGCCCCGGATCCGCACGCCGCGCGCGGCGGTAGAATCGAACGAGTCGCCGCGCATGCGGCCCACCCCGTTAGGAGCGTCATGACCGACACGACCCTCGCCGGCACCCCCGCCGACACGCGCGCGCACGGCGTGAGCCTCACGGACGCCGCCGCCGCCAAGGTGAAGAGCCTCCTCGAGCAGGAGGGCCGCGACGACCTGCGTCTGCGCGTGGCCGTCCAGCCCGGCGGCTGCTCGGGCCTGATCTACCAGCTCTACTTCGACGAGCGCTACCTCGAGGGCGACGAGACCGTCGACTTCGACGGCGTCGAGGTCATCGTCGACAACATGTCCGTCCCGTACCTGGACGGCGCGACGATCGACTTCAAGGACACCATCTCGGAGCAGGGGTTCACGATCGACAACCCCAACGCCTCGGGCAGCTGCGCCTGCGGCGACAGCTTCCACTGATCCGCCTCATCCGAAGAGCCTCGCACCCCGTCGGTGCGGGGCTCTTCGGCGTGTCCGGACGGGCCCGGATGGACACGCCCCAGGCTGGGCGGTTGTCCTGAACCGGGTGAGAGGTTGCCCTAGACTGACAGGAGCCCCATCCACGTTCGAAAGGTGAATTCGTGCCGTCGAAACGCCGTCTCCGCTGGGCCGCGATTCCCGTCGCAGCTGCCGCAGCCGTGGCCCTTGCCGGATGCACTCCCACGGAGCTGCACGGATACCTCCCCGGTTTCCAGGAGGACGGCACGGCGACGACCAACCAGGCCGAGCGCGTCGCCACGCTGTGGACCAGCTCGTGGATCGTGCTGCTGGCCGTCGGCGTGATCACGTGGGGCCTCATGCTCTGGGCGATGGTCGTGTACCGCCGCCGCAAGGGCCAGACCGGCCTTCCGGTCCAGCTGCGCTACAACATGCCGATCGAGATCTTCTTCACGACGGTGCCGCTCATCCTGGTGCTGGGCCTGTTCGCCTTCACGGCGCGCGACCAGTCGGCGATCGAGACGCAGTGGACCGAGGACGAGGTCGACGTCGAGATCACCGCGATCGCCAAGCAGTGGGCGTGGGACTTCCAGTACGACGGCGAGGCCGAGGACAACTCGGACGCCGTGTGGACCATGGGCATCCAGGCGCAGCCGGACGCCGAGGGGAACATCGACCAGTCGCAGCTGCCGACGCTGGTGCTGCCGGTCGACCAGAAGGTGACCATCCACCTTGAGTCGCGCGACGTGATCCACTCGTTCTGGATCATCGACTTCCTCTACAAGAAGGACATGTACATCGGCCGCGACAACTCGTGGTCGTTCATCCCGACGCGTGAGGGCACGTACGCCGGCAAGTGCGCCGAGCTGTGCGGCGAGTACCACTCGATGATGCTCTTCAACGTCGAGGTCGTGAGCCAGGCCGAGTACGAGGACTACCTCGCCGAGCTCGAGGCCCAGGGCAACACCGGCGACATCAACGACGCGTACGACCGTCTGGGGAACTTCCCCGGCACGACCGGCAACGCCGAAGCCACCGAGGAAGAGGGGCACTGATCATGGCGACGACCCTGCAGGAGCACCGCACCACGCTCCCGCCCCGCCAGGCAGCCCTGCTCAGCGCATCGCGCATGGAGCAGAAGGGCAACATCGTGGTCAAGTGGATGACCTCCACCGACCACAAGACCATCGGCTACATGTACCTGATCGCCTCGGTCATGTTCTTCGCGATCGGCGGCGTCATGGCGCTGATCATCCGCGCCGAGCTGTTCGCTCCCGGAATGCAGATCCTGCCCACCAAGGAGCAGTACAACCAGCTGTTCACGATGCACGGCACGATCATGCTGCTGATGTTCGCGACGCCGCTGTTCGCGGGCTTCGCGAACGCGATCCTGCCGCTGCAGCTGGGCGCGCCGGATGTGGCCTTCCCGCGTCTGAACGCATTCGCCTTCTGGCTGTTTTTGTTCGGCTCGACCATCGCGGTCGCCGGCTTCCTGACGCCGTCGGGTGCGGCCTCGTTCGGCTGGTTCGCGTATCAGCCGCTCGCCAACGCGACCTTCTCGCCCGGTGTCGGCGGCAACCTCTGGATGCTCGGCCTCGGCCTCTCGGGCTTCGGCACCATCCTCGGTGCGGTGAACTTCATCACCACGATCATCACGATGCGCGCCCCCGGCCTGACCATGTGGCGCATGCCGATCTTCACCTGGAACACGCTCATCACGAGCCTGCTCATCCTGATCGCGTTCCCGGTCCTCGCCGCGGCCATCTTCGCCGCCGGTGCCGACCGCGTGCTCGGCGCCCACATCTACGACCCCGCCAACGGCGGCGTCCTGCTGTGGCAGCACCTGTTCTGGTTCTTCGGCCACCCCGAGGTGTACATCATCGCGCTGCCGTTCTTCGGCATCGTCTCGGAGGTGTTCCCGGTCTTCAGCCGCAAGCCGATCTTCGGCTACAAGACGCTCGTGTACGCGACGATCGCGATCGCCGCCCTGTCCGTGGCGGTGTGGGCGCACCACATGTACGTCACCGGCGCCGTGCTGCTGCCGTTCTTCGCCCTGATGACGATGCTCATCGCGGTGCCGACCGGCGTGAAGATCTTCAACTGGATCGGCACCATGTGGCGCGGCTCGATCACGTACGAGACCCCGATGGTGTTCGCCCTCGGCTTCCTCGTGTCCTTCGTGTTCGGCGGCCTCACCGGCGTCATCCTCGCGTCGCCGCCGCTCGACTTCCACCTGTCGGACTCGTACTTCGTGGTCGCGCACTTCCACTACGTGGTGTTCGGCACGGTCGTGTTCGCCATGTTCGCGGGCTTCTACTTCTGGTGGCCGAAGTGGACGGGCCGCATGCTCAACGAGCGCCTCGGCTACGTGCACTTCTGGATGCTGTTCATCGGCTTCCACATGACCTTCCTCATCCAGCACTGGCTGGGCGTGGACGGCATGGTGCGCCGCTACGCCGACTACTCGGCGGCGGACGGCTGGACGTGGGAGAACCAGCTCTCGACGGTGGGCGCCATCATCCTCGGCGCCTCGCTGCTGCCCTTCTTCCTGAACGTGTGGGTGACCGCGCGCACCGCGCCGAAGATCACGGTCAACGACCCGTGGGGCTACGGCGGCTCGCTCGAGTGGGCGACGTCGTGCCCGCCGCCGCGACACAACTTCACGTCGATCCCGCGCATCCGCAGCGAGCGTCCGGCGTTCGACCTGAACCACCCCGAGGCCGGCATCCCCGTCGGCATCGGTCCGGCCAAGGACGCCCCTGACGCGCCGGTGATCGACGCGGCGGACGGAAAGGTCAAGTAATGCGGTCCAACATCGGCCTCTGGTGGCTGCTCGCCGGCTTCTTCGGCCTCATGGCGGTCGTCTACACCGCGTGGAGCATCATCGCCCACCCCGACCTGCCCTGGTACCAGGCGGTCGAGTGGGCGGGCTCGACGGCCCTCGCGTTCGGCATCTTCATGTCGGCGATGGTGGCGTTCTACATCCAGCTGGTGCACAAGGGCCAGCACGGCGTGGCGCTCCCCGAGGACCGTGACGACGCGGACATCGACGACGGCGACGCCGAGCTCGGCGAGTTCAGCCCGTGGTCCTGGTGGCCGCTCGTGCTCGCGGGCTCCGCGGCGATCGCGATCATCTCGCTCGCGGTGGCGCAGTTCCTGCTCCCGCTGGCCCTCGGCCTCTTCGCCGTCGCGATCGTCGGCTGGGTGTACGAGTACTACCGCGGCTACTTCGCCCGCTGATCCAGCTCTGAGGCGGCCCCGGCGGACTTCGGTCCGACCGGGGCCGTTTCGCGTTGGGCCGGGGCGTGGGGCCGCCGGCGGTGCCGAAAACCGGACGGACGGTGTTTCTGAGGCGAGCGTGACCCCATCCATCCCACTCGCCACATCGGTCCGGTTTTCGGAACCGGCTGGCCCGCGGAGGCTCGTCCACAGCGAACGGGAGCCGCTGGCCGCCCCCATCTGGGTGGATCGGGCCGCCGGAGACCCGGTGCGGGGGCCCACGCTGGCCGGATGGGAGACGTGCATGTCCGGGACGATGAGGGTGGGGATCATCGCGTGTGGCGGACGCGGGATCTGCGCGCATCGGGGATGTCGACGCGGGAGATCAGGTCCGCGGTCGACGGGGGCCTGATCCAGAAGGCCTGCCAGGGTGCTTATCTGGCGCGCGGTGCGCCGGATGAGCACGTGCGAGCGGTCGCGCGCGGGGGACGCCTGACCTGCGTCTCGCTGCTGCGGCTGAAGGGCGTCTTCGTCGCCCGTGCGGGCGGACTGCACACCCATCTCGCGCGGACCGCGACGCAGCCCGCCGTCGATCCGGAGGATGCCGTGCATCGCCAGCGGCTGCTTCGGCCGGTCCACCCGCGGGCGAGCGAGGTCAGCATCCTCGATGCGCTGCACCACGCGATGCTGTGCCAGGACCTGCCCGATGCGGTCGCCTCGCTGGATTCGGCGCTGCAGGGGCGCCTCGTGAGCCACACGGACGTCGACGAGTTGTTCCGCGTGCTGCCGGCCCGACTCAAGCGTGCACGGCGCCTGGTCGACGCGAGGGCGGAGGCGGGGCCGGAGACACTCGTGCGGCTGATGGCAGTGGCACTCGGGTTCTGCGTCGAGTCGCAGGTCCTCATCCCCGGGGTAGGGCGGGTGGATCTGCTGCTCGACGGCTGGATCATCGTGGAGTGCGACAGCAAGGCGTTCCATGAGGACTGGGAGGCGCAGCGCCGCGACCACCGCCGGGACCAGGTCGCGGCCGCGCGGGGTTACGTGCGCTACCGACCGATCGCGGAGGACATCCTGTTCCATCCCGAGACGGTCGAAGATGCGCTGCGCGGCCTGCGCGAGCTTACGCCGCGCGTGCCGAAGACCGGCCGGATGGTGCGCGCGTGACGGATGCGATCACTCCGGTCACGCACGTCCCATCGATCCGGTTTTCGGAACGGCAGAGGAGCGGCAACGGCCGCCGGCGGCCCGGCGCCGACACGACGAAGCCCCCGGTCCAGGAGGACCGGGGGCTTCGGGAGAGCGGTGCTCAGTGCTGGTCGTGACCGGCCTCGAGCTCGCGCGGGCTGGGGCCGTACTCGTGCAGCGCATGCTTCTGGTGCGCGACCGCGGCATCCAGCTCGCTCTGCGTGAGCGGGGCGAGACGGTCCTCGAAGAACCAGCGCGACAGACCGGCGCGCAGCTTCTCGCTGAACGGGATCCGGCCCTGATCGTTCGGGCGCAGCACGAGGGGAGCGTAGGTCTCGACGTCCACGAGCTTCCAGCGCTCGTACTCGTCGACCGGGCGGTGCACCTCGCGGTACTCGCCGCCGGGCATCCGGACGATGCGGCCCGACTCGTAGCCGTGCAGCGCGATCTCGCGGTCCTTCTTCTGCAGCGCGAGGCAGACGCGCTTGGTGATGAAGTACACGACGATCGGGGCCAGGATCAGCGAGATCTGCAGGAAGCGGATCACGCCCTCCATGGTGAGCCAGAAGTGCGTCGCGATGATGTCCGACGACGCGGCGGCCCAGAGGATCGCGTAGAAGACCACGCCGGCGGCGCCGATCGCGGTGCGCGTCGCGGCGTTGCGCGGACGCTGAGCGATGTGGTGCTCGCGCTTGTCGCCCGTGATCCACGCCTCGAGGAAGGGGTAGATCGCGACGAGCACGATGAAGATGCCGAGCACCGCGACGGGCACCAGGATGCCGAGCGACAGCGTGAAGTTGCCGATGACGATGTCCCAGTTCGACGGGGCGAGACGCAGGGCGCCGTCCGCGAAGCCGATGTACCAGTCGGGCTGCGTGCCGGCCGACACGGGGGACGGGTCGTACGGGCCGTAGTTCCAGATGGGGTTGATCTGCACCAGCGACGCGATCAGCACGATGGTGCCGAAGACGATGAAGAAGAACCCGCCCATCTTGGCCATGTAGACCGGCATCATCGGGTAGCCGACGACGTTGCCGTTCGTGCGACCCGGGGCCGCGAACTGCGTGTGCTTGTTCACGATCATGAGCAGCAGGTGGAGCGCGACGAGCGCGATCACCAGCAGCGGCAGGATCAGGATGTGCAGCGTGTAGAGGCGGCCGACGATGTCGGTGCCGGGGAACTCGCCGCCGAACAGCAGGAACGACGTCCAGGTGCCGATGATCGGCAGGCCCTTGATCATGCCGTCGATGATGCGGAGACCGTTGCCCGAGAGCAGGTCGTCGGGGAGCGAGTAGCCGGTGAAGCCCTCGGCCATCACCAGGATGAACAGCACGAAGCCGATCACCCAGTTCAGCTCGCGCGGCTTGCGGAACGCGCCCGTGAAGAACACGCGCAGCATGTGCACGCCGATGCCGGCCACGAAGACCAGCGCGGCCCAGTGGTGGATCTGGCGGACCAGCAGGCCGCCGCGCAGGTCGAACGAGATCCGCAGGGTCGACTCGAGCGCCGACGACATCGCGATGCCGCGCATGGGCTCGTACGCGCCGGTGTAGTGCGTCTCGACCATGGAGGCCTGGAAGAAGAACGTCAGGAACGTGCCCGACAGCAGCACGACGACGAACGACCACAGCGCGATCTCGCCGAGCATGAACGACCAGTGGTCGGGGAAGACCTTGCGGCCGAGGGCCTTGACGAGGCCCGACATGCTGGTGCGCTCGTCGATGTAGTTCGCGGCCGCGCCGACGAACCTGCCGCCGAGCGGCGCCTGGGGCTTCTCAGGTGCGGTGGTGGTGCTCATCAGTGACGCTCCCAGAAGCTCGGGCCGACGGGCTCGGTGAAGTCGCTCTGCGCGATGAGGTAGCCCTCATCGTCGACGGCGATGGGCAGCTGCGGCAGCGGGCGCGCGGCCGGGCCGAAGATGACCTTGGCGTGCTCGGTGACGTCGAACTGCGACTGGTGGCAGGGGCACAGCAGGTGGTGGGTCTGCTGCTCGTACAGCGCCACGGGGCAGCCGACGTGGGTGCAGACCTTCGAGTAGGCCACGATGCCGTCGTACGACCAGGACTTGCGGTCCTCGTTCTCCTTGAGCTGCTCGGGGAGCAGACGCATGAGCAGGACGATGGCCTTCGCCTTCTCCTCGAGGTAGCCGTCGTCGTGGCTGAGGCTCGCGAGCGACTCGGGGATGACGTG
>Ga0208492_1000781_pt1 | contig 24304 bp, 22 predicted proteins | sample Subbioar_CSW14AB_FD_184820 | JGI IMG/M metagenome (GOLD analysis project Ga0208492, IMG submission 184820) | Serpentinite rock and fluid subsurface biosphere microbial communities from McLaughlin Reserve, California, USA - CR12Mar_CSW14AB (SPAdes) | ecosystem: Environmental > Terrestrial > Deep... | reverse complement strand
TGTCGGATCATCTCACCGCGCAGGGCGCGAAGGTTGAGGAGCTGATCGAGGCGGGGCTGCTGGTGCAGCCCGATGGCGAGGGCGGCGATGGCAAGTCGCGCGCGCCGTGGGATCGCTTCCGCAATCGGGTGATCTTCCCGATCACCGACACGGGCAATCGCGTGATCGCGTTCGGGGCGCGCACGCTCGAACCGGACGGCAAGCCGAAATACCTGAACTCGTCGGATAGCCCGCTCTTCCACAAGGGGCGGACGCTCTATCGCTACATGGCGGCGCGTGAGGAGCTGGCGAAGATCAAGGAGGGACCGCTGTCGCGGGGTCTTCTTGTCACTGAAGGTTACGTTGACGCGATCGCGCTGGCGGAGGCGGGGATCGGGACGGCGGTCGCGCCGCTCGGGACCGCGCTGACCGAGGAACAGCTGGACCTGCTGTGGCGGGCGGGGCCGGAGCCGATCCTGTGCTTTGACGGAGACGCGGCGGGCATCCGCGCGGCCTGGCGGGCGTGTGACCGGGCGCTGCCGCTGATCGAGCCGGGGAAATCGCTGTTCTTCGTGCTGCTGCCGGACGGGATGGACCCCGACGATGTGGTGCGGGTGCGCGGCCCGCAGGCGATGCGGGAGATGCTGGCGGGGGCCAAGCCGCTGGTCGACCTGCTGTGGATGCGGGAACTCGAGGCCGAGCCGCTGGATACGCCGGAGCGGAAAGCCGGCTTCGAGGCGCGGCTTATGGGCGCAGTCGCCCAGATCAAGCATGAGGGCGTGCGGAAGGCCTACCAGCAGGAATTGCGGGACCGGCTGTACTGGCACTCCCGCGCGGCGCGAAATCCGGGGCCGCAGGGCGCCAGGGGGGCGCCGATTCCCCAAGGGAAGAGGGGGGTATCTCCCGGACCGACCGGGCTGGCGGGGCTCCGGATGGTTGTGCGGGCCCTGGAGAGCCCCCAGCTGATGGAGCAGGGCCGGGAGGTGCTGTTCCGGGCGGCTTTTGACGACCCGGACGTGTCCTCAATCCGGGACGCAGCGTTTTACGTCTACGACAACACCGAAATGCTTGACCGGCATACGGTTGCAGCCCATCTACGTAGCCTTGGCCGCAAGCGGGCTGTCGAGCTTTTGGAAACCTTCCCGGTCGGGCAACCGATGGATCCTCGGTCTAACGAGGGCCGCGATTGGCTTGACGCGATAGGACGGTATCCGGTGGCCAGAACGCTGGTGGCCGAGGTGCAGGCGACGAAACGGGCTGACGAGGAGGGCGTTGAGATCATGAGCGCCGCCCACCAGGCCCGGATCATGCAGAAAGTGATCGAACGGCGCAGCGCCAGCCGGTCCGTAGTGGATGAGGCGATTACCTCCCCGGCAAGTGACGGTGCTCAGGACCTGAGAAACGCCATCGGGGGTATGGGGGCCGCAATGGAGTCTAAACGCTCTGAAGACTGATCTGAAGAACAAGGCAAAAACTGCGCAGGCTGCAAAGGGCAAGAGCCCTGGGAAGCCCTCGGCGAAAACCGACGCAAAGAACAAGCCTGCTACCAAGCCTCAACCCGCCAAGGCCAACGCCAAGGTCGAGTTGAAAAAGGATTCAAAGAAGGCCGAGCCAGCCACTTCCTCAGGGAAGAATGGGGCAAAGCCCGTCGCGACATCAAAGCCAGTTGCGGCGAAGACCCAACCGGATAAAGCCCCGCCTCCCAAGGCAGCGGTGAAACCGGCTGCGAAGGAGGCCCCGCCGAAAGGCGGGAGTGAAAAGACCGGTACGGTGAAAGCCCAGCCGGCGAAGGTCGAGACGGCAAGGGAAGGCCGGACTGACAAACAGGGTCTGCGGAGAGACGGAATGGCGAAAGCAGAAGCAGCGGCAAAGAAGAAGTCCGCCCCGGATGCGTCCGACGGCCCGCTGCTCGACATGAACGACGCCACGGTGAAGAAATTCATCAAGCAGGCGAAAGCCCGCGGCTTCGTCACGTATGATGAGCTGAACAAGGTTCTGCCGTCGGACCAGAACTCGTCCGAGCAGATCGAAGATATCATGTCCCAGCTCTCGGAGATGGGCATCAACGTCGTCGAGTCCGAAGACGATGTGGAAGATTCCGAGCGCGAGCAGGAAGCTGGCGACGACGGCGATGAGGACGGCGAGCGTCCTGCGGGTTCGAAATCGACCGCGCTCGCGACCACCACCAAGGATCGCTACGACCGCACGGACGATCCGGTGCGGATGTACCTGCGCGAGATGGGCTCGGTCGAGCTGCTGTCGCGCGAGGGCGAGATCGCCATTGCGAAACGCATCGAGGCCGGCCGCGACGCGATGATCCGCGGCCTGTGCGAAAGCCCGCTGACGTTCGAAGCCATCATGGTGTGGCGCCAGGAACTGGCCGAAGAGCGCGTGCTGCTGCGCGACATCATCGACCTGGAAGCCACCTACGCGGCCGCGCATGGCGGCATCGTCGACAATTCGCAGATCGTGCTGAACGGTGGCGCGCCGCCGCCGTCGACCGCGCCGATCACCGCCAAGAAGCTCGCCGAGGCCGAGAAGGCCAAGGAGAAGGCCGCCGCCAAGCCCGTGCGTCGCCAGCGCGACGAGGACGTGGACGAGGTTGAGCTCGAGCGCCAGAAGCAGGCGGAAGCAGAAGCTGCCGACGCCGAGGACGAATTCGACGATGGCGGCGCCATGTCGATGTCGGCGATGGAAGCCGAGCTGCGCGAAGGCGTGACCAAGACGCTCGACGCTGTGGGCGAGAACTTCGTGCGCTATCGCAAGCTGCAAGAGCGGCTGATGCAGCGGAAGATCGAGGGCAAGGCCCTCACGCCGAAGGACTTCAAGGAATACGATGAGATCGTCTCCGATATCATCGAGAACCTGAAGACGCTGCACCTCAACAATGCGCGTATCGAAACGCTGGTCGAGCAGCTGTACGAGATCAACAAGAAGCTGATCCAGCACGAAGGCAAGCTGATGCGCCTGGCCGACCTGCATGGCGTCGGCCGCCAGGACTTCCTCGACAACTATTTCGGCCAGGAGCTGAAGCCGGACTGGGTCGAGAAGGTCGGCGCGCTGTCGAAGCAGTGGAAGAAGTTCACCACGACCGAAGTCCGCAAGATCGGCCTGCTGCGTGACGATATCTCCGCCATCGCGCAGGAGATGGGCGTTCCGATCGACGACTTCCGTCGTATTGTTCAGACCGTTCAGAAAGGCGAGCGCGAGGCCCGTCAGGCGAAGAAGGAGATGGTTGAGGCCAACCTCCGTCTTGTGATCTCGATCGCCAAGAAATACACGAACCGCGGCCTGCAATTCCTGGATCTCATCCAGGAAGGCAATATCGGCCTCATGAAGGCGGTCGACAAGTTCGAGTACCGCCGCGGCTACAAGTTCTCGACCTACGCGACGTGGTGGATCCGTCAGGCCATCACGCGCTCGATCGCGGACCAGGCGCGCACGATCCGTATCCCGGTGCACATGATCGAGACGATCAACAAGATCGTCCGCACGCAGCGCCAGATGCTGCACGAGATCGGCCGCGAGCCGACGCCGGAAGAGCTGGCTGAAAAGCTCGGCCTGCCGCTGGAGAAGATCCGCAAGGTTCTGAAGATCGCGAAAGAGCCGATTTCGCTCGAGACCCCGATTGGCGACGACGAGGATTCGAACCTCGGCGACTTCATCGAGGACAAGTCGGCCCTGCTGCCGGTGGACGCCGCGATCCAGTCGAACCTGCGCGAGACGACGACCCGCGTGCTGGCCTCGCTCACGCCGCGTGAAGAGCGCGTGCTGCGCATGCGCTTCGGCATCGGCATGAACACCGACCACACGCTCGAAGAAGTCGGCCAGCAGTTCTCGGTGACCCGCGAACGCATCCGCCAGATCGAAGCGAAGGCGCTGCGCAAGCTGAAGCACCCGAGCCGGTCACGGAAGCTGCGGAGCTTCCTGGATACGTGATCGGGACGACAATTTGAAATCTGGAAGGCCCGGCCATTGCGCCGGGCCTTTTAGTTTTGTGACTCGCTCGTTTCCCGGTCTTGGCGACGAAGCTGCACTCTGGTTGTGTGTGGCAGTGCATTCCTGTCGAGTGGGTGGGGGAAGACTTGGCCGACATTTTCTTGTCCTACGCGCGCCCTGATCTGGAGGTTGCACGCGGCGTTGCCGAAGATCTGGAGAAGGAAGGCTTCTCCGTTTTCTTCGACCAGCACATTGGCGTCGGCGAAAGCTGGGACGCGCTGATCGAGGAAGAAATCGAAGCTGCGAAATGTGTGATCGTGTTGTGGAGCCCGACGTCGCGCGGCCGAGAATGGGTTCGCAATGAAGCGCGTTTCGGCAAGCAGAAGGGCATCCTGCGGCCAGCGTATATCGAAGCCTGCGCGCTGCCGCTCGAGTTCAATGGCACGCAGACCGCCAATCTTGAAAAGCGGGCGGCGGGCGATTTGCAGCATCTCGAATGGCGACGCCTGATCGAGTCCGTAGGCGAACTGGCAAAACCGGAAATTGTCGTTCAGGCAGACTCGCCGGCCAAAACTGCGTCTGCCAATCCCCTCGAAGAGGTTGGGAACGGACCCTACTGGCGGGCCTTCACGCCGATCGCGGAAAGCCACGGTCGCATTCGAAAGGCGCCGAAGGAACCGCGTAGCGAAAACTACAACACGCCGCTTGAACGCAGGCCGGGGTTCGAGGTCTATGCCTCTGCCTACATCATCCGCTCAAAAAACAAGCGGTATGGATCGTATCTATGGCTGTGGGCGCAGAAGCCCGAATCGGCGGATGCGCTGATGCCGATCCTGGAGCAGTCAAAAGCGCAGATCGAAGAGGCGCTGGGTCAGCCGGTGCATCTGGATCGCATGACAAAGCATGGCATCTGGGTGTCGGTTCATCGCCTCGGTGATCCAGATGACCGAGCGCAGTGGCCGAGGCAGCATGCGTGGATGGCCGAGCGAATGTCCAAGCTGGCATCGATCTATCGTGATCTGATCGCCGTAAAGCTACCCATCACAGAGTAGCTGCGGTGGCGCCTTGCCATCGCGCCCCCAATTTCGAGGCTTCCTCTGGGTGTCGGCAGTGGTGCATTTCGCCTTCGGCTCAATGCACCCTACGTGTTGTGTTCCCAAGCGCTCAACTCCCCCGACATCCCGAACCGCTCGTGCATCAGTGTTGTCGAGACGACGCGCTGGATGCGGCCTTCGTAGGCGGGGCGTTGGTCGGGCGGGCAGGTTTTCATGTCTTCGAAGGCTTGCCGGGCTTTGGTGGGGTCGAAGATCGGCTGGTCGTCGAGGGCGCGGGAGGCGAGGACGTCGCCCAGCATGGTCATCATCGGGTCGCCCACATTGGCGGGCGGCGAGGTGAAGGGGTGTTTCTCGCGGTTGTAGACTTCCTCGATCAGCACGTCTTTCGCGGCTTCGCGCAGGGCGTGCTTCTCGCGATAGCCTTTGAGCTTCATCGCGATGGGAATGCGGGCGGCGTAGTGGGCGACGTGATGGTCGAGGAAGGGGACGCGCCCTTCGATGGAATGCGCCATCTCCATGCGATCACCCAGGAAGGTGAGGATGAAGTTGGCGAGGTGGGTTTTCGAGTTGATGTAGAGGCCCTGGTGCAGGCGGTCGCGGCCGGCGATGGCCATGGGGAGGGGCAGGCGGTCGAGCACGTCGGCGTAGACAGACTTGCCCTTCATGGCGCGCGTGATGCTGTCGCGCAGCCATGCCGATGCGCCGATGCCCTGGGCGCCGAAGGTTTCGATGAAGGACGGCAGGAAGCCGAGGCGGTTGACCACTTCGACGAAGATCGGGTTGTCGGCGGCCTGCTGCATGAAGATGGACCGGGTGGCGGCGTTGGACTCGAACATCCGGGCGAGGAGTTCGCCGGTTTCCTTTTCCGTGCGGCCACCGGGATGATGCAGCAGCGCGTCGCGGCGGAAGGTGGCGTAGCCGCCGAGCAGTTCGTCTGAGCCCTCGCCGGTGAAGACGACTTTCAGGCCGGCGTCGCGCACGGCCTTCGAGAGCAGGAATTTCGCGGCGCCATGGCCGTTCACCATCGGCGTTTCGGAATGCCAGACGGCGTCGGCATAGGCATCGGCGAGCGCCTGTCGCGTGACGGGGACCTGGTGGTAGGTGGCGCCGACAAACTCGGCCTGGCGGCGGGCGATGGGGCTCTCGTCCCAGATGGGGTTGTCGAAGGCGAGCGTGTAGGCGCGGATGGGGCGGCTCATCTGCGCTTGCGCGAGGCCGAGCACGGCGCATGAGTCGATGCCGCCGGAGAGGTAGCAGCCGACTTCGACGTCGGCGACCATGCGCTCGCGGACCGCATCGGCCAGCACTTCGCGGAAGCCGGCGACGACGTCGGCTTCGGAGCGTGTGTCGGCGGCGGTCTCGTCCGTGGTGGGGAAATCCCAGTCCCAGTAGCGGTAGATCTGGACATCGTTGCCGTTGGTGATGGCGTAGCAGCCCTGCGGCACCGAGCGGATGTTGGCGAACATCGTGTGTTCGTGATTGCGGACGATGTAGAGATCCTGCCAGGCGGCTTCGGCGTCCCATGCGGCGGGAACGCCGAGGGCGAGGAGGGCCTTGATCTCGGAGGCAAAGAAGACGCCGTCCGGCGTGACGGCGTAGAACAGCGGCTTGATGCCGAAGCGGTCGCGGATGGCAATCATGATCTGCCGGCGCTGGTCGGCGATGAGCACGGCGAACTCGCCGCGCAGTTGTTCCGTCGCGCGCATGCCGTGCTGCAGGTAGAGGTGCAAGGCGATCTCGCTGTCGGAGTCCGTCTTGAAGCGGCTGCCTTTGGCGCGGAGGTCGTCGCGGATGGATTTGTAGCCGTAGAACTCGCCGTTGACCGCGAGGTGGACGTCGCCGTCAGCGTTCGACATCGGCTGGTCGCCATTGCCGAGGCCGATGATGGAGAGGCGGGTGTGGCCGAGGAAGAAGCGTCCGTCGGTCCAGTGTCCCTGGCCGTCGGGGCCGCGATGATCGAGACTGTCGAGCGCCGCCTGGATGCGGTCACGCGCGATGGGTTTGCGGGCGACGCCGCCGATCAATCCACACATTGACGTTCCCCCGGAGGCCGCGCCTGCCCGGATGGGGGCGCTGCTCACTGTTGTGGCGCAGAGGACGCGCGCGCAGGCGGCGCCTGTCAAGTTGGCGTGGGGGCAGGGGCGCTGGGGCAGCTGACAGGCAGGCTGACGCCCTGCGTCGCTACGGCGTGTAGCCGCCTTCTGCGAGGAACATGGCTTCCGCATCGGTGGGCAGGCGGCCGAGGACGGCGTTGCGATGTGGGAAGCGGCCGAAGCGGGCGATGACATCGCGGTGGGCCTTGGCGTGGTAGGCGTGGTTCTCGCTGAAGGGGGAGAGGAGCTCGACGGCGCGTTCCTGGTCGGCGAGGTCTTCGGAATGATCGAAGGGCATGTAGGCGAAGGAGCGGAGGTCGTCGGGCAATTGCCTGTCGAGACCTGAATGGATGATGGCGCGCGTGGCCTCGCGGGCGAGGGCGTCGGTGGCGAACATCCAGGGCGTGCCGCGGAAGGCGTTGCGGGGGAACTGGTCGAGCAGCAGGATTTCGGCGAGCGCGCCTTCGGCCGTGAGCCGCCAGTGCGCCAGTTCCGCGCGCGAGGCCTTCGCATAGAGATGCGCGAAGCGGTCGCGGAATTCGACGTCGAAGGCGGGGTCCCTGGCGAACCATTTCTTCGGACCAGCCGCGCGCCAGAAGGCGATGACGTCTTCTGCTTCGCGCGGCGTGGCGACAGTCATCAGAGGCCCGCGAACGTGCCGTCGCACACGGCGGGGTCGGCGGATTGGTAGCCGCGCTTCAGCCATTCCATGCGTTCGGCGGAGGTGCCGTGGGTGAAGGCTTCGGGCTGCACGCGGCCACCGCCGCGCTTCTGCAGCGTATCGTCGCCGATGGCGTTGGCGGTCTTGAGGCCGGCTTCGAGATCGCCCGGCTCCATCGCGACTTCACCGCCGGAAGCTTTCGAGGCGCGCGCGGCCCAGACGCCGGAATAGCAGTCGGCCTGCAGTTCGAGGGCGACGGAGTAGCGGTTGCCTTCAGCCTGGCCGAGCGATTGCTGGGCCTGCTGCACCTTCTGCGACATGCCGGTGAGGTTCTGCACGTGGTGGCCGAACTCGTGGGCGATGACGTAGGCCTTGGCAAAATCTCCGTCTGACGCGCCGAGCTGCGAGGACATCTGCTGCCAGAAGGAGAGGTCGAGATACACGGTCTGGTCGTTGGGGCAGTAGAAGGGGCCCATGGCGGCCTGGCCATAGCCGCAGCCCGTGCCGGTGCCGGTGTCGTAGAGCACGACCTTGGGCGCGGAGTAGCCGCTGATGATGCCGCCCCAGACATCGTTGACGTTCGCGCCGACAACGTCGACAAATTTGCCGGCGTCGTCGTCCGGCGTGCCCACCGTGCCACGCTCCTGCGCGCCTTGGCCGATGAAGGCGCCCCCGACCGATTGCGTGATGTTGGGATCAACGCCGAGGAAGTAGTAGGCCAGCACGGCGATGATGCCGACAATGCCGCCGCCGCCCGCAACGGCGCCTGCGCCAAGGCCGCGCCTGTCTTCGACTCCGCCGCCTGTGCGGCCGCCTCTCCAACGCATGTCAGTCTCCCGGGCAGTTGTCGCGCCAATAGGCCAGAATGCGCAGACAAAGGAAAGGATGCATGGGCGCGGTTAGCGGCCCTGTCAGGCGATCGCCTTGCTGCCCGTACCGCCCAGCCATGCGGTAATGTTCTTCTGCATCAGGGCGTCATAGCGGCGGGCGCGGTTTTCGAGCTCGAAGCCGGTGGTGTGGACGCCGGCGAAGGCGAGCTTCTTGGTGGTCTCGTTGTAACGGAAGACGGGGCCGCCGCTCTGGCCGGGCATGGAATCCATGTCGTAGTAGAGCCCGTCGCCAGCGAGGCTGATCACATTGCCGAGGCATTTGCGCAGGACGATGGCGGCGCCGGGATAGCAGGGATAGCCCGCGATGGTGAGCTGGGCGGCGCGCATGTCGGCATCGGTCATCGGGGTCTGGCCGGGCAGGTCGGGGATGTGTTCGGGCCTGGTCCAGCGGCCGAGCGCGTCGGTGTTGAGGAAGATCAGCGCGAAATCGTAGGCGTAGCGTTTGGAGTCGTTCGGGCCCGAACAATTTATGTATTCGGGCGGGCACTGGACGCGCCTGGCGTAGGCCTCGGCGCCGGCGACGCCGGTTTGCGTCTTGCCGACATGGGCGACGATGCTGGTGGCGTAGGCCTTCGTGCCGAGGCGATAGACGTTGTGCGCGGCGGTGAGGATCACATCCGGGCGGATAAGTATGCCGGAGCCGACGAGGTCTTCGCCGGGCGCATAGATGCGCAGGCAGACCAGCGGACGCCACGGCGCGTTCGCCGTGTCCGGCACGATGACGCTGTCGTCCTTGCCGATGATGGCTTCGAGGCCGGTCTCGTTGGGTTGTTCGAAGCCCTTGAAGTCGAATTTCGGACGCGGGGCGGTGTCGAGCGTCGCTTGTCCGCGCGCCTGTCTCTGTTTCCAGGCCGTGATCAGGCCCGGCCTGCGTGCGCCGTCAGTTGTCATCGGTTGCCTTGTTGGCGGCGTCTGGATCGATGGTGGTTTCGGCGCCGGGCGGCGCCTGCATTGTGGCCGATCCGCTGGGATCGGCGGGGCGAGGCGTGGGGGCGACCTTCTTCGCGGCCGGGTTGTCGACCACGTTGAGTTCGAACATCCGCGCGGTTTCATCGAGCAGGGTGATCTGTGCCTTCTGTGCGGCGACGAGATCGGCATTGTTGCCGTCCGCGTCGGGCGCAGCATTGAGGAAGGTATCGAGGTTTCCGGCTTCATCGCCGCCGCCGTCGGGGCTGAGCGCAAAGCGCGCCTCGTCGGCGTCGCGCTGGTCGAGGGCGTCCTTGTTGGCCGCGGCGGCTTCGGCGATTTCGGCGCGCGCTGCCTTCATGGCGGCGTCGCGTTTCTCGGAGGCGTCGGCGGCGCTGCCATAGTCCACAGTCTGGACGGCGATCAGGTTTGCTTCGGCGGCGCGCAGGGCGGCGGCTGCATCCTCGATGCGTTGCTGGTTGTCCGCGCGTTCGGCGTTGCGGCGGGCGGCATTCGACTGCAGCATCGAGACCTTGCTGTTGTCGTAGGCGATACGGATCGAGAAGACCTGACCGACGCCCTTGAAGAAACCATCAATCACGTTGAGCGGGATGGCCACGACCTGCAGCAGTTCCGAATCCTGGCTGATGCCGACGGTAGCCGGCATGCCGTGCACGAGGTCGACGCGCGCCTTGGCTGAAGCAAAGACGCCGGTGGGCAGGTCCATCGCCATGATGGGCGCTTCGTTGGGCATCATGACGAGGCGCGATTCATCCGTGCCGTCGCCGATGCGGACACCGAAGAGATAGGGCGCGGGCGCGCGATAGCAGATCGAGCTGGTGCAGGCGGAGGGTTTCACGACATCGCGCGCCGCAATCGGCTGCGAGATGACCGTGAACATCGGCTTCAGCGTGACGTGGAAATAGCCCTTCGCGTCATTGAGGCGGCTGCACTGCAGCGGGTTCTCGTTCTTGCGGCTTTCCATGTTGCAGCCGAGGAAAACGTTGGCGCGCGTGGTGAGCTGCTTGTTCAGCTCGGTGAGTTCGCACTCGGTTCCGAAGTCGCATTTGTCGTAGCTGAACGGGTCGATGAACGTTGACAGCAGCGTGCCGTTGACGACGGGGCCGACATTGATGGCGCCGGCTTCATCGCCATTGGTGGGGCCGCCGCTCATGCCGGAGATGGCCCCGACGCTCTTGGCCAGCGCGGTGAGGATCTGGCCGGCGCGGCCGGTGGAGGATGTGTTGACATGGGTGAGCAGGCGCGTCTGCGGGTTCACCACGAAGAAGTTGCGGTTGTCCGAGAACAGGCCGGAGGACGTATCCAGCACGTAAGTCGCGTCCGGATCGCCGATGAGGAAGGGCTGGCTGATGTAGAGCTTGAGTTCGCCGGCGACGGCGACCAGCTCGACCTTCATCAGCGCCTTGGGGGCGGCATAATGAAGGCCATTGGCCATTCCGCCGCTGTCGAGATCGACATGGCGCGACTGGATCGTCTGGCACGATGCGAGCGTCATCGCCGCGAGCATCATGAACCCGAATTTCCGCATGGGACCCCTCCCTGGGCAGAGGCAGCATAAGGCTTTCCCGGGTGGGGCTCCAAGCCCTCATCGCCGCCGGAAGGCAGCGGAAATGTGGGTTGGGCGCCACGTCAAGCGACGAATTCTCCAGCCGGGACGTGCTGGCGCCTCCGAGGGTGAGGCGGTAGGCATGTGGCGGAGACGATGGAGGATCAGCGTGGCGCATCCGATCAGGGTTGGCGTGGGCGGGTGGAGCTTCGACCCGTGGGACGAGACATTCTATCCAGCCGGCCTGTCGAAAGCGAAGCAGCTGCGCCACATGAGCCGGACGCTGACGGCCGTGGAGGTGAATGCGACCTACTATTCGTCGTTCAAGCCGGAGACGTTTGCGAAGTGGCGCGATGACACGCCGGACGGCTTCGTGTTCAGCCTGAAGGCGCACCGCTTCTCGACGGTGCGCAAGACGAAAGAGGACATGGCGAAGTCCACGAGCCTGTTCCTCGATCAGGGGATCACGCAGCTGAAGGAGAAGCTGGGACCGATCAACTGGCAGTTTCCGGGGACGCGGAAGTTCGACGCGGACTACTTCGCGACTTTCCTGTCGGTGCTGCCGAAGGAGAAGGACGGGTTGAATCTGCGCCATGCGTTGGAGGTACGCGGGACGGGGTTTGACGATCCGGCGTTTTACGCGCTGCTGAAGAAGCACGAGGCGACGGTGGTCTATGCGGAGGACGACGAGTTTCCGAAGCTGCGGCACGTGGGCGGGGATTTTGCGGTGGCGCGCCTGATGCAGTCGCAGGCGGATGAAGCGGCGGGCTATCCGAAGAAGGAGATCGACCGGTTCGCGAAGCTGGCGACGGAGTGGTCGGCCAAGCAGGATGTGTTCATGTTCTTCATCTCCGGCGCGAAGGAACGCAATCCGGCGGCGGCTGTGGCGCTGCAGGCGAAGCTGGGGATTACGCCGGTGTTTCCGGACGAGCCTGCGCCGGTGAAGAAGGCGGCGGCAAAGAAGACTCCTGCTGCCAAGAAAGCTCCGGCGAAGAAGAAGTGATGCGGCTCAATCAGGTTACTGTTCCGCTGGTGGATTATGATGCGAGCGTGGCGTTCTACCGGACGCTGGGCCTGAAGCTGATTGTCGATGCGCCACCGCGCTATGCGCGCTTCGAGATGCCGGAGGGCGGGTCGACGTTTTCCATCGAGAAGGTGGAGGGCTGGACGGGCGGGGACTGGCCGGAGATCTGGTTCGAGAGCGACCGGCTGGATGGGCTGGTGGCGGAGCTGAAGGCCAAGGGCGTCGTGTTCGAGAGCGAGCCACAGGACATGAGTTATCTATGGCGCGTGGCGCACCTGCGCGATCCGGCGGGGAACAGGATCACGCTCTATCATGCCGGCGAGAACAGGCTGAACCCGCCATGGCGGGTGAAATAGTCAGGCGAGTTTTTCTTCCAGCCACTGCCTGATCTGGCCGCGGCGCTGGGGCGAGGTCTTGCGGCCGACTTCGGCGGCGATGTCAGCAAGATTCACGGATTTGAGTTCGGCGCGCCAGGCGAGTTCGGCGCGGTTGAAGGCGGCGTGGATTTCGCACGGGCGACGGAAGTCGCCTTGCGGGTTGTGGCAGGGCCCCTGCTGGCGGATTTCGCTGCAGCGGAAAGCGGGTTCCTCGCCTTCGATGGCTTCGAGAATGTCCCACAGCGTGATCGAGGAGGCCTCGCGGGCGAGGCGATAACCGCCGCGGGCGCCGCGCACGGATTCAACCACGCCGGCGCGGGCCAGCGCCTGCATGTGCTTGGCCATGTAGGCGGGCGCGAGCGAATGGAATTCCGCCAGCGCATTGGCCGGCAGGCCAACACCCGGCGGCAGGGCAGCCAGCAAGGCACAGGCATGGGCCGTCCATTCGACGCCCTCGCTCATCTTCATCGGATCGCCTCGGCTCGAATCCCTATTGCGGACATATAGCATCCGGATTAAAGGGGATACGACATGTCCGAATAAGAGAGCCAGGGAGCTTCCTGATGACCGGCGCAAAATCCCGGCATGTGAACATTGTCGGCGGCGGCATCGCCGGGCTTCTGGCCGCCGTGGAGCTGGCGCGGGGAGGGGCGCAGGTCACGGTGTTCGAGGCGGCGGGCGCGCTGGGCGGGCGGGCGCGGACGCGGCAGGCGGACGGCTATTCGCTGAACCAGGGGCCGCATGCGCTGTATCTGGGCGGCGCATTCCGGCGCGAGCTGAAGCGGTTGGGCGTTCCCTTCTCCGGAGGACGGGCGCTGGCCTCGTCGCGCAAGGCGATCTGGAAGGGCAGGCTGCACGAGCTGCCGGTCAATGCGAAGTCGCTCTTGCGGACGGGCCTGTTCGGGATCGGCGACAAGATCCGGTATGTCGGCGTGCTGAAGGCGATCAGCAATGGCGTGAAAGCGGAAGGCTCGTTCGCGCACTGGCTGGATACGCAGAAGCTGTCGCCGGTGATGCGGGCTTCGCTCGAGGCGCTGGCGCGGCTGTCGGGCTATGCCAATGGACCGCAGTTCATCTCGGCGCAGGCGATGCTGGACCAGATCAGGCTGGCGCTTGGCGGGACGCTGTATCTCGACGGCGGATGGGCGACGCTGGTGAACGGGCTGATGGCGGCGGCGCGTGAGGCGGGCGTGATGCTGCACGCCGGCGCACATGTGGAGCAGGTGATCGTCGAGGGACGGCGGTCGCGCGTGGTGCTGGCGGATGGCAGTGCGCATGAGGCGGACGCCACTCTTCTTGCTGTTGGTCCGAGCGAGGCGGCGGCGCTGGCGCCGCATGTTGCGTCCCTGCAGGTCGAAGCGCGGGAGGCGATGCCGGTGAAGGCCAATGCACTGGACCTCGCGCTGAAGCGGCTGCCCGATGGCGCGCAGGAGTTTGCGATCGGGATTGATGGGCCGTTCTACTTCTCGCTGCATTCTGGTTCGGCGAAACTGGCGCCGGATGGCGGGGCCGTGGTGCATGTCGCGAAATACCTGCCGACGGGGACGGGGCCGGAACGCAATGCGATCGAAGAGCTGGAAGGTGTTGCCGATCTGGTGATGCCGGGGTGGCGGGCGTTTGAGGTGAAGCGTCAGGAGTTGCGCGGGATGGTGGTCGCAAACGGCTTGCCGCGCTGGGACCGGGCACGGCCTGCGGTGACGCTGGCAAATGCGCCGGGCGTGTTCATCGCGGGGGACTGGGTGGGCGACGAAGGGATGATTGCGGATACGGCGGCGGCGAGCGCGATGCAGGCGGCGGAAGCTGTGGCGCAGTGGCTGGCGATTGGCGGGGTGGCGCGGGCGGCCTGACCTATTTCACCAGCTTGCCGGGGATCACATCGTGCGGGTCTTCGAAGCATCTGGCGCGCTGGAGGATGAAGTCGGTGGGGAACCAGTCGTCGGTGAAGGCGATGGTGAGGCGGCCCCAGTTGCGCGTCGTGCGGCCATGATCGTCGATGATGGCGAAGGGGCAGATCAGCGTGTTGTCGTCGTCATCGTCATGGCTGACATCGGGCTCTGACCAGTAGCCTTTCAGCGGGCCTGTGCCACCGAATTCGCCGGCGAGGCCTTCGATGTAGAGATAGCCGACATTGTCGCCGAACGGGACGGGGTATTCGAGCACGCCGCTATTGCCGCTTTCGGATGTGTAGGTGATGCGGCCGAGCGGGCTGTCCCATTTTACCGGGTCGCTGTCCTGCTGCGCGCTTGCTGTCTGGCAGGCGGCGAGCAGGAGGGCGGCGGCGAGCAGCGCGCGTTTCATGGGATCACCCGTGTGGAGGCGGCGAGGCGGAGGCGAGGGGCGTGGCGGGCGCGAACTGTTTCGGCAGGAGCGTGAACCAGCGCGGGCCGGCGGAGTTCATACGCTCGGCAAACGCGCCGGCTTCAGGACCGGTGCCAGCGAAGACATCGCCACGGTTGGGGCCGCGACGGATCGCGCCGCCGGTATCCTGCGCGACGAAGAGGCGCTGGAACGGCGCGCCGCTATAGTCACCGGCGACAAACACGACTGCGCCGTAGGGATGGTAGGCGGGATCAACGGCGATCGAGCCCATCGGCGTCAGCGGCACGTTGGCGGCGCCTTTCGGCCCGGCGGCATAGTCGGGGATCGTCTCTTCCTGGAAGAAGACGTAGGACGGATCGGCGTTGAGGGCGGACTTCTGCTGGCCGGGATTGAGATCGAGCCAGGAGCGGAAGTTGGCCCAGGTCGGGCTCGCAAGGCGGCCGGAATTGCGCAGGGCGCCGAGGGCGGAGTTCCACTTGTAGCCGTTCTGCGCCGAGAACTGCGCGCGCGTTTCGCTCCCGTCCTGGAAGCGCAGGCGGCCGGAGCCTTGCACCTGCAGGTTGTAGGCGTCGGCCGGGTGCGCATAGCCGATGATCTGTCCGAGATAGGGCGTGATCGACTCGCGCTTCGGATAGGGCACGATGCGGTCGCCGCTGAGCTTGCCGTTGAGCGTGCGCGGGGCGCCGCGCAGCGTCTCGTTGTCATAGGCTTCAGCGAAGGCGCCGAGATCGACGGTGATCATGTCGGTCGGGCGCTTGAGCAGCGGTTCGGTGAAAGGCGGCGCCCATTCGCGGCTCGCCTGGATGACGGGTTCGAAATAGGAGGTGAGCTTGGCCTCGCCCGGACCCTGCACGACCTGCGGTTCGAAATAGGCTTCGAAGAACCAGCGTTCCTGTCCGGGCTGGATCGTAGAGGCGGCATAGCAGGCGTTGAGCCAGTCACCGACCTTGCCGCCATAGCGGCCGCCGGAGAGTGGCGCATCAGGTGTGCGCGCTTGCCAAGATGTGCACTGGCGCTTGAAGGCGGTGAGGGCGGGAGCGGCGTCGGAGGTGGCCCAGCCGGGCAGCGCCTCGAAGCCGACGGGCGCGAGGGTGAAATCCGGCGGCACGACCACGGGCGGGGTCGTGGGCGTGGTTGGCGTGGTGACGGGCGGCTTGGGGCCGGGCTTGGTTCCACCCGTGATGATGGGGGCCGGGCGTGTCGAGGCGCAGGCGGCGAGCGTGATCACAAGGGATAGCGACAGGGCGGCGCGGGCAAGCATTCGCGTCTCCGAAACAAATCACTGAAACAGGCCAACAGGGGCGATCCCCCGACATGCATCAGGAAAGGTTAGCACGAAATTGTGGCGGCGGGGGTTGTTGCCGCAGCCAGCGCTGTCTCAGGCAAAAACCCTGTCAGCATTGGCCCAATCGAGGACCTTCATGAACGCATCGACATAGGCCGCTGCCTTTGCGCCGAAATCCATGTGGTAGGCGTGTTCGTACATGTCCAGCGCGATGAGCACCTGGCCGTCTGCGATGGTCATGGTGTGGTCGGCCGCCCATTGGTTGGTCAGCTGGCCCAGCCGCGGGGACCAGGCGAGCAGAACCCAGCCGGAACCTCCACCCAGCGCCTTGCCCATCGCCACGAACTCCGCGCGCCATCTGGCGTCGCTGCCGAAGTCCTTCTCGATCTGTGTGGCAAGGCGGGGACCGGGCTGGCTGCCACCCTTGCCGAGCGACGCGAAGTAGGCCTCGTGCAGGATCATCGAGTTGATGGCGAGAAGTTCCTCGCGCTTGAGCCCGTTGATGGCAAAGCCGGGCGCGGTGGCGATGTCCAGCTTCGCGAGTTCGCCGCGGATGGCGCCGATGCGATTCACCCCGCCGGCATAGTTGTTGTCGTGATGGCTGACGAGAATCTTTTCGGAGAAGCCTGGGATTGTCTTTGGGTCGAAGGGCAGAGGCCTGGGCTGGAAGGCCGTGGGCGAGGGCGCTGTCGAGTTCTGCGCGGTGGCGCATCCCTGATTCAGCATGGCGGCGGTGGTGACGAGTCCGGCGAGTATCGCACTGCGGCGATCGAGTTCGAGCGACAACGGGGCCTCCCGTGAAATGAGACGCGGCTCATTTGGCCGCGTGCGGCGTGACGCGGGAACCCTAGCGCAGAATTTTGCGGCGAACAGCTATTGCTCGTCGAGCAGGTCGTCCACGGGCTCGCCCGGCGTGTTGGGATCGAAGGGGCGGATCGAGAATTCGTTGCCGGGCTGACCGGGCGGAACGATGGTGTAGAAGCCCTCGATCTCGAGACGGATCATGATGGGATCGGAGGCGTGGTTCTTGAAGTACCAGCCAAAAATGCCGTCGATGGGTGCGGTGAGGGAGCCCTGATCCGAGAGCAGGCGGGCCTTGCGATAGTCGATCACCGTTTGCGGCTGGCCTTCGGCGGGGAGGTCGTGGCCGTGCTGGTCGACTTCGACGGGAACTGTCACGGGCGTGCCATCGAGGTTCCGCGCCTCCCACTTGTAGAGGATCGACTGGCCCGGATGCATCGCGACCTTGTATTCGATCGCGGCCTCCTTCCATTCGGTGGCGCCGAGCGGGATGTCGACGATGTGTGAGGTCTTCGGCGCGTCAGACGAGAAGGCGAGCGCGCCCGTGCCGCTGAAGCCCTTCTCGCCCGGCGCCCAGAGGCGGGCGATGCCGGTGAGCTTGCCGAGGCCTGTGGGATCGCTGTTGAACTCGGCCGGCATGATCGCGCCGAGCACGATCAGCGCGCCGCCGAGAATTCCGCCGCCGGTGATGAGGGCGAGGGTCTTGCCCGAGACGTTGAGCTGGACGGGCTTGATGGGGGGAGGTTGCGGGATTGCGTCTTCTGACATCATGCATCTCCGGCGAGAAAATAACCCGCGAGCTGTTCGCCGGCCAGCACGATGCCGGCGAGGAACAGGAGCGCGTTGGCGAGGATGGCGAAGCGGCCGAAATTTTTCGTCGTGCGCCAGACCGTCATCACGACGAGGATGAGCGAGAGCGCGATGAGCTGGCCGATCTCCACGCCGACGTTGAAGGCAATGAGGTTAGGCAGCAGCCCGTCTTCGTTGAGGCCGAGCGCCTGCAGCTTGGTGGCGAGACCGAAGCCGTGGACGAGTCCGAAACTGCCGACGGCGATGCGGTTGTCGATCTCGAAGCCGATCTTGCGGAAGCCGCCGAGGTTTTCGAACGCCTTGTAGGACACCGAGAGGCCGATCACCATGTCGACCAGATGGGCCGACACGCCGAAGTCGAACAGCACGCCGAGGATCAGCGTGGTGGAATGGCCGAGCGAGAACAGCGTGACGTAGAGAAGGATGTCCTTCAGGCGGTAGAGGAAGAAGATCACGCCGGTGAGGTAGAGCAGGTGGTCGTATCCCGTCACCATGTGCTTGGCACCGAGATAGAGGAAGGGGAACGGGTCTGCGCCGATCGTGTTACGCACGAACTCCGCATCCTTGCCGCCGATGGCGTGCGCGAAGACCGGCGGGGCGATCAGGCTGAAAGCCAGCAGCGCGAAGAGAATGTGGCGGTTACGCATCCGGTTTGTCGTAGGGGGATGTGCGCAGCGGGGCAATGGGCGCCCGTCAGCCATGTCGCAGCTGTGACCCGGGGAAGGTCATTCCTCCCACTGGAACACGTCTTCCACGCCGACGCCGAAAACCTGGGCTATGCGGAAGGCGGCTTCGAGGGAGGGGCCGTACTTGCCCGCTTCGATGGCAACGACGGTCTGGCGAGTGACGCCGATGCGTTCGGCGAGGTCGGCCTGTGTCATCTCGCCGTGCTCGAAACGCAGGCGGCGGATCTGGTTGGTGATGGGGAGGCCTTTTTCCTTCTTTGGCATTAGTAGCCGCGCCGGAACATGATGATCTGCGCGGCGGCGACGACGATGGTGGAGATCACGAGGCCAAGGAAGGCGTAGTTGGCGATGTCGACCATGTTTACCCCGCGCATGTGCGTAGGGATGATGAGCGCGCCGGTGCAGACCATCAGCACGTGGTAGCCGATCGTGTGGGAGCGCGCCTGGATCATCCTCTCGCGTTCGTCGCGCGGGCCGCGTCCATCCTTTGGCGTGGTGATGGCGGCGAGGATAGTGAGGCCGACCTGCAGGATGATGAGCGTGAGGACGCAGACCAGCGCGAGGTGGAGCATCGCCATCGAATGCGCAGGCACGGCGCCGGTGAAGACTGCGCCGTAATAGACGCCGAAGCACAGGAGCACGGTGACCAGCGTGATCCATGCGGATTTTTCACGGAGCGACATGGCGGCCTCTGGCGGATGAAAAAGGGACTCGACTCGATGTATAGAATCTTTTACATCATGTCTTGTTTTCTTGTCACGCTTTTTTGTGGCTCCGGAGCATGATTCCGGAGGCGGGGAGGGCTTGTCCCGATGGAGGATGGATCATGCGGGTACTGATGATTGCGATAGCGATTGGATTCGCTGCGCCGGTGGCGGTGGCGCAGCACGGGTCGCAGCAGGCAGCGCCGCAGGGCGAGACGCACAGCCTGCAGGGTGACCAGTCGGCGTGGATCAACAATCCGCACATGCACGCGTTCTTCGATCTCACGAAGGCGAAGCTGGGCGGCGGGGCGCTGGATTTCGAGGCGTATCGCGATGCGTCTTACGCGATCTTCCGCGCGTTCGGGACGTCGATGGGGATGAACCCTGAGGGGATGGTGGATCACCTCAAGGACATTCCGCGGCAGATGGTCGGGATCGTGAAGGACGATCCCAAGGTGCTGGGGAGCTATGATGCGTTTGTCGTGGCGCTGATGGGGCCGCAGTAGGCCCCGACTACTTCCCGCCCGCGTACAGCTTCACCAGCTGGTAGAGGAACATGCGGCCTTCCATCAGCTGCTTCACGCCGACACGCTCGTTGAGGCCGTGGGCGTTGGTGGTGTTGGAGTCGGCGAAGATGCCGGAGACGCCGTAGGTGGCGATGCCGGCGGGCGTGGTGAAGCGGCCGTCAGTGGCGCCGGTCGCCATGGCGGGGATAACGGGCACGCCGGGCCACATCTTTTCGGTGAGCTGCTCGATCGGCCCGAGGATTTCCGGCGGCAGCGGCGGCGGCTTCATCGGCGTCTCGGGCGGCGATTTCAGCGAGACTTTCACATCGGCATTGTTGATTGCGCCGACAAGCTTCTGCCGGATTTCTTCTTGCGTATGGCCCGGGAAGATACGGCAGTTGACGTTCGCAGTGGCACGCTGGGGTAGAGCATTGGGTGCATGCCCGGCGGTAATCATGGTGGCAACACAGGTGGTGCGCAGGGTGGCGTTGTAGCTGGGGTTGGCCATCAGGCGGCGGATCGCGTTGGCGTTCTCACCATCGGCGGCGTCACGCATGTCCTGGCCTTCCTGGGCGGGCGTGATGGCGCCCATGCGGCGGAAGAAGGTGCGGGTGGCATCGTTGAACTCGATGGGGAATTCATAGGCCTGCACCTTCATCAGCGCCTGGCCGAGTTCGTAGATCGCATTGTCGGGCACGGGGCGGGAGGAGTGGCCACCGGGATTCGTCACCTCGATGGTGAAATCCTGGTAGAGCTTCTCGCCGGCCTGCACGCCGTTGAAGATGTACTTGCCGGTTTCGGGATCGATGCGGCCGCCGGCGCCTTCGTTGAGCGCGAATTCGGCGGAGATGAGGTCGAGGTGTTCCTGCACCATGTACTGCGCGCCGACAAACTCGTTGGGGCTCTCCTCGCCACAGTTGAGCATCATCTTGATGGTGCGCTCGGGCTTGTAACCCTCCTGCTTGAAGCGGATCATCGAGTCCGTGAAGATCGCGGCCATTGATTTGTCGTCGCTGGCGCCGCGGGCATAGAAATAGCCGCCCTCTTCGGTGAGGACGAAGGGATCGCGCACCCAGTCTTCGCGCTTTGCCTCGACCACATCGATGTGCGCCATAAGGAGGATGGCTTCCTTCGTTGCGTCAGTCCCCGGGAGGATGGCGACGAGGTTGCCGTCCTGCGGACGATTGGGCTTGGGGTTCACGAGGATGTGGAGGTCGCTTTCGGGATAGCCGGCGGCAAGGAGGCGCTTCTTCATGCGCTCGGACGCCAGCGTGCAGGAGCCGACCGAGAGTGTGGTGTTGGTCTCGATCAGCTCCTTGTAGAGGCCACGAAACTCGGCCTCGTAGGCGCCGGGGTCGGTCGATACGCTGCTCGTGGCGTTAGGAGCCGTGGTGGTGCAGGCGCCGAGCGCAAGTGCGGAGGCGGCGAAAAGCATCGAACGCATGGGCATGTCCCTGAATCTGTCGGGGGGACATGAGCATGGCAGGGGCGGGGAGCCAAGTGTTGCGTGTTGACGCGCTTGTGAGCGCGCCTTGGCTACGGCCACGCCGAGATGATCGCGCCGGCAACGAGCGTTCCCAGCAGCAGGTGGACGGCGTCCATGATCGCGATGCCGGGCTTTTCGGGGCTGTACACATAATTGTAGAGGCGCGCGGGCAGGACGAGGAAGAGCCAGATCTCGAAGCTGATCATCAGGCCCGTCGCGAGATTATCGACGCGGGCGAGTTTCAGGATCAGGGCGAGGCCGATGGCGGTGAGGATCGGCATGATGGGCGAGAGCGCCATCTTCCACGTGTGCGGCTGCAGCTGTTCCTTCGTGTAGCCGGACTGCTGCATCCAGAGTTTTGACAGCCCGCCATAGATGACGAAGCCGACGGCGTATATAGCGATGGCGGCGACGATAATGGCGATCCAGTTGTCGCCGACGATCATTCCGGTGGGCGGCATGTGTGTCTCCCCTGTCTCCCGGCGGGGAGACTAGGCGCGCGGCAGGAGCAGAGTCCATTTCACGCGAGGGGAAGCTATTTTCGCGAAACCAGCTTGCGCAGGAGGTCGAACCAGAAAGGCGCGCCCTGGGCGGCGGCGACGGTGGTGATGAGCCAGCCGAGGATGACGTAGATCCACGGGTCGCGCGCGGGGTCGGGGCCGTAGACGGGCTGGAATTGCGCGGCGTAGGCGTGGGCGGCTTTGGCTTGGGTGTCGGCTTTGGCTTTCGCTTCGGCGTCAGCCTTGGCTTGCGCTGCGGCCAGTTCGGCGGGCGTGGGGGCGGGCGGCGCAGCGACCAGGGGCGGAGCAAGTGTGGCGGCGCCGGGTTGAGCCGGCGCGACGGCTGGTGTGGGCGTTGCGGGCGGCGGTGTCGCGGCGGCGGGTTCGACCGGCAACGTTGCGATGCCGAGCGAGGTAAGGCGTTCGACGGCGGCGTCGCTGAGGTCCGAGCTGGCGAGGGCCTTGCCGCAAGCTTCGGCTTGAGCAACGGGGCTGGAGGCGCCGCGCGCGGGCTTGTTCATCTGCTCGGCGAGGCCGGCCATCCACGGCCAGCCAATGGGCAGGACGTTCACGCCCTGCTTGCATTGGTAGAGGACGAGCAAGGGCTGGAAGTCAGCGAGTTTCAGGTCGGTCGGCAGGGCGGTGATGGCCTGCACGCCGGTTGCAGCGCCTTCGGCAGTGGGTTGCTGCTTCGATGTCGCGTTGAGGACGGCGAGGGCGTTCTCGCTGCCGGTTGAAACTTTTTCCGCGAGCTCGGGCACAACCATGGCGAACTGCTGCGCGAGTTCGGGGCGGGCGAGCAGGTATTCGACGATCTTGATCGGGCTGACGTTGAGCAGGACTGTGATGATGCCGGCGACGACGAACAGGCGGAAGCGCGTGGCGACCTTGAACTGTTCAGACGTGTTGTTCATCTGCGCGTTGTACCAGGAGGCAACGGCGGCCTTGATCGTGTCGGCGTCGCGGTTTTCGCGGAACACGTCGGGCAGGGCTAGACGCAGGCGTTGCTTCAGCTTGCCGTCCTGCAGGGCGAGGATGGAATCCGGCAGGGCGCAGATCGCGTCGTCGCCGGAATTGGCGGGCTGGATGGCGGTGGCCATTGCGATGGCGAAATCGTTGGGATCGATCCAGGTGAGATTGCGCACTTTCTTGCCGGCGGCGGCGATACGTGGATGGCGATAGAAGCGATCGAAGATGCGCTTGTCGTAGCTGTCATCCTCGAGCATGCGGAGCACGGTCTTGCGCAGGCTGCGCGAGCGGGCGCGGATGAGCTGTGCGGTGAGTTCCTGCACGACCGAAACGATGGCGCCCATCGTCAGGAAGACGAAGAACAGCACCACGACAATCGCAACCAGATTGCCCCCGACCACCACATTCCCCTCTTGCATGACCGGCGCTTTCCCAACTGGCGGCCAGCCTTGGCAATACGCGGACGTTAATTTACGAATAGGGGCAGGACAATGGGGTCAGGCGGGGGTTGCTGTGTCTGACGACGATGATCGGCTGGGCCTCGAGAGACTGCAGGTAGCAACGATCGATGCGATCGTTGGCGCGTTCGAATGCGCGCGACCGTTTTATTACAGCCGTACCGCGCGCTGGAAGGGGGATGCCGGCGGGTTCAGCTACGGCACGCACCAAGTGTCACACACGAGCGGCAACCTGCACAAACTTCTGCAGAGCTATGTCGACTGGCAGGACCCGAAGCCCGACCCGGATTTCGCGCGACGCGTGAAAAGCCGGTTGAAGGACGTCTATGTCGAGCCGAAGCCTTCCGGCGGCGAAGCGCAGAAGAAGTGGAAGGCGAAGCTGGAAGAACAGCGGCTCGCGCTGATCAAGGACGACGAGCTCAAGAGCCTGTTGGAGCTGGCGGCGCAGGACCCCGCAATGCGGCGTGCGCAGGATGCGTATTTCTACAAGGAATACCTGAAGCCGGCGCTGAAGCAGGTGAAGTCTGTTGGCTTCACGAAGGCGCTGAGCTGGGCGGTGGCGTTCGACAGCGCGATCCATTCGGGGCCCGGCTGGTGGGACAGCCACAAGGACGATGTCGACAGGATTGTCGGCGCGCCCGCGAGCGCGGCGAACGAGACGGCGTGGATCCAGGCCTATCTCAAGCATCGCCATGAGTGGCTGCTGATGATGGCGGACAAGGATCCCGAGAAGTACGGCATCCTGAAAGACACGGTCTACCGGCCGAACACGTTCAAGGCTCTGGCGGAAGCCGACAACTGGACGCTGAAACTGCCGGTGCAGGCGCACAGCTACAAGATCACCGCGTGGGATGATTTCGCGCCGGACTGTTTCACCGATCCGGTGACGCGCGATGTCGATGCGCCGGATGCGTTTGGCGAGCTGGGGCCGAGCAATCGCTATGACGGGCGCGCGATGTTCGTGCAGAAAAACCTGAAGCTGCTCGGCTTCCTGCATGCGTCGGCGACGGCGGATGGGGTTTATGGCGGACAGACGCGCACGGCCGTGGAAGCCTTCCAGCAGAAGAACGATCTTCCTTCCACGGGCAAGGTGGATGGCGAGACGTACAAGCGCATCAACACGCAGGTGCGGCAGAAGCTGGCTGAGAAACCGGACGCGGCGGATGCCACGCCGGATGGGTTGAGGCCGGTGGCCGAACAGCCGAAGGGCGGGACGCCAATTGCTTCGGGCACGGCGGCTGCCGCTGCCGCTGCGGGCACGGCGACGATCGGCATTGTGGCTGGTGGTG